>Ga0302314_10015393_pt1 | contig 12998 bp, 6 predicted proteins | sample III_Palsa_N2_3_FD_200533 | JGI IMG/M metagenome (GOLD analysis project Ga0302314, IMG submission 200533) | Peat permafrost microbial communities from Stordalen Mire near Abisko, Sweden - III_Palsa_N2_3 | ecosystem: Environmental > Terrestrial > Soil > Palsa > Peat permafrost | place: Sweden...
TGGTGTCGACTGCGATGAGCGCGATGCTGCAGGACGAGTTCGCGGACGATCGCGAGGGGATGGCCGCGGTGCAGGCGATTGGCGGGCGCGCGCTGCGGGAGATGACGCGGCTGGGAGCGAGTCCTTACAGCATGTGGCGGGATGTGGCGATGACGAATCCTAAGGCGATTGCGGAGACGTTGAATGCGTTAGAACAGCGGCTGGCGCATGTGCGCGAGAACTTGAAGACTCCTGAGCTGCGGGATGAGTTTGCCAAGGCGAACAAGTTTCGGGCTCAGAAGTAGTTGACAAGGTCCTGCGCGGACGGCGGGAGGCTTCGTGTGGTGGGACCGCGGAAGAGGCTGGCGGCTACAATTGGGTCCTCAATGCGGTGGGTTAGTTCGGCGTTGCTTTAGATCCTGATTTTGCGGAGTGAGGCTTATGCGTTTGGGATGCGGGCGGGGTTTGGTGTTGGCTTTCTGGTGGGCTGGGGTTCCTGCTCTTGTGGCGCAGACGGTCGCGCCTTCTGCTGAGACGCAGCGGCATATCGAGCGGGTGGAGGCGGGGCTGGTGCCGCCGGTGATTGTGAAGGGTGACACGCATGCTGCGCATACGTTGCAGGAACGGATGGCCGCGACGCACGTCCCTGGGATTAGCATTGCGGTGATTCATCATGGCCAGATTGAGTGGGCGCGGGGGTTTGGGGTGATGAAGGTCGGTGGGTCCCCGGTGACGGCGGATACGTTGTTTCAGGCTGGGTCGATCAGTAAGCCGGTGGCGGCGCTGGCGGCGTTGAGGCTGGTGCAGGAGGGGAAGCTGTCACTGGATGCGGACGTGAATACCGAGTTGAAGAGCTGGAAGCTGCCGTATGGGCCTGAGGCTAAGGGGAAGACTGTCACTTTGCGCGAGCTGCTGACGCATACCGGTGGGACGACGGTGCATGGGTTTCCGGGGTATGCGGCGGGCGAGCCGGTGCCGACACTGGTGCAGGTGCTGAATGGCGAGAAGCCTGCGAACACGCCAGCGATTCGTGTGGAGACGGAGCCGGGGACGAAGTGGAATTATTCGGGCGGCGGGATCACGATCATGCAATTGATGATGATTGAGGCGTCGGGTGAGGCGTTTCCGAAATTGCTGCACGACACAGTGCTGGCGCCGATAGGGATGACGCACAGTACTTATCAGCAGCCGCTGCCGAAGGATTGGCGGGCGATGGCGGCTACGCCGTACGAGCATGATGGAAAGCCGGTGGTGGGAGGGGCGCACACGTATCCGGAGATGGCGGCTGCCGGTTTGTGGACGACGCCCACGGATTTAGCGAAGTATGCGATCGAGGTTGAGCGGTCGTTGGCGGGAGAGGCGAACCATGTGCTGTCGAAGGAGATGACCGCGCAGATGCTGACGCGGGGCATGGGGGATTGGGGGTTGGGGGTTGAGATTGGTGGAAGCCAGGCGGATCCGTACTTCACGCATGGAGGTGTGGATGAGGGGTTCGAGTCAATCTTCGCTGCGTATGAGCAGGGCGGGGAAGGCGCGGTGGTGATGACCAATGCGCAGGGCGGAGAGGAACTTGCCCAGGAGGTGATGCGTAGTATCGCGACGGAATATGGGTGGCCTGATTTTCAGCCGAAGGTGGTAACCGCGGTAACGATGGATCCGAAGATTGTTGCGGAGTATGTGGGGACGTATGAAGTCGGACCGAACTTCGATATTGTCATCGCGCTGAAGGACGGCCACCTGGTGGCGAGCGCGACGGGGCAAAGCGAGGAGGAGGTCATTGCGGAGTCGGCAACGAAGTTTCTGGTGCCGGCGGTTGGCGCGGAGTTTGAGTTTGTTCCGGATGCGCAGGGGAAGGTGGCGTACCTTGTGCTGAACCCGGGCGCGCGGAGCATGAAGGCGATGAAGAAGTAGGTGCTGCGCGGACGGCGAGTTGCTTCGCGTGGCGCCTGAGGGTTCGGTTAGAATTTGGGAGAAAGGTTGGTGCTGGGATGAGCTCGAAGAAGGATTTGTGGATTGATAAGTGGTGGCCGCTGCTGGTGATACTTTTTGGGGTTGGGTGTGTGGGGATCCTTGTGTTGTTTCATCCGACCTACTAGGGTTCAGTTGAGGGCAGGTTTGAGACGCCCTTTCGACGCACGCTGAATCGGTTGGATCTCTGGTTAGGAATGGGCAGGGATGGTGGAGACGGCATACGGTGAGGATCGGCAATCGCGGTTGAGAGCCTGCATTGGGCTTGCGGCGGCGGTGATTCTGCCTTTGTTGCCGATGGGGAAAGGAATTACGCAGGGCGCTTCTTTGCCTGTACTGCTGGTGCATGAAGCTGTGTGGTGGTCTTACGCGGCGATCGTGCTTTTGTGGCTGCACTTTGGGGAACGGCTACCGCTGTCGTCGATTGGCTTACGGCGTCCTAACTGGAAGACAGTGGGGTATGCGTTGCTTGCGGCGGTGGTGCTGCTGTTGGTTTTTGTCGTTCAGTCGTTGGTGATCGTGCCGATGTTTCACCTGGATGCGAGCCGAGCGGTAGTTGAGCGGAATTTGATCCTGGCGCGACCATTCTGGTATCGGCTGCTGATGGTGTTGCGCGCGGCCGTGGTGGAAGAGATTTTGTTTCGTGGATACATCATTGAGAAGGTGCGACAGCTCACGGGGAGCACGGCGCTGGCGGTGGTGGTGTCCGTAGCTACGTTCACTTATATGCACCTGTCGGGGTGGGGTGCGGTGCATCTGATTCCGGTGTTTGCGGGGGGTGTTATTTTTGCGCTGCTCTATGTGTGGCGGCGCGATCTTCCTTCGAATATGCTGGCGCACTTTATTACGGACGGAGTGGGATTTTTGATCGGTTGAGCCAGATTAGCGGGAGCGGGTTTTCGCGCTGGGGGCTGGGGGTGGGTAGTTGGGCTTGCGGCGGGCGGCCTTGAAGACGGCTGGCTCGGTGTCGGGCTTGGCGGTTAGGTCGATGGTGCGGTGGGCTTCCACGGCGTCGGCCATGGCGTACTTCAGCTTTTCGATGCCTTCGCCGGTGACGGCCGAGATTAAGTAGAGGGGAAGCTTCTTTCGCTTGGCGAAGGTGGTGAGCTTTTTGAGCTTGGCCGGGTTGGCGGCGTCGGCCTTGGTGGCGACGAGCAGGGTGGGCTTGGCGGCGAGGGCGGGGTCGAAGGATTTGAGTTCGGCGGTGATGACGTTGTAGTCGTCGACGGGGTCGGGGCGGGCGCTGCCGCTGGTGGAGTCGGCTGCGTCGGAGACGTCGATCAAGTGGGCGAGGACGCTGGTGCGCTCGATGTGTTTGAGGAACTGGACGCCGAGGCCGGCGCCGAGGTGCGCGCCTTCGATGAGGCCCGGCATGTCGGCCACGGTGAAGGATTTTTCGTAGGGCGCGTCGCCGACCTGGACGACGCCCAGGTTGGGCTCGAGGGTGGTGAAGGCGTAGTTGGCGATCTTGGGGCGGGCGGCGGAGAGCCGCGAGATCAGGGTGGATTTGCCTACGTTGGGGTAGCCTACGAGGCCGACGTCGGCGAGGAGGCGAAGCTCGAGGCGATAGTTGTGGGCATCGCCGGGGCGGCCTAGCTCGTGTTCGCGGGGGGCCTGGTGGGTGGAGGTGGCAAAGTGCTGGTTACCACGGCCACCGCGACCGCCGCGGGCGATGACGATCTCGTCGTCGGCGTGGGTGAAGTCGTGGATGACCTCGCCGGTGTCGTCGTCGTAGAGGACGGTGCCGACGGGGACTTTGAGGACGGTGTGTTCGCCGGCGGCGCCGGACATGTTGGAGCCGAGGCCGTGGCCGCCGCGCTCGGACTTCCATTCGGGGTTGAAGCGGAAGTGGACGAGGGTGTTGTGGGAGAGAGAGGCGCGCATAAGGATGTCGCCGCCGTGGCCGCCGTCGCCGCCGGAGGGACCGCCGCGGGGAACAAATTTTTCGCGGCGGAAGGCCATGCAGCCATTGCCGCCATCGCCAGCCTTGATCCGGATTCGAGCTTCATCGATGAACATTAACTGCCTCAACTCATAAGTTTACAGAATGGAGAGGGATTGGGCGGTTTTCGCACGGAATTGGCCGGGGATGGGGCGGCGGGCGCGAAAATTACAGCCCGTTCATAGAACTTTAGGCGGCAGTCGCGTAACCTAGAGACATCCATCATCAGCTGGCGAGCAGCAGGCGCCAGTAGTCATGTCTGCGGGAGTGGACAGGGCTGTTTTTACCTCACCCCTTCGGGGAACGCTCCTGGGAGATCGTCGCGGCACCAGACGGAATGTCGGGTCGCAGAGTGAATCTCAGGACTACGTCGCAGCAAAATTTCAGGAGGAACCGAATGTTGTTAAGGATACGTGTTTCGCACAAGCTATCCGCTTGGTGCGCAGCGGCTGTATTTGGCTTTGCGGGCATGATGGCGAACGGCCAATCGACGACCCAGGGTGCGATTGCAGGAACGGTGGAAGACGTCACGAGCGCGGTGATTCCCGGCGCGGCGATTTTGATTCACAACGACGGTACAAGCGCCGAGCAGCATTTGACTGCGGACAGCAGCGGCTACTTTGACGCTCCTTTGTTGGAGCCGGGCACCTACACGGTGACGATATCGGCTGCGGGGTTTGGCGACTTCAAGTCGAGCTCGGTGATTGTGCAGGTGGGCCAGGTGACAAGCCTGGAGCCGCACTTGAAGGCCGGCGCGGCCAACCAGGTGGTGGAAGTTTCGGCGGAGACGCCGGTGGTCAACCTGGAGTCGCCTGACTTCAGTTCGAACCTGAACACGGAAGCGCTGCAGAATATCCCGGTGAACAATCGGCGGTGGTCGAGCCTGGCGATGACGACGCCGGGAGTGGTATCGGACTCGAATGGATTTGGATTGGTGAGCGTGCGCGGCATCAGCCCGATTCTGAACAACGTGCTGATCGACGGCGCGGACGACAACCAGGCGTACTACGCGGAGGAGCGGGGACGCACGCGTGAGGCGTATTCGACGTCGGCGGGCGCGGTGCGGGAATTTGCGGTGAACACAGGCGTGTATGGGTCGGAGTATGGTCGCGCGGCGGGCGCGGTGATCAACTCGGTGACCAATAGCGGCACCAACGAGTTGCACGGCCAGGTGTACTTCTACGACCGCCAGAGCAAGTGGAATGCGTACAACGACTTCACGAAGATCAGCGTCCTGGACCCGGAGACGGGCAAGTATGTGTCGACGCCGATCAAGCCGGAGGATGAGCGCAAGATCTATGGGTTTACGGTGGGCGGACCCATCCTCAAGAACAAGCTGTTCTGGATGTACACGTTCGACGAACATCATCGGACGTTTCCTGGAACGGCGGTGCCAACGTCGGCGTCTACGTTCTACACGCTGCCGAATGCGGCTCTGCCGACGGGTGTGACGTGCGCTGCTCCGGGCAATGGCCTGCTGACGGGAACGGATTCGAACCCGATTGATCCGCAGGTCTGCTTGCTGGCAGCTCGCCAGACGGCGGCCGGTAGCCCGACGACGTTCGCGCAGGCAGCGGCGATCTGGAATACGGAGATTGCTGCGCTGAACGGCAACCTGGGACGGGTGCCGCGTTTTGGCGACCAGGAGATCAACACTCCCAAGCTGGATTGGCAGATCAATCAGAAGGAGCGGGTGAGCTTTCTGTATCACCGGCTGCGTTGGGATTCGCCGGGCGGCGTGCAGACGCAGGCCTCGAATAACTACGGTGTCGACTCGTTTGGAAACGACTTTGTGAAGCTGGATTACGGCCTCGCGAAGTTGACCAGCGTGCTATCGAACACCATCAGCAACGAGCTGCTGTACCAGTACTCGCGCGAGCTGGATGATGAGACGCAGCAGCCGTACAGTCCATACACGCTGGCCAATCTGATTGCGAACGGGAATGCGATTCAGCTTGACCTGGACACGAGCGTCTACGCGAGCATTGGGTCTGAGTACTACGCGTATCGCAAAGCACTGCCGGATGAGCGCAAGTGGCAGGTTGGCGATGTGCTGCATCTGCAGCATGGCAACCACAGCATCAGCGCGGGCGGCGACATCCTGCGGAATGCTGACCTGATCAATAACACGTATAAGAGCAACGGCGATTATACGTATAGCTACCTGGGCAACTACTTCAACGACCTGCTGAACGAGCAGGCTGGACGGGCAGGCTCGTGCGGTTCGCAGAGCGGGCAGAACCCGACGGCGACAGGCACGCAGACTGGATGGACGGGCAAGGACCAGTGCTACAGCAGCTTTGTGCAGGGCTTTGGCAATCCGGTGTTTGCCGTACAGACGACGGATTGGAGCCTCTTTGCACAGGACAACTGGAAGGCATCACCACGGCTGACGCTGCAACTCGGGGTGCGTTACGACTACGAGTTCCTGCCTGCGCCGGTGTCGAACCTGACCAGCGCAACGACGGGGTTCACGCCGTATGCGCAGCTGAACAATCATCCCAGCGACAAGAACAATATCGGAGCGCGGCTTGGCTTCGCGTATGACGTGTTTGGAGACGGGAAGACAGTGGCGCGCGGCGGGTACGGCATGTTCTACGGACGCATCACGAATGGCGTGCTGCTGAATACGCTGCTGAATACGGGCAGCCCGAATGGACAGTACACAACGACGGTGAAGCCGACGTACACGTCGCCGACGCCTCCAGTGTTGCCGAATATCCTTGCGGGCGGATCGGCTCCGACGCCGAGTTCGTACTACCTGGCGAAGGACCTGCAGAACCCGATGGTGCATGAGTTCGACTTAATCGTGCAGCAGCAGATTGGAAGAGGGACGGTGTTTTCGGTCAGCTACCTGGGCGCGCTGGGCCGCGAACTGCCGAACTTCCTGGATCTGAATCTGGATCCAACGACGATCGAGAATGTCACGATCTCGGTGGTTCCTACCGGCGGCAATCTCGGACCGCTGGCTAAGGCGGGAACGTCGTTCGTGGTGCCCACGTACACCAAGTATGGCAATGTTGCCTTGTTTGGGCCGCAGGCTACTTCTTACCAGTCGATTACCCAGGTAACGAGCAACATCAATTCGAGCTACAACGCGTTGGTGGCCGAGATCCAGAATCGTTCGCTCAAGAGCCTGGAGTTCGACTTCAACTACACGTGGTCGCATGCGTTGGATTACAACCAGAATGCAACGACGACGACGTCGGGCAACAGCTGGTATGACCCGTATGGCGATCCGAGGGTCAACTACGGCAACTCGGCATACAACGTTCCGAACCGCTTTGTCGGGTACGCGATTTACTCGCTACCTGGGTTGAGCGGACATGCGTGGTATACGTACCTGAGCAACGACTGGAAGATCAACGGGTCGTTCCAGATGCAGAGCGGCCTGCCATACACTGCCGGAGCAACGGGATTCACCGGGCCGGGCGTAGTTTCCGACTGGAACGGCTCGGGTGGAACAACGCTGATCCCGGAACTTGGTCTGAACACGTACAAGCTGCCACGGAAGATCGTGCTCGACGCGCGGCTGGAGAAAGACTTCCGGCTGTACAAGAACTACGAACTGCAACTGTTTGCACAGATGTTCAATGTGGCCAACCATCAAAACTACGACGGGATCAACTCGACGGCGTACAAGCTTGGTGGCACCGGGACGGCTGGAACGGCGACGTATCAGTCGACGTTCCAGCAGCTGACGAGCAGCAATAACAGCGGCTTCCTCTATACACCGCGGGAGATTGAGATTGCGGCTCGGCTGAGTTTCTAAGAGCAGGCTCGATAGATTGAATGGGCGATGGCTTCGGCTATCGCCCTGTTTTTTGTGCAGAAGTAGGATTTTGAGGCCGGCATTTTGCTAAGACCGGGCAATTAAGTTGGCATTTATAGAACTGACATGATGTACAGTCATAGTTATTCAAAGACCTTGTACTGACTTCAGCATCATCATGCGCATTCCAGCGGATGGGGCTTCCTGCTTTCGGACAAGAGTCTGCACCGATATTAACGGCTAGCGGTATCTAAGCTAGCGGGCCGGCAGTATACCCCTCCAGGAGAGTCCGACTTATGCGCAAACTTCTATCGTCGCTGTTGTTTTGTTGCTTACTAACCCTTGGTTTTACGGCGAGGGCGCAGCAGACCCTGGGTTCGCTGAACGGAACGGTGCTCGACGGCTCGGGCGCGGCGGTTCCCGGATCGACGGTGACAGCGACGGACGCAGCGATTGGCGTGACGCGCACGACCAAGGCGCAGGCGAACGGATTTTTCCAGATCTTCAACTTGCCGGTGGGCACGTATTCGGTGAGAGCCACGCATGAAGGCTTCGAGACGACGGATTTGACGGGCGTCGATGTGCAGGAAGCCGGAGCGAAGACGTTGAACCTGACGCTCAAGGTGGGTAACGTTTCCGAGTCGGTAACGGTGACGGCGACACCGCTGTTGAATGCGACGGATGCGACTAATGGATACACGCTGGACAAATCGCAGATTGCGCTGACGCCGTTGGCGACGGGCAGCTTTACGCAGCTGGCCGTACTGAGCCCGGGCGTGAGCGCGGAGCTGCTGGCCAACCTGGACACGAACTCCGGCCTGGGCAACCAGCCGATCTGGGCGAATGGACAGCGCGATACGTCGAACACGTTCCAGGTGAATGGCGTGGATGCGACGAACCTTTTCAACGGCAAGAGCTCGAGCGGATCGAACTCGCAGCGGTACGCGTTCAACATCGGGCAGAGCGCTCCGGTGGGCGGTGCAGCGGGTGTGGGCACGTCGGTTTATGGCTCGAACGGAAACAGCTTGCCTTCGCCTCCCCCGGAGTTTTTGCAGGAGTTGCGCGTGAACACGTCGATGTACGACGCGCAGCAGGGTGCGACGAGCGGCGCGCAGATTGATGCGAACACGAATAGCGGAACCAATGCGTTCCATGGGCAGGTGTATGGGTCGCTTGCGAACAACAAGATCAACGCCTCGCCGTTCTTCTTCAACCAGCAGGCACAGCTGACAACGATCGGTGTGGGCGCGTTTCCGGCGTGGCTTGCGAATCCGGCCTTGCACCGCTGGTCGCTGGGCGGAGCGCTGGGTGGCCCGATCATCAAGGACAAGCTATTCTTCTTCGTCGCGTATCAGCATCGCTACAACAGCGACCAATCGACAGGCCTATCGCAGCTGACGGTGCCGAGCGAATTGACGGATGATCGTTCGATCGCGGGTCTGGATGCAGTGGCGACCGACTACCAGGGCAAGCCGTTCACCAAGACGATTGATCCCATCGCCTTTGCCCTCATGAACGCGAAGCTGCCGAATGGACAGTACCTGATTCCGACGGCGCAGACATCCGCGACGTATGCGTTTGGCGTTCCGAATGTGACGCTGCCGGGCACCTCGACGCTGGTTGCGGACCAGGCGACGGCGGGCGTGGACTGGGACGTAACGAAGACGGACCGGCTCTCGCTGAAGTACTACTACCAGAATGATCCGGTGAATAAGCCGTATGGGTTCTCCGATACGGGCGGCTTTCCGGTGACGCAGAATAACGGTGCGCAGGTATTCGCGATCGACAACACGATCACGATTGGCAACAAGATCAACTGGGAACAGCGGCTGGGCTTCGACCGCATGGGATCGTACAGCTACTACCGGCAGACGCTGCCGCCGGATCCCGTGCTGGGCCCGACGTATGGCATTAGCGCAGGGATCTCCCCCACACTGATTCAGCCGAACACGCTTGCCGGCTTGACGCTGGGAGAGTTCGGGGCGGACAACTCCGCGGCCCCTTCGATATCGGCAGGACCTGCGAGCGCCTTTGTGAACACGGGCTACTATCAGAACCGCATCAACCCGTCGACGAACATGATTTTTGCGCTGGGCAAGCACACGCTGGTAGTGGGCGGCGGCTATAGCTACACGCAGCTGAACATCGAGAACAACCGGCAGGGAATCGCGGACATCGCCACCAAAAACTTCACTGACTTCCTGCTAGGCGAGGTCCACAAGTCGAGCGTGCTGGAGACGATTGATCCGCAGAGCGGCCGCAATAATGCGAACCGCTACTATCGCTCGAATGAGGTCGCAGGCTACGCACAGGATAAGTGGCAGGCGCTCTCCAACCTGAGCATCACGGCGGGCGTGCGGTATGACTATCACGGCGGGTTGACGGAAAAGTACGGCAACATGTTTAACTTCGATCCCAGCAAGTACTCTGTGACTGGTACGGCAGACACGGGATTCGACGTCGCCAGCTCCGGCTTTGTAATTGCGGGCAACAATAAATATGACCCGACGCCGGGGACTTCGAACTCTACGCTGACGGGCCGGCAGTGGGGCATCTCACCTCGCCTCGGCTTCGCGTATTCGCCGAAGCACATGAACAATAAGGTGGTGATCAATGGCGGCGTAGGTATGTACTACGATCGCGGCGAGCTGTTCACGTACCTGTCGCAGCCGGCAGGCAGCGGCAATGGTGGACCGTTCGGCGTGACCGAGTCGGCACCGCTGGCCAGCTACGTTACGGGCAACGGCTCGAATCTCGCGAATCCGATTGGGAGCGCCTTCACACCAGTTTCCGAGGGTGGCACGTATTTCGGACCCACGTCTGATCCGAGCACGATCACGGCCGCGCTGCAGAATGTGCTGGGATCAGGGCCGGGCGGCTCGAATGGTTTGACCGGCACGTTGAGCCCGGGCTTTGGACCGAGCTGCGGAGCCGTCGACAACCAGGCGAACTACACGGATTGCCTTGCGTACCAGCCGCTGAACTTTGGCGCGTACGACAAGAACAATAAGTTGCCGTACACGGTCAACTTTGCCCTGAGCGTTCAGTGGCAGCCAACCAACGATATCGCGATAACCATTGGCTACAGCGGCAACCGCGGAAAGCACTCGGTAATTCCGATTCCGTTCAACGAGCCGGGCATCGCGACGCCGACCAACCCGATCCACGGCGAGACGGACACGTATGGCTTCCAGGTGCTGAATCAGAATAATCTTGTGACCGATCCTTACGGCGATGCGGACTACCTTGCGATCGGAAGCGAGCCTTGGGATACGCCGGATGGCGGTAATACGGACTTCCGCGCACCGTATGTTGGCTACAGCCCGAACGCAGCCCTGTTCGAGACGGTTGGAGAATCCGCATATGACTCGCTGCAGGTACACGTGGAGAAGCGGCTGTCGCATCACTTCCAGGCGGGCGTGAACTATACATGGGGACACGCGCTGGATGAGCAGAGCGATATCGGCCTGTTCTTTACGGGCGACAACCCCAACAAGCTGCGCGATTCGTATGCGTCGTCGGATTTTGACCGCACGCACACGACGTCGTTCAACTTCCAGGTGCTGCTGCCGAATGCGGCTGCTCAACACTCCGTGCTTTCCTACTTCGTGAATGACTGGAGTCTGACCGGGCTGGGCATCATCCAGAGCGGCGAGCCGTATTCTCTGTATGAGTTCTACGGTGCGGTTGGCAGCATCAACTTCGGAAACTATCCAACGTTGATGAATCCGGTGCTGCCGATTACGAATCCGCACGACGCGAAGGGCAAGGCGCTGACCGGCAACCCGGGTGACTTCCGTGGACCTGCAGGTTCGTTCATCCCGACGATTGATCCCAGCGAGATTGCCATCAACTATGTTGCGCCGGGTACGAACGGCGTTCCGACGGCAGCGCAGGGGAACGAGGGCGATCCAACGGACATCTACGAGACGAACTTCGCTCCTGAGAACCAGCGGAATATCTTCCGCCAGGCGATGCAGAAGCGATTAGATATCTCGATCCGGAAGAACTTCCACGCTACGGATAAGATCTCGATCCTGTACGAGTTCAACATCTTCAACCTGACGAATACGACCAGCCTGGATGTGCCGCAGGATCAGACGCAGATTCGGCAGAACGATGCCTGCTCCGAGTCCGCGTATGAGGGAGCTGAGAACGCCTACAACAACTGCGCGCTGGGCTATTTGCAGTATGGCCAGATTGCGACCAGCCCCTCGACGGTCGATCAACAGACGGCGCTGACCAACCTTGACCAGTTGCCGTACCACACGGGCACGGGCAAAAGCATTATGATCCCGACGACGATCGCGGCTGGAACGACGAACGCGCAGGGTGCGAATGTCTGCACGCCGTCCAATTACCTCCCCAACGGCACCGCCTGCCCGAACAATGGGGCGAACTTTGGATCGGTGACGGGAACGATTGGCGGTAACCGGGCGATCACGATGGCGCTGCACATCACCTTCTAACTAAGGGTGCAGGAAGGATCGGGTGGCAGCTTCGGCTGCCACCCATTTTCTTTGGTTGGGAATGGTGGGGTCGTCAAGGTGAATCCAGGCAGTGGTTATGGGGTGATTCCCAATATGGGAATCATGGGTTGCTTCCCATATTGGTTGGAGTTCGTTAGGCTCGAGGTATGCGAATTTAGATAGTTGATCGCCTGCCTGTCGCGGCGATTTTGGAATTCGGTCACTCCCCTCTGCGTTTCAGGAGCTCCGGCCCTTCCCCGGAGCGGAGTTCGGCTGTGGTTGTTCTGGATGGCTGCGTTGCGGCTTCGGCCGCGTATCCCCCGACAAAACCTGCTTGTTGCGAGCGCGTATGCGGACGGCTGCGCGCGGGCCGACTGCTGCGCGCGCGGGGGCTGCCGCGGTGGTTGCTGGTAGCGGGCGCGATCGCCGTGAGTGCGCGGGTGTGGGCGCAGGGGCCAGTGGACGGTGCCATTCGCGGGCACATTTCGGCTGCGTGCGGGGACTATCGGCTTCAACATCGGGAACGTTGCGTGGCGGGTGAGGTGCGGGTGCATCTGACGTCGCCGGACCAGGGCGTGGAACGCGATGTGGATGCAGACAGCGCGGGGGACTTTCTGCTGCTGCGGTTGCCGCCGGGGGAGTATGAACTGAGGGCGACGTCGCGCGGGGGCGGGCAGGAAATCGGAGGGATCGCGGTTGCGCGGCTGGATCTGGAGGGCGGAGATCTTGACGAGGTGACGCTGACGCTGGGGGCGCCGCGACTGAACGCGCAGGCGGCTGTGCCGGGACTGTCGTTGGCTGGATTCGGGGGGGGATCGTACGATCCGGCGGCGTTTGATCTGGCGAAACAACTGGATGTGCTGCCGGT
>Ga0302314_10015395_pt1 | contig 12996 bp, 14 predicted proteins | sample III_Palsa_N2_3_FD_200533 | JGI IMG/M metagenome (GOLD analysis project Ga0302314, IMG submission 200533) | Peat permafrost microbial communities from Stordalen Mire near Abisko, Sweden - III_Palsa_N2_3 | ecosystem: Environmental > Terrestrial > Soil > Palsa > Peat permafrost | place: Sweden...
TGCGCTTTCCGATCGCCCCGCGCATGAGCACCGACAGCCTCTACGCGCTGCGCACCGCAGCCGTCGCCGGTGTCGGTGCGGCCATCGCATCGGCGTGGCTCGTGGCCGACGACCTCGCGCAAGGCCGACTGGTGCACGTCGCGCCGCAATGGCGAGCAGCGCCGCTGCCGGTCTGGCTCGTGTATCCGCAGGCGCGCTTCTACCCGGCCCGGCTGCGGCGCTTCCTCGACGTGATCCGCGCCGCGATGCCCGGCGCGGTCACGGCGTCGGCGGCGGCGCAACGTGGCGCGTGACGGTCCGTCGCGCGCAATTGCAGTTCGCTCCGCGCTCGACGCGCCTCGTCGCAAGCCGGTTTTCAGGCGGGACGCGGACTCCTAAAGTTCATTCATCGGATCACGAAACGCATCCGAAACCACCCACCAGACACCAGGAGCCCACCATGACCAAGACCACCCCCCAAGCCGCCGCCCTCGTCCTGTCCGCCCTCATGACCCTGGGCATCGTCGCCGGCATGAACGGCATCGCGACGAAGCAGTATGCGAAGGTGGACAGTCTGGCCATGGCGCAGTACGGCCAGACGCACGTTGCCGTGCAACACGTCGTTGTCGTCGGCCATCGCGCCGTCGCGTAAGACAGCGCGCGCCTTTCGCTCCTTCAAGCCTCGCTTCGTGCGAGGCTTTTTTGTTCCCGACCGAGACGCCATGGTGGCCGATCAAACCTGCGCCTGCACGCAGGCGCCCGCAATGGCATCATGGCGACCATGAAAAAGATCTTCCTCTCCCTGGCTGTCGCGCTCGCCACCAGCCTGGCCGTCGCCGCCGACCGCCCCTACGACGAAAGCGCCGACGCCAAGGCCCAGATCCAGGTCGCGCTGCACGAGGCCGCCGCCTCGAAGCAGCCGGTGCTGCTGATCTTCGGCGCCAACTGGTGTCCCGACTGCCGCGCGCTGGACCATGCGTTGAAGACCGGCCGCAACGCCGAGCTGATGGCGCAGAAGTTCAAGGTCGTGAAGGTGGACGTCGGCAACTTCGACCACAACCTCGACGTGACCGCGGCCTATGGCAACCCGACCAAGAAGGGCATCCCGTCCGCGGTGATCGTCTCGCCCGACAACAAGGTGCTGTTCGTGACCCGTGCCGGCGAACTCGCCGACGCCCGCCGCATGAGCGACGACGGCATCTACGAGTTCTTCACCAAGGCGGCTGCCGAGGCGAAGTGACGACGTCAGGCGGCGCGTGAAGGTTGCGCCTTCCAGCGTCGCAACGTCAGCGCATTCGTCACCACGCTGACGCTGCTGAACGCCATCGCGGCGCCCGCCACCATCGGGCTCAGCAGTCCCGCTGCGGCCAGCCCGATGCCCGCCACGTTGTAGGCGAAGGCCCAGAACAGGTTCTGGCGGATCTTGGCGACGCAGCGGCGCGAGATGTCCAGCGCGTCCGCCACCAGGCGCGGATCGGAGCGCATCAGCGTGATGCCGGCGGCCTCCATCGCCACGTCGGCACCCGAGGCCATCGCGATGCCCACGTCCGCCGCGGCCAGCGCCGGCGCGTCGTTCAGGCCATCGCCCACCATCGCCACGCGCACCGGGCGCTGGTGCGCACGCCGACCGACGACCCGGGTCAACGACCGCAACGAGGCGATCAGCGACGCCTTCTCGCCCGGCAACACCTCCGCGTGCACTTCGGTGATGCCCAGCAGTTGCGCGACGCCCTTGGCGCTCGCATGGCCGTCGCCGCTGATCATCACCGTGCGCACGCCAGCGGCCTGCAGGCGCTGGACGGCGTCGATCGCGCCCTCGCGCAGGCGATCGCCGAACGCGAGGAGGCCCAGTAATTGCGGCACGTCGTCCGAGACGTCCGCCAACCACGACACGGTGCGCCCGAGGGCCTGGAGCTCGGCCGCGCGCGCGGCGAGCGGCTGCAGGTCGACGCCCAGCTCGGCCATCCAGCGCGCGCTGCCCAGGCGCAATTCCAGGTCGCGTCCGAGCGGCACGATCTCGCGCTCCGAATCCAGAGTCGTCCCGGTACCGGGCGACAGTCCCGCGCTCTGGCGTGCGCTCATGATCGCGCTGGCGGCGATGGCCTCGGCCAGGCGCGCGCCGGCGGCCATGCGCGCATCGGCGCTCACGCGCACGCGGGCGCACACGCCCTTGCCCGGCACTGTGCGTTGCGCGCTCGCGGCGGGTACGCGCGCGTTCGTGCCGCGCGCCATGTCCAGCACCGCCTGCGCCAGCGGGTGCGAGCTGCCGCCCTGCACGGCGGCCGTCAGCGCCAGCAGGCGCGCGGCGTCGCCATCGACGGCCACGCAGGCCACCAGCATCGGCCGGCCTTCGGTGAGCGTGCCCGTCTTGTCGAACGCCACCACCGTGACGTCGTGGGCGATCTCCAGCGCCTCGGCGTCCTTGATCAGGATGCCGTGGCGCGCGGCAACGCCGGTGCCGGCCATCATCGCCGTCGGCGTGGCCAGGCCCAGCGCGCACGGGCAGGCGATCACCAGCACCGCGACGGCATTGAGCAGCGCGCGCTGCCAGTCGCCGCTGGCCATGCCCCAGCCCAGCAGCGTGATCAGCGCGGCGACGCAGACGAAGGGCACGAATACCGCGCTGACCCGGTCGACCAGGTGCTGGATCGGCGCCTTCTTCTCCTGCGCCGATTCGACGAGCCGGACGATGCGCGCCAGCGTGGATTCGGCGCCCACGGCGGTGACGCGGACGAGCAACAGGCCCTCGCCGTTGACCGCGCCTCCGGTGATGCGCTCGCCCGGGGCGCGCGCGACGGGCAGGCTCTCGCCGGTGACCAGCGACTCGTCGACGTGGCTCTCGCCCTCCGTCACCAGGCCGTCGGCGGCGAAGCGTTCGCCGGGTCGCACCACCAGCAGGTCGCCGACGCGAAGCCGCGCAATCGCGACGTCCACGTCGCCCCCGTCACCGGGCGTGCGGCGCACCCGCGCGGTGGCGGGCTGCAGCGCCTGCAACGCGCGCAAGGCTTGCGTGGTCTGCCGCTTGGCGCGCGACTCGAGCCGCTTGCCCAGCAGGACGAGCGTGATGACGACGGCGCCGGCCTCGAAGTACAGGTGCTCCGACGTCATGCCGCGCGTGCTCGCGGCAACCCACCATTCATACAGGCTCAGGCCATAGGCCGCGGAAGTGCCGAGTGCCACCAGCACGTCCATGTTCGCGCTGCCGCCGCGCAGCGCGCGCCAGGCGCCGGCATAGAAGCGCGCTCCGAACCAGAACTGCACCGGGGTCGCCAGCAGGAACTGCAGCCAGGCGGGCCAGCTCCATGGCAGGCCGACGGCAGCGCTCAACATCGGCAGCAGCAGCGGCGCCGACAGCGCTGCGGCGACGATCACCGGCCGCCAGGCCTGCGCATCCGACTCGGGCGGCGGCGCCGACACGTCGGGTGCGCGTGCCGCGTACCCGGCCTTCCGCACGGCAGCCTGCAGGCCATCGAACGCCACTGGCGCCTCGGCGTGCACGCTGGCCACCTCGGTGGCCATGTTGACGCTGGCCTCGGCCACGCCCGGCACGGCCCGCAAGGCACGCTCCACGCGGGCTGCGCAGGCGGCGCAACTCATTCCTTCCACCGGAAAGGACCAATCGCGACGAGCGGGCGAGACGGAAGCAGGCAGCGGGCTGGACATCGGCAAGAATTGAAACGCAACAAGCTGGCAGTGGCTACCGTCTACCTGTAACGATTTGCGAAGAATGGAAAAACCCCACGCAAACGGGTATGCCGAGGCGATTTGTGCCAGATCAAACCCGCTTGAACCGAGGGGATGCATGGACTGTCCTTTGCCTGTCTTGATCGACCGGCGCGACACTGGCGGATCGAACCCTTTTTCAAAGGAGAACACCATGACCGAATTCCTCGTCGAAGGCATGAGCTGCGGCCATTGCGTCAATGTGGTGACCGAGGCGATCCACGCACTCGACCCGGCCGCCAGCGTCGATGTGAACCTCGGCACCAAGCTCGTGCAGGTGCACTCCGACCTCGATCGCTTCCTGCTGTCGCAGGCGCTGGTGGACGCCGGCTATGACCCGATTCCCGTCGGCCTCGAGTCGTCCGATCGCAACCTCTGAGCGAGCGCCGCCATGCCCTTGATCACGCTCACCGTACGACGCGGCAAGGATGCCGCCTTCAAATCCGCCGTGCTCGGCGCCGTGCACGGTGCGCTGGTGGCCTCCGGCGTACCCCAGGGCGACCGCTTCCATCGCGTGCTGGAGCTGTCGGCGGAAGACTTCCGCTACGACGCCAGCTACCCGGATCTCGCCACACCGCGAACCGACGACTTCGTGCTGATCGAGATCCTGCTGTCCACCGGTCGCAGCGTGAAGATCAAGCGCAAGATCGCCGTCGACCTGATCGACAGCCTGCGCCAGGCGCCCGGGCTCGAGCCCGACAACGTGATGCTGGTGTTCAAGGAGACCCTGTGGGAGAACTGGTCGTTCGGCGGCGGCCGGTTCATCCACGTCTGATCAGGCATCGCTGGCAGCGGGTGTTCGGGGCGGCCACACGAAGTCCTGCGGCCGGCGGATCAGGCGCTTGAGGACCAGCCGCAGCACCAGCCCCGCGCGCTCGTAGCGCGCGTGGCGCGCGCGGAACGCGGTGGCGAACGCGAGGCCGTAGCTGACCGCGACGTTGACGGCCCCGACCAGCACCACGCCGATGATCGCCATCGCCGCGGCCGACTCGGGCTCGTGGCCTTGCAGGGTGCCCAGCGCGTACGCCGTGTTGGCGGACGCGAAGGCCACGTGGCGGATGTCGATCGGCAGGCCGGTGAGAAAGCCGATGAAGCCGACGCCGCCCAGCATGAAGCCGAACGACAGGTTGCCCAGCAGCGCGCCCAGGTTGTGCCCGATGTAGCGGGCGAACCGAGCCGTGCGTGCATGCCCCAGCATGCGGAGCAATACGGGATGCACCGCCAGCCGCGCGCCGACGCGGCCGAACACGCACAGGTTGTCGTAGTAGCCGCTGATGACGCCCGACAGGAACAGGCACACGCCCGCGATCGCCGCGTGCAGCAGCGCCCAGCTGGCCCACGGATGCAGCTCCGCCAGCATGTGCTGCGCCTTGGCCTCCGGCACCGGACTCTGGCCGGTGGCGGCGCGGAACGCGAACAGGATCAGCAGCGCCGTGGGCACCGCCAGCGCGACGTTGCCGACGATCGCCACCACCTGGGTGCGCACCGTCCGCACGATCAGGTCGGCCAGCCGCGCGGCGCTGGCCGGCGTCGCGTCCTCCTGGTCGAGTCGCGCCGCGAGCAGCGCGGCCGTCATCGCGGGCTGCTTGGTGGCCACCGTGAAATGCAACAGGTGGATCAGCACGAAGCCCAGGCCGTAGTTCAGGCAGATGGCCAGCGTCTCCCACAGCGGCGCGAGGTGGGCCTGGGCGATGAAGACCTTGAGCAGCGCCATCGCGCCCACGATCACGCCGGCGCCGCCGGCCACGCGCAGCATGTGCCACCACTGCGGCCGGTCGTCGGTGACGTAGTGTTCGCCCGTCTCGCTGGCGTGCTCGGTGATCTGCAGTGCCACGTCGTCGGCCACCTGCGAGAACACGTGGCGCAGGCTCTGCTCCGTGCGCTGTGCGCCGACAAGCTCCACGAACAACGTCGCACAGCGCGCGGCGCGCTCCTCGTCGTCCAGCGCGGCACGGATGAGCACCAGGTCGCGCAGGCGCTCCAGCGTCTGGTGCGCAGCATGCAGGCTGTGCGTCAGCGCCAGGCTGGTGCCATGCAGGGGCACGGCCTTGCGCAGCGTCTCGACGGCGTCCTGCGCCGTGGCGAGCTTCTTGAGCAACTCCTTCGGGCTCTCGTGCGGATCCTGCGCATGGGCGTTGATCCAGCGCCGCGCCGCGGCCGGCAACTCCAGCACGTCGGCCTCGTTGGCGGCTTCGGAGCCGCGCACGGCGTGGTCGTAGCGCACGCGATCGGGGTCGACGGCCAGGCCGGCGGCGCGGGCGGCCAGCATCGCGATGGCGGCGTCGCACTCGCGCGCGCTTTGCGATGCGCCTGCGACGAAGGCCGTCGACGACGTGACGAGCTGGAACAGCGTCGCCCAGCTCTCGACCGGTACGGCTTCCACCGCGGCGATGTCGGCGTCACTCTGGAACGTCGATCCGAACAGGTCGCGCAACAGGCCGGCGTCGGCCACGTGCGGCAGCAGGCGCGAACCGAGGCGGGAGCGCAACGTGCGCGAGAACGAGGTCGGCTCCAGCACGCCGGTCTCGGCGTAGAGGAAGCGGTGCCGGCGTGCGGACAGCAGCGTGTCGATGGCGTCGGCGAAGTTCGCGAGCAGCGCGGGGTCCGCGCGCAACGCGGCGATCACGGCATCGATAGCCGCGGCCTGGGCCAGCAGATCGGCTTTCAGGTCATGCACCGCGACGGCGCCCGCACCGGCGCGACTCGCCTCGACGAACCGGTGCAGCGCTGTCGTGGTGGTGAGGGTCATGCCGCGATTATCGTCAAGCAGCGCGTCGTTTCTCGCGGGCAGGAACGACAACGCCCGGACATGCATTGGATGTCCGGGCGTCGTCGTCCGTCTCGAAGTTGATGCGACCGACGAATCGATCGCGGAAACCGGGCTCGAGGCGCCTGCGCCTCGTGAGGCGCCAGCACCCTGGATCGATCAGCGATCGATCGCGTTCTTGATGGCGTTGCCGACGTTGTTCTTCACGTCGCCGACGGTGGACTGCACCTTGCCGGCAGCCTGCTCGGCCTGGCCTTCGGTCGTCAGGCGCTCGTTGCCGACCAGCTTGCCGGCGGCCTCCTTGACGTTGCCCTTGACGGTTTCGGTGCGGCCGTCGACTTGGTCCTTGTTCATGTTCGTGCTCCTGTGAGTTTGCAAGGCGCCGAGTGACATCGGATGTTGTTCGAGTTCTGTGGCCGATGTCGTTCGGCATGTACAAACTATCTCACCGGAAGCGGCCGCACGGTGTCGGAACAGCGTCGCTAACGTTGTAGGACAAGAGCCAGCGCGGACGCCAGCGCATGACGACGCGAGCCTTGCCGGCCAGCATCAGAGGAACAGCACGTTGCTGCCCGGTTCGGGCTGCGTGGCCTTCTCGGCAAAGCCATTGAAGAAGAACGGGATGTCGTCCCCGACGTCGCCCGTGAGCCGCCCGACGACCTTGCTCCACGTCATCATCGCGACATGCGCCGCGGGTTCGCCGACGACCAGGATCGGCTGCTCGCCTTCGTCGTGCCAGAAGTACTCCCCACCGAAGGCCTTGCGCCCCACCTCCAGCACGTAGCAGCCGAGTTGCTGCACGAGCCCGGTGACGACGGTTTCATCCAGGTCGACCACGTATTCGGAGACCTCCACCAGCATCTCGTCGACGGCCACGAGGCTGGCGATGGAATAGTCGAGGCGGCCGCCGGCGCGCGCCTGCAGCGAGACGATGGCGCGCTCGGCGGCAGCGGTGACTTCTTCGAGGATGGCATTCATCTGGGTTCGTTCGTATCCGTGTGTCGGCGCATTCTCCAACGCGCCATCCGCTTCACTCCAGGATGAAGCGCCGCAGTTCCGCGAACGCCGCATCCGCATCGTCGCGCCACGCGCCGTGCCCCACGTTCGGGAACGCGCGGTACTGCATCCACTGCGGCGGCAGCGCCGCGGCGATGTCCTGCGCGTCGGCCACGGGGCACACCGGGTCGTCCTCGCCCACCATCACCAGCACCGGGCAGCGCGCCTTCGAAAGACCCGGCAGCAGGTTCATCGTGCGTTGCTCGCCCGACGCCGACGCGAACAGCACGTCGAGGTTGTAGATCGTGCGCGCGCCGCCGTCGGGATCCTGCGGCGTCGTGTTGTACAGGTGGCGACAGTGCACGCTGTAGTCGTCCCAGGTCCCGGGGCTCGGGTCGCTCCAGAAGCGCGCGCACGACTCGCGCGCGGCCGGGCCGCCCAGCTTGCCGAACATCGCCTCCTTGCGTTCCGGCATCTTGTGCGGCGACGTGCTGGAGAGGATCACCTTGGACGGGTGGCCAGGATGGCGCTCGATGTAGCGCTGCGCCACGAAGCCGCCGAACGACTGGCCCAGCACGATGGGCTTGACGATGCCCAGCGCGTCGCACAGGCGCACGACGTCGTCGGCGAAGGTATCCAGCGTCCACTCCCCGGGCGGCCGGCGATCGCTGCGGCCATGGCCGCGATGGTCGTAATAGATCACCTGTGCGATATCGGCGAGGCGGCCGAAGTGCGGCCGGAAGCCCGAGTGGTCGAAGCCGGGCCCGCCGTGGAGCAGCAGCAGCGTGGGCTTCTCGCGCAATGCCGGGCCGTCGGGCACGAACTGCGTGCCCTCGACGTCGAAGTAGAGCCGGATGCCGGGTTCGATCTCGATGCGCATGCGTCTATCCTTGGTGCGAGTCCGCGAGCATACCGCCCGAGGTCACATCGTCCGATCGGCCTTGGCTCTCCCGTTCCCCGCCCTTCTCTACCGACATGGGGGTGTTTCTGTGCGCGACCTACTTCAGCCCGCCAGAGAGGAACTGCTGCAGCCGCTCGCTCCGAGGCCGAGCAAGAATCTCGCGCGGATGGCCTTCTTCTTCGATACGGCCCTGGTGCAGGAACACGCAATGGCCGGAGACCTCTCGCGCGAATTCCATCTCATGCGTCACCACCACCATCGTGCGCCCTTCGGCAGCCAACTCGCGCATCACCTTCAGCACTTCGCCGACGAGTTCAGGATCCAATGCCGACGTCGGCTCGTCGAACAGCATGATTTCGGGATCGACCGCCAGCGCGCGAGCGATCGCGACGCGTTGCTGCTCGCCGCCGGAAAGGTGCGCCGGGTAAACGTTCTCGCGATGGGAGAGCCCAACGCGCGCCAGCAGTTGGCGTGCGCGATCCGTGGCTTCCGCCTTCGACTTGCCGAGCACATGCACCGGCACCTCGATCACGTTCTCCAGCGCCGTGCGATGCGCCCACAGGTTGAAGTTCTGGAACACCATCGCGAGACGCACGCGCCAGCGTTGCAACTGCTTCGCGTCGCTCGCACGCAGGCTGCCGTCGCGGTCGCGCACCAGCGCAAGCGTCTCGTCACCCAGTCGCAGTGTGCCCTCGTGCGGCTGTTCGAGCAGGTTCAGGCAGCGCAGGAAGGTGCTCTTGCCGGAGCCGCTGGCGCCAATCAACGTCACCACCTCGCCGGGTTGGGCGGTCATCGAGATGCCGCGCAGCACCTCGCGGTCGCCGAAGCGCTTGTGCAGGTCGACCACGTGGAGGCTGGATTGGACCATGGCGATTGGCTCGTTCAGGACGTCAGCAGGTTGCCCTGGCGCAGCGCCTCACGCCCCGCCACGCGCAACACGCCCGCCCCCGCGGGGACGAAGCGGCGCGTCTCGCGGGCGTAGAAGACGCCGTCCACCGGGCTCAGCAAGGGCGTGACCAGGCCCGTCATCGGCTCGACGAGGTCCGCCAGCGGTTCGCCCGTCGACACCACCGCCCCGACCTCGCGCAGGTAGACGATCACGCCCGCATGCGGCGCGTTCACCGGGATGGATCCGGCCAGCGGCGTCGCCTCGCAGCGCGCCGGCGGCAGCGCCGCGGGGCCACCGGAGATCACGCCTTGCCAGCACAGATAGTCGATGAGCGCCTGCGCGTCGCGGGCTGCGAACTCGTGCGCCACGTCGGCCTCGCCCCGCAGCTCCACCGTCACGGCGACGCAGGCGCTCGGAATCGGCGTGTCGCCGCCGAAGCGCGCGGCCAGGCGCGGCCAGATCGTCGAGCAGGCCTCGTCGAACGGATGGTCGCCGGAGACGTCGGCCAGCAGCGCCGTCTCCGCGCCCAGGAAACGCGCCAACGGCTCGACCTGCGGCCACACCGATGTCTCGGTGTAGAGGTGCATCACGGCCTGGCTGTCGCAGTGCAGGTCCAGCACGATGTCGGCATCGATGCTCAGGCCCAGCAGCGTGCGCCGCAGGCTCTCGAGCGCGCTGCGGGCCGGCAGCGCGGCGGCGGCCTCGCGCAACGCATCGCGGATCAAGGCGACGTTATGCGTCGCATCGAACGTGAGCTGGCCGTCGACCTGCGCGGCCACCGTGTCGAACAGGTCGGCGTAGCGGCGATTGAAGTTCTCGCCGCTGGTGAGGTCGAAGCGACCCTCGACGGACTGCAGCACGCGTTGCGTCAGGCCGATCGGGTTGGCAACGGGCACGAGCACGACCTCGCCGACGATGCGGCCTTCGGCCTCGAGCGCGGCCAGGCGCGCGCGCAGGTGATGCGCCACCAGCAGGCCGGGGATCTCGTCGGCATGCAGCGCGGCCTGCAGCGTGGCCTTCGGGCCCTTGCCGGAGGTACCGAAGTGCAGGCTCTGCAGCTCGACGGACACGCCGGGCGTGGCCTGGGTCAGGGAATGGTGGACGGTCTTCATCAGGAACTCCTCGCTTGCCAGGGCATCAACCAGCGGCGTTCGGCGGCATGGAACAACCCGACCAGGCCCATCGTGATCGCCAGGTAGATCACCGCGGCGGTCAGGAAGGCCTCGAAGGGCAGATAGAAACGCGAATTCATCTCGCCGGCGGCGCCGGTGATGTCCATCAGCGTGACGGTGCTGGCCAGCGCCGTCGCCTGCAGCATGAAGATCACCTCGTTGCCGTAGGCCGGCAGCATGCGCCGGAACGCGGCCGGCAGCACGACGCGGCGCAGCATCACCCCCCGCGTCATGCCCATCGCACGCGCGGCCTCGATCTCGCCGGCCGGCACCGCGCGCATCGCGCCATGCAGGATCTCGATCGTGTAGGCGCAGGTGTTGATCGCGAACGCCGCGATCGCGCAGAACGTGGCCGAGCGCAGCCAGGGCCAGGCGAAGCTGTCGCGAACCGCCTCGAACTGGCCGAGGCCGTAGTAGATCAGGTACAGCTGCACCAGCAGCGGCGTACCGCGGATCACGTAGGTGAAGAGCCAGACCGGGCCCGCGACCCAGCGCGACGGCCAGCCGCGCAGGATGGACAGCGGCAGCGCGAACAGCATCCCGAACGCGAGCGCCGCGAGCGTCAGCCAGATCGTGACCAGCGCACCGCTGGCGTACGACGGCAGGCTCTGGCGGATGGCGTCGAAGTCCATCAGATCCGCACCTGCCGCACGCCCACCGCGTAGCGCTGGCGCAGCCAGGCGAACAGCAGCTCCGACACGCTGGTGAAGACCAGGTACATGGCGCCGGCCGCGGCGTAGAACAGGAACGGCTCCTGCGTGGAGCTGCCGGCGTTCTTGGCGCGCTGCATCAGGTCGGACAGCCCGATCAGGCTGACGATGGCGGTGCTCTTGATCATCACGAGCCAGGTGTTGGACAACGGCGCCAGCGCGTGGCGCAGCATCTGCGGGCCGACGATGCGCACCAGTGCCTGCGCGGGCGACATGCCGTAGGCGAGCGCCGCCTCGCGCTGGCCGTGCGGCACGGCGAGGAATGCGCCGCGGAAGATCTCGGTCATGTAGGCGCCGAAGATGAAGCCGATGGTGAGCGTGCCGGCGACGAACGGATCGATCGTCACGTCATTCCACTGGAAGCGTTCGGCCAGCTCGTTGATCAGGAGTTGGCCGCCGTAGAAGATCAGGAACATCATCACCAGGTCGGGCACGCCGCGGATCACCGTGGTGTAGACCTGGGCCGCCGTGCGCAGGAAGCGGTTGCGCGACAGCTTGGCCATGGCGCCGGCCACCCCCAGCAGCGCCGCGATCGCCAGCGAGCACAACGCCACCGCGATCGTCAGGCCCGCGCCGGTGAGCAGGCTGGCGCCGTAACCTTGCAGCACTTACTTTGCGGTGCCGTAGACGTCGAAGTCGAAGTACTGCTTCTCGATCTTCTGGTACGTGCCGTTGGCGCGGATGTCCTTGATGGCCTGGTTCAGCTTGGCCACCAGGTCGGTGTCGCCCTTGCGCACCGCGATGCCGGCGCCGGTGCCGAAGTACTTCGGATCGTTGTACTCGGGGCCGATGAACGCGAAGTCCTTGCCGGCCGGACGCTTCAGGAAGCCGGCGTCGGCGGCCACGGCGTCTTCCATCGAGGCGTCGATGCGACCGGATTGCAGGTCGAGAAAGACCTGGTCCTGCCCGGTGTAGCGCACGATCTCGCTGTCCTTGAAGGTGTCGGTGACGAAACGGTCGTGGATGGTCGAACGCTGCACGCCGATGCGCTTGCCCTTCAGGCCGGCCGCGGTGGGCACGAGTGTCGTACCCTTCTTCGCGACCAGGCGGGCCGGCGTCTTGTAGTACTTGTCGGTGAACGCGACGCTGCGCTTGCGCTCTTCGGTGATCGACATCGACGCGATCACGGCGTCGAACTTGCGCGCCTGCAGCGCCGGGATCATGCCGTCGAATTCCTGCTGGATGAACGTGCATTGCGCCTTCAGGTCGGCACACAGCGCCTTGGCGATGTCGATGTCGAAACCCTTGATCTGGCCGTCAGTGCCCACCTCGGAAAACGGCGGGTAGGCGCCTTCGACGCCGATGCGGACCTTGTTCCAGTCGGGCGACTGCGCGACGGCGGTGGTAGCGCCGGCGAGCAACAGGGCGAGCGTGGCGAGATGGCGTCGTTGCATGGAGCAGGCCCGGTGAGAACGTCGAACCGGTGAGATTACCTCAGGGATTGCCGAACAATCCTCGAAGCGAGCGACCGGACGCAAGCAGGACTCATGCCGATACCAGGCGCAACAGGGTGATCTCGGAAGGCGCGCCGAAGCGCTTGGGCGGACCCCAGTAGCCGGTGCCGCGGCTCGTGTAGACCAGCATCTCCTTGACGCGATCCAGGCCGGCGGTGAACGGTTGCTGGAAGCGGACGAAGAAGTTCCAGGGCAGGAACTGGCCGCCGTGGGTGTGGCCGGACAGTTGCAGGTCGAAGCCCGCGGCCTCGGCGGCTGGGGCGCTGCGCGGCTGGTGGGCCAGCAGCACCTTGATGGCCGCGCGCGGCGCGCCGGCGATCGCCATCGCGGCGTCGCTGCGGTGGCTGGGCTCGTAGTTGTGGGCAGAGAAGTCCGCCACGCCCGCCAGCACCAGCGGGGCATGGT
>Ga0302314_10015396_pt1 | contig 12996 bp, 9 predicted proteins | sample III_Palsa_N2_3_FD_200533 | JGI IMG/M metagenome (GOLD analysis project Ga0302314, IMG submission 200533) | Peat permafrost microbial communities from Stordalen Mire near Abisko, Sweden - III_Palsa_N2_3 | ecosystem: Environmental > Terrestrial > Soil > Palsa > Peat permafrost | place: Sweden...
CACCGGCTCGGCGGTGCTGCAGATCGATGCGGCCGAGGCCCCGGCGGCGGGCGGAACCTTCGCCAACACGATCTCCAACTTCAGCGGCGTCAACGAGGACATTGACCTCAGAAGCATCGCCTTCGTCTCGGGCGCATCGGCTACCGTCAGCGGCGGGGTCCTGGTGCTCACCGACGGCGGCAAGACCTACAAGTTCAAAATCGCCGGCAGCACGGCCGGCCTCTATCCGGTGCTCAGCGACGGCCATGGCGGCACGCTGATCGATCCCGAGGTGGCTCGCTTCGCCCAGACCGCGGCCGCTTTCGCCCCATCGGACGCCGCCAAGACGACCCTGGTCTCCAGCACATCGCCCAGCGGCCAGACGCCGTTCCTGCACGCCACGGCTTCGGGCGCCGCGGGGCGTTTGTGATCACGTAGCGCCGGCCAATGCCGCGCGGGGCGCCTCACTGGCCTGATCAGGCGGAGACTTCCTCGGGCTCGACTCCCGCCGCCGCGCGCCGCCGCCCGATCGCCTCGATGGCGGGCGAATGCCGGGTTCCCCATTCGCAGAGCGGCAGCAGCGCCTGGGCCAGGGTCGTTCCGAGCGGCGTAATCGAATACTCGACCTTCGGCGGAATCTCCCGGAAGTCGATCCGCTCGATGATCCCGTCCGCCTGCAGCTCGCGCAGCTGCTGGATCAGCATCTTCTCGCTCACGCCGCAAACCAGCCGGCGCAGTTCGCCGAACCGGCGCTTGCCGGAACTAAGGTGGAATAGAATCAGCGGCTTCCACTTTCCGCCTACGACCACCAGGGCGGCCTCCAGGCCGCAGCTGAAAGGCGCGCGCGCCATCGCGGATGATCCTTTTTCGATACTTACTAAAACGTATGTACTGGTGGTCTGAAAAGCAACGCCCACCTCTGTTCGGACCAAACAGGAGGAACCGAACATGGGCAGGCTTGAAGGCAAGATCGCCGTCGTCACCGGCGCCAACAGCGGGATCGGCCTTGCCAGCGCCAGGCGCTTCGCGGCCGAGGGCGCACAGGTGGTCATCACCGGTCGCAGGCGGCCGGAGCTGGACGCGGCGGCCGAGCTGATCGGAGACGACGTCCTCGCCGTCCAGGGCGACATCTCGAGCCTGGACGATCTCGATCGGCTGTTCGAGACCGTGCGGTCCTCGAAAGGCCGCATCGATGTCCTGCTCGCCAATGCCGGGCTGGGTGCGCTGGAGCCGCTTGGCAGGATTACCGAGGAGAGCTTCGACAAGGTCTTCGCCGTCAACGTCAAAGGCACGCTGTTCACGGTGCAGAAGGCGTTGCCGCTCATGCGGGCCGGCGGGTCGATTATCCTCGTCGGCTCGACCACGGACGTCAAAGGTACGGCCGCCTTCAGCGTCTACAGCGCGTCCAAGGCGGCGATCCGGAATTTCGCCCGCAGTTGGGCGGTCGACCTGAAGGGCACGGGCATACGGGTCAATGTGCTGACCCCCGGCCCGACCAAGACGCCCGGACTGATGAACGTTCTCGCCGGAAGCGGCCTGCAGGACGCCCTGGTCGGCGACATACCGCTGGGCCGGATGGGCGATCCGGAAGAGACCGCCGCCGCGGCCCTGTTCCTGGCCAGCGACGACAGCAGCTTCATGACCGGCAGCGAGATCTACGTCGACGGGGGGCAGGCGCAGATCTGATCGTCGGCCGACCTGCCGGCTTCAGTGCGTATTCCGGAAGCCGCCGCAGAGGCCGGCCGCCAGTAGGTCTTCCCGCAGCGCTTCGGTGCTGACGTCGCGATACTGTTTCAGACACCAGGGGTGAGCTTCGTCGTCCGCCTCCGACTGACGCCCTTGGTTCAGCAAAATCCCCGCCAGCGTCATGTGCAACGGCGGCTCCAGCGCGGGAAAGTCAGTCGTGATCGCGTCCTGCTCGGCGAGCGCCGCGCGCATTTCGGCCTCCGCGCCGGCCAGGTCGCGGTTGCCGAGCAAGAGCTCACCGCGGAGGAAATGGGTTCTCGGGTCGTGAGGATAGGCCTGGACCAGCTTCGAGGTCTCCTCGGCCATGGCGGGCGTGCCGATGGATCTCTGGGTCAGGGCCGGGAGCTCGCCGGCGAAACGTTCGCCCGCTTGCGCGTAGGCCGGATAGTGCAGGATGACCATGAGAAACGAGAGCGCGACCAGGGCCAGTCCTGTCCAGGCCGCGTCGGCGGCGAGGCGCTGGAGACGCGGATGGCGCTGATCGGCGGGCCAGGCCTCGCACATCAGCATGCCCATGAGGACCCCCGCGATGCACCCGCCAGCGTGAGCGTTGTAATCGATATGAAGCCCACCCTGGAGGCTGGAAAACGGGATCAGGGCGGGGATAGCCGTCCGCAGGCAGGCGAGTTGGATCGTCCGCCGCATACCGGCCGCCTGGCTGTGGAAGCTGCAAATGAACGCCGCCGACACCAGGCCCATGATCGCGCCCGACGCGCCGAGGCTGATCTGGGCCGCCGGATCGAAACACAGCGCCGCGATCGACCCGCCGACGCCGCTGACGACGAAGGTGGCGCCCAGCCACGCCCGGCCCGCCAGCCGCTCGAGCGTGGCGCCCGCCAGGCAGAGCACGATGGCGTTGCCGATCAGGTGGGCCGGGTTGAGGTGCAGGCAGACGGCGGTCAGCAGCCGCCAGGGCTCGCCGGCGTCAAGCGCCAGGTTGCGGCTCATCGCCCCGAGCGCAACCAGGCTGTTGGGGCCGGGCGCCAGTCCAGGCGCCGGCCCGACGTTGAACCAATATTCCGCGGCGAAGATGACGATCAGACCGGCGGTGATCGCCAGGGTCAGGAGCGGCCAGGGACGGGGCGCGTCCCTGGCGGCCCATTCGGCCCTGAGCTCGGGCTCGATCGGCGCCGGCGTGTACGACAACACCTGGGGCAGCGGCCCGCGCGGCGGCGGCGGCCTTGAAGCCCCGGTCGAAGGCGGCCCGCGTCGCCCGAACGTTGGGCTGTCGGTCATCTTGAGCCCGCCGCGGCGCGACAAGCGGAACCAGGATGGGACAGTCCGCCCCGCCAGCCGCCCATCGCCAACCCTCCAGTCCCGAAAGCAACCGTGGGCAGCAAGTCGTGGGCCAGGGGCCGGGCCGATTTCGACCTCGGGATTTAAGCTTGGCGCTGCGAGGCGAGATCTGCGCCTGAGGCCGGCGGCGCATTTAAAAGACTTGCAGCTCTCAGAAATAGCCGCGGTGAACACCGGATCGAGCTGGAGCGATGTCCTGGCCGAGGTTCCCGCGCCGCAACCCGGCGGACGGCGCAAGCAATTCCGCGCCGCGTTCTCCCCCGAACGGGTGATGCGCCCGCCCAGGCGCAGTATATAATTGACCTGTATTCAGTGCGCCCAACTTAGTGCGCCCCGACAGAGTCTTCTTTTGGGACGACAGATTCTCGCGCGCCTATTCAGGCGATTGTTCCGGCGTGGCAAATATACACGCGGCAAACGAGGCTCGTCATGCAGATCAATTTTATTAAGGGCACCAACTACAGCAGCGCGCCGTCGTGGCTGACGGGCGCCGGCGGGGTCCTCGACCAAATCCAGAGTTTCTACGACCGTCTTTTCACCAACAACATCACCATCGATGTGACGTTGAACTGGGTGCCGCTGGCGTGGTCGCAGACGTCCACAAACGAGGGCGGCACGCTTGCCAGCAACAACATCACCAGCGGCACAAACGGGGTGACATCTTCGCTTTCGACGCTCAGCGCCGCGCTGCAGTCGCATGCGCAATACGCAACGCAAGACGAGGCCTATGCGAACATGCCCACTTCGGGCGTCAGCAGCGTCTATATCGCGCCGGCCGAGGCCATGATTCTGGGCCTGGAACCCAAGGCGACCGTCAACATCTACGTGAACGTCAACAGCTCCGCCAATTGGCTGGGCGACGACGGGTTCGCGCCGCTCGATGCGTTCGGCGCCATCTGCCACGAGATTTCCGAGAGGGGGATGGGGCGGTTCAGCCAAGTCGGCGGCCTCGACGTCATGGACATGTTCAGGTTCAGCGGTTCGGGCCAACATGACCTCACCACGGGCGCCACCAGCAGCAGCACGATCAACTCCAGCGCCTATTTCTCGATCGACAACGGCGCGACCAACCTGGGCTGGTGGCCCAACGACCCCAATCATGGCGACTACGGTGACTGGATTCAGGGCCGCGGCCCGGTCCCCAACGACGCCTATGGCACCGTGGGCACCGGCGAGTCGTACATCTCGGAAGTCGACCTCGAGCTGATGAACGTGCTCGGCTGGAGCATGGACGTCGTCACCTCGGGCAACACTCTAAGCGTCACCAGCGGCGAATCCTTTTCGGGCTACGACGCCATGGCTGGCGCCGAAGTGGTGGTTCACTCCGGCGGCACGACCAGCAACTTCACCTATAGCGACGCCGTGGAGTTAGGCGACGACGGCGTCCTCGGGGCCAGCTCGTCGGGCGGCGATGGCGCCTTCGTCTTCGTCGAGAGCGGCGGCAGCGAGCTGGGCGCGACGCTGGACGGCGAAGGCTTCGAGTGGGTCGATTCCGGCGGCGAGGCCATATCCACCACGGTGAACGCCTACGGCACGATCCTGGCGTTCGGGACGGTCGACAGCGCGAAGGTCTCGGCCCATGGCCTGCTCAACGTCGAGAGCGGGGGTTCGGGCAACTACAACAGCGTCTATTCGGGTGGGACGCTCAGCGTCTTTTCCGGCGGCAGCAGCCTCGGCAACCACATCGAAAGCGGCGGGACGGAAATCGTCCTCGGCCTGTCCGTGCTGGACGCTGTCTCGAGCGGGGGAACCCAGATCGTCTCGTCCGGCGGTTCGGCCGGCCTCGACGGCATCGAGGCTGGCGCAACCCAGACCGTCGAGCATGGCGGCACCGATATCGCCAGTCTCATTGGCGGCGCCGAGTATGTCTATGGCGTCGGCTCCGGCGAGACCGTCTCGGGCGTGCCCGCCAATCAATACGTCGAGAGCGGCGGGTCGGCCGTGAGCGCCAGCCTGACCGATGTTGGCTTCCAGTGGGTCGAGAGCGGCGGCTACGCCAGCGCCACGACCGTCAGCAGCAGCACCGACCAAATCGTCGAGTCGGGGGGCGATGCGAGGTCGACCGTCGTCCTCAGCGGCGGGACGCTGGCGGACTCTGGATTGGTCGAGTCCGCGACGGTGTCGGCCGTCGGCCAGTTGAATGTCGAAAGTGGTGGATCCGGCTATTTCAACAGCGTGCTTTCCGGTGGGAGCCTCACCGTCTTCTCCGGCGGCCTCGGCTTCGCCAACCACATCGCGAGCGGCGGCGCCGAAGTCGTCTTCGGCTCATCCGTGCTCGACACCGTTTCGGCCGGCGCAACCCAGACCGTCTCGTCCGGCGGCGTGGATATCGGCAGCTACATCGACGGCAGTCAGGACGTCTATGGCGTCGCCTCCGCCGAGACGGTGTCGGGCGCGCCCGCCAATCAGTACGTCGAAGCGGGCGGTTCGGCGGTGAGCGTCGTCCTGAGCGGGCTCGGCTATCAATATGTCTTGAGCGGCGGCTTCGCCAGCGCCACCACCGTCAGCGCCTCGACCGAACAGATCGTCGAATCCGGCGGCGATGCGCGTTCCACCGTCGTCCTCAGCGGCGGGGTGGTGGACCTGGAGTTGGGCGGAGTCGGCGACTCGCTGACGGTGTCGGCTGACGGGTCGGTCGACGGACCCGGCGCGCTGATCGGCGCCGACGCCATCCGCGGCGCGACCTATGGCGTGGCGGTCGGCGCCGGCGGCACGGAGACCGTCTACGCGGGCGGCCTGGCCAGTGGGACTCAGGTTTTGAGCGGCGGCCAGGAAGTTGTCTCCTCGGGCGGCCGCGCCGTCGATGCGGCGGTGTCCAGCGGCGGGGTCGAAACGGTGCTGGCCTCCGGGACGACCACGGGGACGATGGTGAGCGGCGGCGGCTACCAGCTCGTCTCCTCGGGCGGCGTCGCCAGCGCGACCGCGCTGCTGAGCGGCGGTCGGCAATACGTCTCCGCCGGCGGCGTCGCATCCGCGGCCAGAGTGTCCGCTGGCGGCGCGCAGACCGTGCGGTCGGCTGGTTCGGCGACCGGGACGGTGGTGAGCAGCGGGGGCGAACAGATCGTCTCCTCGGGCGGCGTCGCCGTGGCGGCCACGGTGCTGGGCGGGGGCAAGGCGATCATCTCCGCGGGCGGCCGCGCTGTCGGCGCGACGGTTTCCAGCGGCGGGATCGACTATGTGCTGGCCTCGGGCACGACCACGGGAACGACGGTCAGCGCCGGCGGCGAGGAGCTCGTCTCGTCCGGCGGCGTCACGCTCGCGACCACGGTGCTGAGCGGCGGGACGGAGGACATCTTCTCCGGCGGCCGCGGCGTCGGCGTGACGGTCTCCAGCGGCGGCGTCGACAATGTGCTGGCCTCCGGGTCGGCGGAGGGGACGGTGGTGAGCGCCGGCGGCGAGGAGCGGGTCTCGTCCGGCGGCGGCGCCGTCGGTGCGACGGTGTCCAGCGGCGGGGTCGAATATGTGCTGGCCGTCGGCACGACCACGGGAACGGTGGTGAGCTACGGCGGCTACGAGATCGTCTCGTCGGGCGGCGTCGCGAGCGGAACCACGGTGCTGAGCGGGGGCAAGCTGTACGTCTCCTCCGGCGGCCTCGCATCGGGGGCGGACCTCGTCGACGACGGCAAGGCGACCATCTCCGCGGGCGGCCGCGCCGTCGATGAGACGGTGTCCAGCGGTGGGGTCGAGTATGTGCTGGCCTCGGGCGCGACCACCGGCACGACCGTGAGCGCTGGCGGCACGGAGGTGATCTCCTCCGGCGGGACGGCGTCCGCGCTCACCGTGCTCTCGGGCGGGGCGCTGGCCCTCGACGGCGAGGCGCGGGTCGCCGGCGCCGGGACGCTGGACGGAACCCTTACGGGCTCCGGCGCCGTCATCCAGACCGCGGCCGGCGATCTGGTGCTCGGCGGCGCCGGCGCGGCGTTCGCCGGCAAGGCGGCGATCGAGGGTGGGACGATCGAGCTGGCCACCGCTGGCGCGCTGGGGTCGGGCTATGTGGAGTTCGTGGCGCCGGCCACCGGCTCGGCGGTGTTGCAGATCGATGCGGCCGACGCCCCGGCGGCCGGCGGGACCTTCGCCAACAAGATTGTCGATTTCAGCGGCGCGGACGAGGATATCGACCTCAGGAGCATCGCCTTCGTCGCCGGCGCGACCGCGACGGTCAGCGGTTCGACCCTGGTGCTGACCGATGGCGGCAAGACCTACACGTTCGACCTCGGCGGCAGCATCGCCGGCGCCTATCCGGTGCTGAGCGACGGCCATGGCGGAACTCTGATCGATCCGAAGGCAATCCACTTCGCCCAGACCGCCGCGACCTTCGCGCCGGCGGACCCAGCGAAGACCGCCCTGGTCTCCAGCACATTGCCCATGGCGCATACGCCGTTCCTGCACGCCACGGCCTCGGCCACGGCGGCGCGGTTCTGACCGCGCCAAGTGTCGACCCCGGCCGCTGACGTCCGGTCGTAAGGCGGCCCGCGGCCGAGCTTGGAGAGCTGATCCCCGATCCAGCGCTCCGGGGCTGGCGGCGCATTTAAGAAACTTGTAGCTTTCAGAAATGGCCGTGGCGACCACCACTTCGAGCTGGAGCGACTTCCTGGCCGAGGGCCGGGCGGCGCGGATGGCGTTGATCTGCCTCGGGCTGTGGCTGAACGCGGCCGACAGCCTGGTCACCACCACCATCATGCCGACCATCGGCCGCCAGCTCGGCGGCTATGCCCTGTTCAGCTGGGCGACAGCGGCCTACGGCGTCGGCGCGATCCTTTCCGGCGCGACGGCGGCGGGGCTCTCGGCGCGGGTCGGGCTCAGGCGAGTCATGGTCGTCGCGGGCCTGCTCACCGCCGTCGGCTGCGCGGTGAGCGCGCTGGCGCCGGACATGATCGTCCTGGTGGCCGGGCGCTGGGTGCAGGGGCTGGGCGCGGGCTGGATCGTGGGCGCCTGCTACGCGGCGGTCGGCGCCATGTTCCCGGCGCGGCACCTGGCGCGGATCTTCGGGGTGATGACCGGCGTCTGGGGCGTGGCGACGGTGCTGGGGCCGCTGGTGGGCGCGGTCTTCGCCGAACAGGACCATTGGCGCGCGATGTTCTGGGTCTTCGGCGCACAGTGCCTGGCCTTCATCATCGCGGCGGTGTGGCTGCTGCCCAGGGACGCGCCGGCGTCCGGCCACAGGACGCCATGGGGCCAGCTCGGCCTGGTGCTGCTGGGGGTGGGACTGCTAGGCGCGGCGGATCTGGTGACCCACGTGTGGACGGCGGCCGGGCTCTGCCTCGCCAGCGTCGCCATCTTCATCGCCGCCGTGCGCCTGCCGGGGCGAGGCGAGGGCGGTCTCTTTCCACGCGCCGCCGGCAACCTCTCGACCGCCATCGGCGCGGCCTATCTCTCCTATTTCGCCATGACCGCGGCGGCGACCGGCTTCAGCGTCTACGGGCCCGCGCTGCTGCAGAAGCTGTTCGGCTTCTCGCCGCTGCAGGCCGGCTATGCGGCCGGCATGGAGTCAGTGGGCTGGAGCGTGGCGGCGCTGGCGGTGGCCGGCCGCGGCGAGCGCTGGCACGGGCCGATGATCCGGCTGGGCGCGCTCTGCATCGTGGGCTCGCTGGCCGTGCTCGCCGTGACGATGCGCGCCGGTCCCGTGGCGGTGATTCTCGCGGCCGCCACGGTGCTGGGCGCCGGCTTCGGCCTCTCGTCCGGCTTCACCGGCCGGCGCGTGATCGCGGCGGCGGAAGGGCCGGAGCGCGAGGTGGCGTCGGCCGGGATCAACGGCGTGCGGCAGGTCGGCGGCGCCGCTGGCGCATGCCTCGCCGGCATCATCGCCAACCTGCTCGGCATGTCGGCGGGCGTCACCACCGCGGCGGCGCAGGCCTCCGCGGTGTGGCTGTTCGCCCTCGCCGTGCCGGTGGCGATCCTGGGTGCGCTGGGCGCCTGGCGGGTGGCCGAGGCGCGCTTCGCCTAAAGGGTTACGCCGGTGGCTGCGGCGCGGGCTTGACGGCGTTGGTCGACGACGGCGCTTCACGGGGCGCGAGGGCCGGTTCCGGCGGCTTCGGCGCGGCGGCGGCCGGCGCGGCCTGGCGCTGCAGGCGCAGGCTGCGGCCCTGGAAGAAGGCGCCGGTTTCCATGGCGAGCTGCTCATGGGTGATGTCGCCGTCGACCTGGCAGGCGCCGTAGAGGCGCACCTGCTTGGCGGTGATCGAGCCGGTCACCTTGCCGCGCACTTCCACCGCCTCGGCGTAGATGCCGCCCTCGACCTGGCCGCCGTCGCCCACGGTGACGTGCTCGACGCGGATGTCGCCCTTGATCCGGCCGTCGACCTGGATCTCGCCGCCGCCGGAGATGTTGCCCTCCAGGGTCATCTCGGCGCCGATCACCGACGAGCCCTTGGTGGGCGGGCGCGGCGCGGAGCGTGGCGGCTCGTTGACGTGCGGCGCGGGGGCGGGCGCTGCCGCCGCGGGCTGCGGCGTCGGCGCGGGCGCCCCGCCCGGCTGGTTGGGTTGCGGGGTGGTGCTAGAATTTGGTTTGCTGAACATCGTCGCCGGCCTTTACGAAGCGCATGGGGTTTTGAGGGCGGCCGTTGACCCACACTTCGTAGTGCAGGTGCGTGCCGGTGGAGCGTCCGGTGGATCCCATCGCGCCGATCCTCTGTCCGACAGCCACTTGCTGACCCACGGTGACGGAGATGGCGGAAAGATGGCCGTAGCGGGTCTTGAACCCGTGGCCGTGGTCCACTTCGATGGTGTTGCCGTAGCCGTTGCGCACGCCCGCATAGGAAACGATCCCAGGGGCGGTGACGTAGATCGGGCTGCCGTAGGGGCCGGCGAAATCCTGGCCGGGATGGTAGGCGGGCTCGCCGGAGAAAGGATCGGAGCGCACGCCGAAGCCGCTGGTCTCGCGGGTGCCGACGGTGGGGCGGGCGAGCGGAATCGACTCGGCGGACGCGGTCAGCGCCTGCATGTCCGAGAGGTCGGAGACGGCGTGCTGCAGGCGCCCGGCGAAATCCTCGTCGACGTTGAGCACGGCGGCCAGCGCGCGCGGGTCCTTGCCTTCGATCAGCGGGCCGCCGAGGCCGTCGCTGGCGCCGGTGTAGGTGGCGGGATCGAGGCCGGCGAGGCGGAACGCCAGCTTCAGCCGGTCGGCGCGGTTCCTGGCGAAGCTGTCGGCCGCGTCGATCAGCCGGTCCTGGTCCTGCTGCACGTCCTGGATGCGCTGGGCGGGCGAGGCCTGGGCGGGAGTCGAAACGGCCAGCGTGGGCAGCAGCGCATCGGCCGCGCCCGGCGCGCTCTTGATGTCGGTGAGCAGCAGGGCGAGCGCCGCGTGGCGCTTCTCCACCGTGCTGGCCAGGTCCTGGAACGAACCGCCGGAGGCGTTCAGCTGGGCGACGGCGCTGGAAAGGCGGGCGTCGCGGTCGGCGATCCAGCGCTCGTAGCGCGCCTCGGTCTTGGCGACCTCCTGGTCGCTCTTCGAGGGCGTGAACAGGGTGACGAAGGCGATCGCCGTCGTCACGCCCATCCACAGCACCGCGGCCGAGACGCCCGCGGCCAGCAAGAGTTGCGTCTTCGAGCTCAGCACATAGCCGCGCATCTCTCCGCCCGAACGCAGGTAGAGATGGCGTTCCGGAAAGAGTTCCTCGAACCAGAGCGCGAGGCGGGCGAGGCGTCTAAGGCTCATGGCTCCCCCGGGGCCCCCCGAAAGTCCAACGGCTGCGCGATATGCCCCGAACAGGGGAGCAAGCACAACCCCCGTTCGGCTCCAAACGCCACGGCGACTCTTGTCAAGCGCCGGACAATGCTTGGGCCTCGGCCAGCACTTCGGCCACGTGCCCGGTCACCTTCACCTTGCGCCAGACACGCCGGATGACGCCGGCCTTGTCGATCAGGAAGGTGGAGCGGTCGATGCCCATGTACTTGCGCCCGTACATGCTCTTCTCGACCCAGGCGCCGTAGCGCTCGACCATGTCGTCGTCCTTGGCCGAGCCCAGGGTGACGGCGAGATCGTACTTGGCGCGGAACTTCCCGTGGCTCGCGGCCGAATCCTTGGAAACCCCCACGATCACCGCCCCCGCCTTGGCGAAATCGTCCGCCGCGGCGGTGAAGCCTTGCGCCTCGGCGGTGCAGCCGGAGGTGTCGTCCTTGGGATAGAAATAGACCACCACCGTCTTCCCCTTCAGCCCGCTCAGCGAGACCCGCCCGTCATCGGTCGGCAGATCGAACTCGGGCGCCTTGTCACCGGGGGAAAGGGTCATGGGGGTGCTCCTCGTTTGCGCCTCGGCTCTACAAGACCGTTCGCGGCGGCGCTAGCTTGAGCGATGGTCGGAGCCGAGGCTTTCATCGCGGTCTACATGATGGCGAGCCGCAAGCACGGCACGCTGTATATCGGCGTGACCAGCGATCTGATCTCCCGCGTGGTGCAGCACCGCGACGGGGCGCTGGACGGCTTCACCAAGCGATACGGGGTGAAGCGGTTGGTGTGGTTCGAGCAGCACGATTTCATGACGGAGGCGATCCGGCGCGAGAAGGCGCTCAAAAAGTACAAACGCGACTGGAAGATCAATCTGATAGAGCGCGAGAACCCAGGCTGGGATGACCTCTTCCCTGGCCTCCTGCTCTAATCCCGCCCTCCTCCACCAGATCCCCTAAACTCCGTCATCGCCGGGCGTCAGTCCCGGCGACCCAAGATCGCGATCCGAGTTGTGGCCCTGCCAGAGCAGGGCCACTCGCAATTGGGTGTTCTTGGGTGGCCGGGACTTACGCCCGGCCATGACGGAAATTGTAGTCAGGTAGGTTTCACGAGAACGATCTTACCGCGCTTGCCAAGCTGAACCTTGAAGACACCCAATACTGGATCGACATCAACCCAACTCACAATCTCGGTGGGGTCAGAAACGGCACGATCGTTGATGCGTATCTCACCAGCGGTGATCTTCTTTCTAGCTTCGTTCTTAGAGCTGACTAGGCCCGATGCGAAAACCACCTCTGTGTTCGAGCGACCGATTTCCCAACCGTCCCGAGGCAGCATGCGGATCGGTAGGTCCGAACTCAGTCTTCCCTCCTCGAACGCCGCCCTTGCCGCCTCAGCCGCCGCCTCGGCCGCCGCCGCGCCGTGGAGCAGGGTCGTGGCCTCGTTCGCCAGCACCTTCTTGGCGTCGTTGATCTCCGCGCCCCGCAGCGCCGCCAGCCGGGCGATCTCGTCCAGCGGCAGCTCGGTGAACAGCTTCAGGAACTTCGCGACGTCGGCGTCCTCGGTGTTGCGCCACATCTGCCAGTAGTCGTAGGGGCTCAGCCGCTCGGCGTTGAGCCACACCGCGCCGCCGACCGTCTTGCCCATCTTCTCGCCCGAGGCGGTGGTGAGCAGGGGCGTTGTGAGCCCGAACGCCTGGCGTGCGGCCATGCGCCGGATCAGTTCGACGCCGTTGACGATATTGCCCCACTGGTCGGAGCCGCCCATCTGCAGCGTGCAGCCGAGCCGCCGGTTCAGCTCGAAGAAGTCGGTCGCCTGCATCAGCATGTAGTTGAATTCGAGGAAGCTCAGCGGCTGTTCCCGCTCCAGCCGCAGCTTCACGGAATCGAACGCCAGCATCCGGTTGACGCTGAAATGCACCCCGAACTCGCGCAGAAACTCGACATAGCCGAGCTTCTCCAGCCAGTCGGCGTTGTTGACCATCACCGCATCGGTGGGGCCGTCGCCGAAGCTGAGGAACTTCTGGAACACGCCCTTGATGCCGGCCATGTTGGCGTTGATCACCGCGTCGGTGAGCAGCGGCCGTTGCTGGTCCTTATCGGTGGGATCGCCGACCTTGGTGGTGCCGCCGCCCATCAGGGTGATCGGCCGATGCCCGGTCTTCTGCAGCCAGCGCAGCATCATGATCGAGATCAGGCTGCCGATGTGCAGCGAGTCGGCGGTGCAGTCGTAGCCGACATAGGTCGTCACCACGCCCGACCGGAACGCCGCGTCGAGCGCCTCGGCGTCGGTGACCTGATGGATGTAGCCGCG
>Ga0302314_10015397_pt1 | contig 12996 bp, 7 predicted proteins | sample III_Palsa_N2_3_FD_200533 | JGI IMG/M metagenome (GOLD analysis project Ga0302314, IMG submission 200533) | Peat permafrost microbial communities from Stordalen Mire near Abisko, Sweden - III_Palsa_N2_3 | ecosystem: Environmental > Terrestrial > Soil > Palsa > Peat permafrost | place: Sweden...
TGGCACCGAAGCGGTCCTGCGCACTGCGCTGGCGGAGAGTCCCGGCTGAGCCCTGATCGGCGACCTACCGCCCACCCCCTTTCGTGCATCCTGCATCTACCCCTCGTTCGTCGCGGAAAGTTCTGAATGCCACGCATGCGCCTGATCCGACTCTTGATCTGCCTGTTCCTGGCGATGAGCGCCTGGTCGTCCGAACCTGAACCGACCGTCAACTACCTGGCCGCCTATGCCAACACCCAGCTCGGCGTCACCCAGGGGCAGATAAACGCCCGTCCGGTCGACACCACCACGCCGGCGCCGCCGCTCGGCTACATGGAGTACCTGCCCCCAGGCTACAACGCCAACGATCCGACCACCCTGTGGCCGATCATCATGTTCATCTCCGGCGCCGGCGAAGAAGGCAACGGCACCAATGCTGCGCCCGGCGTCCAGCTCTATACCAACATGACCCGTCATGGGCCCTTCTACCAGATGCTCACCTATGGCTGGGACTTCCCGGCCATCGTCGTCGCGGTGCAGCAGCCGAGCCTGTGGAACAACGCCACGATCCTGCTGCCCGAGTTCGAGTACATGAAGAAGGCCTACCACGTCGACACCAACCGCATGTACCTGACCGGTCTGTGCGATGGCGCGGTCGGCGTGCTGAACTTCGCCGCCCAGCATCCCGGCTACCTGGCCGGCATCATGCCGATCGAGGAGGGCGACAGCCCGACCACCAACGAGGCGGCCGGCATCAAGAACACGCCGATGTGGACGGTGCACTGCTGGAACGATCCGATCGCCGCCCGCCCCTGCACCATCGCCTGGGTCGACCAGTCGCAGCAGGCCGATACCGGCACCTCGAACTGCATGGCCCTCTATCCCGGCTATGCCAACGAGATCTACCACGAGGACGCCTCTGCCGACGCCGTCACCGGCAATCCCATCTACCCCTTTGGCGCGATCACCTCGATCGGCAACTGCACGCTGACCCAGGGCAGCACCTGGATCGCCTTCGGCAATGGCACGACCTTCGGCAGCGACCTCTTCAACACCTGGGGCGGTACCGACCAGAAGCCCTACTGCCAGCTGACCATGGGCAATGTGACCTCGCCCAACTCGTGGGCCAAGGCCGGGCTGATGATGCGCGACACGGTGGTCCCGGCGACCAGTCCCGCCAGCACCAGCGCCGGCGCGATGCAGGTCCTGATGTGCATGCTGCCCGACAACCAGGTCAGCATGCAGTGGCGCAACGCCACCGGTGGCGGCAGTTCCGACACCGCCGGCGACCCGAACGGCACCACCGACTCGGTCAAGTACCTCAAGCTGACCCGCACCGGGACCACCTACAACGGCTACTACGGCACGGACGGCATCAACTACACGCTGCTCAACTCCGTCAACGTGGCATTCGCCGGCGCCACCACCCTGGTCGGTACCGCCGTCTGCTCGCACGATCCCAACAACTCCTACACCCAGACCTTCAGCAGCCTCTCGATCGATGGGACGACGCCATCCGCCTCGACCCTGAGCGATGCGGACATCGGCACGCCGTCCATCGCCGGCTCGGCCTCCCTGGCCGGCGGCATCTGGACCCAGACCGGCTGCGGCGCGGACATCTGGAACAATGCGGATCAGTTCAACTTCAATTCCGAGAGCGTGACCGGGGATCAGACGCTGATCGTCAAGGTCGGCAGCAACTACCCGCCCTATGTGGTCTCGCTCGGCAAGTCCAATGGCGTGTACCTGACCCATCCCTGGACCGGCGCTACCACGAGCACCCAGACGATCAACATCTGTGTTCCGCAGGGCAACAACGACACCGCCTACTTCACCCCCTCGACCAGCACCTGGAACTGGCAGCCGGGCCAGAACTGGGACACCACCCAGCTGTGCAAGCGCATCTTCACCATGGATTGGTTCCAGGACCACACCGCGGGCTGGCAGATCACCTACAACACGGCCAACTGCTGGAACTGGCTGCTCTCCCAGTCCCTGAACCCGGTGATCACCGCCGCGCCGCTGGCCACCACGGTCAGTGACGGCCAGTCGGCCACCTTCACGGTCGCAGCCCTCGGCACCCCGCCCCTGACCTACCAGTGGACGGTCAACGCGGTTCCGGTCAGCGGCGCCACCGGCACCACCTTCAGCACCGGCGCCACGCCCTACGCCCAGAGCGGGGAACTGATCGCGGTGATCGTCGGCAGTCCGAGCGGCACCACCACCTCCCCGGCCGTGGCCCTCACCGTCACGCCGATCGCCCCGGTCATCACCCTCCAGCCGCAGAGCATCAGCGTGCCGTCGGGCAGCACCGCGACCTTCAGCGTCGCGGCGGTCGGCACCGTGCCGCAGACCTACCAGTGGTCGGACAACGGCGTGCCGATTTCCGGCGCGACCGCCGCGAGCTACACCACCCCGCCGCTGGTGCTGGCCGCCAGCGGTTCGGTCTTCACCGTGCTGGTCACCAATGCCGCCGGCAGCATCGGCTCGAATGGCCTGGCGACCCTGACCGTGACCCCGGGCGCACCGGTCATCACCACCCAGCCGCAGAGCCTGACCGTGAACCTCGGCCAGACGGCGACCTTCTCGGTGGTGGCCAGCGGCGTCGGACTCAGCTACCAGTGGTACCTCAACACCGTCCTGATCAGCGGCGCCACCGGCGCGAGCTACACCACGCCGGCGACCCAGAGCACCGACAACGGCTCGAGCTTCACCGTCGTGGTTGGCAATACCGGCGGCTCGGTGTCCTCGACCGCCGCCATCCTCTCGGTGAACATCAACACCGTCACCCCGACCGACTTCGGCGACCATCAGGTCATCCAGCGCACCATCGGCATGACCTCCGGCCTGGTCACCATCACCGGCACCTATGGCGGCACCCCCGATCACATCCAGGCCCAGGTCGACACCTTCGGCCTCGGCGCGGTCGTGGTACCTTGGACGACCATCACCACGGTGCTCAGCGGCGGGGTGTTCAGCGGCAGCCTGACCGTCCCGCAGGGCGGCTGGTACCAGATCCTGGTGCAAAGCTGCAATGCCTCGGGCACCGTCCTGGCGAGCCGCAACGGGGTGGCGAAGTGGGGTGTCGGCGTCGACATCCTGTGCATCGGCCAGTCCAACATGGAAGGCTACGGCGACAACGTCTATACGACCGCGGACGACTCGGTCGGCCTGCTCTACGGCGGCACGACCTGGATGCACATGGCAGACCCCTGGATCAGCGGCGGCAAGGCCTCCTGCGGTCCGGCGGTCGGCAATACCGTATCCGAGGCGCTCGGCATCCCGGTCGGCCTGCTGCCCAGCGCCGCCGGCACCAACTACATCGTGCCGCCGCCGAATTCGAGCGGCGACAACGTCTACTCCTACCGCAATCCGGCCAACCCCACCGACCCGGCCACCATCTACGGCCAGGCCCTGGCCGCGGTCCAGACCGCGGGCGGCTGCGAGTTCGTGCTGATCTCGCAGGGCGCCAATGAGGCCGAGAACGCGGCGAACTGGCCGACCATCATCAGCTCCGCGACCTACCAGTCCTACTTCCAGCAGATGGTCGGCAATTTCCAGGGCGACCTGCCGAATGGCGCCAAGGTGAAGTTCGCCTTCTCGCAGCTCGGCCGCAAGCTCGATGGCGGGGTCCTGGACACCGGCTACGACAATATCCGCGCAGCACACCGCCAGCTCGACAATGGCGTGAACGAGCTGCTGGCCTGCAGCACCATGGACTTCCCGATCGTTGACGGCATCAGCCACTACGGCGGGGTCTCGCAGGCCGCACATGGCCGCCGCCTGGGCCGCACCCTGCTCTACACCCTGGGCCTGCAGACCACCTATGGCGGACCGCGGCTCGGCACTGCCCAGTTCCTGGACGGGACCTATACCGACATCCGCGTCGCGATCACCCAGCGCGGCGGCACCGACTTCATTCCGACCAGCGGGATCATCGGCTTCGTGGTCACGGACACCACTGGTCCGCATACCGTCACCGGCACGCGCATCAGCGGATCGATCATCGACCTGGTCGGTACCGCGCCGTTCGTCCCGCCCGCCACCTTCACCTACCTCGAAGGCAAGAACCCGGCCGGTCCGCTTGGCCTGTTCGCCGACAACCAGGCCGATCCGATGCCGCTGCTGACCGAGACCGAGCCGCTGACGGTCACCGCACCGACGCTGATCGCACCGACCATCACCACCCAGCCGGCGAGCCTGACCGTGGCGCCCGGCGCCGCGGCGACCTTCACGGTGGTAGCCTCCGGATCGGCTCCGCTGACCTACCAATGGCTGCGCGGCACAGTCGCGATCAGCGGAGCGACCAGCGCGAGCTATACGCTCGCCTCGCCGCAGCTCACCGACTCCGGCGCGAGCCTCACCGTGACGGTTACCAATGGCGCCGGCTCGGTGACCTCGACCCCGGCCATCCTGACCGTGCTGGTCCCATCGGAACCGAGCCTGGCGATCAATGGCTGGACCAACATCCCGGGCGTGCTCGAAGGGCACGTCCATACCTATCCGGTCAACACCACCACACCGGCGCCGCCCTATGGCTATGTCGACTACACGCCGCTGGGCTACAGCGCGACCAACACCACGGTGAAGTGGCCGGTCATCATCTACCTGCCCAATACCACCGAGGCCGGTGATGGCACCGACACTGCGGCCAACGGCCACCAGCTGACGAGCAATATGGAGAAGTACGGTCCGCTGGCGCAGGTCATCGGCCAGAACTGGGACTTCCCTGCGATCATCATCTGCCCGCAGGTCACCACCAACTGGGCCAAGGCCTCCAACATCAAGAATGTGGTGAACTACGTCGAAGCCCACTACCAGGTCGACACCACGCGCATCTTCATGACCGGGGACCTGGAAGGCGCGAGCGGCACGCTGCGCTACGCGGTGGCCTATCCCGCCGACCTCGCCGGCATCCTGACCATCGAGGCCAACACCGCGGTCACCACCGCGCAGGCCACCACCATCGCCGGCCTGCCGATGTGGGCGGTGCACAGCTTCGCCGACCTGACCTGCGCCCGGGCCATCTCGATCAACTGGATGGACGATCTCGCCGTGGCCAATTTCGGCGGGACCTCGGACAGCATGAACACCTACCCGGGCTTCAATGCCGACCGCAACCACTTCGCGACTGATTGCAGCGCGGGCAACGTGCCGCTGAACCCGAACGGCGACACCGTGGTCATCCCCGGAGCGACCCTCACGCACGGCTCGCGCTCGGTGGCCTTCCCGGCCGGCTACACCTATGGCAGCGGAATCTTCTACCTGTGGTGCACCTCCAACGGGGCGAACTTCTCGCGCGCCACGATCAGCGGTGATCCAACGGTCTACAACTGCACCCAGGGCTTCGCCAACGCCCTGACCCTGGCCACCGGCTATGTCGGCACCACCAGCCCCGCGACCCTGACCATCCAGACGCCGGTCGGCTACACGGCCACCGGCTACCGCACGAGCACGGGCGCCTGGGCCTGGAACCGCAACGAGGTCTGGCAGCAGACCCAGCCGGATACCCTGGAGCTGACGCTCTATCCCAACCAGGCGCCGGCCCCCGGCTGGGTGGCGACCTGGGGCAATGTCGCCTGCTGGGATTGGCTGATCAGCTGGGTCAAGTAGCCCCCGGGCTTGGCCCGCTCAGGAGGGCAGGAGACGTGGAAACATCAGCCGCGCGGCTGGATGATGGCCTGGAGGAGCGGACCGCGCAGCGCGGCCATCTCGTCGCCCGGCTGCAGCGCATCAGCGCCTTCGGGGTCGTCTCCGGGGTGGGCTGGCTGCTCGATCTCGGGCTCTTCACCGCGCTGATCCACCTGCGCGTGGCGCCCGCGGCGGCGAATGTGCTCAGCGCCTCCCTGGCCGTGACCTGGGTCTACGGCACCAGCGTGCGGCGCATCTTCCGCTATGGGGGACTGGATGTGCGCCGCCGCTTCCTGGCCTATGCGGCCGCCCAGGTCGTGATCATCGCCGCGGCCTCGGCGGCAGTCGGCGGGCTGGTGCGCGTCACCGGCATGCACCCCCTGCTCGCCAAGCTCCTGGTCACGCCGGCGACCTTCGTGATCAACTACCGGGTCATGGCCTGGCTCACCGCGTCGGCCGTCAGTGGCGCGCCATCCGCTGCGCAGCCGCTGGCCAACCCCCTCCCTGGTTCCGCCCTGGCGGCGCCCCGGCCGCGCATCCTGGTCTTCGTGCCGATGTACCAGTGCGAGCGCCAGATCGGCCGCGTTCTGGACCGGCTCGCGACGCACTGCCGCTGGTGGTGCGATGCGGTGCTGGTGGTCGACAATCGCAGCCAGGACCGCTCCGTCGCCACCGCCGCCGCGGCCCTGGCCGAGCACCAGCTGCCGGGCACGGTGCTGCTCAATGACCAGAACCTCAATCTCGGCGGCTCGCACAAGGTCGCCTTCGCCCATGCCCTGGAGCATGGCTTCGACTGGGTGGTGGTCGTGCATGGCGACGACCAAGCCGAGCCGGGCGACTTCAGCCCGCTCATCGCCGCCGGGGCCCTGGCAACCGGCGATGCGCTGCTCGGATCGCGCTTCAGCCGGGGTTCACGCCGCACCGGCTATGCCTGGCACCGCACCTGGGGCAACCACGTGTTCAATGCGCTCTACAGCCTGGCCAGCGGCCGGCGGGTGCACGATCTCGGCTCAGGCTTGAACGCCTTCCGCGTCGGCTGCCTGCGTTCGTTTCCCTACCTGCAGCTCAACGATGACCTGACCTTCAACATCCACCTGCTGCTGAGCCTGATCCATCACCGCGCTGCGCTGCGCTACGTGCCGATCAGCTGGCGGGATGAGGACCAGGTCTCGAACGTGCGCCTGGTGCGGCAGGCGCGGCGCACCCTGGGCATCGCCTGGGGCTATTTCTGGGGACGTGGCCGCTACCTCCTGCGCGCCCATGCGCGCCTCGCGTCCGATGCGTATCGCGGCACGGTCGTCGCGAGCGTCCCGGTCGCGGATCAGGTCATGTCGGCCACGCCCGTCGCATCGGCAGCCGCACCTGGAGCTGCAGCGCTGCCCGAACCGCTGGTCGAACCCAGCCGCTGAGTCGCGACTAGATCTCGAGGTGGGCGGCGCGGCGCCTGAGCTCGGCGATCTTGAGGTTGATCAGGTATTCGTAGTAGACGAGCAGGATGCAGTAGGTCAGTCCTGCGCCGCCATCCAGGATCCCCAGGCGGAAGAGGTACGAGTACACGAAGCGCAGCAGCGGCCGGCCCGGCATGCGGTAGCCGAGATCCTTGATCGCCAGGCGACGGCGCACCGGGTCGCGGGCGCACACGCCGCGCAGGTCGCGGCGGCGCTCCTTGAAGGAGCGCAGGTACTCCTCGGCCTCCATCTGCGAGTAGGCATTGTGCTTGGCCAGCCATGCGCCGAGGCCCTTGTTGAAGCTGTAATGGATGAGATGGCCGGTGAGCGCACCGGTAGTGCCCTGGATCTCCGGGTATTCATGCACCGGGCGTACCGGGTAGTGCACCTGGGCATGGCGGAAGAGGCGGATGAACCACAGGGGATAGAAGGAGGAATGCCGGATCCAGGTGCCGAAGAAGTAGTCCTTGCGCCGCATGCGGTATGCGGCGTGCGGCACAGCAGCACCCCGTACCAGGGCCAGCATCTCGGTGCCCAGGGCCGGCTCGATGCGCTCATCGGCATCGAGCATCAGCACCCAGTCGTGGACCAGTCCCGACTGGCGCAGCGCCGCCTCGCGCTGCTGCGAGTAGCTGGCGAAGGCGTGCTGGATGACGCGCGCGCCTGTCGCGCTTGCAAGCGCGATGGTCTCGTCGGTGGAGAAGGAGTCGAAGACCACGATGTCGTCCGACCAGGCGACCGACTGGATGCACGCGGCGATGTTGCAGGCCTCATTGTGGGTCAGGATGACAATCGAGATGTTGGCCAGGCGCGGCGCGGTCGGCGCGGGCGCGGTCGCGCCGAGGGGCGCAGCGGCGAGGGACATGCCGGGGTCGTTCATGACAGGCTGCGGGTCTTGATCACCCGTGCCGGGTTGCCGCCGACCACCGTCCACGGCTCAACCGCCTTGACCACCACCGCACAGGCAGCGACCACCGCGCCCTCGCCGATGATCACCCCGGGACCGATGAAGGCCCGGGCGCAGACCCAGGCGCCGGCACCGATGGTGATCGGCGACTGGATCATCGGAAAGCCGCGGTCCGCGATGTCATGGCTGGCGGTGCACAAGAAGGCGTACTGGCTGACCGTGGCGCGGCTGCCGATGGCGATCGCGGCCGCGCTGTAGCAGTCCACGTCGCGCGCCAGGCAGCTGTGCTCCGCCATGGTCAGGTTCCAGGGCGCCCAGATCCGCGTCGAGGGGTAGATGTTGGCGCTCGGGTGGATGCGCGCCCCGAACAGGCGCAGCAGCATGCGCCGCCAGCCGGGCGTGAAGACCGGGCTGGGCCTGAACAGCACCGTCCAGACCAGCGTCCAGAGCATGCGTCCCAGGCGCGTGCGCCGCGTGATGGTGTCGCGGAAGCGCAGCTGGGACGGGTCGTGGGCAGGGACGAGGTCGGCGTCCGGCATGGGCGTCTAGGGCGCCCGCGCGACGGGACCGGGGGACGCCCGCGGGCGCTGAGCATGGGGTGCGGTGTCGGGGCTCATCGCGCTGGCAGGATCATCATGATGGCCATGCCTCCCAGTCGAGGGTTGCGCGCGTCGGCTGTCGTGTCCAGCCCGCGCCCGCAGCGGACCTGGCGCAGCCATATCCTCAACCGCAGCCGGCGCCAGGCGGCTGCGGCTGGCTTAGGACCTCGTGGCGCCGGCTGCGGTGAAACCCTGCACGCACAGCACCATGAGCCCGGCGGCGCGCGCCGCGGCCATGCCCGCGGGCGCATCCTCGCAGGCCAGGCTGTGTCCGGCCAGGCAGCCCAGCTCACGCAGGCAGCGCAGATAGCCCTCCGGATCGGGCTTGGCGGCCACCACGTCATCGCCGGTTATGACCGCATCGAAGGCCCCCTCCCAGCCGAAGTGCCGCAGCAGGGGCAGGACCGCAGCGCGCGAGGCACTGGTCACGAGCCCCGTGCGGAAGGCCGGCCGCGCCTGGCGCAACAGCGCCACCAGCGGCTCGTTGGCGCGCAGCGCGCCGAGCCGCTGCGCATAGAGCTCCTGCTTGCGGCGGTGGACGCGTCCGAGCAGTTCCGGATCGTCGCTGCCGCACAGCAGCGGCAGAAAGGTGCGCCAATGGCCGCCGAGATGCGCGCTGAAGGCCTCCCGGCCCAGCACCACCCCGACCTCTCCGAGGCTGTCCTGGTAGCAGCGCAGGTTCAGCTCCGCGGTGTCGACCAGCGTGCCGTCGAGATCGAAGAGCAGGGCGCGGCTAGTCGCGGTACTGGTCATGGTAGCGGTTGTGGAGGATCACCAGGGCAGCGTAGAAGATGTGGGCGCTGCTCTCGGTCTGGCGGATCTTGTAGGGCATCATGCGCGTGAAGTGCACCAGCTCATGGAAGCAGACGCTGCGCAATCCCGCCGGCCCGAAGCGTTCGCGCAGGAAGGCATCGAGCCGTCCGCCGAGCTCCTGGTAGGCCTGGCTGATGGTGTGGCGAAAGATCACCGTCTCGCCCTGCACGCGGCAGGTGGACTCGCGGATCAGGAACTCGTAGCCGAAGTTCAGCGACTGGCGCAGCTTGGCGAAGTCGATCATCTCCGACTGGAAGAGGTTGTCGGGGTTGGGATCGATCAGGTAGTAGCCGTCGGAGGTATTCGGATCGATGATGATGTTCTCGGCGGTCAGATCGCCGTGCACCGTACAGGACTTATCGCCGGAGAGGACCGCGGCGAGCGCGGCTTCGTCGTAGGCGCGGGCGAAATGCGCGAGGTTGCGGTAGCGCACCTGGTTGATGAGCAGGGTCTCGGGCGCGACCAGGGCGGACAGGCGCGGGGCCGCCAGCACCAGGCGCAGGTTGGCCAGGTACTTCTCGCGCAGGTAGCGGCGCACCAGCTCCGGATCGGCCACCGTGCGGGTCGGCGCATGCAGGCGGCTTGAGACCGCCTCGAGCAGGTTGCGGACATGGGTCCAGGAATGGTCGACGCCATGCGAGTGGATGTAGGTGAAGAGGTCGTAGGCGTCGCTCGAGTGCGGCATGTCATAGGAGAAATAGCCCGGCACGTCCTTGGCCGCGAGCAGCGGGGTCAGCGACAGCGTGCCAGCATGCGCGCTCAGCCAGGCGTACTGGACGCGCAGCCGGGCGGCCTCGGCTCCGAGGGCGTACTTGCGGTACAGCAGCCGGTCCCCGTGCAGTGCCAGCATGGTCGTGGCATTCGAGCCGCCCGAGACGTTGCGCACCACCGCGATGTCGCGGTTCTGCTCGAGCATCGTCAAAACCGCCCGGCTGTCGACCGAGTTGAAGAAGGTCTCGAGGTAGAGCAGCTGGTCGGCATGATCGAGGAAGGGCAGCAATCGGGCATGCTCGGTGGCCGAGAACATGCCATGGAAGGTGCGCGTGATCGAGTCATGGAAGAACGGGATCGCGCGGTAGAGGCGTGACTGGACCAGGCCGTAGAGCATGATCAAAACCAGGGGCGTCAGCAGGAAGGCGAGGTAGATCCACTCATTCTGCCCGGCCGAGAGGCTGAGGGTCGAGCGCGTCAGGTTGCCGATCAGGTAGTGGTCGGCGAGGCGGTGCAGGAAGCTGTTGGGCTCGTTGGCGAAGAGCGCCTTGCTGATCAGCAGGAAGGCCGCGACATAGGCGATCCACATGCCCAGCGTGTAGAGCACGAACAGCCCCGCTAGGCGCCGTTTGGTGAGCATGCGCACCGCGGTGAAGAACGACCAGCAGGTCATCAACAGCCAGCGCCGCACGTGGTGGTTGAACGGTGCGGCGATCGCGAAGCAGGCGCGCTTGAGCAGCCAGTGGTTGGCGGTCGCCATGCCGAGGATGAGCAGCGTCGCCGCGCCGATCGCCAGCGGCACCGCCAGGGGCGCGTGCAGCGCGCCGTGCCAGACCAGCAGCGCGGTGACCAGGATGACCACCAGCAGGTCGCACATGCGGTCGAGGACGATCGTCGAGAGCGCATGGCTCAGCGGCAGGCCGCTGAGGCGGTGCAGCGAGACGGCGCGCAGCAGCTCGCCCAGGCGGAAGGGCAGCACCACGTTCATCGCGTAGCCGATGGCCAGGGAACGGAAGAGGTACGCCTTGCGCACCGCCTGGAAGGGCACGATGAAGAGTCCCCAGCGCGCCGCCTTGAGCACATGGCCGATGAACAGGCAGGCGATGGCGCCGACGAAGAGCGGGGGACTACTGATCACGATAGAAGGACAGCAGGTCGTGACCATCGACCGCGGTCAGTTCCGCGGGCGTGCCGAAGGAGAGGTGCAGGTCCAGGGGCAGGTGGTTGACGAGCATGCCTTGCGTGATCAGGCTGTTGTAGACGCCGCTCATGTAGAACTCGCGGTACGGGCAGTGCTCGAGGTAGTGCGACGCCGCGGCGCTGAAGACCGCGCGGTTGCGGAACAGGTACGCGCCGCAGATCGCGTGGCGGCTGACCACCTGCTTCTCGACCGTGGCGCGCACCACGCCGGGTGCGGATTCGCTGAGGTAGCTGTAGGCCGGATTGTCGGCGCCGAAGGAGACCAGGGTCCCGCCCAGCCCGGGCGTGGTGGCGCGCCCCTCGCGCAGGAACGAGACCAGCCCCTGGCTGTGGAAGAGGTGGTCGCAGTCGTTGAACAGGATCGGGACATCGTCGTTGATCTCCCGCACCCCCTCCAGGCAGGTCAGGACCGGGCCGTTGAGCACCTGCTCGAGGACGACGATGCGGGCATGCGGAAAATAGGACAGGATGCGGGTATCGATGCCGTAGGCCTGCACATGGCGCCGCAGCACGACGAAGGTCAGCGTGGTCAGCGGCAGGACCTTGGTCAGGCAGGCGGCCGCCCAGTAGAAGAACGGACGTCCGGCGAGCGGCACCAGCGGCTTGGGCAGGTCGTAGCCGAGCGCGGTGAACCGCGCGCCTTCTCCTCCCATGGGAATGACGCCATGAAGCATTGGGTGACTTCCGCTGAAGGTCATGTCCACGATCCGCTAAGCGCAGTGCAGTGCAATGACAACCTCATCACCGTCCACCGTCGGCAGCGCTGCGCCGGATTTCGCCAGGGCGTCCTGGCTGTTCAAGGGATGGCCGCGGCCCCCGGCAGGGCGTGCACGCGCTGGTCGTTGGCGGTGCTGACCAGCCGCCCGCCCTTGACGATGGTGAGGATCACCAGCAGCGGGAAGTACCAGGTCAGGTCGGAGGCGATCGAGCCGGAGACCTCGCTGCCGGCCAGGCTGAGCAGGAACAGTCCGACGAACAGCAGGCTGGCCACATCGTTGCGCTGACTCTGCCACAGCCACGCATAGAGGGTGATGCCGATCATCGTCACCAGGAGCGCCAGGGACAAGAGTCCGCCATTGACCATGGCCTCGATCAGGACGTTGTGCGGGTAGAAGTAGCCATGGCCGTAGCCGGTGCCGCTGACGATGGCCAGCGGAGTCACCTGTAGCAGGTGCAGATGGTCATGCACCAGGGTGATGCGGCCCTCGGCGCTGCCGCCATCGTTGGTGAGGGTGAAGAGGCGGTCGAAGTCGCTTTGCACGCGCGAGATCTGTGTCGCCACGAAGACCAGGACCACCAGCACCCCCGCCCCCAGGCCGGCCAGGATGCGCGCATCCTTGCGGATGCGTTCAAACACCAGGCGCGACAGCGGCACGCTGGTCACCGCCAGGGTGATGGCCAGCGCCAACCAGGGGCCGCGGGCATTGGCGGCGACCATCATCAGCACCGACAACGGCAGGCAGCACGCCGCCACCACCTTGAAGTGGGCGCTGACGACCCGTGGCGGGCAGAGCAGGGAGATGGCGAAGACCCACAACGACAGGGTCGCATAGCGTCCGCAGCGGATAGCCTCCAGCGACTTGCCGGCGTGCCAGCGTCCGCTCTGGTAGAAACCCAGGTCGAGCACCCAGCGCAGCGTCAGGCCGATGATGAACACCGCGTAGAGCAGGATGAGCAGGCGGATCACCAGATACGGATCCAGCCAGTC
>Ga0302314_10015398_pt1 | contig 12996 bp, 10 predicted proteins | sample III_Palsa_N2_3_FD_200533 | JGI IMG/M metagenome (GOLD analysis project Ga0302314, IMG submission 200533) | Peat permafrost microbial communities from Stordalen Mire near Abisko, Sweden - III_Palsa_N2_3 | ecosystem: Environmental > Terrestrial > Soil > Palsa > Peat permafrost | place: Sweden...
GTGCGCAGACTCTTGTACGCTTGCGGCCGTGGGCGCAGCGGCCGCCTCGGTGTCTCTGGTTGGGCGGGCGGCTGAGTTATCAGCGCTCGGTGAGTGGCTCGGCCGCGTGTCCGCCGGCAAGGCCGGCCTGGGGTTGATCGAGGGAGAGCCCGGGATCGGCAAGACGCGCCTGGCTCAGGCTGCGTTGGCGGCGGCGGAGGCCTCATTCGCCGTGTTCTCGGCGCGGGCGGACGAGCTGGAGCGAAGCCGGCCGTTCGGGGTGCTGGCCGATGCGTTGAGGTTCGTGCCAGAGGCGCCGGATGGGTCGGTTGCCGTTCCCGGGTTGGAATACAGGCTTGTCGATCAGATCGTCGAGCGCGTCGAGGCGTTGGTGCTCGAGCGCCCGGTGGTGGTCGGGCTTGAGGACTTGCAGTGGGCGGATCCTGGGACGCTGGCCGCGCTGCGGGCGCTGCGCCGGCGGCTGGCGCATCTGCCGCTCGCGCTGCTTGGCACGTTCCGGCCGTCGCCGCGATCAGCGGACCTGGAACGACTGATCGAGGATTGGCAGGCGGCCGGCGCTTTGCACCTGGTGCTGAAGGGTCTGGAGCATGCCCGTGTCCTGGAGCTGGCCGCCGAGCTGATCGGCGTGCCTGTTGGCCCGACGCTCGAGCAGCAACTCGCGAAGTCGGCCGGGACTCCGCTGTTCGTGTGCGAGCTCATCGGTGCGCTTCAGGACGATGGCGCGATCGAGCTGGCGGGTGGGGTGGCGGAGCTCGCCGGGGAGTCGTTGCCGCCGTCGCTGCGGCTGACGATCTTGCGGCGGGTTGGCCTTTTGGGGGATTCCGCGCTGTCGCTGCTGCGGATCGCGTCGGTGCTGGGAACGACGTTCTCGCTCGCTGATCTCTCGACGGTGTCTGGGCGCGCACTCGCGGTCGTGTTGGACGAGCTGCTCGACGCTCGGCGCGCAGGGGTCGTGGAGGAGGCGGGTGCGCTGTTGCGTTTTCGTCACGACCTGGTGCGCGAGGCGCTGTACTTGGATCTGCCCGAGAGCGCGCGGCTGGGGCTGCATCGCGAGGCCGGGCGATCGCTCGCGCGCGCCGGGGCTCCGAGGCTGCGGGTCGCTGAGCAGCTCTCGCTGGGCGCCTCGCCGGGCGATCGCGAAGCGGTTGGTTGGTTGCGTGGCGCGGCGGCGGACTGCGTGCTGCGCGCCCCGGAGACGGCGGTTGCGCTGCTCGAACGGGCGGCCGAGCTCGCAGACCCGAGTGACCCGGCCGGTGACCAAGTCCTGGCCGATCTCGCGGACGCGCTGGTGTGGTGCGGCCGACCCAGCGAGGGCCAATCGCTGGCGGCCGACCTACTCGCGCGCGGCGCGACGGCAGGCACGCGCGATCAGGCGCGTGCGACGGTGGTCCGCGGCCTATGGCTCGACGGTCGCTGGCACGAGCTCGTCGAGCAGGTCGACCGCTGGCTCGGTGCGGCCGGCCCTGAGCTCACTCCCCACGCACGCGGGCGGATGCTCGCCGACCAGGCGATGGCGTGCGTGTTCGGCGGCGACGCCGCGCGCGCCGAGGAGCTCGGATTAGAGGCGCTGCGGATCGGCGAGCAGCTCGACGACGATGCCGTGGTGTTTCAAGCGCTTTACGCGCTCGGGCCGGTCCACAACTTCCGCGGCCGCAAGCACGACGAGCTGGCCGTCGCCGAGCGCGCGCTTGAGATCGTCGAGCGCGGCACCAACCCCGACCTCGTTCGCTTTCACCCGCACTTCGCTGCTGGCATGGCGCTGGCGGGCAACGACCGCCACGAGCAGGCGGAGGCGATGTTCGAGACCGGTCTACGACTTCGCGAGGACCTCGGGACTGTGTGGGACCTGCCGCTCTATCAGGCGGGCCTGGCCGACCTGCACTGCCAGATGGGTAAATGGGATGAGGCGCTCGCTGAGGCCGAAACCGGCGTGGAGATCGCCGGCGAGGTAGGAACGCGGCTGGCGGTCGTGGTCTGCGCCGGGGTCGCGGCTTGGATCCACGCGCACCGCGACGAGCTTGCCGAGGCTGAACGACTGCTCGCGATCGCGCAGAGCGAGATCGACCGCGCAGGACCGCAGTGGGGCTCCTACTGGGTCATCCTCGCAACCGCGCAACTGGCTGACGGCCGCGGCGATCAACCGCGCGCGCATGAGGTGCTGTGCGACGGCTGGACCGCGAACGAACACAGCGTTGGTCTGCGCACATATCTGGCGCCCGAGCTGGTCCGCGGCGCCCTGGCGGCCGGGAACACTGAGCTGGCGCGATCGGTCGCCGACACGGTCGCCTCCTACGCGCCAGGAGCGAACGCGGCGAGCGCCCGCGGCAACGCGCTGCTGGCCCGCGGGCTGGTCGATCACGACCCCGAGCTGCTCGCCCAGGCGACGGCCGCTTTCCGGTCAGGCGGCTCGTCGCACGATCTCGCGATCGCGTGCGAGGCAACCGCCATGACCATCGCCGAGCACGGCGACACGCTCGCCGCCAAGCCGCTGTTCGCAGAAGCGCTCACGACATACGAACGCCTCAGCGCGCGGCGTGACATCGGCCGGGTGCTCGCGGCAATGCGCGCAGCCGGAATCAGGCGCGGCAGCCGCTCCGCCCACCGCCAGGACCTGAAAGGCTGGGAGTCGCTGACCGCAATGGAGAGCGACGTCGTGCGACTGACCGTCGAAGGGCTGACAAACCGGCAGATCGGCGAGCGGCTGTTCATCTCGCGACGCACCGTCCAGACACACCTCTCGCACGCGCTTACCAAGCTCGACGTCTCCTCACGCGTCGAGCTCGCCGCCGAAGCCGCCCGACAAGTCTCCGTCTGAGCAGTTGGGTGGAGGGCAAAGCCCTCTTGCGGGCGTGCCCCGGGTCGTCGATCTCCGGCGCCCTTAGCCAAGCCGACCTGCCATTCAACGGGATGACGGTGATCGCTTCGGCGAACGGCTCGTGGACCGGCCTAGTCGCCCAGGATCTCAGTGTGAGCAGCGCGCCAGTCACCGGGGTCGCCACGTTCCCGCTCGGTGCCTCGGTCAGCCTCACCAACGAGAACACCAACCGGACCATCAAGCTGACCGCCGGCCCGTTCACGATGCCCACGGGCGTCGGTACGGTCGGGGCCGAACCTCCCGTGACCGACGACCGAACCGTGTCCTGTCTCGACGAGGACCAGGGCTGCGCGGCCGCAATTGTCGTGCCCTCCGACGGGCCCGCGCACCTCAAGCTCACCGTCCGCCTGCCGCGCAGCGACCTTCGGCTGGTGGAAGTTCGTGGTGGTGGCGAGTACGTCTTCAGCGGCGGACACTTCGAAGATGGCCGCTCGGAGTGCTTGGCGACGCTGGAGGCGGCGCACCCCACCTCGCAGCCATCGCTCGTGGTCCTGACGTTCAAAGCATCTGGACGATCGCTCATACCTGACGACTCGTCTGCCGCCCATGTCCAGTGATGAGCCGATGCTGGAGCGATTTGTGCGCGCCAGCCAGAGCCGACACATCGTGTCGACGTGAGACCGGGGGTGCGGAGACCCGAAATGCCGGCGATGCCTCCAGTCGGCCAGTTGTGGGCGTGCGAGACGTCGGCGTCGGCCCGGTTGCGGAACGCGCGCGACGACCGCCCTCGCCTCACCGTAGGGTGACCGCGTTCCGGGGATCTCAGTCATCCAGCAGCGCGACGACCCGGCTCCAGCCTGCGCTCGCGCCGGCGATCGTCACCGGGAAGCAGACGACGGTGAAGCCGGTGGGGGGGAGCGTCTCGAGTGCGTGAAGCTTCTCGAGCTGGCAGTAGGGCATCTCGGCGCCGGCCTTATGACCTTCCCAGATGAGCGACGCGTCGCCGGTCTCGGCGTAGCGGCGGGCTGTGATCGAGAACGGCGCGTCCCAGCTCCAGCCGTCGGTGCCGACGATCTTGACGCCCTGGCGCAGCAGGTGCAGGGTCGCGGCGCGGCCGAACCCGCAGCCAGCGTGGATGTACTGATCGGTCCCGTACAGCGCGCCCGCACGCGTGTTGCAGACCACGATGTCCAGCGGCTGCAGCGCGTGACCGGCCCGGGCCAGCTCGGCGTCGATCTGGGCCGGGGTGACGAGGTGCCCGTCTTCGAGCTCGCGGAAGTCGAGCTTGACGCCGGGACGCATGCACCAGTCGAGCGGGATCTCATCGATCGTGGGGGCGCGGATCGCGCCACCGTCGGTCGTCGGGTGGTAGTGCCACGGGGCGTCCATGTGGGTCCCGTTGTGGGTGGTGATCCGCACGCGCTCGACCGCCCAGCCCTGGCCGTCGGGCAGGTCCCCGGGCTGCAGGCCGGGGAATGCAGCGGCGATCTCGAGCGCGCCCTGCTCGTGCGCGGTGTAGTCGATCTCGACCTTCTGGAACGGCGGATCGGCGGGCACGTCGTTGGCCAACGGGACCGACAGGTCGACGATGCGCATCAACCCTCCGTCTCGACGATGATTCCGCTGCAGGCGCCGAACCCGATTGGGACGAACCCCTCACGTGCGCAGCGGCCAGTGAAGATGATCTCGTCGCCGTCGGCGAGGAAGCTGCGCCCTTCCCCGTTGAGCAGCGTGGCCGGCCGGCGGCCGTCGTCGCACAGCTCGATCAGGCTCCCGAGCTGCTCGGGCCGCGGTCCGGAGATCGTGCCCGAGCCGAGCAGGTCGCCGGACTGCAGGTCACAGCCGCCCGAGGTGTGGTGGGCGAGCATTTGCGCCGGCGTCCAGTACAGGTGGCGAGCGTCGGAGGACAGCAGCTGCACCGGGTTCTGGCTGGCGGCGCGCATCGCCGCGGTGCGAATCCAGACCGTCAGCGCGATGGCGATACCGCCGGCCGCCTGGTCGTCCGCGTCGCTGAGATACGGCAGCGGTGCCGGGTCGCCGGGCTCGCGGGTCATCACGGGGACGCGGAAGGGCGCCAGCGCGTCCGGAGTGACCACCCACGGCGAGACGGTCGTGGCGAAGCTCTTGGAGAGAAACGGGCCGAGCGGCGCCATCTCCCACCCCTGGATGTCACGCGCCGACCAGTCGTTGAGCAGGCAGTAGCCGGCGATGTGGTCGGCTGCCCGCCCGATCGGGACCGGCCAACCGAGCTCGGTAGGCGGTCCGACGTAGAAGCCGAGCTCGAGCTCGAAGTCGAGCTTCTCGCAGGGCGCGAAGACCGGATCGGCGTCGGGGCGCTTCAGCTGGCCGGCGGGGCGGCGGACAGGAGCCCCGCCGGTGCGGACCGTGCTGGCGCGGCTCTGGTAAGCGATCGGCACCCAGCGGTAATTGGCGCCGACATCGCCGCCGGGGACGAGGATCTTCGAGACCGCGCGGGCATGATGGATGCCCGCGTAGAAGTCGGTGTAGGAGCCGATCCGGGTCGGGAGCTCGAGCGGCACTTCGGCGGCGGGGCGAAGCATCCCGGGCGCCGTCCGGACCGGCTCCTCAGCCCGTGAACCGCGCTCCAGCAGCGCGGCGAGCGCGTGACGGAGCGCCGCGCGGTCGTCTGCGGCGGCGGCGAGCACGGGGTTGAGCCGGTCGGGGCCGCCCGTGGTGGCCGCCAGTTCGCCGGCGACCCCGACGAGCAGCCCGGCCCGCGCGGCGGCCCCGGCGTCGAGTACCTCGTCGCCGATCGCGACGAGCAACGTCGAGTGGCCGCCGGCGGCACTCGGACCGACCCCCAGCGGCAGGTTCTGCAATGGAAAATCGGTGTCGGGCGCGTTGGCGGAGCCGACCCAGCTGCGTCGGCCTGGGTCGTGGGTGTGGTCGAGCTGGGTCGTCATCGTGTCGCGTCCCGGGCCGCGGCGCGGATCGCCTCGACCATCTTCTGGTAGCCGGTGCAGCGGCACAGGTTGCCCTGCAGCGCGTGGCGGATCTCGACCTCGGTCGGGTCCGGGGTGTGCGCGAGCAGGTCCTCGGCGGCGAACAGCTGCCCGGGCAGGCAGAACCCGCACTGGAAGCCATCGGCTGCCCAGAACGCCTCTTGGATCGTCGACAGCCGCTCGCGCGTGCCCAGCCCCTCGACGGTCGTGATCTCGGCCCCGTCGACGGTCGCCGCGAGCACGAGGCACGACTTGACGATCCGGCCGTCGAGGCGGACCGTGCAGGCGCCGCAGTCGCCGTTGCGACAGCCGGCGTGCGAGCCACGCAGGCCGAGTTGTTCCCGGAGCACGTCGAGCAGCAGCTCGCGGTCCTCGGCCTGAAGTTGGCGTCGTGTTCCGTTGACGGTCAAGGTCAACGGGCGCGCCGGAGTTGTCGGCATGGTCATCTGGTTGCTCCTAGATCAAGTCGGTCGAGCACGCGGCGGGCGAGGGCGGGCGCGACGGCGGCCCGGTAGCTGCCGTCGGCGAGCGCGTCGGACCACGGCTCCTGCAGCGCCGCGACGATCCGGTCCGTGAGGTCGCCGCCGTCGGCGTCATCCACCTCGACGGGAGTCGTGCAGACGCCGCCGAGCGTGATCGCGCGCCGGCCGGCGGCGGTCGTCGTCGCCGTGCAGGTGACGATCGGCCAGCTGCCCTCGCAGTGCTTGACCTTCTCATAGGCATAGGGGGCGTCTGCGGTGGGCACGTGGATGTGGGTGACGAGCTCGCCGGGTGCCAACGCGGTCGCGAACGCGCCGGTGAAGAACGCGCTCGCGTCGATCACTCGGCTGCCGTTGGTGCCCGCGGCGACCAGCCGCGCCTGCAGTGCGACGAGCACCGCTGGGGCGTCGGAGCTGGGGTTCGCGTAACACGCCGAGCCCCCGTAGGTCGCCTGATTGCGCAGCTGGGCGCCGCCGGTGATCCTTGTCGCGACCTCGGCGAGCAGCGGGGCGTGCTGGCGGCATAGCCGTGACTCGGCGACCCGGCTGTAGGTAGCGCGTGCCCCGACGACGAGCTCGTCGTTCTCGCGCGTGATGCCGTCCAGCCCGAGCGCGCCGAGGTCAATCAGCGCGGTGACCGAGCGTTCGCCGCGGCCGAGCGCAGGAACGAGCAGTGTGCCGCCGCCGAGCACCGCCGCGTTGTCGCCGTGCTCGTCGAGGAGCGCCGTGGCCTCGGCGACGCTCTCCGGGCGATACAGACGCAGCGGCGTGCGGATCATCGGCTCGCCTCGTTTATAGCCGCGAGCAGCCGCGGCGGCGTCAGCGGCATCTCGTGGACGATCGCGCCGAGCGGCGACAGTGCGTCGTTGACCGCGTTGGCGATCGCTGCGACCGCTCCGGAGACGCCGCTCTCACCCGCGCCCTTGGTGCCGAGCAGCGTGTAGGGCGAGGGCGTCACCTGGTGGCCGAGCCGGACGCGCGGCAGGTCGGGCGCGCGGGCGGTCAGGTACTGCTTGAAGGTCCGTGCGCCGAGCCGGCCGTCGCGGTCGTAGGGCAGCTCCTCCCACAGCGCGCCGCCGATCCCCATCGCGATCGATCCCTGCAGCTGCCCCTCGACGAACGTCGGGTTGATCACCACGCCGCAGTCGTGCACGCACGTGTAGTCGTGGATGGTGACGACGCCGGTAGCCCGGTCGAGCTCGACCTCGGCGAGGTGTGCGGAGTAGGGGAACGTCGGGTACCCAGACGTGCGGCCGCGCTCGTCGGGGACGTGGAGCATGTTCTCCGGCCCCCACGTGCGCGTCGCTTCGAGCTGGGGCTCGTCGATACCCGGGATCGCGATCGACATCCCGTAGACCTTGTTGGCGACCTCGCCGAAGGCGATGCCCTCGCCGGCGCCGCGCGGGCGGATGCGGCCGGCGACGAACTCGAGGTCGGCGGCGTCGATCTCGAGCAGCACCGCCGCGGCACGAGCGAGCCGCTCGCGGATGACGCGCGCGGCGAGCAGCGCGGAACCGCCCCCGACGTTCATCCCGCGGCTCGAGAAGTTGCCGAACCCGTAAGGCGAGACGTCGGTGTCGCCCTGGCGGACGGTGACCTGGCCGAGCTCGACCCCGAGCTCGCCGGCGACCACCTGGGCGATCCCGGTGTCGTTGCCGGTCCCCGGGTTGGTCACGCCCGACAGCACAGTGACCGCGCCGGCCGGGTCGACGCGGATGGTCGCGGTGTCATAGCCGCGCAGCAGCGAGCCGGGAAAGTCGCCGCCCTCGGGGCACAGCTCGAAGGCGAGCCCGAGGCCGGGCAGTTCATTTCTGGCGCGGCGTTCGGCGCGTGTGCGGCGGCGCTGTTCCAGGTCTCCGAGCTCCACGAGCTGGCGCAGGGCACCGGCGTAGTCGCCGCTGTCCAGCCGCTTGGCTCCGACCCAGTAGGGGAACTCGTCCTTGGGGATGAAGTTCACCATCCGCACGTTGACTGAGTCGATTCCGAGGTCGGCAGCGATCAGCTCGACAATCCGCTCGAGCAGCAGCGTCGCCGATTCCTTGCCGTAGCCGATCGCGCCGTTCCACGGCGGCTTGTTCGTCACCACCGGGACCGCACGGATGTCGTAGTCCAGGATCTTGTAAGGGCCGGGCAGGGTCATCCCAGCGACGTACACCATCCCCCAGCCGCCGCCCGCGCCGAGCGCACCGACGTCGCCGAGCACGCGGTCGCGCAGGGCGAGGATGCGGCCGGTGTCGTCATAGGCGGCCGCGAACGTGTGGTGGTACTCGCGGCCGCCGACGAGCATGCAGTCCTCGCGTGTCTCCAGCCACTTGACGGGAGCGTCGACGATCCGGCTGACGACCGCGAGCAGGCCCTCCTCAGGGAAGCCGGGAAACTTGTGGCCGAACCCGCCTCCGACGCGAGTGGCGATCACCCGGATGTCGGACTCAGAGATCCCGAGCATCGTCGCCAGCAGCGTGCGCAGTGGGTGGGGGTTCTGAGTCGAGGCGTAGAACGTCAGCCGGCCGTCGTCGCCCCAGCTCGCCACGTAGCCGCGCGTCTCGAGCGGCGCCGTGTTGTAGCGCTGGATGCGGATCTCCCCCTCGACCACGTGCGGCGCGCCGGCGAACGCCGCGTCGGGGTCGCCCTCCTGGAACGGGAAGTCGCCGAGCGCGTTCGTCCCCCAGTCCTCGAAGACGAGCGGTGACGCCGGCTTGAGCGCCGCCCGCATGTCGGTCACCGGCTGGGACGACGCGTAGCGGACCTGGATCGCGTCTCGGGCCGCCTCGGCCGCGGCGAGCGTGTCGGCGACGACCACCGCGACTGGCTCGCCTTCGTGGATGACGCGGTCGACGGCGAGCGCCCGGAAGCTCGCCGTGTGGGCGCCGAACGCGGCCGGGTCGAACAGGTGGGCGATCCGGGGCAGATGCTCGGCGAGCTGTGCGCCGTCGAGAGCGAGGCGGACGCCGGGCATCGCCCGGGCCGCGTCGAGGTCCGTCCCGAGGATGTCGGCGCGCGCGTGCGGGCTGCGGAGAATCGCCGCATGGAGCATCCCGGGCATGACGACGTCGTCGAGGTAGCCACCGCGGCCGGTCAGCATCAGTTCGCCGCCCTTGCGGCGGGCGCGCGCGGGATCTGGCGGATTGGCGGGCGGCGCCGGCTTGACGGGTGCGTCGGTGCTATTCACGTCGGTTCCTCTCCTCGTCCTTCGGTGGCGGCCGTCGTGGCCCGACGGCCGGACGGCGGCGTCAACTCAGCGCATGCGCATGGCGGCCGACCGCTTCGATCCGCTCGACGATCTGTTCGACGTCCCCGGGCTCGCCGACCGCGTCGACGGTCACGCGGATATGCTCGAACAACATCGCCACAGCCGCGTCGACGTCATCGCCGAGGCACGCGTCGCGCAGCCGGCGATGCTCCTCGAGCACCCCGTCCCAACCGCCGCGCAGGCTCACCGACTGCAGCCGGTACCGAGTCGTGTGAGCGCGCAGCGTCTCGACAAAGCGGGTCAGCCAGGTCTCGGCGGCACGGCCGACGAGCGCCTTGTGGAACGCGGCGTGCGCGGACTCGAACGCGACCAGATCGGCCGGCGCGCGGGCGAACGCGGCTTCCAGCTCGTCGAAGCTGCGATTGACCTCGACCTCCCACCCCGGCGGACGCGCCTCGAGCGTCGCCCGCAGCGCAAACGGCTCAAGCAACAGGCGCAGGCCGTAGACCTCACGCAGCTCCTCAGCGACGATCGGCGCCACTCGCATTCCGCGGTTGGGGACCGCCTCGACCAAGCCGGTCGCGGTCAGCCGCTGCAGCGCCTCACGGATCGGCGTCGGGCTGACGTCCCACGCCTCGGCGAGGTCCTGAGCCTTGAGCTTCGTGCCGGGCGCCAGCTCGCCGCCGAGGATCCGCGTCGCCAGTTCGTGCTCGGCCCAGTCGATCCGCGTCGTCCACATTCTGCAATTAAAAATAGATAATTGTCGACGCCTGTCAAGAGCGGGATTCGCCGCACGCGTAACAGTGCCAGCACGATGGCCCTCGATCTCGATGTTCACGCGCGGGCTTCCGGCTAACGGCCTGCTCGATGAAGGCGGGGCCCTGGAGCGCCTGCGGCGAGAATCCTGCTGTGGGTATGGCGCGGGTATCGGTAGCCGCGCCCGCATCCGCCGATCGCGATGCGTTTCAGCCCGCGCGTAGGGACTCGCTCAGGCCTTGCTGGACCGTTCTGTGTCGCCCTCGGATCGTCAGCGCATCCTGAAGGCGTATCTGGATAAAAGATTGGTTGTGGGTGTCGGGTGTCGTGGCTGGTAGGTCGTGATGTCTGGGTCGGGCAGGATCGTGGCGCTCGTCAGAGCATGGCGTGGGTGACGGCGGTGACGATGACAGCCGCGATGATGCAGGCTGGCGCTGGTAGGCGGGTGGTGCGGGTGGCGGCGGCGGTGAGGACTCCGAGGGCGAGTGGTCCATTGGCCGAGGACCAGCGGGGGCCCAGGAGGTCGGATATGACTAGGCCCGCGAGGAGCGCGGGGGCGAGGAGCGCGATGACGCCTTTGGCGCGCGAGGGGAGCGGACGGTTGCCAAGTACCGCGGGCGCGGTGGCCTTGATCGCGAAGTTCGCGAGGGCGGTGAGCGCGACGCAGATCCAAATCGTGGTCACGACTGCGCGGTGTTGGTGGTTCGGAGGCCGAGAAGCGCGGCAGCGGCACCACCGAGAAGCGCGGGGCCCGCGGGCAGCACCAGGAGCAGCGCGGCGGTGATGACGGCGCCGCCAGCCGCGGCGATTCGCGCGGACCGGCTGTGTCGCATCTCGTCAAACAGCAACAGGGCGAAGAAGGCGGGGAAGACGACATCCAGGCCGGTGGCGTTGAGCAGTCCGATGGACGGGGCGAGGACGACGCCGACGAGGGTGCCGGTGACCCACGCCGGCCACTGCGCGAGCGCGGAGCCGAACAGCACGCCACGGTTAAAGCGTCCCTCGCCTTGGTGTGCCAGGACCCACGCGCCGTCCACGACCGTCTGAGCCTCGATCGCGCGGCGGATCCGCCCGCCCTGCAACGCGGGCGCGGCGGAGAGCGCCATCGGGAAGAACCGCAGGTTGATCAACGCTGCCGAGGCGACCGCGGTCCAGGCTGCCGCGCCACTCCCAAGCACGGTAAGCAGCGCGAACTGAGCCGAGCCGGAAAAGATCGTGAGCGACGCGACCACGGGTGCTCCGAGACCCCAGCCATGCGCGCGGGCGAGCGCGCCGAACGTCACGCCGAGCACGAACGTGCTGGCCGCCAGTGCTGTGCTGCGGCGCACGCCGGTGCGTATGTCGTCGACCGTCGACATACCCCCACCCTAACAGGCTAAACACCGATAGCTTGTTAGGTAAGTACAATCCAACACCACGTCCCCATGATCCCGGCACGACCTGAATCAATCGACTTGATCGGCGGCCATTGCGCGCTTGATCTCGTCAACACCGTGTCCTGGCGCCACGACAGCGACCAGTGGCGCGAGAACCTCGCCGCGCCGCTCGACCTGGTGACATGGAGCCGCCGCGCCGCCGTGCTTGACGCGCACCAGCTCGACGCAATGCGGTTGGCTATGGTCCAGGACCCGGACACGGCCGACAACGTCCTGCGCCAAGTGCACGAGTTGCGCGAGCAGCTGTACCAGCACCTCGCCGATCGCATCGATCATCCCGGTGGCGAACACCAGATAAGGGTCGGCTCCTCATTGCACCAGGCGCTCGCCGACGCAGTCGCCGCCAGCAGCCTCAGCGGCACCCCGGCGCGGTGGACCCTCCAGGCACGCCACCCGCGCGATCTCACCCTGGCCCTGGCGCTGCACACGCTCGACCTCCTGCAGACGATGCCCCGAGGGCGCTTGCACCGATGCGACGACCAGGGCTGCGGCTGGTTGTTCCTCGACGCCACCCGCAACCACAGCCGCCGATGGTGCAGCTCCACTGACTGCGGCAACCGCGACCGCGCGCGACGCCACCACGCGCGCAACCGAACGACCACTCGTCAAGAAGCTCCCATCCTGGCCGGCATGGAAACGAATCAACCGGGTGACGATCGCCCCTGAGCACCGCCCAGGACGACTTGCGAGCACGCGACACACGCGTCTTGACCAGACTCACCGCCACTGGATGCCGCGCGCAGTCACACGGCACTCAAGGTCCGGCTCAGCAGCGATCACCTTTCGCAGTTCGGCAGGCAACAGACCCCCACAACGATCGACCCCATCTGCGCGGAAACCGAGGATGCGTCCGTCCGTCCGTCCGCCAGCCAGATTCTTGCTGCGGTCGGGTCGAAAGCAGAACTCTGCGACGCTCCACCGAGGCTCCCGCTCTGTCGTCTGAGCAGCGCTCGGTGCCCGACTTCCGCTTCGGGCACCGGCTGCGTGTGAACGGAAGCGCGATGCCTGTCACGGGCGACGTCCGGATGCGCCGTGCGCTTCGCGGAAGCGGTCGCGGTGTCGCTCCGCGAGTCAGATGGAGATTTTCAGCGGGATTTCGGGCGGGCCGCCGCGCAGGACGGCGCGCAGACGCGCTGGGAGATCACGGGGCGCCAGGTCATCGGTGGCCGCTTCCAACTCGGCGAGGCTCCACCAACGCCAGGCGGCAAGGTGCGTCTTCTCGGCCTCGGTCTGACCGCTCGTGTCGGGCTCGAAGTGCGCGACATGAGCCAAGAACGACGAGCAGAACCCGAACCGCGAGACGAACCCGAACGCCAGCCGGCATGAGGGCGACTCTAGGTCGAGCCGCTCTTGCGTC
>Ga0302314_10015400_pt1 | contig 12995 bp, 10 predicted proteins | sample III_Palsa_N2_3_FD_200533 | JGI IMG/M metagenome (GOLD analysis project Ga0302314, IMG submission 200533) | Peat permafrost microbial communities from Stordalen Mire near Abisko, Sweden - III_Palsa_N2_3 | ecosystem: Environmental > Terrestrial > Soil > Palsa > Peat permafrost | place: Sweden...
GCCGCCGCCGACGCGCAGGGCCCCCAGGGATATGCCGAAGAAGTTCAGCACATAACTGCCGGCCCAAAGCGAAACCAGCAGGATGATCAGAGCGTAGAGCGCCACCTTGCCGGCCAGCCAGTGGCGCTCCTTTATGGTGCGATCGGCCAGCACCTGGCTGAAAATCAATGCACTGCCAATCGGGTTAACTATCGAGAACAGTGCCGGAAATGCCAGCAGGAACGAGCCGACCAGGCCTTGCAGGGGAAAGGGCACATAATGGTACATGGCCGGACAGCGTGCTCCTGAAATGACTGGGCCCGAAATCGACGGGTTTAAAATCGCCATGCGTGGATAATGCCAGCGGCGCGGCGGATTTTGGTCTATCGGCTAACAAATGCCCATTGCCTATACGCGCGCACCAAGCGCCAATTTGAACAACTGTCAGTTGACGCATGTGGATCGGGTGCCGATCGATGCGGCACGGGCGGCGGCACAGCATGCGGCGTATGAAGCGGCGCTGACCGCCGCAGGTTGCCGCGTGGTGCGCCTGCCACCGCTGCCCGATGCGCCTGACGGCGTGTTCGTAGAGGATACGGCCTTGCTGCTGGGTGAAACGGCGGTGATCACGCGGCCGGGCAACGCCATGCGTGCCGATGAAACAGACAGTGTGGCGCGAGCACTGGCGGCGGATTTCCGGGTGATCAGGCTTACCGCGGGCCGGCTTGATGGCGGCGACGTGCTGCGTGTGGATAACACGCTTTTCGCTGGGCTTTCGACACGCACCGATCGTGCAGGGATCGGCGCGCTTACGGCTGTGGTTGGCGCTTTGGGATTGAGTGTGGTGCCGGTGCCGGTGGCCGGCAGCCTGCATCTGAAAACCGCCGTCACCTGGCTGGGCCCCGCTGCGGATGGGCGCGGATGGCTGCTGGCCAATCCCGCCTGGGTGGATCCGGCGGCGTTCGACGGAATCAATTATCTGCCGGTGGCACCTGGAGACGATTGGGCGGCCAATACGCTGCGATTAGGGGGCACGGTATTGGTAGCGGCGGGGGCACCGCGCACCGCCGCACGCCTGCGGGCCCGTGGCTATCACGTGGTTTCGCTCGACATCAGTGAGTTGCAGAAGGCAGAAGCGGGGTTGACGTGTCTCAGCTTGATTCACGCGGTGCCGGCGGGAAGCACACATGATCAGGGCTTGAAAGGATGATGGCGGTCATCCCTTATGTAGGTGCGCGTCAAAGGGGCGGCAAAGAGGGCTGCCAAGAGGGCTGATTGAATGCGGTATGGACCTGAGCACAAAGACGAAACGCGTTTGCGCGTGCTGAAGGCGGCAGCGGCGGCGATCCGCAGCCATGGGCCGGAAGGCGTGAGCGTGGCTGATATCATGCGCAGCGCAGGGCTGACGCATGGCGGGTTCTATGCGCATTTCAACAACAAGGATGACCTGGTGGCGCAGGCCGTGGGCGAGATGTTCGCGCAAGGCCGCCGGCGTTTCGGGCGGGTGACGGACGGGCTACCGCCTGCGCAAGCATTGGCCGCCTTTGTTGACCGCTACGTTTCCACAGACCACCGCGACCACCCTGAACAGGGCTGCCCGCTGACCAGCATGGCCGGCGACATAGCGCGCCAGGCACGCGCCCGCGAGGCGGCGTCAGAGCAAGAGGGCACGGAAGGGGCGGGAACAGCCCGTGCGGCGTTCGATGCCGGCGTCGCCGCTTTGATCGGCCGCCTGGCAGAATGGCTGCCCGAGGACGCCGTGCCGCGTGAGGTGCGGGCGGCGTCACTGCTGGCGGAAATGGCCGGTGCCGTGGCGCTGTCGCGGGCCGTCAGCGATCCGGTGCTGTCGGCACAGCTTCTGCAAGCCTGCCGGAGTTCGGTGCTGGCGCGGACCTACGGGCAGGCAGCGCCCGCCCTCATGTAAACCGCTGGGGCAGGCTGGCCTTGGCAAGGCCTGCCCCCAGCGGGTTTACATGAGGGCGGGCAAAGCCTTAGCCTGACTGCAACATTGGCGGGGATCGCTTCGATGCGGCGTGTTTTGCCAGGAATGTCCGTCGCGGCGGTGCTGTTGGGGGCCACGGTTGCGTTATATGGCTGCGGCCCCAAGGAAGGCAGCTCCAAATGGTGCGACGCCATGATGAACAAGCCGCGCGGCCAATGGACACCGCATCAGCAGCAAGTTTACGACGATAAATGCGCGACGAACCAAATTCAAAAGCAGATCGACAAGCTTATTAAGCATTGATCGTTTAGGCATAAGGCAAGCAGTTCTTTTTTGAAAAAAAGAACCAAAAAACTTTTGATCCCTTAGGTACGCGTTGAATGCAACGCGTACCCTGATGAGCAAAAGTTTTTGCTTCTTTTTTCAAAAAGAAGCGCTTTCTTCCTTTGACAAATATTACGCCATCAAATGCTGCCCCCATCGATGGGAATGATCGTTCCAGTAATCTGGCGTGCGGCGTCACTTACGCGGAAAGCCGCAGGATTGCCGACAACGAGGCCGCGCTTGCCGCGAAGGTCCACGATCATTGGGGGAGCGCGCTTTTACGGTGCGATATCCGGGAGTGTTTCGATAACGTGCTGCACGATCATTGCTTCCTCGTCGGTGGGGATGACGTAGACCTGCACGGCGCTGGACGAGTCGCTGATGCGATGCGGGCCGGGACCTGGCACGGCGCCGCCATTGGGGCCGAGCTTGACGCCGAGCCAGGCCAGGCCGGCGCAGATTTGCTGGCGAATTTCGGGCGAGTTCTCACCGATGCCGGCGGTAAACACGAATCCGTCGATGCCGCCTAAAGATGCTGCCAGCGCCGCGGTTTCGCGCGCGGCGCGGAACACGAACAGGTCTATCGCCTCGCGCGCGGCGGGTTCGTTGCTGGATTGCAGCGTGCGCATGTCGCTGGAAATGCCGGAGACGCCGAGCAGGCCGGATTTCTGATACAGGATATGCTCGATTTCGTGGGGATCGAGATGCTGCTGCGTCAGCATGTACAGCACCACGCCGGCATCGATGGTGCCGCAGCGTGTGCCCATCATCAGACCGTCCAGCGCCGTGAAGCCCATGGTGGTATCGACACTGCGGCCATCACGCAGGGCGCAGAGGCTGGCGCCGTTGCCAAGATGGGCGGCAATGACGCGCCCATGCGCAATGCCGGGAGCCACCTTGGATAATTGCCGGGCGATGTATTCATATGAAATGCCGTGGAATCCGTAGCGCCGCACACCCTGGGCGCGATAGGCGCGCGGCAACGCCATGGCCGTGGCGATCTCCGGCATGGTGCAGTGAAACGCGGTATCGAAGCAGCCGATTTGCGGCAAATGCGGCCGCAGCTTGGCCACGGCGCGCACGGGTGACAGGTTGTGCGGCTGGTGCAATGGCGCCAGTGGCGTGAAACCATCAAGCTGGCTGAGTATTTCCGGTGTCAGCACAACCGGAGCGGTGAAAACACCGCCGCCGTGCACGATGCGGTGGCCGACGGCTTGCATCTTGTCGCTGCCGATATGGGAGTCGATCCAGCTTAGCAAATAATCCAGCAGGGTTTCGTGGGTTTGATTGGCGCCCTCCGGCCAACGCTGTTCGCCGACTTTTTTGCCGCTGGCGGATTTCGCATGAAAGTGTGGCGCGGTGCCAATCCCATCCAGCGCACCGCGGCAAATCAGTTCGCGTGATTCGGTGCGCTCTGCTGCGAACAATGCGAACTTGATGCTGGAGGAACCGGCGTTCAGCGCCAGAATGGCTTCGGCCATCAAACCACCGGATTAGCGATGGCGGCCTGCCGCGCGCGCGCCAGCAAGACCGCGATGGCGCAGGATGCCAGGCGGGTGCGCGCTGAATCCGCGCGGCTGGTGAGCACGATAGGCACGCGCGCCCCTAGCACAACGCCGGCGGCATCCGCATTTGCCAGAAGAACAAGCTGCTTGGCTAGCATGTTGCCCGATTCCAGGTCTGGCACCACCAGGATATCGGCCTGGCCTGCCACCGGGGATACGATAGATTTCTGTTTCGCGGCTTCCAGGCTGATCGCGTTGTCCAACGCCAGCGGCCCGTCCAGCACGGCGCCGGTGATCTGGCCCCGGTCGGCCATCTTGCAGAGCGATGCCGCATCAAGCGTGGATCGTAAATCCGCGGTGACCGTTTCGACAGCTGAAAGTATGGCCACGCGGGGTGTATCAATGCCCAGTAGATGCGCGAGATCGATCGCGTTTTGTACAATGTCGCGCTTCTGGGCCAGATCGGGTGCGATGTTAATCGCGGCGTCCGTCACCAGAAGCAGCCGGGGATAGGCGGGCACATCCATGACATAGACATGGCTCAGCCGACGCGCGGTGCGTAGGCCGGTGGCGGATTGCACCACTTCATGCATCAGCTCGTCGGTGTGGAGCGCGCCTTTCATGAGCATGGAGGCTTCGCCGGCACGTACCAGCGCCACGGCGCGCGCGGCGGCATCGTGGCTATGCGCCGCATCGACCAACCGGTACGCGCCGATATCAAGTTGCGCCGCTTCAGCCGCAGCGCGAATTTTCGCGGCGGGACCAACCAGGATCGGCTCTATCAGGCCCGCCTGGGCTGCCTGCACGGCGGCGGAGAGCGAGGCTTCGTCACACGGGTGGGCGATGGCCATGGGTAACGGCGCGCCAGCCGCGCGCATCAGAACCCCCTGAAAGCGGGTATGCCGAGTGACCTGCACGTCGGCCAATGCAATACGCGGACGGCGAACCTTTTCGGTGGGCGCTTCAACTTCGGCTATACCGGTTATCACCATGTGACCGGCCTGGTTCACACACAAGCAATCAAGTACGACGCGGTGTTTCTCCGGCTTTAATTCCCGCACGGTAACGCTGGTAATGATCGTGTCGCCGATACCCACGGGTGCCAGAAAATGCAAATCCTGCGACAAATAGATCGTGCCGGGACCAGGCAGTTTGGTGCCGAGCACGGCGGAAATCAGCGCGCCGCCCCACATGCCGTGAACGATTATCCGGTGGAACAGATCGGTTTCCGCGTAGGCCGGATCAAGATGAGCGGGATTAACGTCGCCCGACACCACCGCGAACAGCTCGATATCCTGCGGTGTGAGTGTTCGGGTGGTGCTGGCGGTGTCGCCAATGGCGAGTTCATCGAAAACACGGTTTTCGATGATAGTGTCGGTGGTACCAGAATCCATGCGCGATCGCCTTAGGAGTTGTGCGTCACGCGATGCCGATTACGCCGATGTTTGGATCAAGGTAATCCAGCTGGTCCGTCACCTTCTTCACACCAGGCACGTTTTCGGCGGCCACGCGCATGGCGTCGCGTTCGCGCATATCAAATACGATGCCTTGCAGATGAACCGTGCCATCGGTGCAGCTGACCTGAACGCGGCCATCCTCGCCCCATTCCTGGCGGCCGAGCTCGGCCACCACGTGATCGCGTAGGGTGGCGTCGTTGGCGGGCGGGGCGGCGCCGGACGGTAGGGCATTCAGCAGGGCCCGCAACAGGTCCGCACGGCTGATGACACCCAGCAGGCGGCCGTTTTCGGCCACGGGGACGCGCTTGATATGGCGGCGCTCCATCAGCTCAACCACCTGATCCAGCTTGGTGGCCGGCGTGACGGTGATGACGTCCTGCGTCATGACGTCACCCACCTTGCGGCCATGCGTGTGTACGTATTCATCGGCAATCTGGGCCGTGCCGCGCAGAAATTGCAGCCAGCGGGGCCGCTGTTTTTCGGTGCCGGTTTCGGCCCGCCGTAGCAAATCACCCTCGGTGAGAATGCCGACGAGTTGGCCCGCGCTATTCACCACGGGCAAGCCGCTGAGCCGGTGGTCCAGCATCAGGTGCAACGCGTCTGCGATGGGTGTGGCGGGCGTTACCGTCAGCACATCGTGCGTCATGACATCGGTGGCATTCATGGCTTGGCTCCTGCTTGGGCTGAGTATCGGCGTCGGCGTTTGAGCGGGCACTGATTCAAATCAACGAAAAGATAAGAGAGACCCGTGTGTTGTATGCGGCTGGTGGGACCCTGCCCCCGGGCTCTGCGGGAGACCCCGCATTCACAACTTTGCGATAAATCAACGCGGCCCGCGGCGGCTGGTGCGTTTTCTAATCGCGGAATTGCAAACGGTTGAAAGCGACGATCATGAAACAGACGAGTATAGCGGTGATCCTGGCACTGGCATGCATGGGCGCTGCAGCGCCCATGGGTGCGGCTTCTGCCCAGGCCGCGGCCGCGCCGGCGAGCACGGACGACAGTTTCGTGCCCCTACAGGCCGGCACCGTCGTGGTGCGTCTGCGCGCCATTGGCGTTATTCCGGAGAATTTTTCTAGTTCGGTATCGGTGATCGGCGGCAAGGTAGACGTAACAGCCACGCCGGCACCGGAAGTGGATTTTTCGTATTTCTTCACGGACAATATAGCCCTTGAACTCATCGCGGCCTCAACGCGGCACGAGCTTTCCGCTTCCGGCACAGCGCTGGGCCATGTGGATGTGGGCAGCGTGTACGTGCTGCCGCCAACCCTGACAGCGCAGTATCATTTCTTTCCGAAAAGCCGGTTCAGCCCCTATGTGGGTGCCGGCCTGACAGCGGCGTTCTTCTACGATAGCCAGCCCGCGGAACCGACCATTACAAAAGTGGGGCTCAGCAACAACGTGGGCCCAGCCATACAAGCAGGATTCGACTACGCCCTGAGTGGCCCATGGTCTTTGAACTTCGACGTGAAGCAGATTTTCCTGAACACCGAAGCGCGGATCAATGGCGGCATTATCAAGGCCAAAACCGAATTAAGCCCCACCGTAGTAGGCGCCGGCATCGCCTACCGCTTCTAACAGACAAAAGTTTTTTGTTTCTTTTTTTTCAAAAAAGAAAGCGCTTTCTTTTTTGGAAAAAAAGAAACAAAAAACTTTTATTAGTTTGCGTTTCGTTACATTCTGAACAACCCGAATTTGGTTTCCGGGATGGGGGCGTTTAGGCTGGCCGATAGGGCCAGGCCCAAAACCCTTCTGGTTTGGGCGGGGTCGATAACGCCGTCATCCCAAAGGCGAGCGCTGGCGTAGTAGGGATGTCCCTGGGTTTCGTATTGGGCACGGATCGGAGCCTTGAAGGCTTCTTCGGCTTCAGGGGCCCAGGTTTCGCCGCGCAGCTCCATGCCGTCGCGTTTGACTTGCGCCAGCACCATGGCGGCCTGCTCGCCGCCCATGACGCTGATGCGGGCGTTGGGCCACATCCACAAGAACCTTGGGCTGTAGGCGCGGCCGCACATGCCGTAATTGCCGGCGCCGAAACTGCCGCCGATAATCACCGTGAATTTCGGCACGGCGGCGGTGGCGACGGCGGTGACGAGCTTGGCGCCGTCACGCGCAATGCCGGCGGCTTCGTATTTGCGGCCCACCATAAAGCCGGTGATGTTCTGCAGGAAGACCAGCGGAATGCCGCGCTGGGCACACAGCTCGATGAAATGCGCACCCTTGCGGGCGGATTCGCCGAACAGAATGCCATTATTGGCGACAATACCGACCGGGTAGCCGTGGATGTGGGCGAAGCCCGTCACCAGTGTGGTGCCATACAGCGCTTTGAATTCATCGAATTCGCTGCCGTCCACGATGCGGGCGATGATTTCGCGCACTTCGAACGGGTGGCGCGGGTCGGCCGAAACCACGCCGTAGATTTCTTCTTCCGCATAGGCGGGGGCGCGGGGCGGCAGCAAAGTAAGCTCGTGGCGTTTGACGGTGTTTAGATTGCCGACGATGCGGCGGGCGATGCCCAGCGCGTGGGCGTCGTTCTCGGCCAGATGGTCGGCCACGCCGCTGGTGCGGGTGTGGAGCTCGGCGCCGCCCAAATCCTCGGCGCTCACCACTTCGCCGGTGGCGGCGCGCACTAGCGGGGGGCCGGCCAGGAAGATGGTGCCCTGGTTGCGGACGATAATGGTCTCGTCGCTCATGGCGGGGACGTAGGCGCCGCCGGCGGTGCAGCTGCCCATGACGACGGCGATCTGGGCGATGCCCTTCGCCGACATCTGGGCCTGGTTGTAGAAGATGCGGCCAAAATGGTCGCGATCGGGGAACACCTCGTCCTGGTTGGGCAGGTTGGCGCCGCCGCTATCCACCAGATAAACGCAGGGCAGCCGGTTCTGCTCGGCGATTTCCTGGGCGCGGAGGTGTTTTTTCACCGTCAACGGGAAGTAGGTGCCGCCTTTCACGGTGGCGTCGTTGGCCAGGATCATGCACTCGCGGCCGGCGATGCGGCCGATGCCGGCGATCAAGCCGGCGGCGGGCACCTCGTTCTTGTAGAGGCCGGTAGCGGCGAATTGGCCGATTTCCAGGAAGGGCGAGGCCGAGTCGATCAGGGCGCGGATGCGGTCGCGCGGTAGTAATTTGCCGCGGGAGAGGTGCTTTTCGCGGGCGGCGGCGGGGCCGCCCTCGCGGATGGTGTCGGTGCGTTGGCGCAGGTCTTCCACCAGGACGCGCATGGCGGCCTCGTTGGCACGGAACGCGGCACTGCGCGGATCTAGGGCGGTATCCAAAGCCGGCACGGGGGGCTCCCTTCGTTTCCGGGCACAGTTAGACCGCCCACGCCTCCCCTGGCCAGACCGGCCTGAAATCGACCTCGCGTTGAGGCGGAAGAAAGCGCTTCTTTTTGGAAAAAGAAGCAAAAACTTTTGTCCGTTGGTGCACGCGTTGCGGCAGCGCGCACGCCTTATAAGCAAAAGTTTTTTGGTTCTTTTTTTCAAAAAAGAACTGCTTTCTTCCTGTGTCCCCGCGCCCCCGGAACGTCAGAAATTAAACGACACGGAACTGGACACATAATCCCGATCCACCAGGTCGTAATACGTGCTCGGACCGAGGGAAAAATGGTTAGTGTATTGAACATTGAAGCGGATGCGCTGAAGATAGACGAAATCCGCACCAATGCTGACGGCGTCCTGCCCCTGTTCGAACGTGCCCTCGCCCTGCACGTCGCGGCCGGCAAAGCCCATGAACACAGCGACGGAAGGTTCGAAATCGATCCCCCACGGCATCACGTTCGGCATTTCGGCGATGACGGCGACCACGCCGCCGCCGGCTTCCTGGGTGATCTTGCCCTTGTTTTGCAGCGTGCCGTTCAGCGTGGCGGCCGGTGCGAAGGCGGAGTTCACGTCGGTGGCCCAAGGAGCATCGTAAATGCCGCTGTTGCGTGAAAAATTCGGCAGGAAATCGGCGCCGAGTTCGCTGATAGCGGTCCAACTGGCGATGCCTAGGCTGGGGACCGGCGACATGAACCGGATGGCGGAGACCTGCGCCTGCACCACCTGGGTGCGTTTGTATTGGTCAAAACTCTGATTGAAGCCTGGCACGCCACCTTCTTGTTGGATGACCGGGTCGGCATGGGCCTGGTTGCAGGCGGCGGTTGCCGGGGCACCGAGCGCGCCGAGGCCCAGCGAGGCCAAATAGCCGCCGAGATGGCACAGGAAGGGCGCCTCCAGCGCCAGGACGGAGTCCGGCGTGGCCAGCAGCACCGGCTGGTTCAACCGGTCCGAGACCTCGCCTTGCAGGCCGATGCCGGCGGGCAGGCTGGTGGAGAAGCTGGCGCCGATGAGATGGATGTTGGACGGGTAATCCGCGTAGTACCGCGCCGTGCTGTTGTACGTGACACCAGGGGCGCCGAGCAGCAGGTGGTCGTTCGAAATGGCCGCGGCCAGCGTGCCGGTGGTGTAGCCGGCGAGCGGTGTACGGCTGTGGTAGTTTTCGAAATAGAGCCCGAATTCGGTATCGGACAGGAACGGCGCGGTGTAGCGCAAGGCGAGGCCGAATTCGCCCTGGTTTGGTGGATGGCGGTCAACGGTGCGCAGCAACACGGGGCCATAAGGATCGTTGGTGGCGAGGTTGATTTTGTTGATGTTGACTGGGGTGTCTGGAAAGCTGCGATCCTCGATGCCGTAGGATCCACCATCCGATACGGTATCGTTATCTGAAAAGAACGAACCATTGGGCGGAAAGCGGGTGCGCACCCAGTAGAATTGGTAGAAGCCTTCCAGTGACAGGTCGTGCGTGATGTCGCCGCGAATATCCAGCGCGGGCATCGGTAACACGGCTTCCTTCAGCTCAGCGCCCGGGCGCACCAGCGCATTGGCATCGAACGGGGTGGCGGAGTTGATGCCGCCCAGGATGAAGATGCTTTCGCCCCAATTGATCACCTGGTTGCCGAGGCGGAAATATACCTTGTGGCCGCTCAGATCCGTGTCGGTGTAGACATAGGCATCGAGGAGGCGCGCGTCGAAGCCGAGATCGCGGACCGTGGCGCGGGGATAGCGTATGAAGTCGGGCGTGAGGCCGTCATAGACGGGGTCGTAGAAGGCAGTGGCGCGGATGAAGGCACCGTAATTGTCGCGCTTGACGTCCAGCTCCTCGGTGATTTGCAGCGGCGCCGAGGTGACGGGATTGTCGCGGAAATTCAGCGTGCCGTTATCGGCGTTGGGCGTGCGGGCCTGGCCGCCGTTGATTTTGCCGACGAAGGCGTAGTCCACGGGCGAGGTGCGCAGCGAAAGTCCCGCGGAGAGGGTGGTGTCCAGGCTGACTTGCCAGCCATCCAGGGTTGTAAAGGATTCTGCCTGGGCCGCGCCGCAGAAGGGGATGATGGCAGAGGCCGCCAGATAGCGCGCGCGCCGGCGCGGCCGTCGTATCGTTTCCATCGATCCCCCTGCCCGGCTGACTTATTCCGGCGGCGCCGGTTGCTGGGCTTGTTGAGGGAAGTCTGACGATCGTGCCGCTTGGCCGTCAATGGTTGGATGAGGCTGGGGTGCGGCCGGGAGACTGCGCTAACGCAGCCGTTCCGGTGGCCGCTCGGCGCGGCACATTGCTGGTTGTGGGGTTGTTAAGAGAAAGCGAAGAGTTCTTTTTTGAAAAAAAGAACCAAAAAACTTTTGATTGTTAGGGGGCTAGGCTCTGGGGGACGGCGCGTCCCCCAGAGCCCTTCTCATGATACTACTATTGGAACGGGTAATACCGGAAGCTGAACATCAGTATGTTTTCGTTGGTCTGGGGCGTCGGCCCAAGGCCTTGGAATATTTGGCGGTCGACATACGAATACTGCACGCCCGTCTGCATTGTGCCGTACGGCCCATGGATGAACTTCCACCAGAAGCCAAGCGTGCCTTCCACAACACCGGAGGTATTGCCGACGCAATCGGCGGCCGCGCCAAGTTCCGTATCACAACTGGCGTTACTATAAAGCGGGCTGCCGTAGCCATAGCCCTTCTTGCCGACATCAAAGTACTTGGCTTTTTCCTGCTCGGTGCCGCCATAGCCGTAGATATCGATGGACGGGATCGGATGCCCGACAAAGCCTACCATCGCTTCCACTTCCGGGATCGGCACCGGCTGGCCATCACGACCCACCACGGCATCCGGCAACTGAGCGGACCCGTAGCGGCCGATGCCGTCACCCACCAGGAAGCTGGCTTGCAGATCAAGGTATTGTGGCACCAGGTGCACCAGCACGTCGGCACCGCCGCCGCCCGCCGTCACGTCCTTGTTGGAGCCTGAACCCAGGTCGCTAACGCGGTCATGCATGATGCGCAGCAGGCCATAGGCTTCGGCATGCACCGGCCCCAGATCGGCGGCTCCTTTGACTATGAAATCCGGCGCGACGTCGGTGCTGTAGTTGTTGGTGGGAGCGTAACCCGATCCGCCGGGGTTGTTGATGTTAATCGTACCAACACTGGAAGGCGCCAGGCCGTTCGGGCCGGTATAATAGACCGTCTGCGGGTTTTCGATCGAGCCGGCCAGCCAGAATGTGCCGTTGTCGAAACTCTTCACCACGCGCAATTGCGGCTGACGTGTCCAGGTAAAGCCCACGTTATACTGTGCGTCGATGGTTTGCGGAATGTTTTCCTGGCGCGCCGTGATGCCGACCTTGTCCATTGTCAGCAAGGACCAATCCTGACCCGCGAGTACCTCTAAGCCCAAATCAGACCGGTCATACGAAGCCCATGCCACCCGCATCCGCAGATTGTAGCTGTCGCTCTCGTTGGAGTTCGCGGTCGGCGCGGCGCCCAGGAAATCGGTTTCGGCATAGGCGGTCAGCTTTGTGTTCGCATCCGGATTCGCCTGCACGAGGCCGGAGATCCGGCTCTGGCGCGAGGAACCCCGGAATTCGGTCTGGTGGTAGTTGGGCGAATTGGCCAACGGAATGCCCGAGCCGAGGTTGGATCCGATATCGGCGACCTCGTTCCTGGTACGGAAGATGCCCGCGGCTTCGATGAAGCCGCCTAGCGTTACGGTCACGTTACCCAGTTTGAACGTGCCGGGCGGCAGCTTGGGCTCCTCCGGCTGTTCCGTGTGAGCCAGAACAACGGAGCCCGGGGTGGAACCCGGCTGTGCCGCCACCAGCGCGTAGCCCTGGGGTATCGCCGGCATCGCCGGCGGCGTGGCCGTGACACTCGCCCGTGCGGCTTGCGCCTGGGTCGCGGCGGCCTGTGCCTGCGCGGCCTTCGCCTCGCGTGCCCGCACCGCCATTTCCCGCTTCATGTCGCGTAATTCGGTCTGCAACGACTGAATCTGTTTCTCGATGGACCCCAACCGCCCATCGGCTTCCTGAGCCAGCGCCACGCCTGAAAAGGCGGCTGAACCACAGATTGTGGTTACAAGAAGCACGGCGGCGCGGCACAAAGGCTTGCCCATTCCAACTCTCCAATGAATCACTGTACCGCGTCGTATCGGCTGCGGCGGCCGGACCATAAAAAGGAATCACCTTTGAAAAGTTAAAGTTTGATGACGATACGGGCGCGCTGGAGGCGCGAATGCCACGCTGTGACCCACGGACCACAGGGGCTCCCTCAAGTTTTCGTGTACTATGAGCGAGCGGTAACCTCGCCGCCGTTTGTCGTGCGGCCCCACACGATTCGGGGGCGCCGCCTTGCCCGCCTGCGCATGGGGGCGTCAGGCCAGGGACTAAATTGGAATATAATGTGCATCGCAGCATCGCCGGCATAGAAGCGGCCCGAACACGGACCGGCCGCCGCGGCCGCCCCGAAAGCGCTGAGCGATGAGAGGTCCGGCCGC
>Ga0302314_10015403_pt1 | contig 12993 bp, 13 predicted proteins | sample III_Palsa_N2_3_FD_200533 | JGI IMG/M metagenome (GOLD analysis project Ga0302314, IMG submission 200533) | Peat permafrost microbial communities from Stordalen Mire near Abisko, Sweden - III_Palsa_N2_3 | ecosystem: Environmental > Terrestrial > Soil > Palsa > Peat permafrost | place: Sweden...
CGGCGGTTCGCCCATTTCGTCATGCCGGCGAGCCGCGCCCAGGGCGTGGCCTCGCTGCTGCTGGCAGCGGTGCTGTGGGAATTGACCGCGCGCTATCTGATCAAGAGCCCGATCTTGTTCGTGCCGCTGGTCGCCGTGTTCGAGCGGGCGGTGGCCCTCTGGCAGGCGGGCGAGCTGCAGCCGCACATCTGGATCAGTTTCGTCGAATTCCTGGGCGGTTTTCTGATGGCGGCGGTGGTCGGCGTGGCGTTCGGCGTCGCCTTTTCGGGCTCGCGCCTGCTGCGCAATTTCTTCGAGCCCTGGGTTTCGATGCTCTATTCCACACCGATCATCGCGCTGGGGCCGCTGTTCATCCTGTGGCTGGGCATCGGCATCGGCTCGAAGATCGCGATCATCTTTCTGACCGCCGTGTTCCCGATCCTGATCAACACGGTCACCGGCCTGACCACGACCGAGCGCACCCTGATCGAGATGACGCGCTCGTTCGGTGCCAGCCAGGCGCAGATCTATGCCAAGGTGCGGCTGCCGGCCGCCTTGCCCTTCATCATCGCCGGCCTGCGGCTGGGTGTCGCCCGCGCGCTGGTCGGCGTCGTCGTGGCGGAGCTGTTCGGCGCCCGAGCCGGTCTGGGCTTCCTGATCGTCAGTTCGGCGCAGAGCTTCGATACCGCCGGCCTGTTCGTCGGCGTGCTGATCCTGGCCTTCGCCGGCATTGGCTCGGTCGAGCTGCTGAAATGGGTCGAGCGGCGGCTGGCGCCCTGGCGCTTCCAGGAGGACGGGCAATGAGCGCCGCCCCTTTGCCGCGCGCGGTTCCGGTCGCCTCCCGGCCGCTGTTGTCGATCGACAGCCTGTGCAAATGCTATTTCAAGCACGAGGCCAAGCTGGAGATCCTGCGCGATATATCGATCAATATCCGCGAGGGTGAATTCGTCAGCATCGTCGGCGCGTCGGGCTGCGGCAAGACCACGTTCCTGCGCCTGGTCGACGGGCTGATCGGGGCCACTTCGGGCACGGTCAGGCTCGATGGCCAGGTCATCACCAAGCCGGGGCCGAAGATCGCCTTCGTGTTCCAGCAGGATTGCCTGCTGCCCTGGCGCACCGTGCTCGACAACACGATCCTGGGCCCCGAGATCCAGGGCGGCGACCGCAAAGGCTTCCGCAAGCTCGCCCGCGATATGCTGGCGCTGGTCGGTCTCGCCGGCTTCGACGGGCATTACCCGCACGAGCTGTCGGGCGGCATGCGTCAGCGCGTCAATATCGCCCGGGCGCTCGCGGTCGGGCCCGATATCCTGCTGATGGACGAGCCGTTCGCCGCACTCGACGCCCAGACAAGGGTGATCATGCAGACCGAGCTGATGCGCATCTGCCGCGAGACCGGCAAGACCGTGCTGTTCGTCACCCACCAGATCGACGAGGCGGTCTATCTGTCGGACCGGGTGTTGGTGTTCACCGCCCGGCCCGGACGGCTGAAGGAAGAGGTCCGCATCGACCTGCCGCGCCCACGCGAGCTCGCGTGCAAATGGACGCCCGAATTCGCCCGCTACAACGACCACATCTGGCATTCGATCGAAGAAGAAGTGCGCGCCAGCATCGGCATCGAGATGCAGCAGCGTGCCGAATCACGGGCCTGAAGAGCCCGGACGGCAAAACAGGGGAGGGACATTATGAACCTTAAAGCGAAGCCTTGTATCGGCCTGGCGCTCGGCGGCCTGTGCCTCACCCTGCTGACGGCGCCCGCGGCACCGGCGCTGGCGGCCGGCAAGAAGATCATCGTCGGCGAGATCGCGCCCATCGCCCTGTTCTGGCCGGACTTCATCGCGCTGAAGAAAGGCTTCTACGCCAAGGAGGGGCTCGATATCGACCCGATCTATGTCGGCGCCGTGGCGGCGGCGGTCCAGCAGGTCGTCGCCGGTTCGCTCGATATCGCCGACACGACCTGCGAGACCTCGATCCGGGCCGAGGCCAAGACCGGCGATGTCACGATCATCGCCGAGATGGTATCGAAATGGCCCTATTCGATGATGGCCTCGCCCTCGATCAAGACGGCGGCGGACCTCAAGGGCAAGAAAGTCATCCTGTCGACGCCGAAGCAGGATATCGCGCTGATCTGGAACCAGTGGCTGCGCGACCAGGGCATGCAGCCGACCGACGTCGACCAAGTGTTCGACGGTGCCACGCCCAACCGCTATGCGGCCCTGGTCAATGGCGCCGTCTCGGTCGCCGCCGTGTCGCAGCCGTTCGATTTCCGCGCCATGGACGAGGGCTACAAACAGCTCGTCGATTTCTCCTTCTATGCCAAGGAATATTCCTTCGTCTGCATCGTCGCCCGCAAGAGCTGGCTGAAGGACAACAAGGATACTGCGATGGCCTATCTGAGCGCCGTGTCCGAGGCGGTGACCTGGCTCTACGACCCGGCCAACAAGACCGAGGCGATCGACATCCTGACCGCGGTCTCCAAGCAGAACCGCGAGATCGTCGTGAAGACCTACGACTATTACTTCGACAAGGTCCATCCCTACAGCAAGGGCCTGCAGATCTCGCCGGTCGGCATCCGCAACATCGTCGATGCGGTCACCCAGATCGGCGACATGGATGCGGCGACCGCCAAGCAGCAATTCTACGACACCAGCTTCCTGCCGCATTGAGCTGCGGCCCCCAACCGTGAAGGATGACGTCAGATGAAGCGACGCAAACTGGGCAGTCTCGAGGTCTCGGCCGTCGGTCTCGGCTGCATGAGCATGACGCCGATCTATGGCCAGCCCGACCCGGCCGAGGCGATCGCGACCATCCAGCGGGCGCCCGAGATCGGCATCGATTTCCTCGATACCTCCGATGCCTATGCCCATGGCGCCAACGAGGATCTGCTGGCGAAGGCGATTGCCGGGCGGCGCGACCAGTTCATCATCGCGACCAAATTCGGCAATCTGCGCAACCCCGATGGCACGGCCGCGGTCAACGGCAAGCCGGAATACGTGCTGGAGGCGTGCGACGCCAGCCTGCGCCGGCTCGGCATCGACACGATCGATCTCTATTTCATCCATCGGGTCGACCCGACCGTGCCGATCGAGGATACGGTCGGCGCCATGGCCACGCTGGTGCATCAGGGCAAGGTCCGCCACCTGGGCATTTCCGAGGCCGGTCCCGCCACGATCCGCCGGGCGCACGCGACCCATCCGCTGGCGGCGCTGCAGACCGAGTATTCGCTCTGGTCTCGGGATGTCGAGGCCGAGCTGCTGGGCGTGTGCCGGGAGCTGGGCATCGGCTTCGTCGCCTATAGCCCGCTCGGCCGTGGCTTCCTGACCGGCGCGGTCAGCAATGCGGACAGCCTCGCCGCCAACGACGTTCGTCGGAACATGCCGCGCTTCCAGGGCGAGAACCTGCAGGCGAACCTGGATCTGCTGGGCGAGGTCGCGGCGCTGGCCGAGACCGAAGGCTGCACCCAGGCCCAGCTGGCGCTCGCCTGGGTGCTGTCGCGCGGCGATACGATCGTACCGATCGCCGGCACCAGCCGGCGCCGCTGGCTGGAACAGAATGCCGCCGCCGCCGAGATCCGCCTTTCTGTCGCGACGCTGAAACGGCTGGAGGAAATCTTCAAGCCGGGCGTGGCACAGGGCACGCGCTATCCGGCCGGCATGATGAGCCGGCTCGGTCTCTAGCATCGACGCGTTCTCCGGGCGTTGAGCCCGGGGCTATCGCTCGGAGGAACCATGACGACGGTGCCGCACATCCTGCTGCCGGTCGAGCTCGGGCCCGGCCGGGTCCGCTATGCCCGCGGCGTCCGGGCCGGCGACTGGATCTTCGCGACCGGGGTGCTGGCGCAGGATTTCCAAAACGGCATCGCCGATGCCGTGCTCCAGCCCCATAGGCCACTGACCGGCGCACCCCGATACGAGCGCGAGGCGGCGCTGCTGTTCGATCATCTGACTGCCGTGCTGGAGGCCGGCGGCGCCGGTCTCGACCGCCTGGTCCGGCTCGACCAATATTATACCGAGATCAGTGCCGTCGCGTCCTACCAGCGCATCCGCAATCGTCGCCTGGGCGGCCGGATGCCGGCCAGCACGTCGGTCCTGGTGCCGGAACTGCTGCTGCCCGAGGCCGCGATCGAATTCCACGCGATCGCCCATGCCGGGACGCCGGTCGCGGGGCCGGGGCACTGGGTCACGGTCGGCGATTTCGTCTTTCTGACCGGCCAGTTCGCCGCGGCCCAGGGCGACGAGCCGGCGCGGGACGGCATCGCCAGTGCCGCGACGGTGCCCCCCGGGAGCTTCTGGACCGGCGATCCGTTGCGGCGCGAGGCCGAATTCGTCATCCGCCAGCGGATCGAACCGGCATTGGCGCGTGCGGAGTCCTCCTTGCGCCAGGTCGTCAAGGCGCAGGTCTATCTCACCGACGCCCAGTATATTCCGACCTTCATCCAAGTCTGGACCGATGCGTTCGGTGACGAGCTGCCGGCGACTTCGATCGTCACAGTCCCGCCGGGCGCCATTGGGCTGCCAGCAGCGCGACTGGAGATCAACATCGTGGCGCTGCGCGACGATGCCCGGACCCTGAAGCAGGTGATCGAAGCCGACGTCGCGCCGGCCTATCCGGGCCACCCCGCCGCGATCCGGGCCGGCGACCTGCTGTTCCTGTCCGGCCTGATGGCGAACGATGCCCGGGGGCTGGTGGCCGAGGCGCGGGCCGATCCGCGGCAGCCCTATTTCTCGGCACCCGCCGAGGCGCAGGCGGCCGCCATCCTGGCCAAGGCGGACCGGATCTGTGCGGCCGCGGGCACCGGCCTGGATCGCATCGTTCGGATCCAGCAGTTCCACCAGGACCTGGGCGGTTTCGCCGTCAGCCATGAGGCCTGGCGGCGCCAAGCCGGCGACCGGCACCTGCCGTTCTCGGCCCTGCGTGTGCCGGGACCGTCGCCGATCGCCGGTTGCGGCCTGCTGATGGATCTCTGGGTTCACGTGCCCGCCTAGACTAGGCTTGCCAAACCCACCGGTCTGCCGCCAAGTTTCCTTCTCACCCGGGATGGAGGTCGCGGACGATGTCACAAGCCGGGTCGGCTGGCGAAGACGGCGATGCCGCCAACCGCGGCATCCTGACCGCCTGCACCATTCTGGCGACGCTGATGCAGTCGCTCGACGGTACGATCGCCAATGTGGCGCTGCCCTATATGCAGGGCTCGGTCAGTGCCAGCCAGGACCAGATCAACTGGGTGCTGACCAGCTACATCGTCGCCGCCGCGATCATGACCGCGCCGACCGGTTTCCTGGCGTCGCGCTTCGGCCGGACCCGGCTGTTCGTGACCTCCGTCGTGGGCTTCACCATCGCGTCGGTCCTGTGCGGGTTGGCACAGTCGCTGGACCAGATCGTCGCGTTCCGCCTGCTGCAGGGCGTATTCGGCGCGGCGCTGGTGCCGTTATCCCAAGCGGTGCTGTTCGACATCTACCCGGTGAAGCGGCGAGGCTCCGCCATGGCGCTCTGGGGCATGGGCGTGATGATCGGCCCGATCCTGGGTCCGACGCTCGGCGGTTGGCTGACCGAGAATCTGAGTTGGCGCTGGGTGTTCTACATCAACGTGCCGTTCGGCGCGGTGGCCGCGTTCGGGCTGGCGACCTTCCTCAAGGAGACGCCGCGCAGCCAGGCCGTCAAGCTCGACTGGGTCGGATTCGGGGCGCTCAGCCTCGGCATCGGCGCCTTCCAGATGATGCTCGACCGCGGCGAGCTGCTCGACTGGTTCAGCTCGACCGAGATCATCGTCGAGGCGGTGCTGGCGGCCTTGGGATTCTATGGCTTCATCGTGCAGATGTCGCTGGCCAAGGCGCCGTTCCTGTCGCCGAAGCTGTTCACCGACCTCAACTTCGTCGTCGGCACGATCTTCATCTTCATGGTCGGCCTGATCCTCTATGCGACGCTGGCGCTGCTGACGCCCTATCTGCAGACGCTGATGAATTATCCGGTGGTCACGGCCGGCGTGGCGCTGGCACCGCGCGGGGCCGGCACCATGCTGGCCATGCTGGTGTGCGGCCGGCTGGTCGGCAAGGTCAGCGTCCGGCTGCTGGTCGGCGCCGGTTTCGCCATGACCGCCTATGCACTCTACGCGATGACCGGCTGGACGCCGGACGTGTCGGAATGGACGGTGGTCAGCACGGGCTTCGTCCAGGGGCTCAGCATCGGTTTCGTGTTCGTGCCCCTGTCCGCCGTCACCTTCGCGACCCTGCCGACCGAACTCAGAACCCAGGCGACCGGGATCTACAGCCTGATGCGCAACATCGGCAGCGCCATCGGCATCTCGGTCACCGGCGCGCTGCTGCAGAGCAATACCCAGATCAACCATGCCGGCATCGCGGCCCATGTGACACCGTTCAATCGTCTGTTCCAGAGCGGGGCGGGCGCGCATTTCTGGAACCCGGCGACGCCCAGCGGCGCCACGGCGCTGAATGGCGAGGTGACGCGCCAGGCCAGCATCATCGCCTATATCGACGATTTTAAACTGATGCTGATCCTGGTGCTGGCGGCCATGCCGCTGATCCTGGTCATTCGCACCGCCAGGACCAAGCCCGCGGCCGACGATCATGCCGCCGTGATGGACTAGGCATGAAGCTGCATCACCTTCGAGATCTGCTGGCCGTCGTCGAGAAGGGCAGCATCCGTGCGGCCGCCAAGCATCTGGGGCTCGGACAGCCGGCCTTGAGCCGCAGCCTGCGCGACCTGGAGCAGGAACTGGGCGTGCCGCTGTTGGAACGCCGCGCGCGCGGTGCCGTGCTGACCGAGATGGGCGAGATGTTCTCACGCCGTGCCGGTGCCGCCTTCAACGAGCTGAACCGGGCGCGCGAGGAGATCGCGCAGCATCAGGGCGATGTGCAGGGCCGCATCGTCGCATGCCTGTCGAGCCTCACGCATATCGCGCTGTTGCCGGCAGCGCTGACGCCGTTCCGCAAGCGCTATCCCCTGGTCGAGCTCGGCCTCATCGAGGGCGCCTATCCGATGGTCGAACGCCGCTTGGTCGACGGCACCATCGACTTCTTCGTGGGTCCGCTCAGGAATTCGGTCGTGGCGCCGGGGCTCCGGCAGGAAAAGCTGTTCGACAACCACCGGGTCGTCATTGCGCGCAAGAACCATCCGCTGCAGCACGCGACGTCGCTCGCCGAACTGATTGACGGCGACTGGATGACGACGTCGATCACCAACGATCCCGAGGCGGAATTCAACGACCTGTTCCTGGGGCACGGGCTGCCGCCGCCGCGGCTGGCGCTCAGGACGGAGACCTTCCTGACCATGCTCGTCGGCCTGATCAGCACCGACATGCTCGCCATCACGCCCCGGCAATATGCGCACTCGGCGCTGTTGGCCGATTTCGTCCAGCAGATCGCGATCAAGGAAAAGCTCGCCGGCCCCTCGCTCTATCTCATCCAACGGGCGGCGATCCCGCTGACGCCGGCGGCCGAATACTTGACCGACCTGTTGCGCCGCGCCGCGGTGAAGCAGGTACAGGCCGAGTAGCCTATGGTTTGAGGGCGCTATCCCGCTTGCGTGTCCGCCGATGGTTCGGCAGGAGCCGGCTTTCCGGCAAGCTGACGGTGATGGTCGTGCCTTGGCCGATCGTGCTCTCGATGCGAAGCGTGCCCCCGTGCATCTCGGCCAGGGCCTTCGCGATCGGCAGACCCAGCCCGGAACCGTCGAACCGCCTTGAAAGAGTCTGTTCGATCTGTCCGAACGGCTCGAGCGCCTTTGGAATGTCGCTGGCCCGCATGCCGATGCCCGTATCGCTGACGGCAATCTCCAGACAGCCATCGTCGCGCGTTCTGGCATCGATCCGAACCAGCCCGCCGCTCGGCGTGAACTTGATGGCGTTGCCGCAGAGGTTGAGCAGGATCTGTTTCAAGCGCACGGCGTCGCCACGGACATCCGGAAGATCGGTTTCGATGGCCTGATCGAGTTCGACGCCGGCCGACCGTGCCTGGGTGGACAGCATCTGTTCCACCTCTGCGACGAGATCGGTGAGGTCGACCGTCGCTTCATGCAATTCCAACCGTCCGCTCTCGATCGTCGCAGCGTCCAGGATGTTGTTGATCACGTCCAGCAGATGCTTGCCTGCGCTGTGGATATAGCCGGCATAGCCGGCGAAGCGCGCGTTGGCCGCCGGATCGAGGCCGTCGCGGATCAGTTCGGAAAAGCCCAGGATCGCATTGAGCGGCGTGCGGAGTTCATGGCTCATGTTTGACAGCAATTCCGATTTGGCATGGTTCGCCGCTTCGGCAGCCGCGAGGGCGGCAATTGTCGTCTTTTTGGCGTTCACTTCGTCGGTGATGTTGCGGCAACTGCCGCGATAGCCTTTGAACGTACCGGCGGCATCGAAGAACGGCCGGCCGCTTACCGCAATATGATAGAGGCCGCCATCGGCGCCGAGCCGCTCGATGCGAAAATCGTGGAATGGCCGCCGGGCGGCGAGATCGGCTTTATGGTCTGCCCATTGCTGCTCGGAGACGCCGCGATCGACCAGCTCCCAGCGCGTCTTGCCGCGGCCTTCGCCGGCGACATGGACGTCGGATGCGGCGCGAACGTTGAAGAACCAGGAGAAACGCAGTTCCTCATCCTGTTCCCAAAACCAGTCGGACGAGGTTTCCCCGCAGTCCCTGAACCGATCTTCCGCAAACTGGGCTTGTTCCAGGGCCTCGGCGCTGTTCGCATTTGCCGGTTTGCCAATGGGCCAACCGGTGTTCAAAGGTTCTTGTGCCACTGGTGTCATGGAACGATCCTTGTCAAAGACCCCGGTACAGTAGCCTTGGCAACGTTACCGGGGTCTTTAGCGCGGGCCGGGCTGGGCCAGGGAAATCAGCGGAAGGATCTACTCCGACTTGGTGCGTGCCATGCCGCGCAGCCGGTCGGTATAGCCCTGGTCGACCAGCAACTGGCTGAACTGCTCGGACGTCGCCTCGCAGCGCGACGGCGCGTATTTGAGGTCGCTCGTGTAGAACTGCGCCAGCGAGGTGATGCCATGCTCGGCCATCTTTTCGGCCATCTCGGGCCCGAGCGCCTGGTAACGCTTCCAACCTTTGGTCTCACGGTCATTGTAGATCCCGAGCAGGGCCTCGTCGCTCGGCGGCTGGTAGCGCTCGCGATGCAGATAGGCCGACAGCGCCAGTCGGTCGCGCGGGGCCGGGGCCTCGTCCGGGTAGCCCACGACGATGCTGGTCACCGGCACGACGGTCTCCGGCAGCTCCAGATAGTCTGCGATGTCGGTCGCCCCGTCGATCGTGGTGCCCAGATAGCAGATGCCGAGGCCGTTCGCCTCGAACCCGAGCGCGACACTCTGGGACAGGATGATCGCGTCGAAGGCGGCGACGATGAAGCCCTGCAGATTGTTGAAATTGTCCCGGGCGCCGCGCAGCTTCAGCCAGCGGCGCGTGCGATGGACGTCGGCGCAGAAGGTAATCAGCAGCGGCGCTTGTTTGATCATCGGCTGGCTGTAATGCAGGTCGCAGAGATGCGCCTTGCGCGCCGGGTCCTCGGTCAGCACCAGGGCGAACGTGTTGAGGTTGCCGGACGAGGAGGAGCCCAGGATCGCGTCATGGCACACGCGCTCGACCAGGGTGGGGTCGATCGGATCGGTCTTGAATTCGCGGATCGAGCGATGCTTGCGCAGCAGCTCGGAAAAACCTTGGGCCATCGGGTCGGTCATAAAATGCTCTCCTAATCTACGCCTCGTGCTTAGCCGATGGTGGGGCCGCAAGGGAAGAGCGCATGCGTGGCCCCAGCGCCCTGCCGGTTGACAGCACCGGGTGCCCAAGCCCAGTTTGGTATACCAAAGCGGGATGGCACGGTATGACGGGATCGCATCACAACGAGCACTGGCGGCAGAACCTCTATGTCTGCCTGTTTGGATCGTTCACGACCATCATCGCCATGACGCTGATCCTGCCGTTCCTGCCGCTCTATGTCGAACAGCTGGGCGTCAGCTCGCCGGCCGCGATCGTGCAATGGTCCGGCATCGCGTTCGGGGCCGCCTTTCTGGCGGCCTCGCTGGTGTCGCCGATCTGGGGCCGGCTTGCCGACATCTATGGCCGCAAGCTGATGCTGGTGCGCGCCAGCCTGGGCATGGCGATCGTCATGTCGCTGATCGGCCTCGCCCACAACATCTACGAGCTGGTGGGCCTGCGCCTCGCGATCGGGCTCGCTGGCGGCTACGCCTCCGGCTCGATCATCCTGGTGGCGATGCAGACGCCCAGGGACCGCTCGACCTGGGCGCTGGGCACGCTCTCGATCGGCACGATGGCGGGCAGCTTCGTCGGCCCCCTGCTGGGCGGCATCCTGCCCGGCCTGATCGGCCTGCGCGAAACCTTCTTCGCCGCGGGCGCTGCAATCTTCGTGGCGTTCCTCGCCACCTGTTTCCTGATCCGCGAGACACGGATCACCCCGCCGGTGGCCAAGAAGTCGGGCGCGCGCCGGGTCGGGACCTGGGCGGCGATCCCGGACCGCCGCCCGGTCTTCGCCATGCTGGCGACGGCGCTGATGTTGATGTTCGCCAATATGTCGATCGAACCGATCATCACCGTCTATGTCGCCCAGCTGGTCAGCGATCCGGCCCGGATCGCCTTCATGTCCGGCCTGGTCATGGCGGCGTCCGCATTGGCCAGCATCCTGGCGGCACCCCGCGTCGGACGGCTGGCCGACCGGATCGGCGCCTGGCGGGTCGTCATCGGCTGTCTGGTGATCAGCGGCCTGCTGCTGATCCCGCAGGCCTTCGTGACCGATGCGTGGCAGCTGGTGGTGCTACGCTTCCTGATGGGCCTGTCGCTCGCGGGATTGCTGCCGTCGGTGACGGCGCTCATCCGCCACAGCGTGCCGGACAATGTCACCGGCGGCGTGCTCGGTTATTCGCAATCGGCCCAATATATGGGGCAGATCCTAGGGCCCCTGATGGGCGGGTTCGCCGGAGCCCATTTCGGCATGCGCTCGGTGTTCTTCGCGACATCCGTGCTGATGCTGGGCGGGGCAGTGGCCAACTGGACGGTGTACCGCAGCCTGTCGCGGCGGCCGGCCGCTATTTAACGGCCTATCAACTACTTTCGCGCGTATTGAAACTGCGGAAATCGCGGAATCGACGCGGAACGTTCCATGAGATCTTGGCGGCATAGCGGGTTTTTCGGCCTGTCGGTTCTTGCCGCCGCCCTTGCGTCGTCGGACGGATCGGCGCGGGCCGACGAGGCCGCCGGGACCTGCGATCAGGTCGTCGTGTCAGGCGATGCGGATTACCAGCCGCTGTCCTGGTTCGACGGCAAGGAGATGCAAGGCGCTGCCGAAGCGATCGTCGGCGCGGCGCTCCGCCAGCTCGGGCTGCCCTATGAGATCCGCTATGCCGGCCCGTTCAAGCGCGAGCTGGCGGCGGCCGAGACCGGCGAAATCGATATCGTCGCAGAGCTGAAAAAGACGCCGGAACGGGAGGCCTATCTAGCGTTTCCGACGACGCCGATCTTCGTCAATCCGGTCGCCGTCTTTACCCATCGCGGCCGCAATCTGACGCTGCGGTATTAGGTAGCAACTGCCACCGATTTTCCGGGGCCGTCCCGGGTATGATTCAGGTCCCATTTTCGCAAGGACCTGACCATGGCCATGAATACCGTTCCCAAGGAGATATTGCTGAAGCGCGCAGTTCTGCTCGATAAGGCGGACGCGCTTGAGGGCGAAAAGCGCAAGCTACTCGACGACATTGAGATCCTCGACCGCTCCGCACGGATCTTCGATCCGAGCTATACGCCGCAGACCGTAGGCAAGCGACCGAAGGCTCAAGCCATGAAGCCGTCCTCGATGTTTCCCGCCGACGAACTCATGGCGATCATCGGCAAGATTGTCCGGTCGGCGGCTGAACCGATGACGACCTCGGCAGTGGCTGCCGCCGTTGCCGAGGCAAAAGGCCTATCCCCGGACACGCTCGACAAGCGCAAGGCCGACGCGCTCGTCCAGCGTGTCCGTACGATCCTGAACGGCCTGGAGCGCACCAAGATCGTTGAAGGCATCCGCACCGAAGGCGACCGAAGCGTCTTGTGGAGGATCCCGTTGCGCCAGGTCGGCTGAAGCCTAGGGGAACCGGATCGAATCTTCTGGTGTCTTGCAAAGAAGTATCAAAGTTTGATAACTTCAGAGTGTCGTGGAGGTTCATCATGTCTGGCCGTAATTTCTCGCTGACCCCGCATCTATCACAGTTCATTGATACGGAGGTGGCGAGTGGTCGCCATCAGAACGCCAGCGAAGTAGTTCGCGAAGCGCTAAGACGATACGAGGACGACGTCCTCGTCGATCGAGCTAATTTGGCGGCGATTGAGAGTATTGCGGAAGAAGGCCTTGCCGCCATCGAGCGAGGGGAATTCACCCTCGTCAGCGGACCTGAGGGAGCGCGCGCTCTTTTGGACAGCTTGAATGACCGTACGGCTTTTGACGCGACTGCCGGAGGCATGCGGCGTGGCTGAATTTCGTCTCGCTGACCCGACGAAGGCTCAGATAAGGGAAATCCTAGCGCGGAGCGAAGACGAGTTTGGAGAGCAACGGCGGGAGCGATATTCCGCCCTTTTCGTCAAAGCGATGGAAGACGTGGCCGGAGACCCGGAACAAGCGCTGGTGGAGTGGAAACGGCTTTCGCGGTTCGATATTGGTACCTACCACATCTCTCATAGCCGGAAACACGTAAAGGATCCTCCGGGACGGGTCCGCAACCCTAAGTACGTCCTTGTCTTCAGCATCGCGCGTGACGGTGTGGTCGATTTCATCGGTATCCTGCACGAACGTATGCTTCGCGTGCGGGCACTCCGCAAGATCGTTCAGTCGTATCAGGATGATCTGTAGGCCAAGGCGATCTAGTTTCTGTCCTACGGAAGAACCATGAAGGCATCCTTGGGAGGGTGATTGCCTTGCCAGTAACCCTTGAGCCAACGGCTCGTGGGGTGCCCCAGCGCCTTGGACAATTTGTCATTCATGAGCGTTCGCATGCTCTCTCGGCGGTGATCCTCGTGC
>Ga0302314_10015404_pt1 | contig 12992 bp, 9 predicted proteins | sample III_Palsa_N2_3_FD_200533 | JGI IMG/M metagenome (GOLD analysis project Ga0302314, IMG submission 200533) | Peat permafrost microbial communities from Stordalen Mire near Abisko, Sweden - III_Palsa_N2_3 | ecosystem: Environmental > Terrestrial > Soil > Palsa > Peat permafrost | place: Sweden...
GAGTCGCGGTTTCGGGAGCCTGGGTCGACGGCAAGGTGATCTGCGGCGGACCGGCAGGCTTATTATCGGCCGGCTTTTCTTCCGGCGCGGCGGCGGGCGCGGCGGCCGGAGCTGTCGGCTGCGGCGCGACCGGCATCTGCATCGGCGACAAGGCGGGCGCCTGAGCGGCGCCCGGCGGTTTGATCAGCCCGTCGCTGGGTTTCTCGCCGCCCGGCCTGGCCGGCATCGGCAGAGCGATGCGCGGACCATGGCTGAGGCGGTCGGCCAGATCGAGCGGCGTCTCGCCTGTCACCAGGTACCAGCCGCCTAAGGTCACGACGGCCAGGGTGAACGGCACCAGCAATCCGAAAATAAGCGTGCCGCCCCAGCGGGAGCGTTCATCGTCTCCCGGGGGCGGCAGCAGGCGGTCGTCTGAGGAAAACGCCAGTTTCACTTCACGTCAGTTGGTCTTGGCGGCCGCGGCGCCCTTATAGAGCGAGAGGCCGTGCATCAGGTCGATGGCCCGGGCCAACTGATAATCGACGGTCGGATCGGCGAAATGGGTGAAGGCGTCGAGCGGATTGTCGGCCGGCTGGGTCTTGTCGTCGCCGCCCTTATCCTTGCCGGCATCGGCTTGCGGAGGAACGGCCTGATCGCCGCCGCCCTTGCTGTCCTTGTCCGATTTGTCCGTCTTGTCGGCCTTGCCGTCCTTCTTCTTCAGCGTGTCGTTCTTCAGGGCGCCCTTGAGCGCCGCTTCGGAGCGGAGCTGGGTGGCCGGCTGGTCGATCGCCTCGACCTTCGATTGCTGGACCTTGATGTCGGGCTCGATGCCGAGCGCCTGGATCGACCGGCCCGACGGCGTGTAGTACCGCGCCGTGGTCAGGCGGATCGCGCCATAGGGCGGGAACGGCATAATGGTCTGCACGCTCCCCTTGCCGAAGCTCTTGGTGCCCAAAAGGATGGCGCGGCGATGATCCTGCAGCGCGCCGGCGACGATTTCAGAGGCCGAGGCCGAACCGTCATTGATCAGCACCACGATGGGAAGTCCATCGATCTGGTCCTTGCCCCGCGCGTCATAGCGCTGGGTGTCCTCGGGACGGCGCGACCGGGTCGAGACGACCTCCTTGCCATGGTCGAGGAAGGTCGAGGAAACCGACACCGCCTGGTCCAGAAGACCGCCCGGATTGTTGCGCAGATCGAGCACGATGCCCTGCAGCTTGCCGTTCGAATCCTTCTTCAGCTGATCGAGGCTCTTCTTCAGGCCCTGATCGGTGGATTCGACGAACTGGCTGATGCGGATATAGCCGACATTGTCGACCAGCTTCGAGCGCACGGTCTGGATCTTGACCACGGCGCGGGTCAGATTGACGTCGAAGGGCGCCTGGCCCTCGCGGCGCACGCTGAGCTTGACGTCGGTATTGATCGGGCCGCGCATCTTTTCGACGGCATCGTTGAGGGACAGGCCCTGTACCGGCTCGCCGTCGATATGGGTGATATAGTCGTTGGGACGGATGCCGGCGCGCGCCGCCGGGGTGTCGTCGATCGGCGAGATCACTTTGACGAAGCCGTTATCCATCGTGACCTCTATCCCGAGACCACCGAACTCGCCCTTGATCTGGACCTGCATGTCCTTGAAGTTCTTGGCGTTCATATAGTTCGAGTGGGGGTCGAGCGAGGTCAGCATGCCGTTCAGAGCGGCCTCGATCAGCTGGTCGTCGGTGACCGGCTCGACATAATCGTTGCGGACGCGCTCGAGCACGTCGCCGAAAAGACCCAACAGCCGATAGGTCTCGGGACTGGTATTGGGGTTGGAGGCGTTCTTCGAATCGGCGGCATGCGCCAGGAACGGGGCGGACAGGGCCAGGGAGGCGCCCAAACCGGCCGAGAGCAGAACTTTCCGTATCATCCAGAGACCTTTGCTTTGCGTGCCGTTAACCAGGGCAGCGGGTTTACGGGTTGACCGTTATGGCGCAATTCGACGTAGAGAAGGGGTTTGCCCTCTCCCTGCTGCCCCATTACGCCGACCGGTTCGCCGGTGGTCAGATGCTGTCCGACCGTTGCGTCGATCCGGGCCATTCCGGCCAGAAGCGTATGATATCCCTCGCCATGCTCGATGATCAAGAGCAGCCCATAGCCGCGGAACGGACCGGCGAAAACGACCTGGCCATTATAGGGGGCGATGACCTGGCCGTCGGGACGCGTCTCGATCGAAATGCCCTTGGACAGGGACTGGCTTTCGTCGGTCTGGCCGAAGCGAACCACCACCCGGCCGCGCGCCGGAAAAGGCATCTCGCCCTGGGCGCGGCTGAACGGCCGGTTGACGCGCTCGGCCGCCTGGCGCTGATCGGCGGCGGTACGCTCGGCGGCGCGCGCCGCGTCCCGCGCCGCCACCTCGGCCTTTTCCTGCGCTTCCTTGGCCACCTTGGCGGCGGCTATCTCGGCCTCCTTGGCCTTCTTCATCTCGGCGACTTCGTGCTCATGCTTTTCCTTGGCCGCCTTCTGCGCGGCGACCTCCGCCTCGTGGGCGGCGCGGCGCGCCTGCTCCTCGGCTTCGCGGGCGGCCTTCTGGGCGGCGATTTCCGCCTCCCGCGCCGCCTTTTCGGCGGCGGCGCGCGCCGCCGCCTCCTGCTCGCGGCGCTTGCGCTCCTCCTCAAGGCGGGTCAGCAGATCGCGCAAATCCTCGGCCTCGCTGGCCATCGCCTTCTGGCGCTGCTCGGCGGTGGTCCGCTCGCCCTCGGTCTGGACCTGGACTTCCTGCTTTTTCTGATAGAGCGCGGCCAAGCGCTTATGGTCGCCATCGAGCTTGGCGACAGCGGCGGCAATCAGCTGCTTCTGCTTGGCGATGTCGGATTTGACGGAGGCCAGGCTCTCGATGTCGGCCTTGAGGCCCGCCACCTCCGCCTCGATGCGCGGCACCACATCCTTCAGCAGGATAGCGCTGCGCACCGTGTCGGCGGGCGAGGTCGGCTGGGCGATCAGCGCTTCGGTCGGCCGGAAAGCCAGGCGCTCGACCGCGGTCAGCACGCTGTTCAATTGCTGGCGCTTGAGGTCCAGCGCCTTGGCCTTGTCGCGCTCGATTCCGGCCAGATCCGACATCTGGCTCTCGAGCTCGGACAGGCCGTCCTCGTTCTCCTGAACGCCGCGCGCGGCGGCGACCATCTCGGTGCGCACCTTCTCGGCCGCCTCCGCGGCGGCCTGGGCCCGGCGCTTGATGTCCTGCTGTTCCTGCTCGCCCTTCTGCAGCGCGGATTCCAGCTCTTTCAAGCGGGCTTCCGGCTTGGGCGGATCGGCCGCCTGCACCTCCCGGCCCAGAAGAGCCAGGAGGATCAAGGCGGTTAGGAGCTTATTCGCCGGCTGCCGCACGTTTGACGGGTTCGGCGACCAGCAATGAACGGCCGGTCATCGCGTCCGGCTGGGGCAGGCCGATCAGGGACAGCAGGGTGGGTGCTACGTCGGCCAGGCGGCCGTTGGACACACCCTTGACCCCCTCGGGGGCGTTGACCAACACCACGGGGACGGCTCCGACGGTGTGGGCGGTGTAGGGCTCACCGGTCTCCTGGTCCTTCATCAGCTCGACATTGCCGTGATCGGCGGTGACCAGCATGACGCCACCCATCTTGGCGATCGCCTTCTCCAGGCGGCCCAGGGCGTTGTCGATGGTCTCGACCGCCTTGATGGCGGCCGACATGATGCCGGTATGGCCGACCATGTCGCCATTGGCGTAATTGCAGACGATCAGGTCGTATTTGCCGCTCTCGATCGCCGCCACCAGCTTATCGGTGACTTCGGGAGCCGACATTTCCGGCTGCAGATCGTAGGTCGCGACCTTGGGGCTCGGCACCAGGATGCGGTCCTCGCCGGGATAGACCTGCTCCTCGCCGCCATTCAGGAAGAAGGTGACGTGGGCGTATTTTTCGGTCTCGGCGATGCGCAGCTGCGTCTTGCCGGCCTTCGACACCACCTCGCCCAGGATGTCGGACAGCTTCTCGGCCGGAAACAGGGCCGGGAACAGCGGGTTCAGCTGGCTCGAATATTCGGCCACGCCGAGGAGGGCCGAATAGGCCGGCAGCTGCGGGCGCTCGATATCGGCAAAGGCGGGATCGGCCAGCGCGTGCAGGATCTCACGGGCGCGATCGGCGCGGAAATTGCCCATCAGCAGGCCGTCGCCATTTTCGATGCCGGCATAGCCCCCGATCACCGCCGGCAGGACGAACTCGTCAGTCTTGCCGGCCTTGTAGGAGGCGGCGATGGCGGCCAGCGCGTCGTCGGCGCGGGGGCCCTTGCCGGAGCGGATCGCATCCGTGGCCAGGGTCACGCGGTCCCAACGCTTGTCGCGGTCCATCGCGTAATAGCGCCCGCCCACGGTGGCGATCTTGACGTCATGGCCGTCGATGTCGGCCAGAAACTTCTCCATGAAGCCTTTCGCCGAGGAAGGCGGCGTGTCGCGGCCGTCTAGGAACGCATGGACGCGCACCGGCACGCCGGCATCGGCAATGATCTTCGCCAGCGCCGCCAGATGGTCCTGATGAGCATGCACGCCGCCCGGCGACAAGAGGCCGAGCAGGTGGAAAACGCCGCCGCCCGCCTTGACCGCGGCGATGGCGGAGGTCAGCTGGGCGTTCTTGGCCAGAGAACCGTCCGCGACCGCCTGGTCGATGCGCGGCAGATCCTGCATCACCACCCGGCCGGCGCCGAGATTCATGTGACCGACCTCGGAATTGCCCATCTGTCCGTCCGGCAGGCCGACGGCGAGACCCGATGTCTCCAGCAGCGCATGCGGCGAGCTTTCCAGCAGATGGTGCCAGACCGGAACAGATGCCATTTCGATGGCGTTGTCGTGCTTGTCGTGGCGATGCCCCCATCCATCGAGGATGCAGAGCAGGACGGGGCGGGGGGGAGCCGAGGGGGGGGCCGAGGGGGAAGTCGTCATGATGGAGCCTTTATAAGACGGGCTGAAACCATTCGCTACCGAAAGGCGATCACCTGGAAACAAAAGCACGATATCGTGCCTCCATGATGCTGAGAACCTGCGTTCTAGTGGCCAGCGTGACCTTTTTCGGCCTGCGTGTTTCAGCCCAAGAGGTCACCACTCCCCTGATGCTGCCGCCGGCGGCGATGACGATGAACGGCGCCCGTCACGCGCTCGACCGCCTGACCTTCGGGCCGCGGCCGGGCGAGATTCAGGTGGTGCACGATATCGGCGTCAATCGCTGGATCGCCCTGCAGCTGTCGCCCCAATCCATCCCCGAACCCGCCGCCCTGACCCAGGCGCTGGCGGCGCTGCCCGACACGCAGCGCTCGGACGCCGATCTCTACAAGCAGGAAGTCATGCTCCGTCGCGACAAGTCCGACGACGGACAGGCGGAGCGCAAGGAATTCACCAAAAACATCACCCAGCAGGTGATGACCGCCCATTTCGACCGGGCGCTGTTGACCGACCGCCAGCTGCAGGAAGTGCTGACCAATTTCTGGTTCAACCATTTCAATGTCTTCCTCAATAAGGGCTTCGACCATGTGTGGGTCGGCAATTACGAGAACGAGGCGATCCGCCCCTATGTGCTCGGCAATTTCCGGACGCTGCTGGAAGCCACGGCGCGCCATCCGGCCATGCTTTTCTATCTCGATAATTGGCAGAACAGCGCCCCCGGCAGCCGAGGCGCGAAAGGCAAGGAAGACGGCCTCAACGAGAACTATGCCCGCGAGGTTATGGAACTGCACACCATGGGCACCCTTGGGGGCGCCGATGGCGGCTATACGCAGAAGGACGTCACCGAACTGGCCCGCATTCTCACCGGCTGGGGGCTGCGCACCCGGCCCGAGCGCGGCTCGTTCCGCGGCGATGTGAGAAAGCCCGACTTCACTTTCGCTTTCGACGCCTCGCGCCACGATTACGGCGACAAGCAGTTCCTCGGCTTCACCATCAAGGGCCAGGGGTGGCAGGAGGTCGAACAGGCGCTGTCGATCCTAGCCACCCATCCGGCCACAGCCAAACATCTGTCCTACCAGCTGGCGCAATATTTCGTCGCCGACCAGCCGCCGCAAGCCCTGGTCGATCGCATGGCGGAGACCTGGGTCAAGACGCGGGGCGACCTCTCCGCGGTGATGCGGACCCTGCTGGAAAGCCCCGAATTCTGGGCGCCCGAAGCGGCCAGCAACAAATATAAGACGCCTTTCGAATATGTCGTCTCGTCCTTGCGCGCCACCGGCGTGACGCCCTCGGACCCGCAGCCTCTGTTCGGCCAGCTGCGCCAGCTCGGCCAACCGATTTACGGGATCGAAACCCCGGACGGCTATAAGCAGGTCGAGGCCGCCTGGCTCAATCCGGACGCCATGGCCAGGCGTTTGTCCTTCGCCACCGCGCTGGGATCAGGCCGGCTCGGCAAGGATCAGGTCTCGATCGACCAGGCCGGCCTGCGCAGCACGCTGGGGCAGACCTTGGCGCCGCAGACCGAAAAGGCGCTGGCGGCGGGCGATCCACGCCTCAAGACCACGCTGCTGCTGGGCAGTCCCGATTTCATGTACAGGTGACGCGATGAACCGTCGACATTTCCTCTTCGCCTCCGCCGCCGCGACGGCCGGCCTGGCCCTGCCCTTCGGGCGCGACGGCTGGATAACCCGCGCGGCCGAGAGCGACGCAAGCCACAAGCGCCTGGTTGTGATCTTTCTGCGCGGCGCCGTCGACGGCCTGTCGGTCGTCGTCCCCTATGGCGACGATTCCTATTATGGCGCGCGCCGCTCGATCGCGCTGAAACCGCCGGGCCGCGACGGCGGCGTGCTGGATCTGGACGGTCATTTCGGCCTGCATCCGGCGCTGGCGCCGCTGATGACCCCGTGGCGCGGCGGCAGCCTGGCCTTCGTCCAGGCCTGCGGCTCGCCGGATCCGACCCGGTCGCATTTCGACGCGCAGCTCTATATGGAGAACGGCACGCCGGGCCGCGGCGCCACCGCCGACGGCTGGCTCAACCGGCTGCTGGCCGCCCTGCCCGGCCCGCGCGGCCCGACCCAGGCCCTGTCCTTCGGGCCGCAGATGCCGCGGATTCTCTCCGGCCCGCAAATCGTCGCCAATATCGCCCTCGGCCAAGCGGCCGAGAAACCGCTGGCGGTCGACCGGCCGGGCGTGTCGGAGGCCTTCGCCCAACTCTATGGCGGCGACGACAAGATGAGCCGCGCCTTCCAGCAGGGCATGGCGGCGCGCCAGCAGATGGCCGCCGACATGAGCGCCCAAAATAGCGCAATGATGTCCGACGACCGCGAACAGATGGCTGCCAATAACGGCGCCCCTTTGCCGCAGGGTTTTCCCGACGACGCGGCGCGGCTGGCCCGCATGATGCGGCAGGATCCCTCGATCCGCGTCGCCTTCCTGGCTCTGGGCGGCTGGGACACCCATATCGGCCAGGGCAATGCGGAGGGCCAATTGGCCAATCGTCTGAAGCCCTTAGGCGAGGGCCTGTCCAAATTGGTCACCGGCCTGGGACCCAGCTTTCAGGATACATTAATTGTCGTGATGTCCGAATTCGGCCGTACCGTGCATGAGAACGGAAATGGCGGCACCGATCATGGCCACGGCACAGTGATGTGGCTGCTGGGTGGGGATGTGATCGGCGGCAAGGTGCATGGCGCCTGGCCGGGCCTTGCCGAGGACCGTCTGTATCAGCAACGCGATCTGGCGGTCACCAGCGATTTCCGCGCCATTCTCGGCCCGGCCGTATCGCGGCATCTGCATCTGCCCGAGGGAACCGCGTCCGCGCTATTCCCCGGTGCGCCCAACGTCACAGGAGGCGGCGCGCCGGTTCTCATCAGGGCGTAACGGAAGAGGAGCGCCCCTAATGAGAAAACTTGGCCTGCTGGCCGCCGCCGCCCTGATAGGGCTGGCGACGTCCCCCGCCTTCGCCGACTTCGCGGTGAGCATCACCGTCGATGCCGCCCCGCCGCCATTGCCGGTCTATGACCAGCCGCCGCTCCCCGAGCCCGGCTATATGTGGACACCGGGTTATTGGGCCTGGAGCCCGGACGGCTATTTCTGGGTGCCCGGCACCTGGGTCCAGCCGCCGCAAGCGGGATTGCTGTGGACGCCGCCCTGGTGGGGCTGGGCGGACGGCCGCTACGGATTCCATGACGGCTATTGGGGCCCGCATGTCGGCTTCTATGGCGGCGTCGATTACGGTTTCGGCTATGGCGGCGACGGCTATCACGGCGGACGCTGGGAAGGCGACCATTTCGCCTATAACCACAGTGTCAATAATTTCGGCGGCGTCCATGTGACCAACGTCTATAACGAGACGATCGTCAACCACACCGACAATCATGTCAGCTTCAATGGCGGGTCCGGCGGCGTGCACGCTCAGCCCAGCCAGGCCGACCGCGTCGCCGAGCGCGACCATCATGTCGAACCGGCGGCGGTTCAGACCCAGCACCAGCAGGCGGCCCAGCAGGACCGCTCGCTGTTCGCCAACGAGAATCACGGCAAGCCACCGGTCGCGGCGACCCCGCAGGCCGGTCATTTCAACGCCCCCGGCGCCGCCGCGGCCCATGGCGCTGAACCCCATCCGCAGGCTTCAGCGCCGGAGCAACACGAGGCCGCACCGCAGACTCAGCCGCACCCGGCCGCGCCAGCCGCCCAGCCCGCGCATCCGGCGCCCGGCGCCCAGCCGGCGCCCGGAACCCAGCCGGCCCGCCCCGAGGGCGCTCCGGTAGCCCAGCCGCCGCATCCGGCCCCGGCTCCAGCTCCGCACCCTGCCGCCCCCGCCCCGGGCACCCAGCCGGCTCATCCCGAGGGTGCGCCCGTCCCACAGGCGCCCCATCCGGGCCCGGCGCCCGCTCCGGCTCCCCATCCGGCGCCGGCCCCTGCTCCGCAGGCGCCGCACCCGCAGGCCCAGCCGCAGCCGCAACATCCGCCGGAAGAGAAGAAAGAAGAGAAGAAAGAAGAACCGCCACATTAAACCTGGTTCCCGCCCCGGACGGAGTCCGGGGCGGGTTTCCATCGATTGCCGGGGTGGGGCCCGAGATATGGAGGATTTTCCCGTGACGTTATTGCGTACCCTGTCCGCCGGCCTGATCGGTCTGGCGATGACCCCCGTCGCCGCCGAGGTGGCGGTCGGCGTCTCCGTCAATCTCGCGCCGCCGGTCTTGCCGGTCTATGCACAGCCGCCGATCCCGGCGCCCGGATATCTGTGGACGCCCGGCTATTGGGCCTATGGGCCGGCCGGCTATTACTGGGTGCCCGGCGTCTGGGTGCAGCCGCCCAGCGTCGGCGTGCTGTGGACTCCGCCCTGGTGGGGCTGGGTCGGCGGCGCTTATGTGTTCCACGCCGGCTATTGGGGCCCGCATGTCGGCTTCTATGGCGGCATCAATTATGGCTTCGGCTATGGCGGCGTGGGTTTCGCCGGCGGCCGCTGGCAGGGCGGCGTGTTCGCCTACAATCATTCGGTCACCAATTTTGGCGGCGTCCATGTCACCAATGTCTACAATGAGCGGGTCGTCGTCCGCACCGCCGGCCATGCCGCCTTCAATGGCGGGCCCGGCGGCGTTCGTGCCGCGCCGACGGCGGCGGAACGGGTCGCCGAACGCGAGCAGCATGTCGGGGCAACCGGCCCGCAAGGCGACCATGAACGCGGCGCCGCCGCGCATCCGGGTGAAGCCCGCGGCCCCGGACCCGAGGGACACGGCCCGGGTGGGCAGCCCCATGGCCAGCCGCACCCACATCCGGAAGGCCATCCCCACCCGGAGGACCATAGATAGCGCTGTCCAGCGCATAGACAACGCTGTCTATGCTGAACAGTTTTCATGTGGCATAGTCGGAGTCCGCCCCGGGGAGCCAACCCCGGGGCGTGCAACCCAAAAAACGACGTCTAAGGAAATGCCCATGAAACGCCGCGAATTTCTGCAGTCCGGCCTTGCCCTGACCGGCGGCCTGCTGTCCGCCGTCCCCCGACACGCCCTCGCAGCTTCCGCAGCCCCCGCCGAATTCCCCGCCGGCTTCCTGTGGGGATCCGCCACCGCCGCCTATCAGGTCGAGGGGGCGTTCAACGAAGACGGCCGCGGCGAATCGGTCTGGGACCGCTTCTCTCACACACCGGGCAAGACCAAGAATGGCGACACCGGCGACGTGGCTTGCGACACCTATCATCGGTATCGCGAGGACATCGCGCTGATGAAGAAGCTGAACATGAAAACATGCCGCTTCTCCATCGCCTGGCCGCGCATCCAGCCAACCGGCTCGGGCGCTGTCAATGACAAGGGCCTCGATTACTACAAGCGCTTCATCGACGCGCTGCATGAGGCCGGCATCCGCCCGTTTCCCACCCTCTATCACTGGGATTTGCCGCAACCGCTCGAAGATGCCGGCGGCTGGCCGAATCGCGACACCGCCAAGCATTTCGAGGATTATGTCGATCTGGTGATGAAGGGTCTCGGCGATCGGGCCGATCAATGGGCGATCTTCAACGAACCCAAGACCTTCACCGGCGTCGGCTATTGGGCCGGCCGTCACGCGCCAGGCAAGACCGATCCGCTGAATTTCGTCAAGGCCACCCATACGGTCAATCTGGCCCAGGGCATGGCCTTCCGCGTCATCAAGAGCCATCGGCCGAACGCCCAGGTCGGCGGCGCCTTCGATGTCTCGATGATGATGCCGGCCACCGAGAGCGCCGCCGACAAGGCCGCCGCCGAGCGCTGGACCAAGTTCCAGAATCTCTGGTTCCTTTATCCGCCGCTCAAGGGCCACTACCCCGAGGGCGTGCTGCCGGCCGATCGCCAGAACGAGCTGCTCGGCTTCCAGGACGGCGACGAAAAGATCATGCGCGCCCCGCTCGATTTCGTCGGGCTGAATTATTATTCGCGCTTCACCGTCAAGGATAAGCCGGAGGGCAACGGCGTGCCAGGCCTCAACACCGAGGCGCTGTGGGCCAACGGGCCTCATGAGAAAACCGATCTGGGCTGGGACATCTGGCCGGAGGGCTTCTACGAGATCCTGCAGGCGATGACCAAGGAGACCGGAAATCTGCCAATCGAGATCACCGAGAGCGGCTGCGCCTACAATACCGGCCCCGACGACAAGGGCCAGGTGCACGACAAGAAGCGCATCGCCTATCTCGACGCGCATTTGCGCCAATTGTCGCGCGCCATCAAGGACGGGGTGCCGGTGCGCGCCTATCATTGCTGGAGCCTGATGGACAATTTCGAGTGGGCCGAGGGGTACTCCGCGCGGTTCGGCCTGATCTATGTCGATTTCGAGCATGACCGGAAACGCATCATCAAGGATTCCGGCTACTGGTACTCGAAGGTCGCCAAGGACAATAAGATCGCGTAAATCCTGGGGTTTCAGCGATCCTCTTCTTGACCCGAAGGCCGGCTGGGGCTTTGCTCACGGAGTGAGAAGGGGATCGTCGACCATGCGGGAGCCGCGCGAGGACGCCTTGCGCCAGAAGCTGGCCCTGTGCCTGATGCCGGAACGCCGGCCGATTCCGCTCGACTGGCTGATCGGCCTGCTGGTTTTCACCCTGGTGGGCTGCGCCCTGCTCTATTGGGTGCTGCCCGTGCCGGGCGACCAGGGAGTCGACGAGGTCCTCGCCGCGCATTTGCGGAGCCGCGCACCCGGACGCGCCACCCAGGTCGAGTCCGCCGATCCTCGTTTGGTGCAGACCTGGCTCGACAGCCACCTGCCGCTGCCCGTGACCCTGCCGGACTTGTCCCAGCAGGGCTACACGCTGATCGGCGCCCGGCTCGACCTGATTGCCGAAGTCAGCGCCGCCTGTATTCTCTATGGCCGGCATGAGAGGCTGCTCAATCTCTGCGTCTGGCCGCGCGCCAATCTGGCTCCGACCTTGCCGGAGAGCGCGGAACGCCAAGGCTACTGGATCCTTTCCTGGCGCCAGAAAGAAGCCGAACTCTCCGCCATTTCCGACCTCGACCGCGAGGATATCGAGCAATTCCGCACCCTTTGGACCCATCCGTCCCCATAATCATGCCGAAGATCGTCTATTTCATCACCGAAGACTGGGCCTTCCTGTCGCACCGCCTGCCGTTGGCGAGAGCTGCGCGCGACGCCGGCTGGGAGGTGGTGATCGCCACCCATGTCACCACCAAGGCCGAGGCGATCGAACAGGAAGGGTTCATCCTGGAGCCGATTCCGCTCGATCGCGGCGGGACTAATCCCTGGCGCGAATTGAAGGCCCTCGCCGTTCTCGCCAGCGTGCTGATCCGCCACCGCCCCGACATCCTGCATTGCGTGGCGGTTAAGCCGGTGATCTACGGCAATCTGATCGCTTTCCTCACCCGCCAGAAAGCCACTGTCAGCGCGCTGGCCGGCATGGGTTACGCCTATACCGGCGGATCTCTCAAGGTGAAGGCGCTGCGGTTCGTGCTGTCCACCCTGCTGCGCGTGCTCCTGCGCCGGCCCAGCCATCGTCTGATCGTGCAGAACGAGGATGACCGCGAGCTGATGTTGAAACTCGGCGCGGCGACGCCGGAGACGATCACCCTGATCCCCGGCTCGGGCGTCGATCTCGCCGCCCTGCCCGCCTTGCCGCCGCCCCAGAACGATCCGCCTATCTTCGCCCTGGTCGCCCGCATGCTGACCGACAAGGGCGTGCGCGAGGCGGTCCAGGCCATGGCCCAGGTCGACGGGCTGCTGTGGCTGGTCGGCTCGCCCGATCCGCACAATCCCAGCTCGATCGACGAGATGGAACTGCGTGGCTGGGAGATGGCCGGCAAGGTCAAATGGCTGGGCCATCGCAACGACATCGCCGAAATCTGGAAACAAGCCGATGTCGCCGTGCTGCCCTCCTATCGCGAAGGCACGCCCAAGGCGCTGCTGGAGGCCGCCGCCTGTGCCAGACCCATCGTGACCACCAATGTGGTCGGCTGCCGGCAGGTGATCGAGGACGGGGTGGAGGGCTTCATCGTGCCGGCGCGGTCGCCCTATGGCTTGGGCGAAGCGATGCAGAAACTGGCCAACGACAGGGATTTGCGGCACAAGATGGGCCTCGCGGCGCGCAAGCGGGCGGAAGAGCGCT
>Ga0302314_10015405_pt1 | contig 12992 bp, 5 predicted proteins | sample III_Palsa_N2_3_FD_200533 | JGI IMG/M metagenome (GOLD analysis project Ga0302314, IMG submission 200533) | Peat permafrost microbial communities from Stordalen Mire near Abisko, Sweden - III_Palsa_N2_3 | ecosystem: Environmental > Terrestrial > Soil > Palsa > Peat permafrost | place: Sweden...
ACGCCCGACACCACTGCGCCCGACGCCACGACGATCTCGCCGCCCTGAAGCAGGATGTTCGACGCCGTGCCCGAGACGATCAGGTCGCCCGCCACGGCCACGCCGCTGGCGACGCCTCCGGATTCGACGATCAGCGTCGAGACGCTCGTCACATCTCCAGCTAACGCGGTCGTGAAGAATTCGAGCTCATAGACCAGATTACCGTTGTTGAAGACCGTTCCGCTCAGCGTCTGTCCGCCGCCGTATTCAACCGTTCCAGTGCCCGTCACATCGGAAGCCCCGGCAAAATCGGTCACCGACAGTGTACCGCCCTCAAGAATGATGTTCGAGGCGGCCCCCGTGTTCTCGTAGAGCAACCCCGCGACAGTCACGTTGCTGACGGCGCCGAAGTCGTCCATTTCCGCGCCGCTGGAAATGAAGGCGCCGTTCACCGCGCCGCCACTCAGAACTTCCACCTGGCCATGCGCCAGCGTGACGTTGCTGGCGGTCCCGCCACTCTCCACCGTCAATTCACAGGCCGCCGCCGCGTCGCCGATGACCGCGCCTGTGATCAGGCCATAGTCCGCGTCGCCCGCGGGGAAATTGGCCGAGCCGAGCACAGTCCCCGGTCCGGACACTATTCCGCCGGCCGAAACGGTCAGATAGAAAGCCGCCGTCCCGGCAGTCAGGTCCAGGGTCCCACCGCTTTCGACCGTGGCGATTGCGTCCACGATCGCTCCGGCCTTCAACGTCACGCCGCTGATCGTCGACTGAGCGGTCTCGATGGTCCCCTGGTCGGTCTGGCCGGAGCTAATCACCTCTTCAAGGAAGAGGGCGCCGCCGCTGCTGATCGTCACGTTCTGAGCGATGGCGCCCGCGGACAAAAGCAAATCGCCCCCACCCGACACCACCGCGCCCTGAACGGAACCGCCAGACATAAGCGTCCCGACTGCCCCGGAGGCAAGTGTCACGGCGCTCGCGAGACCGCTGGATGACACGACCATCGCGCCGCCGAAATTGATCGCCGTCCCGGACAGCAGACCTGCGCCATCAACGTACGCCACGCCGCCAGAGTTCACGTTTCCGCCCTTGGCGAGACCGTCAATTATCTGCTGGCCGCCGTCGTTGACGGTTCCTGACGCTACGCCGCCGTTGCGGACAAACTGGTACCCACTTTCGATAATCGAGCCGACCGCCAATCCGCCGGCACTTACAACTTCACCAAGGACGAAGTTGGCGAGACTGGTTTCGATGATCGTACCGGAAGTCACGCCGCCGGATTGAATATTCAGTACATTTTGCAGGATGGTGCCCACGGCGATACCGCCGCTATCAACCTGGACCGTTTCAAACGCATCGACGTCGCTGGTGACGCCCCCCGACAACACCTCGAATGTCCCACTGCTGACCGTCGCGCCGATAACAGTCCCGGCGACGGTGGTGACGCCTTCGAGCGTCCCTGGTCCCACGACACTGCCACCCGCAGACACGACGACGCCATAGGTGGACTCCCCGGAAGTGAGTTCAAATGCTCCGCCGCTCAGAACGGTTATACCGCTGATCAGAGCGACGATGCCGCCGCTCTCGATGGTGACGCCGTCGACAACCGTCGTACTGGTGACCACTTCGCCGGCGTAGATGCCACCAGACACAAACATCGCGGAAAGCGAGACGCCCGGAACCGGTGCGGTCTGCCCACTGAGAACGATTCCCTGCGGCGCGAAGACGCCGCCACTTTCGACAACATCGCCACTGATCACCGCGCCGTTCATCACGACGTCCATCCCGCCGCTGCTGATGGTGGCGTTGTAGGAACTGCCGCCCGAGGAAACGACTTCACGTCCCCCATTGTTGACCTGGCTGGCCGAGGCGAAGCCGCCCGACTCGACGATCTCGTTGCCATCGAAGTTCCAGACGGGAAAGACATCGGCCGGGCCGACCTGGATCACGGTTCCGACGGTCCTCGCCCCTCCATCAACAACCAACTCTGCTTCTTCCCCGACAGAGACCGTGGTAGCCAAGCCGCCGGATCGAATTTCAAGGTAGCTGGAGGATGCGGCGCCGGAGCCGCTGACCGTCACCCCGCTCGCCGTGCCGGCGATGTAGCTGCTGCCCGTCAGGGCGCCGGTCCCCGCGATAACACCGCCAGCCGAAACAGTGACGTTCGAGATCGTCTGACCCGTCAACGACACCATGCCGCCGCCAAGAATTGTCAGCGCGCCAAAAGACTCGGCGGCTCCGGACAGGAGAGTCACACCGTCGATGGTGACCGAACTGCTGACGTCGTCGAAGAAGCTTGCCGAAACGGTCTGCCCGCTGCTGACGGTCAACGTGGCGAAATCGATGGTCGCGCCACTGCTGATCGTCACATTTGTCGCAGAGGCTCCGGCGCTCAGGCTGAGCGTACCGGACTCGAAGACTGCGTCCGATATGGTCCCACCGCTCAAAACCGCGACGAAAGCGCCGCCCTCGACGGTCGCGCCGATGTCGCGGCCGCCGATTACAAACTCGGTCGCCCCGTCGGTAAGCACCGTGTTGCTAGCGACGCCACCAGAGTCGATCTCCTCAAAGCCGCCGGACATCACCACGCCGACGGCGGATCCTTGGATGTCGACGGCGCCCAGGGTGACTGTGGCGCCGCTGAGCAGGCCACCTTTCAGCACCTCCAGCGACGCCCCAATGTCGGCTATGGATGCAGCGACGCCGCCGGCCTCAACCGTGAGGGACTCAAATCCAGATTCCGCGCTTAGGGTCGCGCCGCTGACGATACCCGCGTCAACACTGGATCCAAGCAGAATTCCGGGGCCAGAGACAATGCCGCCCTGCTCGACGTCGAAGTTGGCGGTCACCCCGCCAGACGACAGGTCTACCGTCCCGCCGCTTTCGATAGTCTCATTCGTGAACGCGCCGCCCGACAACACATCCACGATCTCGCCGCCGCTGACGGTCAGCCCGCTGCTGGAGACGCCCGATGAAATGGTCAGTGTCGACATTGGTCGCGCCCTCGATACTAGTCCGAACCGCTGAGAACGGCTCTGACCGCGGGCTGATCACACCCAAGGCCGACAAGACACGAACCACCGCTGGTAGCAAAGTAAAGCGTGGCAGGTACTAGCGGTCAAGCCGCCGCGCACCTTTGTGAGACGCCGGCGAAGTCCATGCGGCGATTCCGAAAGCAGAGTCTCGGCGCGCCTGCCTGACGCTGGCTAAGCGCCTTTCCCGCACGGGTTCAGGCCAGCGAAACCGCGCCGGCCGCGAGCGCGCGATCGATATGGGTGACGACCTGCTGGGAGGTGATCAGCCGCGTGCACTCGAAGTGGCGGGAGGTTCCCTTGTGCCGTGGGCACCAGAGAAAGTCGTCATGCTTGAAGCGCACCGACGGGTCGTTCCAACAGCTGTTACAGGTATTCCAGTTGATGACGCGATAGGGCGTATGGAACTCATTGGTGGGATGGGTGAAGCCGCTGACCAGCACGGTGGGGGCGCCAGCCGCCCAGGCCAGCCATGCCAGACCGCTGGAAAGGCCAACGAACGCACTGGCGTGCCGCAGCCAGCGGACGCGTTCGGCGAGCGGTCGGTCCCCGGTCTCATCCTCGGCCCCGTGTGGAATGTGGCTGTGCAGGAGCCCCGTGCCGTAGACACGCCGCTGATCGATGCAGATCACCCGATAGCCCTTGGCTTTCAGGTGATCGATCACCTCGTGCCAGCCGGCCGGGTTGTTCCACATCTTGCAGCCGCTCGAACTCTGCACGGCGATACAAACATAGGGCTCGGGGATCGGCCGATCCGGCGCCGAGGCGGTTACCCGGCATGCAATGTCGACCGGATCGACGCCAAGGATGTAGGCGGCTGTCTTGTGCAGCCCGACCAGGCGGAAGTCGGATGGCTGCCAAGCCATGTCCTTGTCGTCGAAAAACAGCCCCATGTAATAGGTGGCGTAAGCCTGTTCGACCAGCTTATCGGCGACCACCTGTTCATGGGTGACGAAACGGATGTCGGGATAGTTTTCCTGCAGCACCGGGATGATCAGGCCCGACATGGCGCAGGTCAGCCGGCAGCCGTGAACCTCCTGGAACCGCGCGGCGTAGGGGAACCAGGCCAGGGTGTCGCCAAGCGTACCGATCGGGAAATTGATCAGCACCTCGCGGCCGCGGCAGTCGAACTGGTGCTCAAACACCGTCTCGCCGCCATCTATCACCTCAATGCCGAAGCGGAGGTAGTAGCGCTTGGTGCTGGCGACGACGGCGCCCTTGGTGCGGTTCTCGAACAGGATGTTACCGGTATCGAGATCGCGCAGCCGAACCAGCCATTCGCCCTCGTCCGTCCGGGCCGGCAGCATAACGCGCGCGCCCATGTTGAAGTCGAAGGCGATGCCCGCCGGTCCGGCCTGGGTCGGCTTTTGCGCGGGCGACGGATAGGCCAGCTTGACGGCCGCCGGCGGTTTGGAGGCCGCGGGAGCGGGAGGCGGTCCGGCGATCGCGGGGGCCGGTCCGGGTACAACCCCCGCCGGACCCTTTACCCGGGTGGCGGGCAAGACAATCAATCGGCTGTCCTGATCCGCGACCGACTCATCGCCTTCGGGCCGGTCTTGTGGCGCGGCAGGTTCGTCCAAACTCTAAATCCGTTTCTTGAGCCTAGTCAGGTCGCTCTATGCCATGCCGGAGGTGGCGGGTCCAAGAAACAGCGCGCTGGTCATATAGCCCTGGGCCGCCGCGTTCGTGCCCTGCGTCTGCCAACCTACTTGCGCCATGGCGGAGGACTGGCCGAACGCCGCCATCGCCTGGGTAAAGTTGGCGACGCCGGCGGCGGAAGCGCCTGTCGTGGCGACGGCGGTTGCCGCGGGCGGGTCGAAGACAAAGCTGCCGCCGCGGCCGTCGTCAGCGAGTTGGAAGTTACTGGTGACATAGCTGCCCAGCAGGGTGAGGCTGGCGGTCTTGGCCCCGTCGGTGACCGTCAGCGTGCCGCTGGTCCCGCCGCCTGCCTCGACCCAGGAGACGGTCTCGCCCCCGCCAAAGGTGAAGCCGCCCAGGTCGATCTTCTGCTTCGAGCTTACCATGCCCGAGATCGACGCCAGGAAGTTCGAGGGATTGTCGACCACCAGCTCGCCGCCGGCAGCGGTGAAGGACACAGTCTGGCCCGCCCCCACCGATCCAGCGATCAAAGCCTCGCCGCCGTTCAGCACCAAGCCGCCAGCGATGGCCGCGCCGGCGTTGACGATCAGTTCGCCCTCGACGGTGATGGCGCTGGCCGTGACGCCGGCAGCGGCAATAACAGTGGAGACGCTGGTCACGTCCGCCGCCTTGAAGATGGCTCCGGAGGTCACTTCCAGTACGATGGCCGGCCCGTTCAGCGACGCTCCCGACAGGTTCACGCCGCTGCCATAGATGATGGTCCCGCTTCCGCTCGCGCCGACCAAGGCCCCGCCGCCGATCTCCTCCAGCTCGCCGCCGGCCAGGATGGTGTTGGACGCGATGCCCGAGACGATCATCTCCCCGGCCACGGTCACGCCGCTGGCCACCGCGCCAGCCTCCACCACCAGGGTAGAGACGCTTGAGACACTGCCGGCGTTCGTCGTCCCGCCGGGGCCGATCTCATAGACCACATTGCCGGCGTTGAAGACCGCGCCATTCAAGGTCAGGCCGCCGCCATACTCGATCGCGCCGGTCCCCGTTGCGCCGACGAGAACACCGCCGCCCATCTCCTCGAGCGTGCCGAAGTTGAGGATGGTGTTGGACGCCGAACCATAGACGATCATCTCGCCCGCTACGGTGACGCCGCTGACCAGCGCGCCGGCGCCCACCACCAGGGTCGACACGCTGGTCAAACTGCCGCCGTCGACCTGGGCCCCGCCCGCGGCGGAGAAGACGATGCTGCCAGCGTTCATGGTCTCGCCGCTCACCACCGAGCCGCCCGCGAAAACAATCGTCCCTACGCCGCTTTCGCCGTTCACCTTGCCGGAGCCGTCTTGAAAAAGCGTCGCGTCATTGGCCAGGATGACGTTGGAGACGACGCCGGAGTCCACCAGCGCGCCGTTGACCGTCACGCCGCTGGCGGTGGCGCCAGACGCCACCACGAGGGTGGAGACACTGGTGACCTGGCCGCCGTTCATCACCGCGCCCGAGCCGATTTCATAGACCACATTGCCGGCGTTGAAGGTGGCGTTGTTGAGCACCAGTCCGCTGCCATACTCGATCGTCCCGGTCCCGGTGGCCCCAATCACATTGCCGCCGCCCAACTCCTCCAGGGTGCCGAAGTCAAGAATGGTGTTGGACACCAGGCCGGAGGCCACGAGCGTGGCGCCGGCCGAAACCGTGACGCCGCTGGCGACGCCGCCCTTATTGATCACCAGGGTTGCGTTGGAGCCGACGGCGCCGCCCAGCCACTGGCCGCCGCTCATCACCAGCTCGCTTCCACCCGAGAGAATGGACTGGGACAGCGCCGCGACGCCCGTAAACACGGTGGTCGCCGGATTGAACGCCAAGTTGTAGCCGAGGAGATTCATGAGCTCCACGTCAACCGTGGTCAGATAATTCGTGCCCTGGTTGCTAAAATCGTCGTAGGCGTCCGGACCGGCGCTCGGCGCCCAGTCGCCAAGGTCGCCATTGCCCGAGGTCGGGTTCCAGTTGTCCAGGTCGGTGATGCCATTGTCGACCGAGAAGTAGGCGGAGCCCGTCGGCGAGTTTACGGTCAGATCCCGCTCATTGGGCGCCGCGTAGCGGAACAGGTCCATGGGCGCGAGGATGTCGCTGCTGACGGTCCCCGGAATGAAGCTGACCCGCCCCATCACCTCGCTGATCTCATGCTCGGCGACCGCGACAAGGTCGTATTCGTTGCTCGGCGCGGTCCCGCTGCCGAAATACCAGTTCTCGTTGCTGTCAAATCCGACGGAGCCGCTCTGGTTCGGGGACACAAGACCCAGCGCCGCCGCTTCCACCACCGGTACGTTGATCATTTGGCCGCCGGTGGGATCAATAGCCGGCATGTTGGCGTAAACGCCCGACTGGAACGCCGTGCTTTCGTTGGCGATGAAGTCAGACTTCAAATTGCCGTAGCTGACGAAGTCCTGGAAGTAGCTCCAGCTGCTCTCGCCGAGATCCCCAGAGCCCAACTTTGAGCCGGCTACCTCGCCCCACCCCACATTGATCGTGACCGTGATGTTGTTGGTGAACATCTGGTCGTAGAGGTTGGCCACGTAGGTGAGCGCGGCCTCTATCTGGCTTGCGTTGGCCGAGCTGGTGACACTCGAATCAAACACTAGATTGATTTGCATCACACAGCTCCTGCGGGCGCCAGACGCGCGCTTGCACCATTAGCCGATCAGCGGCGACGGATAAGAGGTTAGTTGAAATTCGCACGAGGCAAACAAGAAAAAGTGACCGTTGTTTCGATCATGAGCATTTTCCGACATTTGGCCGTTGACGAACCGTCGGATGAGGATGACGGCGCTAGCCAGATCGTACCGGAGGTTGAGAGACCAAGACAAGCGTGTCGGCGCCCGCCCCGAGCGGGTGACCTGGCTTCGGCGCCACGACCCGGCTCAGCAATACAGTCGCCGCGATGGCTACTATCGTTCGCGGAGGCTTTCCGAGGTGCGCCTGGCCAGGGGCGACAGCAGATAGGAAATGATCGAGCGCTCCCCGGTCTTTATCTCGGCGGTAATCGCCATGCCTGGGGTCAGCATCTCTGACCGGCCATCGATCATCATGCTTGAGCGGGACAGGGCGATGCGCGCGACGTAGGTCGGCCCGCTCGGGCGGGCTGGCGATGCGCCCGCGGCTGAGGGCGTATCGCCAGCTTGGCGCTCGCCGGGGTCAACCACGTCACGGCTGACGTCCGTCACCTGGCCGTCGATGAGCCCGTAGCGGGTAAAATTGAAGGTCTCGACCTTGACCTTTACCGACTGGCCGGCGTGGACGAAGCCAACGTCGCCATCGGACAGGCGCGCCTCAATGGTCAGCGGCTGGTTGTCGGGGACCACGATCATCAGCGTCTCGGCGGGCGTCACCACGCCGTTGAGCGTATGGGCCGCAAGCTGCTCCACCACCCCGTTGTCGGGCGCCCTCAGATCGGTTTGGCTGGCCTTGTCCTGGGCCTTGAGCAGATCCTGACCCTGTTCGTTCGCCTGCTGCTCGGCCTTTCGGAGGTCGGCGAGAATTCCGGCGGCGAATTCCGCGCGGGCTTCGGCCCGTTCCCGTTCCAGGGCCGCCCGCGCCGCCCGCGCCTGCGCCGCGCGCTGGGCCTGGACGTCAACGCCGTGCCTGGCATCGCTCAGCTGCTGCTGCGCATCGAGGTCGGCCAAGCTGGTGCCATACCCCTGTAACGTGAGGTCGTGGTGGATCTGTTCCTTCTTCGCCAGCAGCGGGATGGAGGCGGAAATCTGCCGTGACTGGGCCTCGTCCTCGGCCTCCTCGGCGGCCTTCTGCTGAATCTGCTCGCTCAAATCAGCGACCTTGGCCGCCTGCTGCTCGGCCTGCGCCTGAAGCGCGGCTCTCGCCTGGGCCACCAGCTCGGCCGGCGCGCCCGACGGCGGCGTAAACCGCGGCGGACGCCCGCTTGCCAGCGCCTGGGACAGCGCTTGCAACCTGGCGACATCCAACTTGGCCTGGATGACATCGACGCCGAGCCGGTCACGGTCGGCCGAAGCCGGCGTGGGGTCCAGTTGGATCAAGATCTGGCCGCGGCGCACCGACTGGCCATCGTGGACAAAGATCGCGTGAACCACGCCCGCCTCGGCCGGCTGGATCAACTTCACCCCGCCCACCGGCGATAGCCTCCCCGGCGCGGTGGCGATTATGTCGACGCGCCCCAGGATCGACCAGCCCAGGGCAATGCAAAAGAAAAGGATGATCACCAGCCCCAGCATTCGCCCCGCCGGCGATGGCGGCGTCTCGATAACCTCCAGCGCGGCGGGCAGGAACTCGCGCTCGTCACGGCCGTCGAGACGCCCGAACAGGTCCGAAAGCGGCCAGCGGAGCTTCATGGCGCGATCTCCTCGCCGCCAGTTTGAAGGCGCCACAGCTCAGCGAACCGTCCGGAGGAGCGTTTCAGCATCTCGGGCGGTCCGTCTTCAAGCAGTTCGCCATGTTCGATCGTCAGTACGCGATCGACTCCGCGCAAAGTCGACAATCGGTGGGCGATCAGGACGACGGTCCGGCCAGCGCAGATGCGGCGCATGTTGGCCTGGATCGCCGCCTCGCTCTCGTAGTCCAACGCCGAGGTGGCTTCATCGAAGATCAAGATTCGCGGATCGCCCATCAGCGCCCTGGCAATGGCTATCCTCTGGCGTTGTCCCCCGGAAAGAGATGCGCCGCGTTCGCCGATTACCGTCCCGTAGCCCTCTGGAAGGCCAAGGATGAACTCATGCGCGCCCGCCAAGCTCGCCGCTTCGATGACTCGCTCCATCGACGCGCCGGGTTCAGCCAGGGCGATGTTCTCGCGGACCGAGCGGTTGAACAGGACATTCTCTTGCAGGACCACGCCAATCTGACGACGCAGCCAGGCGGGGTCCGCCATGGCCAGGTCAACTCCGTCGACAAGCACTTGGCCGGATTCGGGCACGTAAAGGCGCTGGATCAGCTTGGCGAAGGTGCTCTTGCCCGAACCGGAAGACCCAACCACGCCCACCACCTGACCGGCGGGAATCGAGGCTGTGAGGTTGCGGAGAGCCGGCGGCGTGTCGATCCTGTATCGGAAGATGACGTTCTCAAAGCGGATGTCCCCCCGGATCGGCGGCAGACTGGCCTTACCCACCTGCCCCGGCTCAGGCGTGGTGTTGAGAATGTCGCCAACCCGGTCGATGGACAGCCGAGCCTGCTGGAAGTCCTGCCATAGCTGGGCGATCCGCAGGACGGGGGATGCGAGTTGCCCCGCGATCATGTTGAACGCCACCAGCTCGCCCACGGTGAGCTTGCCCGCGATCACCAGCTGCGCGCCAAGAAACAGGATCAGGATGGACACGATCTTGTTGACGCCAGTCACCAGCTGGGTGGCGACCGTTCCCAAGGTCACCACCCGGAATGCGGCGCGGACGTAGGCGGCGAGCTGTTCCTCCCAGCGCCGCTGCATAATCGGCTCGATGCCCATGGACTTGATGGTCTCGACCCCGGCGACGGCCTCCACCAGAAACGACTGGCTTTCCGCGCCGCGGCGAAACCGCTCATTCAGCCGCAGCCTGAACGCGGGCGTCACCAGCAGGCTCAGGACGGCGTAACAGGGCAAGGACAGCGCCACCACGGACGCCAGCATGGGGCTGTAGACGAACAGCACCACCAGGAAGAGCAGCGCGAAAAACAGATCCAGGGCGAAGGTCAGCGCCGAGGAGGTGAGGAACTGACGAATATTGTCGACCTCGCGGACCCGCGCAATGGTGTCGCCCACCCGACGGGCCTGGAAGTAGGCCAGCGGCAGGGCGAACAGGTGCCGGAACAGCCGCGCGCCCAATTCCACGTCAATACGATTGGAGGTGTGCGACAGCACATAGGTCCTGAGGCCGCCCAGGATCACCTCGAACACCGACAGCATGGCCATGCCGAGGGCGAGAATCTCGAGGGTCGACAGCCCCCTGTGAACAAACACCTTGTCGATGATGACCTGGAAGAACAGCGGCGCGAGCAACGCAAACAACTGGACGAAGAAGGAGGCCACCAGGACCTCGGTGAGCGGTCGGCGGTATTTGTAGATGGCGTCCAGAAACCATTCAATTCCGAAGCGACGATAGGGGTCGTCCAGGCCAGCACGGCGGACGATCAGAAGCACCCAGCCATCCCAGGCCTCGACGAAAGCCTCGCGGGAAATTGCCTTTATCCCCGGCGACGTCGGGTCATGCGCCATCAGCGCCTCGCCGTTGAAGCCGCCGACCACCAGCCAGCGGCCGTCCTTCAGGCTGGCGAGAAATGGCGTTGGCGTGGTCTTCAGCCGTTCAAGCGTGGTTTCGCGCAGGCGCGTTTTGACCGGAAACCGTCGCGCCGCACGGGCGAGGTCCTGGGCGTTCAGGGAGCGCAGGCCGGTCTGATGCAGGATTTCCTGGGCGCTCGCCGGCAGGCCGAGCACCTGCAGGATGAAGGCGAGCGCTTCGGCGCCCGGATCGGAAGGGCCGGTATGCACGCCGTCATCCATCGCGCGCGCGCCCCTTGGTGGACCCCTGGCGCGCGGGTATTGCCAACGCGCGCCTCAATCCAGCCCTCCGGCGTCACAACCCAACCGGCCGGCGCGAGCCAGGGCCGCATCGAGCCCGTCGATCCTGAACTGAAAGGGAGTCAAATTCGTCGTGGCCTCAATCGAGAGCGCGTGCGCGCCGACCAGCCGCTCGGCCGGAATCCGCACCAGACCGCCGCTGGGATTCTCGAGGCTGTCATCGTCGAGCGCGAACCCCATGCGCGCCGTGCGCATCTGATCCTGTCGCACCCAGAAAGGCTTGCCCTGGTCAATGCGATAGACTGCGGCCGAGGTGTCGACCCGCGCGGGCAGATGCACGATCAGCGTATGGCGACGATACTCCGTGCGCCCGCGCACGAGCTTGCATGTCACCACGCCGGTGAAGACCTCCCGATGAACGGTCAGCCGCCAGTCGCCCACCCGCGTGGTCTCGCCCGGACGTCCCGAAGCGGCCTGCGCCGATGGACCCAACCAGGTCAGCAAGGCGACAAGAATAAACGACATAGGTCCTCTCATCGCGCGCCCGCCGACGAGGGTCGTTGCAAGCCGGCGCCCGGCGCCGAGAGGCGGGGCGTTGGCGTGGATGGGGCCGCGATTCCATCAAGGACAGCGATTACCCCGTCCCAGGGAACCTGCCCTCTTCCCTCGACCGCGCGAAACGCGGCGGCCGGATCAAAGGTTTGAGCGTCGGTGTCGAGAATGCGGACCTCCAGAAGTCCCATGGCCGCGAGCAGGCGCACGCGGGCGAGGTAGGCGTCGTGGCGCCCCTGAACCAGGCCGATGCGCGCATTGGTGAGTTCAAGCTCCGCATTGAGCAGGTCGATATTTTGCCTCAGGCCCACGCGCTCCTCGACACGGTTGCCCTTCACCGCTTCCTGCTCCACGGCCAGTTGCCGCTGCTCGATGGTGACCGCGGTGTCGGTGGACGCCATCTCGCTCCACGCCTGACTGACGGCTTGGATCGCCGCGCGGCGGGCCGACTCCACATCAAGTTGGGCGCGATCGTCTTCGTCCCGCGCCGCGCGGATACGCGAGCTGTTCAGGCCAGACGTGTAGATCGGCTGTGTGACCGTCGCCATGACCGAGAGGCTGTCATAGTACTGCTTCTCCAGATAGGGCTCGACCGGCGCGATCTGGGCGTCAAAACGCAGCGAGACGTTGGGCCCGTTCGCCGCCTTGGCCTCATCCACCTTGCCGCGCGCGACCTTCTCGTTGGCCACAGCCGCCAGCAACTTGGGATTGTTCTTGTCCGCCGAATCGAAAGCCTGGTTGAGCTTGTCCGGCACCGGTTCCAGGACAGGCTCGGGACCCAGTTCTCCGGGACTCTGGCCCACTATGGCCAGATACTCGGCGTTGCTGTCCTCCAGCCGCCCCTGGGCAAGGTTGAGCTGCGCCTGGGCCGACAGCAGACGGGCCTCGGACTGAGCGACGTCGGTTCGCGTCAGCACGCCCGACGCGCCACGGGCCTTTGTCTCGGCAAACTCGTTTGTCAGGGCCGTGATCTCGTCCTTCAGCACCAGCACGGTCTCGCGATCACGCCGTACGTCGAGATAGGCTGTGGCGACATTCTGGATCAGTTCGCTTTCCGCCTGCCGCAGCGCCTCCCGCTGAGCGATGACCGCCGCCGTGGCGCCGCCCACCTGGGCTCGCACCGACCCGTTGGTGTAGAGCGGCTGGACGATCGACAACTCGCCCGTCGCCGTATTCGCGCGATAGTCCGTGGTTGTCGCGGGGGTAAAGAGGCCGGGCCCTTGCTGGACTCGCGCGGCGTCGTGTGACGCCTGGCCGCTCAGGTTCATCTGCGGACCATAGCCGGCCTGGGCCTGCACGACCCCCTCATCGGCGGCGCGGAGTTCCGC
>Ga0302314_10015406_pt1 | contig 12991 bp, 5 predicted proteins | sample III_Palsa_N2_3_FD_200533 | JGI IMG/M metagenome (GOLD analysis project Ga0302314, IMG submission 200533) | Peat permafrost microbial communities from Stordalen Mire near Abisko, Sweden - III_Palsa_N2_3 | ecosystem: Environmental > Terrestrial > Soil > Palsa > Peat permafrost | place: Sweden...
GGACACCGCGCGCAATCTGGCGGCGAACTCTCTGGCCAATGCGGGCCGCGGCAACACCTCGACGGGCTCCGCGGTCAGCATTTCTGCGGAAACCGTGGTGCCCCTATCCGCGTTCAGCACCTTCGCGACCACCACCACGCCGGTCAGCGTCAATCACACGGGAACTTCGGTGTCGACAGCCATTTCATACAACATCCCGGACGGCGAATCCCTAGGCCAGGCGCAGACGGCCATAGAAAGAAAAATGGCCGAGATTCACATGCCCGTCACCATCCAAGGCGGTGCATACGGCACGGCGAAATTATTCCAACAGAGCAGCGGTATTTCTCAATTGCTCTTGTTGGTGGCCGCGTTGGCCGCCATTTACGTGGTGCTGGGCATCCTGTACGAAAGCTACAGCCAGCCCCTCACCATTCTGTCCACCCTACCCTCCGCAGGCGTGGGTGCGCTGCTAGCGTTGCTCATCACCGGCACGGAATTTAGTCTGATCGCCTTCCTGGGAATCCTCTTGCTCATCGGCATCGTGAAAAAGAACGCCATCATGATGGTGGACTTCGCTCTCGACGCCGAGCGCACCTTAGGCATGGATCCGCTGGACGCCATTGCGCATGCCTGTTCGCTGCGTTTCCGACCCATTATGATGACCACCTGTGCAGCCATTGCCGGCGCCCTTCCTCTCGCCATTGCCTATGGAGACGGCACCGAGATGCGCCGACCTCTGGGCATTTCCATTGTCGGCGGTTTGATCGTGAGCCAGCTGCTCACGGTGTACACCACGCCGGTGGTGTACCTGTACGTGCATCGCTACTGGAGTAAGAAGAAAAAGCACCGGCAGCCCACACCGCCCTCGCTGGATGCCGGCGGCGGCGCGGCCGGCCCGGGTTCCTTTGGCCCCGCGGAGCCCGCGACGTGAAGCAGCGCGTATTCATGCCCAATCGCGCCGCCGGCCGCGCACCCCATAGCAGCGGCGGCTCCCAAAGCAGCCGCGTGGCTCGTTGGCTACTCCAGGCCGGGACACTCACGTTGCTCAGCGCCTGCGCCGTGGGACCCAACTATCATCGTCCGACCTTCGAGGCCGCGGCGAGCTACAAGGAGTCCGCCGACTGGAAGCCCAGCGAACCCGCGGACGCGATGAGCCGCGGTCCCTGGTGGGCCATATTCAAGGACGACGATCTGTCGGCGCTCGAAGCCAAAATCGCGCTCAACAATCAAAACGTCCTGGCGGCCGCCGCCGCCGTCGACCAGGCCCGCGCGCTGGTCGACCAGGCCAAGGCCGGGTTCTGGCCCTCGATTGGCGCCGCCGTCGGAGCTCAGAGGGGAGCCACGGGCAACTTCCCGTCACAGACCACGGTGGCCGCCTCCGCGTCGGTGAATTGGACCATCGACATTTGGGGCCAGATTCGCCGCACCGTCGAAAGCGATCGCGCTTCCGCGCAAGCCACCGATGCCGCTCTCGCGGCCGCCACGCTCTCGGCGCAAGGCGACCTTGCCACCGACTACTTCGAATTGCGCGCGCAGGATCAGCTGCAGCGCATTTTGGACGACATTGTCGTCGCCGAAGAGCTGTCGCTCAAAATCACCGAGAGTCGGTACAAGTTCGGCGTGGCTGCGAAGGCCGATGTGGTGACGGCTCAGACTCAACTACTCAACAGCCAGGCGCAGCAAATCAATGCACGCGTACAACGCGGCGTGCTGGAGCACGCCATTGCCGTGCTGATCGGCGAGCAGCCCGCCAACTTCTCGCTGGCCCTGAAGCCCATGCGCGGCGATGTGCCGACGGTGCCCGCGGACATGCCCTCGACGCTGCTGGAACGGCGCCCGGACATCGCGGAGGCCGAGCGAAGAATGGCGGCGGCCAATGCGCAGATCGGCGTCGCCACCGCAGCGTATTTTCCGACGTTGACGCTGTCGGGCTCGGATGAGTACCAACACGGCACCTTCAGCAACTTGATCGGCGCCTCGAATCGCATCTGGGCCATCGGACCGCAGTTGGCCGAAACCATTTTCGACGCGGGCCTACGCCGCGCCGAAGTGGCGCAGGCGCGCGCCGCGTATCAAGCCGACATCGCCAACTACCGGCAGACCGTGCTCTCCGGCCTGGAGCAGGTGGAAGACGAACTGGTCACGCTGCGAGTGCTCGAAAAGGAACAAGTGGTCGAGGATGCGGCGGTAATGGCCTCTTTGGAAGCCGAGAAGCTCACGCTCAATCAGTACAAGGCGGGTACCGTCCCCTACAGCAGCGTCATCACCGCGCAGACCACGCGTTTGTCCAGCGAAGAGAGCGCTCTCACCGTGCTGTCCACTCGCCTGCAGGCAAGCGTCGCGCTGATCGAGGCGCTGGGCGGTGGCTGGACAGCGGCTAACCTGTAGCGACAGGCTTGGGCGCTGCCGACGGCGATCCGTGATGGCACCGCACTCCCGCGGGCGCCGGACAGCGAGCCGTTAGGACGGCACCTCGCTAGGGCTGTCATCGTCCACGAGCACATCCGGCAGGTGCCGTCGCAGCAACGCGTTCTGCGCCTGCCACTGCTCCTTAGCGTCCATGTGAACCAGGAAGCTCGCCTCACCCGCCGCGTACAGCGCGACGGGCAAGCCATCCCGGTAGAGCACGCGATTCCCGGTGAGCGAGGCCAGCCGAGCTCCCGGGGTCACGATGCCCACGAGATTCAAAGGATCCGCTCCCGACACCGAGACAAAATGCCCGCCCGCGGGCAACGGCCGCCGACGCACCGCGCGTAGCGCCTCCACCGCGTCCAAGGCGGCGTACTGTTCCCCAGCGAATCCGGCCACGAACCGGCCGCCGCGAATTTCGCCGCGCGCCTCGAGACGCCGGCAGCACATGAGAATATCGCGCCAGCTCGGCAGCCAAGCAGCCTCGCGCGCCAGCAGTTTCCAAAAAATGACGCCCCACCGACGCAGCAGCGTCCGCACCACATGCTCCACGGCCACCTCATCCTGCCGCCGGCCCGACTCGGTGGTCTCCTGCCGTACCACCGCCCAGCGTCCGGCATCCGCCATGTCGAAAATTTTCACTCGGCGCCCGCGGCGCCCGGCGTGCCTGCCGCGCTGCGCACTGGGCACCAGCAGCGCCCGCAGTCCACCGAAGCTATCCGACGTCACGAGGCCCAGCGCCACCAATTCCGCCAAGGTCTCTTCCACCTCCACCGGCAGCATGCTCACCCCGTCGACCAGGTCGTCGAAAAACGAAGCGCCCCGTTCGCGAATGAAATCGAGTACCGCCCGCGGCTTGTAACTCAAGCGTTCCACATCATGCGCCTGAGTGAGCGGCACCCACGCCTTGACATTGCGCCGCCCGAGCAAGGTAATGGGCGTGGAGCGAATCGGCCCGGCGCCCCGCTCGGCGTCGCTCTTGCGCGCCTCCAGGCGCATCCACGCGAAGCGGCCCGCGCGGCAATGGTCATCCAACCAATGCGGGTCATACTCCGATATGCGCGTCGGCAGAATGTCGCTTTCCCACGCGGCCGCGGGAGCCTCGAAGCCCTCCAGCTGCGCCAGTATCGCCGCCACCGCGTCCGACCCCTGCATCCGTGCCTCCGGCAAAACGCGCTGCCAATCGAAGAGGAAGCGCAGAAAGTCCTTGGCCTGCACCGGCTCGATATCGGCACGGAGGCGCTTCACCGTGTAGCGATGAATGCGCGCCAGCAGCCGCCGCTCGCACCACTCGTCCTCCAGGCCATCGACGGTGGGCGCAGAGGCGTCGCCGGGATCCGCGTCGGCGCGATTCGAGCCGTAGCCCGTCGTTTCGGTGGTAAACCTTCCACGTAAGGCGAAGCCTTCGCCTTCGAGCGCTGCGAAGGCGGGCAGCACGGAGAGGGGGCTGAGGCCCAACGAGGCAGCGACCGCGGAAACCGTGACCGGGCCCAATCCCTCCAGGCGGCCCCGCACGATATCGACTAGCGCTTCATCCGAGGCTGGCACCTGAGGCACAAAAAGTTCCCGGCGCTCCGCAGGCACCCACAAGGTCGGTCCGTTGGCGGCAGCGATGTTGGCTGCCCGGCCCTGGTGACTCAGCGCCTCGATGAGGGGTCGCCAGCCGTACCTCTCCACCTCGGCATCCGTGACGAAGGTAAGCCATGACAACGCATCCGAGAGTTCATCGGCCGTGCCGGGGTCCGGCCACGCTTCCTCGCGTACTCGGGCGATGGCCTGAGCATCCAGGCGCCCAAGGTCGGCCGCCGCCGCGGCATCGATCCAACGCCGCGCCATGACCGCCTGCGTCCGCCGTTCTTCCAGCGGCGCATCGTCCAAATAGGCATAGGGCCGCGCGTTCAGCGCCTCCAAGGCCAGCGGCGAAGGCTCGGTCAAATCGCATGCTATGACGCGTATCCCGCCGCTCTCCAAACGCTTGAGCACGTGGACGAAGGCGTCGACATCCATGGCCTCTTCGAGACAGTCGCGAATGGTCTGCTTCACCAAGGGATGATCGGGAATTTCGATTTCGCCCGGGAGATTCTCGGCGCACGCGACTTGATCGGGAAACACCGACGCCAAGAGGTCTTCCGCATTCATGCGCGCGATCTGTGGCGGAATTTTCTTGCCGCCGCGAAAACGCGGCAGCGCCAGCGAAATGCCGGCCACCCAGCGCCAGCGCACTTCGAACATGGGGGCGGCGCACAGCGCTTGCACCAAAACTTGCCGTACGGTGTTCGCGTGTAAGTAGCGCGCACAGGCCGCGAGTTCGAAGCTATGTGACTCGGTCAGCGACAGCACGATGTGGTCTTCGGTGGCCGCCGCCTGCAATTCGAAATTGAAGGCGCGGCAGAAGCGCTTGCGCAGCGCCAGGCCCCAGGCGCGATTCACGCGACTACCGAAGCAGGAGTGAATGACCAGCTGCATGCCGCCGCTCTCATCGAAGAAGCGCTCGAATATCACGGTGTCGAGCGTGGGCAGCGCCTGCAACGCCGCGCGACCCGCCGCAAGGTACTCGATGAGCTGTGCCGCGGCGAAGGCGTCGAGACCCACCGCCTCTTTTACCCAGTGCATCGCGGCCGGGATGCCCTCGTCGAGTTGCCTTGCCACTTCGGCGCGCAACATCGACACCGCGGCCGACAACTCGTCGCTGCGCCCCGGGGCTTCACCCAGCCAAAACGGAATGCTCGGCGCCTGCCCATGCGCATCCTCCACCCGCACGGTGCCGCGTTCCACGCGCAGGATGCGATACGAGGTATTGCCCAATTGAAAAATATCACCCTGCAAACTCTCGACCGCAAAATCCTCGTTCACCGTGCCGACGGCAAAGCCGTCGGGTTCCAGCACCACCTTGTAATCGGCGTTGTCCGGAATGGCGCCGCCCGACGTAAGCGAGGTCAAGCGGGCGCCCTTGCGAGGCCGCAACATCCCATTGATGGCATCGTAATGCAGGAGCGCGCCATGGCGTCCGCGACGGGTATTGAATCCCTTGGCGAGCATGTCGAGGCATTCGTCGAAATCCGCACGGGTCAAATCTCGGTAGGGATACGCGCTGCGCATCAAGGCAAAGAGCTCTTCCACCGGCCACTCGCGGGCGGCGACTTCGGCCGTCACTTGCTGGGCCAGCACGTCCAGCGCATTGTTGGGTATTTCCAGCCGGTCCAATTCGCCGCGCTTCACCGCATGCAGCAGTGCGGTGCACTCCACCAGCTCGTCGCGCGACAAGGGAAACAATCGTCCTTTCGAGGTGCCGCCCACCGCATGCCCGGCGCGTCCCACGCGTTGCAGGAAGGAGTTAATGGACCGGGTCGAACCGATTTGGCACACCAGATCGACATCGCCGATGTCCAAACCCAGTTCCAGCGACGCCGTGGCCACCAGCGCCTTCAACTCGCCGCGCTTTAGTTGCTGCTCGGCCTTGAAGCGCCGCTCCTTGGCGAGGCTGCCATGATGCGCGGCCACGAATTCCTCGCCGATGCGCTCGGACAAGTGGCGAGCCACCCGCTCGGCGTGCCGCCGCGTATTGACGAACACCAGGGTGGTGCGATGCTCCCGCACGAGCTCGGCCAGCCGATCGTACACCAGCGTCCACGCTTCGCCCGACATGACGGGCTCCAGCGGAGTCGGCGGCAGCTCCAGCGCCAGGTCGCGGTTACGCACATGGCCGCTGTCGACTATGGTGCACTCGCGCGCACCGGCATTCCCGCCGCTCAAGAACTTTGCCACTTCCTGGATGGGAGTCTGGGTCGCCGACAAACCCACTCGTACGAAGGGCTGGATCGTCAGCGCTCTGAGACGTTCCAACGAAAGCGCCAAGTGGGCGCCGCGCTTGTTGCCGGCAACGGCATGAATTTCATCCACGATGACCGTGCGGCAGGTCGACAGCATGGTTCTGCCGGACTCGGAGCCCAGCAGCACGTACAAAGACTCAGGCGTGGTGACCACGATGTGCGGCGCCTGCTTCCGCATGCGAACTCTCTCGGCCTGCGAGGTGTCACCGGTACGGACCGCCGTACGAATGTCGACATCGGGCAAATCGAGGGCGGCCAGTGCCTCGCGAATGCCCTTGAGCGGTGCTTCGAGGTTGCGCTGAATGTCGTTCGACAGCGCCTTTAGGGGCGACACATACAGCACCCGGGTCTCGTCGGGCAGCGGACCGGCACTCCCCTCCTTGACCAGCTGATCGATGGCCGCGAGAAAGGCCGCCAACGTCTTGCCGGAGCCGGTGGGTGCCGCCACCAACACATCCCTTCCCTCCTGAATGGCGGGCCACGCTCGCTCCTGCGCCGGGGTGGGCGCATCGAAGGTCCGCGTGAACCACGCGGCAACGGCAGGATGGAACGGATGAAGGACGTTCATGGTATATCGCAGGGGACAAGGTGATTGTACGCCCCCTACTCGCGAACCGCGACCGGCCCTAGGATACGGCGGCCGACGACCCTAGGACAGGGCCGCTGGCCAGTTCGGCCGAGTCGCCCAAGGTGAAATAAAAAGTAGCTCCCTTGTCCACCTCTGCCTCGGCCCACACCCGGCCGCCATGGCGGCTCACGATGCGCTTGACGGTGGCGAGGCCGACGCCGGTGCCTGGAAACTCGCCCTCGGTGTGTAAGCGCTGGAAGGGGTTGAACAGCTTTTCCGCGTATTTCATATTGAAGCCGGCACCATTGTCGCGAATGAAGTAGCACATCTCGCTGCCTAAGCGGGTGCGGCCGAATTGAATCATGCCGTCATCGCGCTTACCCGTGAACTTCCACGCGTTGCCCAGCAGGTTTTCCAGGACGATTTGCATGAGGTGCGGATCGGCGTTGACGTTGACACCTTCCTCGATGGCCAGCTGCCGCGCGCTGGCCAACTTACCCTGCTGAATCTGCAGTGCCACCGTCCGCACCACACAGGACAGTTCGAAGGGAATGCGGCGGATTTCGCGCCGTCCCATCTGAGCGAGACGCAGCAGGTCCTCGATGAGCTGCGACATGCGCCGCACTGACGAGCACACCACCTCCAGCCGGCGGCGCCCTTCGTCATTCAATTCATTCGCGTTCTCCTGGAGGAGCATTTCGCTGAAGCCCTCGACCGAGCGCAGCGGACCGCGCAGATCATGGGCTACCGAATAGCTGAAGGCATCGAGCTCGCGATTCGCCGACTCGAGTTCGGCGGTGAACTTACCGCGCGCCCGCGCGAGGCGCACATGGGCACGTACCCGCGCCAGGAGTTCCTGCGCCGTGAACGGCTTGATGAGATAGTCATCGCAGCCCGCGTCCAACCCCTCGACCGTCGATTCCTGGCCCGCGCGGGCTGACAGTAGAATGATCGGCACGTCAGCCGTTGCCGCGTTGCTGCGCAGGGCTTGCACCAACTCCATGCCCGTCATGCGCGGCATCATGACATCGCTCAAAATAATGTCGGGAAGCTGCGTGGCTATCACCTCGAGCGCCGCTCGACCGTCGTTGGCGGTCATCACACGATAATTCGGGGTCAGCAAACCCCTCATGTAATCGCGCAGATCGGCATTGTCGTCGACCACCAAGACCCAGGGCTTGGCGCCGGACCCGTCGGCGCCGGCCTCGTCGGTGCCGGAATCCCCGGCGGGTACGGCGGGGGCCTGCAGCTCGACCCGACCGCCAATCCATTGGGCAGCATCCACGAGGGCTCGGGGAGTGTGCCCATCGGCCGACGCCTGGGGCTCGCGTAGCAGTGCATCGGCGGGCAAATGGTCGCTGCCTTTGGGAATGTCGACCCGGAAGGTACTGCCCTCGCCCACCTTACTCTGGACCTGGACGGTCCCGCCGTGAATGCCCACCAGTTCGCGCACCATGGCAAGACCTATGCCGGTTCCCTCGTGGGTGCGGCCGACGGAGCCGGCGACCCGGTGAAATCGCTCGAATACTCGCGGCAGCTCGCTTTCCGGGATGCCCGTGCCCGTGTCGATGACCTCTAGGACGGCGCTGCGCGGCGTATCCAGAAGACGTACACGCACGCCGCCCGACAGAGTGAATTTGAACGCGTTGGACAGCAAATTGGGGACGATTTTTTCCCACATATCGAGGTCCACCCACACGGGCTCGGTAAGAGTCGGACACTCGAAGGTGAGGCTCAAACCCGCGCGATCGAAGGCGGTACGAAACATGCCCACGAGATTTCGGGTGACGGCAGCCAGATCGACCTGCGCAAAGCTGCCGCGCATGCGCCCGGCTTCCAGCCGCGAAAAGTCCAAGAGAGCCGTGACCAACTTGAGCAGTCGATTGGCGCTGTCGTTCGCCACTTGCAATCGCCGGCGGTGCGCACTGCTGAGGGGCTGCGTCGTGTCGGCCAGACTATCCTGGAGCGGCCCCAACATGAGGGTCAGCGGGGTGCGAAACTCATGGCTGATGTTGCTGAAGAAGGTGGTCTTGGCAGCATCCAATTGACTCAACTTGTCGTTGGCCTCGCGCAAGCGACGGTTGGCGGCGTCCAGCTCGAGACTGCGGCGCACCACCTCGCGCTCCATTTCCGCGGTCCGACCCCGCAGCTCCTGGCCTTCTTCACTGGCGCGCGCCAAATCCGTGACGTCCACGGCACGATGCAGGATATACAGCACCTCGCCCTCGGGTGACAGGACGGGAATGTTCCGAGGGCTCCAGTATTTGACCTCGAATTGCCCGTTGGGCATTTGGATATCGTATTTTTGAACGGCCATGGTGTCCGGCGCCTTGGTGGCGAGGACTCGCTCCAAGGATGCCCGCAGATTCGCGGTGCCGGTGGCCGACGGGTCGTCCGGGTTGTCTGGAAACATGTCGAACAAACCCCGCCCGAGGGTTTGTTCTTTTGTCATGTGGGTGGAGGCCAATCGCGCCTGGGTAGCCGCTACGGCGGTAAAACGCGGCGAATCCGGCAACAGTACCAAGAGTACGTCCGGGGATTCCTCGAAAAGCAGCTGAAAATTCAGTCCAGCGTGGGCCATTTCGCAAGATTAGGCCGCGGAAATGCGCGGCAGTCTGTGGGGCAACTCCCGATTCTCTATGAATCAAGTATGGTGCAACGCAGCAGAGGCTAACCTGAGTATTCTGTTACCTGGTTTCGATCACCCAGCCGCGGGCATGGGCCGCCTCCAAGAATTCCACGATGTCGGCCGCCCGCATGCCTCCAGCCGTCTGGACCATGGCGTCGATGACCACTCGGTCCCGACTTCGCGATCCGTCGCACAGCGACAAGATCGCCAGGGCATGCTCGTTGAGGCGCACCTTGCCGTCCATGAGCACCAGGGTCGCGGTCTCCGGTTCGCTCTCGCAGGTAAGCACGATGCCCGGCGCCAATCTGACGCGGCCTCCGCCTCCATGACGATTCCGGTCGTGGACATGCCCCATACCTGCGGAACGTAAGCAGGTTGAATGCCATCCCCTTCACGTTACAAACCTCTGTGAGGGATTCCCAAACGTCGACAGCGCCGATAGAGCGTACTGCGGCTCACCTGGAGCAGCGTCGCCGCGCGAGCCATGTTGCCATCCGTGGTCTTGATCGCCTTCACCAAAGCCTGGCGCTCGGCAGCTTCAATGGGGGACAGTGAGCTCTTCAAATGCTCCGGCGTGTCCCCGTCGCCTGCTTCATCCGTCGGAGCTTGGGCCGCCGCGATCGCATCCGCGGCGCCGTGACGCACCTCGCTCGGCAAATCGCGTAGGCGCACCACTCCGCCGTCGCAAATGGCCAATGCCGTGCGAATGACGTTGCGCAACTCTCGAATATTGCCGGGCCAGTCGTAGTCCAAGAGACATTGAAACGCATCCGTCTCGATGGCCACCGGCCGCCCGTCGTTGGTTTCCGCCCCCAACAACTTGCGGATCAATTGATCCTTGTCGGTCCGCTCCGCTAGGCGCGGCAGCTCCAGCGTGATGCCGTTGAGTCGATAATATAAGTCCTCGCGAAACTGCCCGCGCGCAATCATGGATCGCAAATGCTGATGCGAGGCACATACCACCCGCAAATCCACTTTCATGGGCTTGTCCGCGCCGAGCGGGACTACTTCGTGCTCTTCCAGCACGCGCAGCAGCCGCGTCTGCAGGGCCAGAGGCATATCACCGATTTCATCGAGAAACAGGGTGCCGCCTGATGCCTGAAGGATCGTGCCCTTCATGCCCTCGCGACGTGCGCCGGTGAAGGCGCCGGATTTGTACCCAAACAATTCGCTTTCGATCAGCGACTCGGGGATGGCCGCGCAATTGAGGGCCACAAAGGGCGAACGGCCGCTGGCTGCGTGCAAGGCGCGCGCGAACAACTCCTTGCCCGTGCCGGTCGCGCCTTGAATCATGACCGACACCGAGGAGGCAGCGACGCGACGCGCGGAGCGCACGATGCGCAGCATCTGTGGGTCCTCGCCCGCGAGGTCTTCGAGCGCCAACGCCTCCTTGGCTGCCGGCGGCGGCGCGAGTTGCATGACGCCGGAACCCCGACTGCCGCGCACCCGGTAACGAGCAAAGCCCATATCCGTGGACTCATGGCTCAGGCTGGCGAAATACCGTCTGCCCAACACGGCGTCGCGCACCGGCCACAGGCCCTCCGAACTCGCCGAATCCGACTCCATCATTTCCTCGGCTCGCATGTCGAATATCTCGTCGACGCGGCGGCCGATGAGTTCGCTGCGCTGACCCACACCCAATAGGCGCATGGCCATGTCATCGGCGGCGATGACGGTGGCATCGCTGGCCAGCGCCAGCGCGCCGTCGTGCTGCAAATTAACGAACTCGGGCCGCGCATGAAAACGCAGCACGCTGCCGCGTTGGAAATGACGCAAGAATAAACATTTTTCGATGAGTTTCGCCGACAGGTGGACGAGCGCCATCACATGTGTCTGATTGTCGCGCGTCCCTTGGGGGTTTAAGGTCGACGCATCCAATACCGCGACCAGCGAACCATCGGGGTCGTGAATGGGTGCAGCCGTGCAAGATAACCCGATATGAGCAGCGCGGAAGTGTTCATCGCGATGCACGATAACCGGTCGGTTCTCGGCGATGCAGGTCCCCATGCCATTGGTACCCTGACGCAGCTCACTCCAGTCCGCACCTACCTGCAAGCCGGCCATGCGGAAGGTCTCGAGAATGGTCGGGTCAGCCTTCTCATATAGAACGATACCGCCTGCGTCGGTGAGCATAAGAGCGCAGCCCGACATCGCGATATGATCGTATAACCAGTCAATTTCAGCGGAAGCGACTTGAATGAGGTGCTCGTGCCGACTGTGGTACTCCTTCAGAGTATGGCCGTCGAGCACGACGGGCTCCAGGGCACGCATCGGGTCCAGCGCATAGTCGATCATGCAGCGTCGCCAAGAAGCGCCGATGGCCGAGCTGACTCCGACCCTTTCTGCAACACCGCCCTGCACAAAGCCGACTATATTTGCGGCGTGCGCAGACGCGGATTCCATTTCTTGATTTGACATCGCGAACTCCCCTCGAGCCCGTCGCTGATCCCTAGCTGCATCGCAGTTACGTGGCTCAACGGCAGCATCGCCATCCCACCACCAAAAGTCAAATGAAGCAGCGTTGGCATCCGTAGCGCGACATGTAGCACCCTAGACACATCGGGAAAGCCACTAACGCTACCGCAGCAAATGGTGCATTACGTTACATGGCGCCTCTATACTCAGTTATCTAACTACTCAATCGCGGGGGAATGATGGCTACAAGAAAGGCAACGGTTGGAGGCGGCATACCGCTGGGCGGGATACCGCTCTTGGTCGCCTTGTGCATGGGTCTGTCCCCCCATGTCAGTCGCGCCGGTGGCTATCAAATCTTCGTCAGCAACGAGAAGTCCGACAACGTCACGGTCATCAACGGCTCGGATTTCACGGTAACCGCCACGATTCCCGTCGGCAAGCGCCCTCGGGGACTGCAGAGCAGTCCGGACGGTAAAACGGTGTACGTGGCGCTCAGCGGCACGCCCGTAAAAGCACCTCCCCAACTCGACGCCAAGGGCAATCCCATTTTTACGTCCGGAAAGAAGGATGACGACGATGATGATGACGTAGCCGCCGACAAGGCCGCGGACGGCGTCGGCGTCATCGGTGTCGCCGGGTTGAAGCTCACCACCAAGCTGAAGGCGGGCTCGGATCCGGAGGAGTTTGCTCTGAGCCGCGACGGCAAGCACATTTACATTTCCAACGAGGATGTGAAGACCGCCAGTGTCATCAATATCGCAGCTAACAAGGTCGAAGCCATCATTCCGGTCGGGCAGGAACCCGAGGGAGTGGAGACGACCCCTGACGGCAAGCAGTTCTATGTCACTTGCGAAGCCAGCGGCGAGATTTTCATTATCGACTCCACCACTTATAAGGTGGTGACTCATTTTAAAATCAATGGCCGCCCTCGTAGCGTTGCTTTTCTGCGCGACGCTGCCATCGGCTTCGTGCCGTCGGAATCGGCCGGGGAATTGAATATCATCGACACGGCCGGCATGAAGGTCATCAAAACCCTCCCCCTACCGCCCGGTTCACGGCCGATGCGCGTTCGGGTGTCGGCAGACGGCACGAAACTTTATATAAGCGAAGGTCGCGCAGGCACGATTTCGGTGATGGATACGCATACCTATGCTCTGA
>Ga0302314_10015407_pt1 | contig 12989 bp, 6 predicted proteins | sample III_Palsa_N2_3_FD_200533 | JGI IMG/M metagenome (GOLD analysis project Ga0302314, IMG submission 200533) | Peat permafrost microbial communities from Stordalen Mire near Abisko, Sweden - III_Palsa_N2_3 | ecosystem: Environmental > Terrestrial > Soil > Palsa > Peat permafrost | place: Sweden...
GCATTAGAGACCGAGAATTCCTGGCCACTGAGAAGGTCAAGCGCTGGCCTGATGATCCCCTTAAAGGTATGGCCTTCAGTGGTTGGGATAATAGTAGGATACTCGATTTTGATGCTATTTCCGCGCCATGTCTTGGTGGCATGCTCGACATAGTTGCTCAGCCTGTAGCCGATATACAGCTCGTCAAACAGCTCATTGACGCTGTCCACACCGTCCTGCCGGGCTGAATACGAACGCACGACGAAAAGCGCCTCGATGAAGTCGAGCGATTGCTCCAGCCCCGAGCTGAAGAAATGTTGGATGACGGGGTCCTCGCTCACCATTGCGGCACGGTAGGCCGGGCTATTCAAACCGCCGTACTCTCTCCTAAACAATTGCTCAAGCTCGCTGAGCATCGCAGGTGCGCCGCCAGCTGAGTGAGCACATAGATCATCAAGAAGGTGAACAAGGCGGGCCTTGAAATCCTCAGGGATCGTCGTCCTCAAGATCCCCGGATGGTCGGCCAAGCGCCGAGCCTGAGCGGCCAGAATCGCCAGTGTGCAGTCGGCCTCCGTACGGGCAGACCCCTGCGGGTAGAGGCGCTCATAATCCTGCCAGGAGGCAGTGCGCGGCCTACGCGCAGGCCGATGCCGATTCCGACCACGGCAGCGAGGGGCATGAGGACAAAACCCCAGGAGACGGACGAGGTGGCAGAGGATGCCTCCAGTACAGGTGTGCCAGCGGCTGGACTCCGCTGCTCCGCGACCTCGAAAGGCCGCCGGCGCAGACGACGGGCATGGAGAGGCGGCTGGCCCTGGAGCGCCGCTTGCACGTCCTCAGCCAGCTGGTCGGGATGGCTGTAGCGCAGCTCCCGGTCACAGGACATCGCCACCGATGATCGCCCGCACCGTGTCATCGAGCTCCTGCAGATCGGGCAGCTGGCCGCGGGTGATGCGTCGCAGGACCTCCATGACCGACGTGCCAGTGAAGGTCTTCGCACCTGTACTCAGAGCGTAGAGGCACCCACCGAGGGAAAAGATATTACTGCGCACATCGAGCTGCTGCCCGGCCACCTGCTCCGGTGGGCGTCGCGGACTGCTATGCAGTCGGGCCTCCGGCTCGGCGCTTGGCCCCACCACCACGTGGGTTCCTCCCTCCGGCCGGCTCGTCCGTCAGCGGAGCTTTGGCGGATTCCATCCGCCAACATTTCCTTGAACTGATCGTGGTATCTGTGTTGGGGTCTGATAACACCAGCATAGGGACTGCGATGACCGCCGTATAGTGGGTCAGGCAGCATCGAAACTTACACCACATGATTGGGCACTATCCCGCAATGTTGCGGCCCTCATCGGTTACTCGGTTTCAAAACCAATCTTACCGGCCTCCGACCCCGTTTCCTCATCATCGATGAGTCGGCGGATCGCCTCGAAGACGATGCGGAAGTGATGCTCATTCTCGCCCTGATGCTTACCCATCTGTGCCTCCAGATCATCAATGCGCTTGGCCAAGTCGGAATGCTGGGCCAGCACTTGGCGGAGGCGGACGAAGGCTCGCATGATTTCGATGTTCACCTCTATGGCGCATGGGCTTGCGAGGACACTAGAAAGCATTGCAACGCCTTGTTCTGTAAAGACATACGGAGGGGTACGCCGACCCCCATGCGAACTTGAGGTCACAGATTGTGACCTCAAGTTGGACATCTCTGCCACGGTCAACTGAAACATGAAATCGCTGGGAAAGCGCTGCTGATTGCGTTTCACTGCTTGGTTGAGCACCTTGGTCTCGACGCCATAGAGCTTGGCAAGGTCCGCATCCAGGAGAACCCGATGCCCACGCACCGTGCGGATCGCAGCGGAGATTGCAGAAAGTGTTAAAGGAGTTTCGGACATACCTTCTTTTCTGGCAAGACTTCGTTGCTAGTCAGAACATGGACATCGACCGGAGTTGATTTATCCCAACAACTGTCTTCTTTCGTATTCAATCGCCGTCTATCAATTGCGGCCAAAACCCCTTGCCGACGTCAAAATGCTTCTCTGCCGCCTGATAGCTCCCGGCACAGTAATTGCAGCAGGTAAACCGAGGCCATAGCGCCGCCGCGATGTTCCGGCCCTGGTCTGAGTAGTTCGGTGCGTCTGTGACCTGGTTGGAGTTGGTTTCGGTGATCGGCTTCGCGGTAATCGCCGGTTCCCAGACCTGCATAGACGAATCCACATCATTGCCCACCTCGGCAGTGTTCAGGCACGATTTCAGATTGGTGGGAAACAGCGGCTCGATGTAGCCGCCGCGGGTCAGCATCGCGTAATTGGCATCCGAGCCGAGCTGGTAGGACGCCGCGCTGTGCGCGGTGTCGACCAGGTCCGCGCCGAGACGCAGATGCAACGGCCCATAAGTCATGAACGACGCATAAGTCGGATTGAGCGCATCATAGGCGCTGTCGGACAAGTTCATGGTCTGCGACTCCGCCGGATTGACCCCGGCCGACGGATACACCGTCCCCCACGCCCCATGGCAGAACATCTTGTACCAGTCGACCGGGCACAGCCCGGGCGTCTCCAGTGCCCGGGCAATGGCCGTGAACGGCGTCAACCACGGCACATACCAGTAATCCGAGATGATGCCGCGCCAGTTGCCGAACTCGGTGCCGTTCTGGTGGTCCCCCTCGGAAGCGAAGCCGTAGCCATAGGGGGTGTGCGTGGTCTCGAACAGCGGTGAGCAGAGGATGTCGAAGGAGATGCCGTCGAGCACCTGCTTGATGATGCCCTCAACCAGGAACATGTTGATGCAGCGCCCCTGGGTCGTGGCCGAGGCCGAGACGAAGTCGCCCACCCGTTGCACCATCGTCTTCTCGGCCGGGGACATGTTCGCATTCAGATCGCGCATGTCGTTTTCCAGATCCGGCGTGTCGATCGACAGCAGCCCCTGCCGGTCGGAGGCCTCCACCAGGGCCATCGGCACGTTCATATCGCAGCGGATGCAGACCATCTCGAACTCGACCACCCCGAGGTCGTAGATGCACTCATCCTCGCCGATGGTGATGGTATCCAGGAAGCAGTTGCCCTCGGTACCCTGCTCCAGGGCGTTGAGCACATCCGATTCGCTGAGATAGTCGACGGTCACCGAGACCTCGTTGCCGGAGGCCTCACCGCCCCCGACATCCGCCCATGCTGCTGCGCGGCCCAGGCCGACCAGCACCAGGACCAGGATCAGCACCAGCTTCAGCAGCACCACAGGCACCGCCGCTTGCATCCACGATCCCACGCCGCTCATGGTCCCCCCGCCACGGCCGGCGGCTGGGTCGCCGCGCCGACCCCGTTGGCGGGATCGATGAACCAGGCGTAGGCCTGCCAGATCGGGCTGCCCGTGGCCGCCGCCTCGGCCTGGACCTGCGTCAGGGTCGTCAGCTGCAGGGCCGGATCCCCGCTCCAGGACACCGGCTGCGCCTGGACCTGGGCGAGCACCTGGTCGACCCAGGCCGTGCGCTGCGCCAGGTAGGCCGTCTGCGCGGCCTGGGCAGCGCTCTGCGCCGCCGCGGCCGTCTGCCACTGCGTCCACGCAGCCTCCGCATCCGTCCACGCCGCGGCCTGGCTCTGGTAGAGCCCCTGGGCCCCGAGCCACTGCGCAAAGGCCTGCGCGGCCTGCCGCCACTGCGCGTCCTGCGCCGCATAGGCCGCCGAATCGCCCTGGTACTGGCTCAGCTCCGACTGGCGCTCGGTGAGGATCGCCTGCTCATAGGTGACCAGCGGCAGGACCGCGTAGGCCTGGTACCAGGCCTGGGTCATGGGATGGCTGATGGCCGCATACGACTGCACCCGGCCCTGGGCCAGGTACCACATCGCGCCCGATCCGGCCGCATCATTGCTCGCCACCAGCAGCGTCGGCCCGGCCGGCAGGCTCACCGGCCCGGACGCGGTCCAGACCGTCTGCGCGAGCACCGCGCCTGGGGTCAGGTCCGGCGCGAGCTGGGAGAAGGTCAGGGTGTTGTCGGAATGCGTGCCGGTGGCCCGTACCGCCTGCGGCAGGGTGCCATAGAGCAGCGCCGAGCAGTCGACCTCCGGCGCTCCGATCGGCAGGTAGGCATCCCCGGCGAGGCCCGACCACACCGTCGGCGCGCTGGTCGCGACCCCGGCGCCATCCGGCTGCGACATGCCGATGCGCAGCCAGCCGGTGGCGGAGGCGTCGAATTCCGGCGTCGTCCCCAGGTACTGCTGCCACTGTGCCTCAGGCTCGAGACCCTGGTAGGCAGGATCGCCATTCCATGGCGCCCAGGGCAGGTCCGGACCATAGCCGTCGAGCGCCGCCGGCAGCGGCGCGGTGACGGCGTCATCAAAGCTCGGCGGATCCAGCGGCGCATCCCAATTGCGCAATGCCAAGAGCGGCGCCGTCGGCTCGGGACCCGGATAGGCCACCGCCACCGGCGGTTGCGGCTGCGGGCCTGGATCCGCTGGCGCCGGCGGCAGGCCCACCAGGGCCGTGGCCGCCAGGCCCGCACCCGCCGGATGCAGCGCAGCATAGACCTGCGCCAGCTGCGCGGCCGTCGCCCAGTGGTCGAAACGCTGGCGGCGCAGCAGCTCGGAGGAGGTGATAGGAATCGCGGACTGCGGCGGCGCGCAGTCGTCCCAATGCCCTAACACCGTGTCGGGATCGCAGTTGCGGCCATAGTGCACGTAAATCGCGCTCGCCTGGTCCTGGTACAGCAGCAGCATCGGATGCCGGAACTCGATCGCATAGTCGCTGATCGCCGCCTGGCCCGGATCCGGCGCCCACTGGTTGGCCGGGCAGGCCGGCTGGCTGCGCAGCACGAAGGCGCAGTCGGCGATGCCCGCCGGCAGGCCGTCGGGGAGCATCAGCGCGAAACCCGGATAGGCGCCGACCGCCGCCTGGTCGATGGTCGTGGCGCTGCCGCTGGTGGCCGCGGTGCCGGTGCCGACGGTGGCGCTGTGCAGGCTCGTATCCTGACCGACCGTCGCCCGCCCGCCGCTGAAGGAGACCACCGGCGCCTGCGGGTCGAACCACTGGCTGGCCAGGGTGGTGAGGATCTGCAGCTCGTTGGAGGTCTCGACCGTGCTCGGCTGGCCGAGGCTGTCGGTGAGGGTGGTGGTGGTGATGGTCGGGAAGACCACATCCGCCGTGCCCAGCAGCGCCTTGACCGCGCTGCGGTTGTCATACTCCACGCACACCAGCTGCACCGAGGCCGGCATGCGCCGCGCCATCTGCAGCTCCCACTCCCGCCCACGCGCCGCCGAGAACAGGAAGACCTGGCCGCCCATCAGCCGCGCGCGGCGCTGCACCTGCGCGCGCAGGCGCGGCGTCTGCGCGCTTTGCAGGTCGGCAACCAAGGCCCCCTGCAGATTGCCGCCGGCATCCGCGTCGGTGGCGTCCGCGCTGATCATGGCGCCGTTCCCGGCCGCCGGCAGCACGCAGGTGTTCAGCCACGGCGAGGTCGGATCGGCATTGTCGAGGCGCTGCGGGATGCACAGCGACGGCAGCGTGGTGGTGCCCGGCGGCGGATCCTCGAAGCCGGTGAGATCGTAGTTCCACATGCGCCGCAGCAGGGCCGTCTGCTCGGCCAGCGTGGTGCAGGTGTAGGACGCGCCGCGGAAGGTGTACTGGGCGAAACCGCCGGCGACGTCAAAGATCCGCTCGCCGCTGGGCACGGCCACCGCGCCGATCACGGTCGGATCCGCGCCATAGATGTCGCAGCGCCCATCCCACGGCACATGGAACAGCGCCCGGCCCGGGGTCATCCACGGCGCCGGCGGCGCCCAGCCAGCCTGGGTGTAGAGCACCGCCCCGCTGCACCACGCGGAGACGTCCTGCCCGGGCGGCGGGTCGGTTGCGGGGACCTCGCGCAGCTGCCACTCGAGCGCCGGCATGGCCGTGCCGGCCGCCGCGGCCGCCGCCACCAATCCGGCGTGGGTGATCAGCGGCTGGCTGCCCGCATAGGCCGGAAAGAGCTGCATGTTCGCGGAGTCGAGCTGGAAGCCCTGGGTCGACTGGTTGCGGGAATGGACATCGGCATTCCAGGCCAGGTTCCAGGGGAACTGCCACTGCGCGGGAGTGGCCGGCACGGTCCCGCCGGCCGCGGTCGGACGGTCCTGGGGATAGTCCCACATGTAGGTGTCGGCCACCGGCTGGTCGGCCGGCGGTGGCTGCGGTGCGACCGGGATCAGGCTCGGATCGAAGGGCCCCGAGGTCGCGCCGCCGGGGTCGACGTACTGCGGCCGGCTGACGGTCAGGCGCTGCAGCACCGTGCCCGCTGCCGAGCACCAGGTCTCCTGCACCACCGCCGGCGCCCCGGGATGGTCGCCGATCCCCGCCGGCAGGGCAAAGCCGGCCTGCGACCAGCCCGGCGTCCAGTCCGGGGCCGTCAAAAGACCGGTCAGGGCATCATACCAGTCCACCGTGATGAACAGCGTGGCGGTCGCCAGCGCCCCTCCCGCTCCCGCCATGCCCGGTGGCGCCTGCCCCAACTGCACCGCGCTGACCACCACCGGCACCAGCTGGGCGGCGGCAATGCCATCCGCCGCCGGTGGGCTGGCACTGGCCAGGGTCGCGGTATTGCGCAGCGCGAAGCGGTACAGGCTGGGATCATCCGCTGCGAGCGGATCCAAGGCGCTGACCAGTCCGCTGCCATAGAAGGTCTGGTAGCTCAGGCGGTGCAGTGCGGCGTGCGAGAACGGCTTGAAGTCGTGGCCGATGGTCAGCAGGAGGTCCTCGTGCGCCTGCCAGGTGCCGTCATCCTGATGGCGGGGCGCGGTGACGCCGACCAGGCAGACGTTGTAGGCCGGCGCGACGCTGAAGTCGCCGAGCTGATAGGTGCCGCCCGGCTGCTCGGCCCACAGCAGCTTGACCTTCTGATAGCCGCCATGGAAGGGATCATCGCTGTACCAGCGGTCGAGACTGCCATCGCCGTCGAGGTCGTAGAAGGGATGGCCGGCGGCGCAGCCCAGCGGCACCGGCACCACCGGATTGGCGCCATCGCCCGGGATCGGATCACCGAGCTGGTCCGGGATCGCCACTCCCGTGAACGGGGCGTAGCGCGCGGTCAGGGCGGCATCGAGGTAGTCGATGGGATGGATCAGGGACTGGTGGTGGTGCGCGGGCAGGCCCCCGGGCCAGCTGGTGTCTTCCAGGTGCGGCGCCATGACCTGGTTGACGATGTCGACCGCGCTGTAGATGTCCAAAGACGCCGACGCGGGATGAGCTCCGGGCGGCGACGGCGCGCCCGCCTGTGGGCCGATCGGCCCCTGGGCGTTGGTGACGAGCGGTACGGCCTGGGCCGGCTGGGCCACGCCCTGCGCCGAGTAGGTGGTCGTGACCTGGTCATCCAGGCTCTGGTCGGACAGCGCCATGAGCGCCGCACCGGAGAGCGTCGCCGCCGACGGATCCGCCGCCGCCGCGCCCGGTTGGGTGGTCAGGGTGGTCTGCACATCGCTGCCGGACCCGGTCGTGGCATAGGTCCAGCTCGCGGCCTGGTCCTGCGCCTGCAGCTGGTTCAATCCCGTGGTGCCCACCCCGCTGCTGGGGGTGGTGATGCGGTCCGGCTGGGTGGCGGTGGCCATGGTGTCGAGCGGGGCGGCGGACGCGGCATTGGCGCGCTGCGCATCGATGTCGCTGAGCACCTGCACCGTGCTCTGGCGCGCGGCCGGGCCCTGCGCATAGAAGGTCACCTCCGCGCCGGTGGGTGCGCCGCTGTCATCCAACACCGGCACCGGTCCCCGGTTCTGGGTGGTGATGACCGTGGTCGCCCCGGCCGGCGCTGCCGGCGCCAGTTCGCTGGCTTGGGCCTGCGCGCCCAGCGTCGGCGGCAGGGCCGTGGCCGGCATGCCGGCGCTGGTCAGGCAGGTGCCGCTGCAGGTCACCTGGTTGAGCACGTAGCTGACCACCACCTGCCCCGGGAGCGCGCCCGGCCGGGAACTGCCGCCCAGCAGCAGCTGCCCATCGCGCGCCACCGGGTCGTAGAGCGCGGGATCGCTCAGCGTGATCTGGTTCTGGGGCACATAGAGGTAGGCCCCGGAGACCGCATCGCGCAGCTGCACGTAGGCTCCCGCATAGGACCCCAGGGCGGAGACCTGGACCTGGGCCAGGGGAGCGATGTGCGCGCCGTTGTAACTCAAAAGCACCCCGTCGCTGGTCCCCCGCAGGCGCGTCCCGCCACCCACCACGCGGAAGGCGTCCGCATCCGCGACCGTCGGAAAGCTGAAGTGCGCACCCAGCACCTGGCTGAACACATCTGGGCCGGAGATGGCGTAGATGAGCACGGTCGTTGACGCGCGTACGCACGACAGCCACGGCGCGGCGCCGGGCGCGGCGATGACCGTGGTGGCGACCGAGCCGGAGACCGAGGACAGGGCCTCGACGCGCATCGCCTGGAGCGCATCGAGCACATAGGTCGGGCCCTGGCTGTGGCCGGTGGCGGTGAGCTGCGCATGCCCAAGGCCCAGGCTGGCGATGGCCTGCGCCTGGCTGGCCTGGGTGCCGGGCGCGACCGGCACCGTGACCAGCGCCATCTGCAATTCCTGGAAGAGGCCCGGCTGCTGCGCCTGCAGGGCGCTGGCCGCGGCGGGATCGAGCGCGCCCGGCTCCAGCACGCCATAGACCGGAACGGTGACGCTGTCGGCCAGCAGCGTGCCGACCGGCACCAGGCCGCAGGCCGCGAGGCGCACCAGCGTCCCGCGCCAGTGCAGCGTTCGGTATGGCATCATGGGTCCAGGCCCTCCTCCAGGGTCATGCTCTCGGTCTCGAAGCGCACCTGCGCCGGATAGGCGGTCACGCCATAGAAGACCGCGAACTGATCCGACGCCACCGGATGGATGCCGAGCAGCGGATGCTCCTTCCAGAAGCGGTCGCGGTCATCGCCCGAGCGCCACGCGGTGCAGTAGGCGTACGACAGCCGGCCCGGCGTGTGCGCCTGATCCAGCACCCACTGGCGCTGGCGCGGATCGCGGTCATCGAAGAGCAGGACCTGGGTCGCGGCGCGCGCCGTCAGCGGCAGCCCCCAGGCCCAGGGCGGCAGCGGCAGGACGGCGTGCGCCACGTGGCTGCCGCACGGCAGGGCCGTGGCCTGCTCGCGCGTGGCATAGTCCTCCTGCCAGGCCGCGAGGTGCGCGCGCAGCGCCTCCTGGGTGCGCGCCGCGCACGACCCGGCCAGCCGGATCGCATCGGCGCGCAATTCCGGTGAATGCAGGAAACGCCGCAGCGCCTCCTGATCCGCATCGATCAGCTGGCTGTCGCGCGCATGCGACGGGCCCGCCGCTCCCCAGTCGACCCACACAACCGCCTCGCCACCGACCTCATCATCAACCACCTCCCCGGGGGAGCTGGGCACCGGAATGTCCGAGGTCGCGCTGCGCTCCTGCGCACTGCTGCGTCCCGACGGCGCCAGCAGCAGCAGCGCCAGCACCAGCGCCAGCGGCCGCACCACGTGCCGGGATGCGATCAGCGACCGCAGGCGTCGCGCACGACGGCGCTCGACGGTGGTGGCGTGCGTGGACATATGCCATCCTTCTACCGTGTGCGCCATCGGGTACAGGATGGTAGTGCACGCCTCGCCACCGCCCGCCATCAGCCCGGATCATGCGTCCCTGCTCAGCGAACAGCAGGCGCTGCGCTGGGCGCGCCGCTGCGCCCTGGTCGGTCTGGCCAGCTGCGTGCCGCTCTACCTGGCCCTGCCGGTATCGCCCGTCCTGCCCGTGATCGAGGTGCCGGGGTATGCGCTGGCCGCGTGCTGGCTGGCCTGGCGGCTGCGGGTGCTGGCCCAGCGCCAGCGGAGCGTGCGCGCGCCGCGGCATTTCAGCATCCAGCCGCACGCGGTGCCGCACCGCGGTGCTGGCGAGCGCTGGCAGCGCGCATGGGTGCCCTTCACGATGGTCGGCCTGCGCGATGCGCATGGCCGCATCAGCAGGTGGCACAAACACCTCCGCGCCGATGCCGCCACCCGGGCCGTGCTCAGCGCCCAGGAGGCCTGGCTGCGCCAGCACCACCCGCAACGCCTGGCGCTGGTGGACGCATGGTGGCAGGAGCGGCACGTGGGACCCTGGCTGGCGAGTCAGGTGGCGCGCGACGCAGCGCAGCCCGCGGCGCCGATGGCCCATTTGGAAGCGGGCGATCGGGCGAGCGCGCAGCGCGCCGTCGCAGTCGAACGGCTGTGCGGCATCTGCCTCGCCGGGCAGCCCGAGCTGTGGCCCCAGCGCCTGGGTTTCGGCGACGCGGAGGTCGCGGCCTACGCCGCGCTGGCGGGAAGCCTGCGTGCGCTGGAGACCACGCCGGCCAGTGCGTCCCTGCCGACCACGCCCTTCCCGCGCCCGGACGCGGCCGTGGCGACGGCCTTCTTCCTCGGTCGGGGCTTCCGCTGGGATGGGCGCCATGCCCAGGCGGTCGAGGAGCTGCGCGCCGCCGCCGGGCAGGAGGCGGGTCCGGTGCCCGAGCAGGGTGATCCGCGGCTCTACGGCATCGGTGCGCAGCTCGCGCACGATGTCTTCCTCGAGGAGGCGCAGTTCAACCAGATGGTCGGCATCTTCGGCACCACCGGGGTCGGCAAGACGCGTCTGGCCGAGAGCCTCCTGGTCCAGGTCATCCACAGCGGCCTGCCGCTGGTGATCATCGATCCCAAGGGCGACCAGCTGCTGACCAACCGCGTGCTCGAGGAATGCCGAGCCCAGGGCCGGGGCCATCAGTTCCAGTACTTCTGCCTGGCCGCACCACCGCAGGAGCGCACCTGGAGCTACCTCAGCCGCTACAACCCCTGCGCCAGCTATACCGATCCCGCCGAGCTCGCGGCGCGCATCAGCAGCGTGCTGCCGCACACCCGCGATCCCTTCTGGACCAATGTCGCCAAGGCCATGGTCGAGACCTGCGTCACCCTCTGCCACTGGCTGAACTGGTACCTGCGCCTGCTCGGGGGCGGCGAGGCGTCGGCGCTGGCGCCGCGCGATGAGGCCACGGTGCCGCTGCTGGTGCTCGCCCTGCAATGGGCCCGGCACCACCCTGGCGCGAGCCCGGCCGAGGCGGACGCCGCCTGCCGCGGCATCCGCGCCAGCCTCCTGGATCCCGCCTGGCAGGCGCGCAGCCCGGCCGAGCGCGAGGTGGTGGCGCTGCTGCGCACCCGATCCCTGGCGGGAAACGCCATGCACAGCGCCCTGGAGTGGCTGCCGAGCATCCGTCAGGTCGCCGACTACGAGGTCGACCAGACCGTCGCCTTCCTCGGCTGGGTCTTGAAGATCGTCTTCCAGCATGTGTACCTGGGCAGTGCGCGCTTCGCCGCACCTGATGCCCCGCTGGTGCTCGCCGCAGCCGAGATTGTCGCGCGCCCTGGGCACGACGAGGCCTCGCTGTGGACGCTCTACCTGCAGGCTGGGCCCCATCCCCTGGAGTGCCGGCTAAGCAAGCAGTCCCCGGGGCGCGCCGAGGAGCGCCGCTTGCGCGACTTCTTTGACTATTTCGTGCCGCCCGGCGCGACCGACGAGGTCGCGCTCGGACGCTGCTTCGCGCAGCTGCGGCGGGCGCTGGCGGCACATGCCAGCGATGCGGCCAAGGATCGGCAGAAGTTCCTGGAGTACGCCACCACCCTGCAATCGGCGATCCGGCCCTTTCTGGGCGAGCGCGCGCGCATCATGTGCGCACCGGTCTCCGACCTGGACTGGGACGAGGTGGTGGCGCAGCGCCAGATCGTGTACTGCGCGCTCGGCTCGATGATCGACGAGCACGGCGCCAATGCCTGCGCGCGGCTGCTGATCCAGGACCTGGCGGCGTGGTTCGGGCGGCGCTACCAGTACCGGCCAGGCAATCCGCAGCCGTTCTACCTCTTCGCGGATGAAGTCAGCTCGTTCATCAATGAACCCTTCATCCAGCTGCTCAACAAGTGCCGCGGGGTCGGCCTGCGCGCCATCCTCGCCGGCCAGACCCGGGCGGATCTCGCCAAGCAGCTCGGACGCGAGGGCAGCCAGCAGGCCCTGGGCAACCTCAACACCCTGATCCAGCTGCGCAGCCCCCTCGAGGAGGACGCCCGCGATTTCAGCGGCCGGACCGGGGAGGTGACCATCACCCGCGACAGCCGCTCGCTCTCGGTCAGCCCCGGCGCCAGCCTGCTGGGCGGAGTCACCGGTGACTTCACCGCCCAGCACGCGACGTCCAGCAGCCAGGTCACGGTCAAGCGCGTCCCGCCGGACGCCGTGCTGCAGCTGCCGCGCGGCCAGGCCTTCGTCCAGACCCAGGGCCACGTCTACCTGATCAGCACCGGGCTGTTCGCGCCGCCGACCACCGACTTGTGCTTGGAGATCGGCATGCATCCCGGAGTGATGCGCGAGCCGGTGGGACCGCTCGCTGACGGCTCGGCGACGGCGGCGCACGGCGCACCCGTGCCAGGCGCCCCTGCACCCCGCAGTGCTGCGCCCCCGTCGCTCGCAACCGCAGCCGATATGGATGCGGCGCTGCCCGACGGCGCGCCCGACATCGATTGCCTTGAACCCCGGTGAGGACCCCATGCTTCTTCCCTGCGTGCCCCTTTGCGACCAGCTGCGCAGCCTGACCCCGGAGCTGGAGCGCCTGGCCACTGCCCTGGCGCTGCCCGCCGCGGGGCAGCGCCGGTGGCTTGAGGCCCCGAACGCGCCCTGGCGGCTGCTGGTGCGTCTGGTGGCCATCGTGCCGGCCTCGGCCGCGCACCACGACTGCGGCAGCGGCGGCCTGGCCCGCTACCTCCTGCGCGTCGCCCAGGGCGCCGCGCAGCGGCAGCGCGCCGCCCAGGCCGCCTTGGATGCGAGCGGCGCGCACGTCGCGACGCCGGCTGCTGCGCGCACGGCAGGCGATGCGCAGCAGGAGGTCGAGGATGCGGTGCAGCAGGAGGCACGCGAGCGCCTGGTGCTGGCGCTGGCCGCGAGCCTGCGCGCGGTGGGCGTGGTCTGGCGCCAGGAGGTGCAGGCCCGGCCCGGAGGTGAGGCCTGGCCGCGGCTGCGCTACCTCAGCGACTGGGCCCTGGAGCAGCAGGCGACGCAGCTGAGTGTCGTGTGGACTCC
>Ga0302314_10015408_pt1 | contig 12989 bp, 13 predicted proteins | sample III_Palsa_N2_3_FD_200533 | JGI IMG/M metagenome (GOLD analysis project Ga0302314, IMG submission 200533) | Peat permafrost microbial communities from Stordalen Mire near Abisko, Sweden - III_Palsa_N2_3 | ecosystem: Environmental > Terrestrial > Soil > Palsa > Peat permafrost | place: Sweden...
CTGAAGGTCGCTTCACCGGCGCCGGCGAACCCGATATCGCCCAGATCGAAAGATGTCCGCCCGACCGATGAGAAACCCATCACCAGAGCCGAATATGTTTGTGACTGCGCCAGTTTCAGGACACCCGTCGTTCCGTTGAACTCAACATTCTCGTTGAAGGTATCCGCCAAGCTCAGCGTCCCGTCGTCGATCAGGCCCACGCCCGAACCGGTAACCACGCCATCGACGCTGAGCGTGCCGCCCATGGCGACCAATGTTCCGGAGTTGGCCACCGCGCTCAGCACGTTCATGGCGCCGCCATTGATTGCCTCCAAAAGGCCGGCGTTGCTGACGGTGTTCGCGCCCGTGTCGATGGTGAGGGGTTTCAGATCGTTAGCTTTGATCACGCCAGAGGCGTCGTTCACTATCGTAAGAACACCGTCACCCAGGTCACCTGCGCCACTTATGGTGTTGTCAGCATTTGTAAGAACATCGGCTGCCTGCGAACCCTTGATGAAGTTGTTGGCATTGTTGCTGAGGGTCAATGATCCACCGCCCGTCAACACCGCGTTGGCCGTGAGCGTAACTCCGTCGACTGCATGACTGGCGGTAACCTTGACCGTACCGGCGTTGCTCATGGTTCCGGCGATTTTGACCCGGCTGCCGGTAATGGCGATCGAGCCCCCCGCGGCAGTTTCAAGCGTTTGACCGGTCACCTTTGAGTTAAGGATGAGCACGCTGGATCCAACGCCGGCGGAAATCTTTCCGCCGGATCCACTAAGGCTGATGTAACCGATCTCCAGTTCAGCCCCTCCCGTGGATTCGATCACCCCGGCGTTGCTCAATGACCCGGGCCCGGCGATATTAGAGTCAGACCCAAGTATCAGCGGATTGTCTGAAAAACTCGCATCGATCGTCCCTTGAGAATCGTTTTTCATAAAGAAACCGTAGCCGTCGCCGATAACGCCCGCCCCACTGAACGTATTATCAACGTTTTCCACATGAGTATTGCTATCTTGAACTAGGGAATTACGACTATTGTCACTAAATTGTACAACACCTCCGCCCGTTAACACCAAGTTCGACCGCACCTGAAAATCCACATATGTATTAACACTGTTCAGAAATATAGAGCCGGTGTTGTCTACCGTGCCGCCGATGCTGAGCCTGCCATTGTCCTCGACAACGATATGACCTGCATTGACGCCGTCTGCAGTGCCTTTTGTGACAGTGAAGATTTCGCCGTCGGCAACCTCCAACGTCGCGTTGGCCGCCGTTTCGATAGCGCTTACCGTCGTCAACGCCGTCACTTTGACCGTGTACGATTGCGACCCCGCCGCATCGAGAAGGGCGTCATCGTCCTTACCTGGCGTGACGCCGCCCCCCCAATCTGCTCCATGGCTGAAGTTGCCGTTGACAGGGTTGAGCCAGTGGATTTTAGCCATCGTCGCCTCCAACATCAGCGCTAGAGCTTTGGCTGCCTATACGGCTGGACAATCACTGTGAATGGGGAACCGGGGTTTGGCAATCACTTGTGAGCTCACCACCCGCCCCAGACGAGGACGCTTGGTCTGCTAGGGGCGCTTCATTACCGTTGGCTCGGCGCCCCATTCCGGACATCGACGGTAATCACGGGACGTGTCGATGAAGGGCTCGGTGCGTTGCTCACCGCCCTCATCTGTCGCTCCGCGACATCTTCTCCCAGCGGGAGAAGAGAGATCGAAACGCACATTTCCCCCCATTTACCCAGTAAGTTCAACCTCTTACGGTTCCACATCGGCGCGGCCCCTCATCCGTCTGCTTCGCAGACACCTTCTCCCGCAGGGGGAGAAGGAAGAGCTGCGGGCCTCACCGCCATTCGGCGAAGTGTTTCGATAGGCGCAGGCCCTGGTTCTGGTAGTGGGAGCCGCTTGTCCCGTAGAGGCGGACCGGGCGGGCGGCCATCGGTTCGTAGACGAGCCTCGCCACTGCCTGTCCGTCCTCGAGCAGGAACGGCGTCTCGTGGCTGCGGACCTCCAGGACGCCGCGCGATCCTTCGCCCCCGGCCTCGACCGTGCCGAAACCGGGATCGAAGAAACCGGCGTAGTGGACCCGAAACTCGCCGACGGCCGGGTCGATCGGGGTCATCTCGGCGGCCTGCCCGACGGGGATGTCGATGCTCTCTTTCGAGGCGAGGATGTAGAACTCTCCCGGATCGAGGAGGAGTTCGCCGTGGCGAGGATGCAGGGCCTCCCAGAAGTCCCTCGGATCGTGGGCGCCGACACGATCTAGATCGATGACGCCGGCGTGGCGGCGGGCGCGGAAGCCGGCGATGTCGCCGGTCAGGTCGACGCCTATGCTGCGGATCGCGAGGGTCGGCGGCACGCCACGCCGCAGGCGAAGCTGGCTCAGGCGGGTGCCCGTGCGAACCAGGACCGAAAACGTCTGCGGCGCGATCTCCAGATACAGGGGGCCGTGGTAGCCGGCGGGAATATCGTCGAACGCCGGCTGCCCATTGCTCAGTACACGGACGAATACGTCGACGCGGCCCGTCGAGCTCTTCGGATTGGCGCGAGCGGAGACGTCATCCGGCAGGCCGAGACTCTCCTGCAGCTCGGCGATGTACACGCAGCCCCGCTCCAGGACGGCCCCACGGCTCAGATCGAGTTCGTGCATGGCGACGTCGGCGATTCGATCGGCCAGGGCGCCGCGCAGCCTGGGAAGGAAAGACGCGCGGACGCGCCAGGCCCGCGCGCCGAGGCGCAGATCGAGACTGGCCGGCTGCACCTGATCGGCGTCGAACGCGCTCGCCGCGGCGATGGCGCCGTTGGCGATCAGCGTCTCGATGGCCTGACACGGTAGGATTCCAGGAGGGAGTGACATGTGAGCCGACACTCGCGGAGCCGAGAGGTTCTGGCAAGCGGCGCTTGACCAAGCGGGGGCCGGCGCCTTTGATGCCGGCCCTCTTCGCACCCGACCCACGAGAGACCGACATGGATGAAGATCCGCATGACTGGGACATCGCCACCCGGCTGGTTCGTGGCGGCATGGCGCGCTCCCCCTACGGCGAAACCGCCGAGGCGATGTATCTGACGCAGAGCTTCGTCTACGCCAGCGCCGAGGCCGCCGACGCGCGCTTCGCCGGCGCCGATCCCGGGTTCATCTATTCGCGGTACGGCAATCCCACCGTGCAGATGTTCGAGGAACGCCTGGCCCTGGCCGAGGGCGCGGAATACTGCCGCGCCACCGCGTCAGGCATGGCGGCGGTCTACCTGTCCTTGATGGGTTTGGTGAAGTCCGGCGACCACATTGTCGCCGGCAAGGCGCTGTTCGGGTCCTGCGCCTGGATCCTGAAGAACTGGGCGCCGCGGTTCGGCGTCGAGGTGACGCTGGTGGACGCCCCCGACCTGGCCGCCTGGCGCGCGGCCGTTCGCCACAACACCAGGGTCATGTTCCTGGAAAGCCCGGCCAATCCGCTTCTCGAGATCTGCGACATCGGCGCTATCTGCCAGATCGCCCGTGACGCCGGCGCGCGCGTCGTCGTCGACAATGTGTTCGCCACCCCGATCTACCAGTCGCCGCTGAAACTGGGCGCCGACGTGGTCGTCTATTCGGCCACCAAGCATATCGACGGGCAGGGCCGGGTGATGGGCGGCGCGGTGCTGGGATCGCGCGCGCTGCTGGAAGAGGCCTACCGCGACCTGATCCGCCATACCGGGCCGTCGATGTCGCCATTCAACGCCTGGGTGCTGCTGAAGGGTCTGGAAACCCTGGAGCTGCGGGTGCGCCGCCAGAGCGACACCGCCGCGATGCTGGCCGACCGGCTGGCCGCCCACCCGCGCGTCAAGTCGCTGCGCTATCCGACCCGGCCCGACCATCCGCAGTACGACATCGCCTGCAAGCAGATGAGCGGCGGGGGCAGCCTGATCGCCTTCGACCTCGGCTCCCAGGAGGCGGCGTTCAAGTTCCTGAACGGGCTGCGGCTGCTCGACATCGCCAACAACCTCGGCGACGCCAAGTCCATGGCGACCCATCCGACCACCACCACGCACCGGGCGATGACCGAGGAGCAGAGGCTGGAGATCGGCCTCACCGCCGGCTGGGTGCGCGTTTCGATCGGGCTGGAAGGCGCGCAGGACCTGGCCCGCGACATCGAACGCGCCTTGGACGGCAATACATGAGCGGCGCCTATGAGGCGGTGACGCGCGACGTCCTGGTGCGCGTGCAACCGACCTATCTGGCCGACCGGTCGGACCCCGCCGCCGGGCAATATGCCTGGGCCTACGCCGTCGACATCGAGAACCACGGGGCGGAGACGGTGCAGCTGCTGTCGCGGCGCTGGATCATCACCGACGCGGCGAACCGGGTCGAGGAGGTGGCCGGCCCGGGTGTCGTCGGAGAACAGCCGGTGCTGAGGCCCGGCGATGCGTTCCACTATACCTCCGCCTGCCCGCTCAAGACGCCGTCCGGCGCGATGAACGGAACTTACCGCATGGAGACCGAAGGCGGGGAGCTGTTCGACGCTGTCATCCCGATGTTCTCTCTGCATCTGCCGGACGCGACGCGACGGGTGAACTGAGAAGTGAGCTACACCCCCAGCCGCCAGCCGGCTTCCTTGGCGAAGCCTTCGAAGAATTCGCGATCGTAGGCGTGCTCGGGGTCGGCGCGGACGTGGCGGTCGATGAGGTGGGCGTCCGCGCCAACCAGGATCCGCCAGCTGTTCGACCGCACGCCATCCAGGATCACCGTGGCCGCCTGCGCCGCCGTCATCGGGGCGTCGTCACGAAACACCCGGGCCTGGCGGGTGAGGAACGCCTCGACGTCGGCGTCGCTGGCGGCGGCGCCGTCCAACCCCAGGGCCGACATGCGCCCGCGGGCGGCGGCGATGGCGGCCGGGGTGATGTCGTCGGAAGTCGCGCCGCTGAGGATCTTGCGCGAATTGGTGATGATCTCGGTGCCGATGTGACCGGGCATGACCACCGAACAATGGATGTGGGGTGCGTTGACGGCGAGGTCGGTGATCAGGGCTTCGGTGAAGCCCTTCACCGCGAATTTCGCCGCCGCATAGGCCGTGTGCGGAATTCCGGGACCGATCGAGGCCCAGAAGCCGTTTACACTGCTGGTGTTGATTATGTGGGCTTCATTGGCCGCCTTCAGCAGGGGCAGGAAGGCGCGCGTGCAGTGGTAGACGCCGCCCCAGCATACATTGAAGGTCTTTTCCCAGTTCTCGATGTCGCCGGCCACGAAACTGCCGCCTCCGCCGATGCCGGCGTTGTTGAACAGCAGATGGACATGGTCGGCGCTCTGCGCCGCGGCGGCCTCTTCCGCGAAATGCCTGATCTGGTCTGGATGGGAGACGTCGGCAAGGTGGGTGCTGACCCGCACGCCCTGCGGCGCGTCTGCCTCGCAGAGCGATCGGGTCACGGCCATGTTGGCCGCCGAAACGTCGCACATGGCGACACTGCAGCCTTCGGCGGTGAGCTGCCGGGCCAGTTCACGGCCCATGCCCGTGCCGCCTCCGGTGATCACCGCGATCTTTCCCGCGAAATCCTTCATGACTTTGCTCCCTCGTTGTTTATGGCGTCTAGTTTCGTATCCGCAGGATCATCGACTGGCTGGCGGTCGCCATGAGCTCACCGCTCTCTGCGAACAGGTGCATGTCGCCGTGCGCGAAACCTCCATGGACGCCCTGGATGCCGATGTCGCAGAGCACCCAGCGCGTAGGCGCGATGTGGCGAAAGCGGATAGTGTTGTCGAGGCTGTTTCCACCGGCCTCGCGCCCCAGGGCCACGCCCACGCCCGAGGGCACATGATCGGCCATGATCGCCAGCATCGCCCGGTCCACGGGCTGATCGCCGCGCGGCCGCAGCCAGAGCGCCATGCGGCCATTCTCCGACGGCCGCGCGAGAGCCGATCGCGCACCATGCGAGCTCTCGGCCACGCGCATCTCGAACCGGCTGTGAAGATCCCCCTGCGCGCCGCCCCAGTGATGGCTCTCGATGCAGTCTTCCGGCGGCGGGACAGGCGGCGGCTGGACCCACTGTTCGGAGATCTCGCTCGGGCGTTCGCCCAAGGCGGCGTTGACGGTCAGAATCTCCGTGTCTCCGACGTGGGCGATGACCCGCGCCTGACTGGTATGACGCCCGTCGGCGGGAACCCTGACATCCAGATCGACGATCGAGGGCGGCCGGGCGTAGGACAGGTACTGCGCCGTCGCCCAGACGACGGGCCGCTTGCAGGCTGCCTCCATCGCTCCGATGGCCGCCGCCAATCCCACGCCTCCGAACATGAACTGCTTGCCCGGCGGCCCGACGCACAGGTCCTCGCTCAACGGCAAGAACCAACGATAGGGGTTGTGCGTCGCCGTCAGACTGAAGAAGGCTTCGTCCATGGTCTTTGCGATATCATCCCGGTTTGGCGGGGGGAAGCGACGGACCTTGGCATGTGCGCCGTGTAAGCAGCTTGCGAACGGCGCCGGCCGCCGCGCCGCGACAATCATGGAGCTTCACATGAAATTGATCAGGGTCCTCGCCACGGCGCTCGCCGCTCTCTCGCTCGCGGGAACCACCGCCATGGCCCAGGGCGCGCCGAACGTGAAAAAAGCCTGCGCCGCCGACCGCCAGAAACTCTGCCCCGGAATCGACGATCCAAAAAGCGCCCATAAGTGTATGAAAAGTCACATGGCCGATGTTTCCCCCGACTGCCACTCGGCGATCGTGGCCGCCAAAGCGGCCCGCGACGCGCGCAAGGCCGAGGCGGCGAAGGCCGAGGCCGAATCCGCAGAAGCGCCCGCCGCCAGCCCGCCTCCCACCGCCCCACACTGAATAACCCTGTCGGCCGCGCTGTCTGAACGGACCGAACGGTTGAGTATTCGTCGGCCCGGTCCCAGCGTCGTCAAGGTTTTCGCGCTTCCGTACACAGACTTTTCGACCGTTGGAGCGGCGCAGTGACGGGCCGTATCCCGGCGGGTTGGCCGAGGGCGGGTCCTTGACCCCTCTCATGGCGGCAAAATATACACTCCACCGGGGGTTGACGGGCCTCAGTTGGGAGCAAATTTCATGGGGGACTCATCGAGTTCCGTTGGGGCTGAGAACGCCCCCAAGACCAACGACAAGCGGGAGCCGCTGCCGCGGCTTGTCTACCTTTCACTGCGCCTCAAGGAACTCGCGGCGGATTTGCAGGCGATGGTGACAGAGCGGCAAAAACTGAACGCAACCCTCAAGGACCACGCCGGCGACCCTTCCAAGGATGTCCGAAAGATGCGTGAGCGTCGCGGTTACTTGGCAATCCGCATCAACATCCTTCGCGCGGAGCAGCAGGGCCTGGCCGCTGAAAAGGAGGGGTTGGCGCCGCTGGCGGTGTCGCTGAGCGGTGGCGGCGGGCAGGATGTCGGCGTCGAGAGGAAGACCAAGGCGGCCTGAGACTCCGCGGCCGCGGGGATCCGGCTGAATTCAGAATCCATCTCTGGCGCGTCGTATGGCGGCCTCCAGAGCGCGGGCGAATTCGCGCCGTTCGGGGCGGCTGAGGGCCTGGGCGACCGGCAAGGCGCGATCGGACAGATGCAGGCGAAGTGCGGCCTCGTCGTCGTCTTCCCCGTCCGAAAAGCTGACCCGTGTGAAGGCGGTGGGCGACACCCACACCAGTTGCTCAGCGCCACGTTCCTGCTTGACGACGCGAACCTCGGCGGCGCTGATCAGGATGCGCTCGCGCCGCATGGCGGCCCGATCGCTGACGATCAACGCGATGACCATCGCGAAGAGACCGATTCCCAGGAATATCGGAATGGGCGCGGCGCCCATGGCCACGAATATGACCGCCATCGCCGAGTCGAACACCGTGACCGCGCCGATGAGCGCCACGGCGCCGCGCGGGGTGAGAGACCGATGCGGCGTGATCACCGCGTCCATGAACAGAGGACCCTCCATCGCCGCGCCACCATAGGCGCCACGCCCGGACTTGGCGAGCGCCTCCTTCGCCGAGAGGTCTGGACGAGTGGATGCTTGGCCCGGACGGCGAAGCTTGCCATGAACGGATCCATGTCCAAGGCTCCTCCTCCAAGGCCACCGCCCCCCAAAGAGCGAAGGCGCATCGCCGAAATCTTCGATCGGTTCGCGGCCGCGACCGCCGATCCACGCACGGAGCTGGGGTACGCGTCGCCCTTCACCTTGCTGGTGGCCGTCGTCCTGTCGGCCCAGGCGACCGACGTGTCCGTCAACAAGGCCACCGCGAAGCTGTATGCCGTTGCCGACACACCGATGAAGATGGTCGCGCTGGGCGAAGCGGGGCTAACGCCCTACATCGCCTCGATCGGCCTCTATCGCACCAAGGCGAAGAACGTCATCGCCCTCTCCCGCATCCTGATCGAGCAATATGACGGCCAGGTCCCGCTCAACCGCGAAGCGCTGCAAGCCTTGCCCGGCGTCGGGCGCAAGACGGCCAGCGTAGTCCTCAACGAGCTGGACGTCGAACCGGCGATAGCGGTCGACACCCATGTGTTCCGGGTCGCCCACCGCCTGAATCTATCCAGGGGCAAAACGCCGGACCAGGTTGAAGCCGACCTGATGCGGATCATCCCGCGAGAGCGGCGCACGCGCGCGCACCATTGGCTGATCCTGCACGGCCGCTATGTCTGCGTGGCCCGCAAACCCAGGTGCGAAGCGTGCCTGATCGCCGATCTCTGTCCCTCTCGCGAGCTTTTCGTCGGCGGCTGAGGGGCTCGTCAGAAGCGCGGTCATGCTCTATGGCCCAGCGATCATTATCCCGGAGATCGTATGAACACCGAATATGACGTGACGGCGATCGGCAACGCCCTGGTGGATGTGATCGCCGCCGCGGACGACGCCTTCCTGACGCGCCACGACATGGCCAAGGGCGCGATGACGCTGATCGACGAGCCCCGCGCGCACTCGCTTTATGGCGCGATGACGCCGGACCTGGAGACCTCGGGCGGATCGGCGGGCAACACCATCGCCGGCGTCGCCAGTTTCGGCGGCCGCGCGGCGTTCATCGGCAAGGTCGCCGCCGATCCGCTGGGCGAGGTTTTCGCACGAGATCTCCGCGCCCTGGGCGCCGCCTTCACCACGTCCAGGCTCACCAAAGGCCCCGCGACGGGACGTTGCCTGATCAGCGTCACGCCCGATGGCGAGCGGACCATGAGTACCTATCTGGGCGCCGGCGTCGAATTGACGGCCGCCGACGTGAGCCCGGCGCTCGTTGAAAGCAGCCGCATCCTCTATCTGGAGGGTTATCTGTTCGACCCGCATGAGGCGCGGCGCGCCTTCGCCAAGGCCGCGGGCCTGGCTCGCGCCGCGGGCCGCTCGATCGCCTTGACGCTATCCGACGGCTTCGTCGTCGAGCGCCACCGCGGCGCCCTGCTCGGCTTCATCGATACCCAGGTCGACATCGTGTTCGCCAACGAGACCGAGATCTGCGCCCTGTTCGAAACCGACGATTTCGACGCCGCGACGGCGGCCATCGCCGGCCGTTGCGCTGTCGCGGCGGTCACGCGGGGTGAAAAGGGCTCGATCATCCTGGCCGACGGTCAACGTCACGTGATCCCGGCCAATCCGGTCGAGAGGCTCGTCGACACGACCGGGGCGGGCGATCAGTACGCGGCCGGATTCCTCTACGGCTTCGCCAAGGGGCGTCCGCTGGAGATCTGCGGCCGGCTTGCGTCACTGGCGGCGGTCGAGGTGATCGGCCACTATGGCCCTCGTCCGGCCGTTTCGCTACGAAACCTGGCGGCGGCGAACGGACTCTAAGGAACGGTCATGTCGAGAACCGCCGACGTCACCCGCGACACCAAGGAGACCCAGATCCGGGTGAGCCTGGACCTCGACGGGTCCGGCGCATCGCGGATCACGACCGGCATCGGCTTCTTCGACCACATGCTGGAGAGTTTCGCCCGGCATGGCGGCTTCGACCTGACCGTCGAGACCAAGGGCGACCTGCATATCGACATGCATCACACCGTCGAGGACACCGGCATCGTCATCGGCCAGGCGGTCCACCGCGCGCTCGACGGCTTCAAGGGCGTGCGCCGCTTCGGGCACGCCTATATCCCGATGGACGAGACCCTGACGCGTTGTGCGATCGATCTGTCGAACCGGCCCTATCTGATCTGGCGGGTGAACTTCGCGCGGCCCAAGGTCGGCGACATGGACACCGAGCTGTTCAAGGAGTTCCACCACGCCTTCGCCATGAACGCCGGGGCGTGCGTGCACCTGGAGACCCTGTACGGCGAGAACTCGCACCACATCGCCGAGAGCGGCTTCAAGGCATTGGCGCGTGCGCTGCGCACGGCCGTCGAAATCGACCCCAAGACCGGCGGCGCGGCGCCGTCGACGAAGGGTGTGCTTTAACTTCAGTCTTTCCAAAAGTATTGCGCGCTTCCAGGTTGGCCCGTGGTGGTCGAGCGAGCGGGGATTCAAACACAGAGCAAGAGGAGAAGAAGGGAGGTCACGGAGGAGATCAGGCCGTAAAGATTGCGCCAGGTGGATTCTTGCGCTCCGCGCGAAGCGCAAACGTTCCATCCTTCTTTCTTCTCCGTGTTCCTCCGTGCCTCTGTGGTTTGATTCCACAACAGTAGCTTGGCCGATCTGCCTGGGTCGGCGGAGCCGCAAGCTGAAATGAGCGTGTAGTCGCCTGCTTCGTCCAGAATGATTGCCTTAGAATAATTTGCGTCATCCCGGCGGGGAGCGGCGCCGGGCCAGGAATTCCTCGGTGGTGTTGGCCTTGGGCATCGGGCCATCGGGGACGGGGACGTCGAGGAACGCGCACAGTGGCGCCCAGCCGTCGGCGAGATCGTAGACCAACAGCCGCTCGGGAGCGATGACCTCGCGTACGCGGGCGTTGTGGCGCTTGAACACCTCGATGACGTGGTCGTGGTCATGGATCCGCTGGTCGAACAGGGCGCCTATCACCTTTTGCGCCATATGCAGGAACGGCTCGGGCACGTTCGCGCCGGGGGCGTCCCAGTTGAAGATGGTCGCCTGGGTCGAACGCCACCACCCCTCGGGATCACGCTCGGTGAGGATGACCTGGGCGTCGGGGTAAACGTCGGCGAGCGTCTCGTAGAAGGTCGCGCTCGGCCAGTCGACCGTGGACGCATAGCCGTCAAAGACCAACCTCCAGTCCGTCGCGCCGCCATCGGCGGCGGCTTCCCAATAGCCGGGCGCGTCGGGGTTCTTGAACACCTCGAACATATGATAGCAGGGCCCAAAGCCGAGTTGCTCGAGCGCGAGCTTGAGGGACGTCGTCCCGGTCCGCCCAAATCCCGCCCCGACGATCGATAGAGTCATCCGCCCCCGTATCCCTCTCAGACGATGCGGCTCTTGCGGTCGGCCCAGTAGCGATCGCGAAGGATGCGCTTATAGAGCTTGCCGGTCGGCAGGCGCGGGAGCTCGGCCTCGAAATCCACCGAGCGAGGGCATTTTATCCCGGCCAGATGCTGGCGGGCGTAGGCGATCAGTTCGGCGGCCAGCTCGGCGGTTGGCTCGATCCCCGGCATGGGCTGCACCACCGCCTTGACCTCTTCGCCAAGGTCCGGATGAGGCACGCCGAACACCGCCGCGTCGGCGACCTTCGGGTGGGTGATCAGCAGGTTCTCGCACTCCTGCGGATAGACGTTCACCCCGCCGGAGATGATCATGAAGGTGGCGCGGTCGGTCAGGTGGACATAGCCATCGTCGTCGACGTAACCGACGTCGCCAACCGTGGTCAGTGAGCCATCCGGCGAAAAGGCTTCGGCCGTCCGTGCCGGATCGTCGAAATACTCGAACTGGTTGGCGGGCTTGAACCACAGCGTGCCACTGACGCCGTTGGGAACCGGACGCATCTCCTCGTCGAGCACGTGCAGTTCACCGATCACCACCTTGCCGACCGTGCCGCGGTGGGCGAGCCATTGCGCGCTGTCGCAGGTGGCGAAGCCGAGACCCTCGGTCGCGCCATAGTATTCGTGGATGATCGGCCCCCACCAGGCGATCATCTGTTCCTTTACGGTGGGCGGACAGGGGGCGGCGGCGTGGATGGCGATCTCCAGCGAGGAGAGGTCATAGCGGGCGCGCGCGTCGTCCGGCAGCTTGAGCATGCGCGAGAACATCGTCGGCACCAGCTGACTGTGGGTGACGTGGTAGCGCTCGACCAGGGCCAGGTACTGTTCCGGGTCGAAATGCTCCATGATCACCGCGGTGCCGCCCTGCTGGAGGGTCAAGCTCACGGCCGCATGTGGCGCCGAGTGGTACATGGGAGCGGGGGACAGATAGATCATGCCGTCCCGGTAACGCCACATGTCGTTCAGGAAGTCGTAAAGCGGCAGTCGCTGCGACGGAGGGACCTCGGGCAGCTGGCGCAAAATGCCCTTGGGTCGCCCTGTCGTGCCTGAAGAATAGAGCATTGCGCCGCCCAGAAATTCGTCGGCGATCGGGGAGTCGGGAAATCCCGCGGTGACTTCGTCGAGATTGAACACCTTCTGGCCGTCGCCCGGGCCATCGACGATCAGGCAGGCCTCGATCCCCGGCGACAGCGCCATCGCTTTCAACGCCACCTCGCGCTTAGCCATAGAGGTGATCAGGATCCGCGAACGGCTGTTGCCGAGGATGTAGGCGACCTCCTCGGGCGTCAGGTAGGAGTTGATGCAGGTATAGTAGAGTCCCGAGCGCTCGCCGGCCCCGCAGCACTCGATGAAGCGGGGGTTGTTCTCCATGAAGATGGAATAGTGGTCGAGCCGGTTGAGGCCCATCGAGCGCAGGTAATGGGCCAGCCGGTTGGTGCGTTTCTCCAACTCGCCATAGGTCACGGTCTCGCCGCTACCGGCCATGATGAAGGCCGGCTGATCGGGCTTGGTGGCGGCGTGCTGCGCGGGATACATCGGTCCCTCCCTGGCTTCGACTCTTGACGCGAAGGGCCATGCCGCGCCCGCGCCTGTCAAGCCGCCAAGCTCCGCGCAGCCTCATGAATCCCCTCATTTTTGCTGGCGCCGAGGAGTGAGCAGCGTTAGCAATCGGATAGGTATTTGATCTGATTGGGAAGCG
>Ga0302314_10015411_pt1 | contig 12988 bp, 6 predicted proteins | sample III_Palsa_N2_3_FD_200533 | JGI IMG/M metagenome (GOLD analysis project Ga0302314, IMG submission 200533) | Peat permafrost microbial communities from Stordalen Mire near Abisko, Sweden - III_Palsa_N2_3 | ecosystem: Environmental > Terrestrial > Soil > Palsa > Peat permafrost | place: Sweden...
AGCCGTCTTCGATGCCTTGCCACATGAGGTCGTCAAGCATGGCGCTCAGCTCCGCACCCAGGCTCCGTCCATGCGCGTGCGCCCTGGCGGCAAGCCTGTCCCGCACCTCGCTCTCCACGCGGATCGTCGTCATAGCCATTATTGAAGTATACGGGAGAGGCGTATACGTAGGATGGGCGCCGGACAGGGGGATGTCACGTTTCAACAGCGTCATGCTCGCAGTGTGTCATCTCGGTCCGACATTCGACCGAGAACTTCAGTGATTAGCATACGAAATCGTTAAATGGCACCTACTTGCGCTTTCCCGCGTTTCTAGAGCATTTCTGTCCGGCCGGACTTGCGGAGATCAAACCGCCGTCCCGCGCCGGCCAAGGTGCCGGTCAACGTCTCGACGTGTCCCTCTTATCAGCCCCTGTCGCTTCTGCGTGCGCTGTGAGTATGATCCGGAACAATCCGCGGCCCGGGCCGCCGCCAGGAGCCGTCAGGCAGCCGCGGACGACAGGGGAGCCGGGGGAGGCAGCCAGTGAGCGACGACGACAACAACCACGGGTTTCAGGGGTTCTTGGTCAACCGGGCGCGGAAGCAGCAGGCCGCGCAGCAGCAGGCGCCGACGAAGGCGCACGACATCAACCGCGTCGCGCAGTTCGACGGCTCGACGCCGGCCATGCACTGGCTCTCGGCCGCCTGGTCGCCTGACGGTTCCCAGGTCGCGACCGGCGGCTGGCACGCGCTGGGGAACAAGCACGGCGAGCTTGAGATCTGGAACGGGCGCACCGGGCAGCATGAGGGCCACAGCACGCGGCACCTCAGGCACGACCTTGCCGGGCACGTCATCTCCCTCTCCTGGGCGCCGAACAGCACGCATCTGGCCAGCATCGAGACGCACCTCAAGTCCGGCCTGCCGATACTGAACATCAGGAGCCAGGCCGAGGGGAAGCGCGCGATCAGCCTTCCCGAGGGCACGGAGATATCCCAGGTCGCCTGGTCACCGGACGGCAGCCAGCTCGCGCTGAGCGCCCGTGGCGCGCGGTCGGCGCTGCTGGTCGACCCCGGCAGCGGGCAGCTGCGGCGCACCCTCGAGGGCGTGTCAGGCCCGGTCGCCTGGGAGCCGGGCGGCCACCGGATCGCGGGCCCGGACGGCGCGAACGTCGCGATCTTCGACGCGGCCACCGGGCAGCGGGAACGCACCATCTCCGGTCAGCAGTACAAGGCCACCGCGATCTCCTGGGCGACGCGCGGCAAGGTCCTCGCGGTCTCCGACGGCGAGCACATCCGGGTGGTCGACGCGGACACTGGCGAGCGGCTGTGGAACCTGCCCTGGGCGACATCCGAGGGGGACCGCAGCGACGATCCCTCTGTGCACTACATCGGCTGGCTGGACAGCGGCCGCTACCTGCTCGAATTCCGCAAGTGGGGCGCCGTGTCCCGCAGCGACGCGAGCAGCAAAATCGGCACGGTCGCGGTCTGGGACATCACGACCCATTCGCTGTTCTGGTACCTCTTCCACGAGACGATTAACCGCGTGCAGTTCCCGCCGGCCGAGATCCTGGTGGGGCCGCAGGGCGGCAGGCAAACCCTCATCTTCTTCGACGATAAGCCGCCCCAGGTCTGGGAGATCAGCGGCGACCTACCGGGATTCCAGCCCTGACCCGCACGCCCATGCTGCTCGGTGCCCTGCTGGTAGGGTGCCCCCGTGCCTGAGGTAGAAGTGTCTGACGGGGTGTCCATCGCGTACGAGACGTTCGGGGAGCCGGGCGATCCGCCTGTTCTGCTGGTGATGGGCTTCGGGGCGCAGCTGATCGCCTGGCATGACGACTTCTGCTCGATGCTGGCCGGGCGCGGCCGGTACGTGATCCGCTATGACAACCGGGACTGCGGCCTGTCGAGCCGGTTCGATGACCACCCCGTCGACGTCGGCCGGCTCATCGCGACGGTGAGCCGCGGCGACATCCCGGCGGCGCGGGCGATGCTCCCGTACTCGCTCCAGGACATGGCCGACGACGGCCTGGGCCTGCTCGCCGCGCTGGGGATCGAGCAGGCGCACGTCGTCGGCTCCTCCCTGGGCGGGATGATCGCCCAGGTGATGGCCATCAGCCACCCCGACCGCGTGCTGACGCTCACCTCGATGATGTCCTCGACCGGGGAGCCCGCCTACGGCCGGTCCACCCCGGCCGCGCAGCAGGCGCTCTTCGATCCCCGGCCGTCCGACCGCGAGGGCTACATCGCCACCTCGGAGAGGGAACTGACCTGGTCATCCAGGCGCTACGCCAACCTCGGCGCGATCCGCAAACTCGCCGCGCAGAGCTATGACCGCGCCTACTACCCGGCGGGCGCCGGCCGGCAACTAGGCGCCATGCTCCTGGCCGGCTCCCGGGCCGACGCGCTGAGGGCCCTGAACGTCCCGACCCTGGTGATCCACGGCCTGGACGACACCCTCATCGACCCAAGCGGCGGCCGCCGCACCGCCGAGCTCGTCCCCGGAGCCGAGCTTCTGCTGATCGCCGACATGGGCCATGACCGCCCCCGCGAACTGTGGGACGACCTCTGCGACGCCATCGAAGCCCACACCCAGCTCCCCTAACCCAGACGGTCCCCTCCGCCACAGGCGCCACTCCCTAGGCCTGACGGTTCCCTCCGCCACAGGCGCCACTCCCTAAGGCCCGCAACTTCTCCATAGGCCCTCCGCTTCCCATCACTTCGGGCTTGATCATTCCGCTTCCCATCAGTTAGATATGGACATAGCAGACATATCGGGCGGAAAAATGGTCGTAACCGATGGGAAGCCGTTCGACTGGTCGGAAGTGATGGAAAGCGAAGCGGGCGCCCGCCTCCGGCGCCGCTCCTCCGCGAGCTGTCGTTCGCCCGGAGATAACAGCAAGAAGCCGGAGGCCGCGAAGAAATGGATCGTTCCATATTCTCATGATCCGCGGCCACCACGGAAAACCCGCACCCGGTCGCGACGGCGAACGGCCGTATCAGGACGGGCTGATCGAGATGGAGCCGACGTCGGAGCTGGCGCTGATCGCGTACGGCGAGCGGGCGGACTTGCGCACGGTGACGTTCGCCGTGCCGACGAAGGTCCGGGTGCTGATCTGGTACGCGACCGAGCCAGGCACGGTCAGCGTGATGGGGCCGACGGAGGTCGACGCGCGCAGCGAGCGCGGGGGAGCGGAGGACGTGGCGATGATGCCGCCCGCGTCCGACTTGAGGTTCACCTCGGCCGAGGCGAGGTTGACCGCCGTGATCAGCCCGGTGCTGGTCTGCGCGGTCGCCGGGCCCGAGAGCGAGGTCAGCGTGACCTCGCCCGCGCCGCCCGCTACCCGGACCGCCACGGCCCGCGGCACCTGGACGGTGTAGGAGATGGTGCAGGAGAGTTCAACCGGGCAGCCGTAGGAGAGGGTGAGCGTGGTCCCGCTCAGCACGTGCCTGGGGGCCGGCGGGGTCTTGGTGTACGACGCCTGCTGCGACACCCCGACGGTGGAGCGGTCGGCGCCGGTCACGTCAACCGAGCCGCTGCCAGCGTCGATGACCAGGGTCGTCACCCGGCTGTCGATCGTGAAGGACGTCGCCGCCGGGTAGTGCGCGGTGCCGAGCTGGCCGAGCGCGCCGCACCCGGTCAGCGCCGCAGCCGCCGTCAGCGCCGCGCACGCCGCGGTCGCGAGCGCGGCCACCGGACGCGAACAGGGGGCCATATCCCCCCATGCTGCCACGCGCCGGTAACGAACGGGTCATAGCCGACCCGGCCGGGCGGCCGCACCGAGCCCTCCGAGGCGAAGATTGCCGCCTAGTCATCATGGTGTTGCCGCGCACCGAGACATTAGATGGAAGCGTGTGGGCCACAGGGACGGCATGCCGGGCCGCCATTCCTGCCTTGTGGCCCACGATCACGCCCGGCGGCGGCCGGAAGCCGCCCAGCCCGAGAAGATCAAATTCTTTCACTCAGAACGAACGCGTGGTCCCACGTCAGCCGGCCCGCGCTCACTCCTCGAAGCGGCCGCCCAGATAGCGGGCGAGGAACCGCTCGGCCGCCGTGTAGAACTTGATCCGGTTCTCCGGCTTGGCGAAGCCGTGCCCTTCGTCGGGGAAGAGCAGGTACTCGTAGTCGATCCCGGCGTCCTTCAGGGCGGCGACGATCTGCTCGGACTCGGCCTGCTTGACCCGGGGGTCGTTGGCCCCCTGCGCGATCAGCAGCGGGATGCGGATGTCGCGGGCCCGCGACAGCGGTGACCGGGACCAGAGGAACTCCTCGTCGGTCTCCGGGTTGCCGACCCGCCGGTACAGCTGCGCGATCATCGGCGCCCAGTACGGCGGGATCGTCTCGAGCAGGGTCTTCAGGTTGGACGGCCCGACGATGTCCACCGCGCAGCAGAAGAAGTCGGGCGTGAACGCCGCCCCGACCAGCGCCGCGTACCCGCCGTAGGAGCCGCCGTAGATGGCCACCCGGGCGGGGTCGGCCCAGCCCCGGCCGACGACGTAGCCGACCGCGTCGAGCAGATCGTCGTGCATCTTGGCGCCCCACTCGCGGTCGCCGGCGGCGATGAACGCCTTGCCGTAGCCGGTGGATCCGCGGTAGTTGACCTGGACGCACAGGTAGCCGCGGTTGGCGAACCACTGCGCCTCCGGGTTGTAGCCCCAGGTGTCGCGAACCTGCGGCCCGCCGTGCACGTCGACCACGGCCGGCAGCGACGAGCGGTCGGCCCCCGGCGGGAACGTCAGGTACCCGTGAATGACGAGCCCGTCGCGCGCGGCGAAGCTGAACGGCTCCATCGCCGCGAGCGTGTACCCCGACAGCTCCGGCCGGGCCTCGAACAGCAGCGTGCCCGACTTGGCCGCGCGGTCGTAGGTGAAGTACGTGACCGACCCGGCGTCGACGTTGAACGCGATCATCCAGGTGGCGTCCGCGTCGTCCCGGCCGGAGATGGTCGGGTCGCCCGGGTGCAGTGCCCTGATCGCCTTCAGGTCGTCGGCGACCGACGGGTCGAGGACCAGGTACTCCATCCGGTCCTTGAGCACGAGCACGATCTGCGGCTCCTGCGTGTCCGGGTGCAGCACGACCCCGGCCACGTCCGCCTCGGGGTCGGCCGCCAGCACCGTCTCCTCGCCGGTGGCCAGGTCGACGCGCGCGAGCCGGGCGGTGTCGGTTCCGGCCGCGGTGACCATCAGCAGCGACCGCCCGTCGGCGCTGAACGAGACGATGTCGAACGATGTCACGTCCTCGGCCGGGATCGTCAGCAGCGTCCGCCAGTCCGCGCCGGCGCCGGGGTCGGGGTCGGGGTCGGGGTCGGGGTCAGCGGAGGCGTCCCGCACGAGCACGTCGAACGACCCGTCGGGCAGCGGCGCGATCGCGCAGCGGACCACGAGGTCCTCGTCCGCCACCCACCCGGCGTACCCCGGGTTCTCGATCTCCTTGACCAGCTCGCCGCTGACCAGGTCAAGCCGGTACACGTCGTGCAACTGCGGATTATCGGCGTTGATCCCGACCAGCACCTGCGTCGGCCGCCGCTTCGACGCCCCGATGATCGTGGCGTGGATCTTGTCGAAGGGCGTCAGGTCGCGCCGTTCGAGCGACTCCAGGTCCACGTCGTACAGCCGCCAGTTCTCGTCCCCGCCCGCGTCCTGCAGGTACAGCAGGTGGCGTCCGTCGTGCGCCCAGGTGAACACGCGCACCCCGCGGTCGGTGTCCGCGGTGACCACCCGCGCCGCCGCCCAGTCCACGCCGTCCTCGGAGTCGCCGATCGGCGCGACCCACACGTTGAGCACGCCGTCAAGCGGCGCGATCCACGCCAGGAGACGACCGTCGGGGGAGATGCGCGGCGCGGTCCGCTCCGGGTTGCCGAAAAGTACGCTGCGCGGGATGAGATCGACCATGGTTCATGCCTATCACACCGCCGGCCCTGGCTTGCGCCGCGCCGATCAGGTCGGCCCAACCAACCGGAATCCGCACGTTACGGGCGTATTTCCCGGCCGGTCAGCCAAGCGGTATACGCTCGTACCCGTGAGCGGCCCGCGTACGTCCCTGTCCGGCTGGCTGGCCAGGATGGGTTTCGCCGACGTGCCCAGGGCGGAACGCGAGCTCGCCTGTCTCGGCATCGCCACCGATGATCACCCGCTGCTCGCCGCCCTCGGCCAGGCGGCCGATCCCGACCTCGCCCTCGGCGGCCTGGCCCAGGTCGCCGACCGGGACAAGACCCTGATCAAGGGCCTGGCGGGCGACGCCGCGTTCCGCGCCCGGCTGATCGCCGTCCTCGGCGTCAGCAAGGCGCTGGCCGACCACCTCGCCCGCCACCCGGCCGACAGCGCCGTCCTGCGGGGACGGGACGCCGACCGCCGTCCCGAGCCGGGCAAGATCCGAGACGAGCTGCTGCTCTCGGTCGGCTCCGACCCCGGCGACGCCGAACCGGTCGCCGCCGCGACCGGCCACGACGCCAAGGCCGACCCGGCCGCGCTGCTGGCGGCCGCCTACCGCCGCCGCGTCCTGCACCTGGCCGCCCGTGACCTCACCGGCGTCGCCACCTTCGACGAGGTCGCGGCCGAACTGGCCGACCTGGCCGACGCCGTCCTCGACGCGGCCCTCGCCGTGGCCCGGGCCGAGCTCGCGGCCGACGCGGCGCCGGCCGTATCCGCCGCCCCCGGCCCGGCCCCCGCCCCCGGCCCGGCCCGGCTCGCGGTGGTGGCGATGGGAAAGTGCGGCGCGCGCGAGCTCAACTACGCCAGCGACGTCGACGTGATCTTCGTGGCCGAGCCCGCCGACGACCAGACCTCGGAGCAGGAGGCGCTCAACCTGGCCACCAAGCTGGCGGCCGGGATGATCCGCGTCTGCGAGCGCTCCACCCCCGAGGGCGCCATCTTCCCGGTCGACCCGAACCTGCGACCCGAGGGGCGGCAGGGGCCCCTCGTCCGCACCCTCGCCAGCCACCTGGCCTACTACGACCGGTGGGCGAAGACCTGGGAGTTCCAGGCGCTGCTGAAGGCGCGCCCGGCGGCCGGCGACCGCGGCCTCGGGGACCGCTACGCGACGGCGGTCGCCCCGCTGATCTGGCAGGCAGCGCAGCGCGAGAACTTCGTCGAGGACGTCCAGGCGATGCGCCGCCGCGTCGTCGCCACGCTGCCGAGGAACATGGCCGGCCGCGAGCTGAAGCTCGGCCCGGGCGGGCTGCGCGACATCGAGTTCGCGGTCCAGCTCCTCCAGCTCGTGCACGGCAGCGCCGACGACCGGCTCCGCGTGCCGGGCACGCTGCCGGCGCTCAAGGCGCTCGCCGACGGCGGCTACGTCGGCCGCGCCGACGCCGAGGAACTCGCGCAGGCGTACCGGTTCCTCCGCCAGACCGAGCACCTGCTCCAGCTCTACCAGCTGCGCCGCACGCACACGCTGCCGACCGACCCGGCCGCGCTGCGCCGCCTCGGCCGGGCGCTGAGAAATTCACGCTCGCTCAATCCAGTCATCGGTAACGGACCCGTGGTGTCACCGGTCCAGCCGCCGTCTGCCGTCCCGCCGCAGCGCACGATGCGGACTGCCCCGGCCGGTCGCCTGCCCGCGCCCGAGGAGGCCTTCACCCAGGCCTGGACCAGGCACGCCCAGCAGGTCAGGCGGCTGCACGAGAAGCTGTTCTACCGGCCGCTGCTCGACGCGGTGGCGAAGCTTCCCTCGGGCGCGGCCCGGCTGACCCCGGAGGCGGCGCGGGCGCGACTTGAGGCGCTCGGCTACCGCGACCCGGCGGGCGCGCTGCGGCACATCGAGGCGCTCACCTCCGGGCTGCGACGCCGCGCCGCCATCCAGCGGACGCTGCTGCCCGTACTGCTCGGCTGGTTCGCCGACGCGGCCGAGCCGGACGCCGGGCTGCTCGCGTTCCGGCAGGTGAGCGAGGCGCTGGGGGAGACGCCGTGGTTCCTGCGGCTGCTGCGGGACGAGACCAAGGCGGCCGAGCGGATGGCCGGGGTGCTCGCCTCGAGCCGGTACGCGACCGGCCTGCTGCTGCGCGCGCCGGAAGCGGTCAAGATCTTCGCCGACGATGCCGAGCTCGTCCCCAAGACCGTGGACGCGCTGCGGGCCGAGATGATGGCCGCGACCAGGCGGCACGTGGCCGTCCTGGACCCGGCGGCCGCGGCCGCCCAGCGCGCCCGGGGCGAGGCCGACGCCGAGCAGGCGGCGGTCATCATCCGCTCGCTGCGCCGCCGCGAGCTGTTCCGGGTCGCGGCGTCGAACGTGCTCGGCCTGATCGGGCTGGCGGAGACGGCGGAGGCGCTGACCGCGATCACCACGGCCACCCTGGACGCCGTCCTCACGGTGGCGATCGCGAAGATCGGGATGGAGCTGCGCGCCCCGCTGCCGGTCCGGTTCGCGGTGATCGCGATGGGCCGCTACGGCGGGCATGAATCGGGCTTCGGCAGCGACGCCGACGTGATCTTCGTGCACGACCCGCTGCCCGCCCTCGACGGGGCGGCCGAACGGCGGGCGTCGGAGGCGGCGCAAGCGGTCGGCACCGAGCTGAGCCGCCTGCTCGCGTTGCCCGCCCCCGACCCGCCCCTGCTGGTAGACGCGAACCTCCGCCCCGAGGGCAAGCAAGGCCCGCTGGTCCGCAGCCTCGCCGCGTGCCGCGCGTACTACGAGCGCCGCGCCGCCCCGTGGGAGCGCCAGGCGCTGCTGCGGGCGGAGTTCGCGGTCGGCGACGCGGCCCTCGGAGCGGAGTTCATCGCGCTGGCCGACCAGTTCAGGTACCCGGCCGGCGGGCTGGACGAGCCGACCGTGCGCGAGATCCGGCGGATCAAGGCGCGGATGGAAGCGGAGCGGATCCCGCGCGGCACCGACCGCGCGCTCCACCTCAAGCTCGGACCTGGCGGCCTGTCCGACGTGGAGTGGACGGTCCAGCTGCTCCAGCTCCTGCACGGCCACGCCATCGAGGGCCTGCGCACGACGCGCACCATCGAGGCGCTCGACGCGGCGGTCGCGGCCGGCCTCGCCACCCACGCGGACGCGGACGCGCTGGCGGCCGCCTGGCGCTTCGGCTCCCGCATCAGGAACGCGATCATGCTGGTGCGCGGCCGCCCCGGCGACGCGCTCCCGGCCAAGCACGACGAGCTGACCGCGGTGGCCCGCCTCCTCGGCTACAAACCAGCGGCCAGCGCGGCCGACGCCAGGGCCCACTCCCTGTCCGCCTGGAACGACACCCCGGCCCAGGCCCTCGAAGAGGACTACCGCAGAACGGCGCGGCAGGCGCGAAAGGTCATGGACCGGCTGTTCTACGGCTGACGGGTCTGGGCTGCCGCAGTTTCTTAGAGCGGGGGGCGCTGGGGGGCGGCGATACCGGGCTGAACCGTCATCGTGCCACTGGCGTCACTCTGCCAGGGCGGTGAGCAGGGCGGCGGCTTCTTGGACTGCCTCTGCCGGATCGAGGGCGGGGCCGGGCGGTGGGGGTGCCACGACGCGGGCCTGGGCGATTGCGGGGGACAGCGGTACCGGGCACGGTCGGTTGCCGCGTTCCCTGATGGCGGTCGCCGCCGCTAGCAGCCGCCCGCTGGCCTCGATATCGGCCTCCGGCCGGACGGGCGCTCGCTGCACGACCAGGGCGGCCGTCTCCAGGCCGAGGGCGATGGGGAACTTGAAGGACAGCGCGCGGGCGGCCGTCATCGCCTCGGCCGCCTTTGCCGCCGCTCCGGTCACGTTTCCGCCGGCCAGCATCGCCTGCGCCAGTAGGCACCGGATAAGCGGGATCTCCCGGTCGATGCCCAGTTCACCGGCGTCGCTGTCGGCCTGGGTGCCCAGTTCTACGGCGGCGCCTAGGTCGCCGTCGGCCAGCGCGATCCCGGCGGCGGCGCACAGCAGGACCACGCGGGCGATCCGTCGCGACCCGGCCAGCAGCGGCATCGCCTCGGCGACGTAACCGCGTGCCGCGTCCAGCGCGCCGACCTGCCAGCAGACCATCGCGGCGGTCGGCAGGGTCGCGGCCAGCTGCTCGGGCGAGCCGGCCCGGCGGCAGAGCGCGATCGCTTCCGCGGCGAAGTGCGCCGCCTCGGGGCTGGCCCTCTCCGCGAGCACGCAGCCCATCCCGATCGCCGCGCCGACCTGCAGGTCCGCACCGAACGGGGCGGCGGCGTCGATCGCGCGGCGGACATAGCCCAGTGCCTCCTCGCCCCGGTCAACGTCGTCGAGCAGGCCGCCGAGGTAGATCAGGGCGCGGGCCGCGTACTCGTCGGGCTGGCCCGCCAGCTGCTCGGCCGCCGAGCGCAGGTCCTCGCTGGCCGTCGCGGTGTCTCCGGCCCAGTAGCCGAGGTAGCCGAGGGCGTAAGTGGCGTGCGCAGCCCCGGTCCCGGGCGGGGCGCCCGCCAGCAGCCGGGACAGCCAGAACCGGCCCTCGGCGACGTTCGTCGCCGCCCAGTACCGGTGCAGCCGGAAGGCGAGGTCAAGGCCACGGCCGGGGGCGAGGACGCCGTCCACGGCCGCGCCCAGGACCGAGCGAACCGCCGCGATCACCTCGCTGATCGCGTCCAGGTGGGGTCCGGGCGGCTCCTTGGCCTCGGCCGGAAGCACGGCGGCCACGGCATCCGCCAGGCGGGCGATGGTCTCGGCCGCCTCCCCGGACGCGTTGATCAGCTCCCTGGCCATCCGGTGCAGATCATCATCCTGGTGGTAGCGCCAGCGCGGGCCCGAGCGGTCCACGCTCAGCAGCCCGCGCGCGGTCAGCTCGCGCAGGATCCGCACCAGCCGTACCGGCGCGATCGCGCCGCCCGCCACCACCTCGCGCAGGAACGGCAGCGCGACCGGCCCGTCGAGCACCGCGAGCCGCCGGAAGACCGTCGCCTCATCGGGGGCGAGCAGCGCGTAACTGCTCGCGGCGATGGCACGGACCAGGTCGGCGCCGTCGGCGGCCGGCTCGGACAGGTGGTCGAGCAGGTCGGGCACGGACATGGCCGCGAGCTGCGCCCCCGCCAGCTCGATCGCGAGCGGCAGTCCGCCGCAGCGGCGGCATAGTTCGGCCACGAACGGCGCGGTTGACTCATCCAGGGCCAGGTCCCCGCCGCCGCTGCGCGCCCGGTCGGCCAGCAGCCGCACGTGGTCGCTGGCCGCAAGCTGCTGCCAGGTGTCATGGCCGGGTGTCGGGAACGCGGCGACGCTGATGACCCGCTCGTCGTCAATGGTCAGCGGAACCCGGCTGGTGACCACGAGCGTCAGGGCCGGGCATGCCCCGAGCAGGGTGGCGGCCAGGGACGCGGCTCCGTCGAGGACGGCCTCGCATCCGTCGAGGACCAGCATGGCCCGCCCCAGCGGCGCGAGGTTGCCCGCGATCAGCGCCGCGGCGTCCTCGGTACCGACCGGCAGCCCAAGCACCATGGCGGTCTCCGCCGCGACCAGCTCATCCACCTCGACCGCCGCCAGCGACACCCACAGCCGCCCGCCGCTCAGCGCGGCTGCGGCCGACGCGGACCGGGCGACCTGGGTGACCAGACGTGTCTTGCCGACGCCGCCCCGGCCCGCGACGGTCACCAGGCCAGGCTCCCGGATGGCCTCCTCGATCGCCGCGATCTCCGCTTCGCGGCCGAAGAAGGCCGACGACGGCTGCGGCACCCGCGCGGCCCGCCCCGGTGCCGTTCCGCCCGGCGTCGCCCCTCCCGCAGGGGCGCTGCCGATCGCCGCCAGGTAGGCGTCGACGGTCTCGAGCGCCGGATCCACGCCGAGTTGCTCGGCCAGGATCTCCCGGCAGGCCTCGTACGCCTGCACCACGCCGGCCCGGTCCCCGGCCCCGAACAGCGCGCGGAAGAGGATGCGGTGCGAGCGCTCGTTCAGCGGGATGGAGCTTACCGCGCGGCGGCCGGCCGCCACCGCCCGGTGGTGGTCACCAAGCGCGCCCGCCGACCCGGCCACCAGTTCCAGCGCCCGCAGCGCCAGCGCGTCGATCCGCGCGCGGTGCGGTGCCAGCCAGGAACCGTCCTCGTCCGGCAGCAGCTGATCGCCCGACAGCTCCATCACCGGCTCGGCGGCGGCGATCGCCGCTTCGTGCCTGCCTTGCCCGGCCAGGCCGGCCGCCTCGGCCAGGGCCGCCTCCGCCAGATCCAGGTCGACACTGGCTCCGGGCGCCAGGCCGTACCCGGAGGGGGTGGTGGCGATCAGCCGCTGCCCGTCGGCCTCGACGGCGGCAAGCGCCGCGCGCAGCGACCCGATGACTCCGCGCAGCGCGGCGGGCCAGGTACGGGGCGGCGCGCCCGACCAGATGAGCTCGGCCAGGCGTTCGGCCGGAACCGGACTGCCCGCGAGCGCCAGCGCCGCGAGCGCCACCCTGGCCCGGCGCCCGCCAAGCTCCAGGCCGGTCACCGCGACAGCACCACGCCGCACCGCGCCCGCGCCGATGACCTCCACCCGCACGCCCAACGCATCGGCTGTCTGGCCCGGCTCGGCGGCGGCCCCCCTGACCGTCATTACTCAGACGTTACAGCCACGTTCTTTACTTTTGACCGACACGACAGAAGCGACCGAATCTGCCTGGAGACCGCGATGCCCCTTTTCCCCCGTCGTACGTCGAGCCGCCTTGCCTGGGCGGCGGCCGCGGCCGCCTGCGCCGCGGCACTGCCCACCCTGGCCGCACTCTCCCCGGTACAGGCAGCCGTGCGCGCGCCGGCCGGCCAGGCGGCCGTGACGCGCGCCGCCGCGAAGGCCGGCCTGACGCATTCGCCGATCACGGTGACCAACAACGCCGAGTTCTCCGGCTACGACCTGGCCACCGGCCCGAATGGCACCGCCTACCTGGGCTGGATCGGCGACACCGGGGCCGGGCGCCAGGTGCACCTGTGCACGCTGCCGAGCGGCGCCACCCGCTGCGCGGGCGGCGTCCAGACCATCGCCTCGGCACCCGACCCCACCTTCACCTCGACGGCGGCCGGGCTCCGGGTCCTGGTGAGCAAATCCAACCTGGTGACCCTGGTCTGGATGCACTCCACCGTGGCCTCGGAGAACGGCCCCGAGGGGGACGAGATCGCCATCGCCACCTCCCAGGCAGGC
>Ga0302314_10015412_pt1 | contig 12987 bp, 8 predicted proteins | sample III_Palsa_N2_3_FD_200533 | JGI IMG/M metagenome (GOLD analysis project Ga0302314, IMG submission 200533) | Peat permafrost microbial communities from Stordalen Mire near Abisko, Sweden - III_Palsa_N2_3 | ecosystem: Environmental > Terrestrial > Soil > Palsa > Peat permafrost | place: Sweden...
GAAGTCGGGCAGTTCGTCGGCGACGGCCAGCCGGGCGAGCGCGGTCCGGCGACGCCTTGCCGTCCGGCGCTGGCTGCGGGCCAGATTGGTCGCGATCCCGAGCAGCCAGGGCCTGAGCGAGCCGCCGTCGGCGGCGATTGCGTCCCGGCTGCGCCAGGCCTCGAGGAAGGTCATCGCCATGATCTCTTCGGCCGCCGACCAGTCGCCGGTCAGCCGGAAGGCGTGGTTGTACACCGACTTGGCGCACGCGTCGAAGACCGCACCGAACGCGTCGGCATCCCCGGCCCGGGCCTGTGCACGCAGCTGCGCCGTTGGATCGTCCATATTCATTTGCTGGCTCGGCCTGTCCGAGGGTTCCCGTGACCCACATCACATTATGGTGAGAGTGCAAGATGATCTTCTTGGCCGCGCCCATCACGCACTAACAGGCCCGCAGGCGGCGGGAACATTGGCTGGTCAGCGGCGTATTTTCCGCCCCGGCCGCCTGGTCCTTCCTGTTCCAGGTCGCGGTCCACGGGGCGTCCAGCTGGTAGCTGAACTCGCCCTTGGAACCGGTCTTGATCGTCTTCGTCCAGTAGTACCACTTGTTCTTGTACTCGACGTTGAGCTCAAGATCCTGCCCGGAGTAGTCATTCCACTTCCCGTTGGCGTAGTACTGCAGCACCCCAGTGAAGGTGAGCACATGCTTGCCGCTTACGGTCTTCTCGGAAACCTTGTAGTTCGTGATTCGGTCGGCATACCGCCAGGTCAGCACCGCGGGACTGGCCGACGACGCATAGCTAGTCGCGCCCTTGGTTCCCTTGTAGATGACCCGGTAGTGGGCGTAATTCTCTGGGGCCTTGCCGTAAAGAGTGTCGGTGAACCAGGTGCCGCCGACGCCACAGTGTGAAGTCTTCTCGTTCGACGGGATCGCCGCCAGGTTCTTCCATGCCGACCATGACTTGCCATACGGAACCTGGTACTGCAGCTCAAGTCCTGCAGTGGAAGTGAACGACTGCGCGGTATCGCCGCTGAGGAAGGTCACGCACCCCTTCACTGACAGGTCCCAGTACTGATCCAGCTTCACCGACAGCGACTCGACAGTCGAGCGGCTCGGCGGCCAAGAGCCGATCCGGCAGCTGCCCGGGGAACCTGGCCCGCCAGAAGCCATCCAGCCACGCCGGGCTAAGCTGCTTCTTCATCCCTCGACCACTGCGGGTGTCGCCACCATCTTCGCGTCGGGAAAGCGGTCGAGTACCGGCGCGGCGCCGAAGAAGTGGTCGCCGTGGCCGTGGGTGATGAAGATCCTGGTCAGGTTCTTGCCGGTGGCCGCGATCCAGCCGGCCAGGTCCTCGCCCTCGGCCGCCGTCATCAGCGGGTCGACCAGGACCGCGCTCGGGCTGCCGGGCTCCGCCGTACCGACGAGCAACTGCTGACCGGGCGCTGCCCGCACATCGAAAGTCTGGTAGGTCAGCTCCACCGGGCCAACTTCCGGGTGACGGAAGATCTTGTACGCCCGGCTCAGCCCGCGCGCCGTCTGGTCCTCCCAGAGCGCGCGGAACTCGGGGGACTGCGGCAGCAGGTCAGCCACCAGCGCCTTGCGCGATCCCGTTGACCACCTGGGCCGAGGGATTCCGCTCCCGGCCCTGCTCCAGCCGGGTGTAGTAGTCCGCACTGACAACAGCCAGTACGGCGACCTCCTCACGCCGCAGACCCGCGACGCGGCGATCACCGCCGGCCGGCAAGCCAACAGACGCAGGCTCTACCCGGGCTCGATGGGCACGCAGGAATGAGGACAGATCGCCAGCCGACATCCCCATGGCTGCCAGACTACGCCCCGCCGCGCTGCCAGGCCGCGGCCGTGGGTGAGCAGGCAATCGCCACCATCGCCCAACCTGTGGGTCTTCGGGTGGCTCACGGCAGTCGCGCCACTCGGGGACCTATTATTCTGTCGATTCAATCCGGTCGTCGCATTACCATGCTCAGTTTCGTGATGAACGGGTTTTATGATTCCTGAAAGACTTTCTTTAGAATTAGTCGCTGTAGTGTCAGTTGCTGAGTGTCATATAGCTGCTGAGCAGGCATTATGCCAATGCCACGCCAACGTGGCAGCATCAGGTCGCACGCGTCGGGCGTGCGAGTAACGGGTGGCATCGCAACTCAGATAAATCTCCGGAGTCTCTCAGCTGGCCTGCATAAAAAGTCAGCATCCTCAAACTCATAACGGCTGCGGAGACGGAAAAGTCCGCAGGCTGAATGTGAGGGTTCATGAACACGAGCGTTCGGGACGGCGTTAGCGGCGAAGAGGATCATCGTCCGGGATCACGCAGCTGGCTGGGCGGGCGTGTGCTGACTTGCGACAGCTACGACGATTCGATCAGATGGCGGCCGGGCGAGCGGCTTGAGCATCTGTTCGAGCAGCGCTGCGAGTGGCTGAGCCGTCAGGGTCGGGCCGGTCATCTCGTGGTGGATGCCGCGGGCGGCTCGCTGAGCTATCCGGAGCTTGACGCGCGGGCGAATCAGCTGGCGCGCTTCCTGATCCGGCAGGGCGTCCGGCCCGGCGATCGGATCGGGCTGCTGTCCGACCGGGCTGTGGACGGCTACGTCGGCATGCTGGCGGTGCTCAAGGCGCACGCCGCCTTCGTGCCGCTTGACGCGAGCTTCCCGGCGGACCGGGTCGCTTACATCGCCTCCGATGCGCGGGTTCAGCTGATCCTGACCCGCTCGCACCTCGCGGCCAGGCTCGGGCCGCTGGCCGACCAGGTCGGGCTGCTGTGCGTGGACCAGGCGGAGAGAGCGATCTACGCCGAACGCCATGAGCCCCTCGCACCGGACGAGGTGGCGCAGCCGTCCGACGGGCTTGCCTACATCATCTACACGTCCGGCTCGACCGGCAGGCCCAAGGGCGTGGCGGTCGGTCACGCGAGCATCTGCAACTTCGTCCGGGTAGCCGCCGAAGCCTACGGGATCACCCACGACGACCGGGTGTACCAGGGCATGACCATCGCGTTCGACTTCTCGGTCGAGGAGATCTGGGTCCCGTGGATGTGCTGCGCCACCCTCGTACCCAAGCCGGACGGCGGCAACCTGCTTGGCCTCGACCTCGGCGCGTTCCTCAGGGAGCGCCATGTCACCGCGCTGTGCTGCGTGCCCACGCTGCTGGCGACGCTGGAGGAGGATCTCCCTGAGCTCCGCTTCCTGCTGGTGTCGGGCGAATCATGCCCGCGTGACCTGATCGTCCGCTGGCATCGGCCCGGTCGCCGCTTCCTCAACGTCTACGGTCCAACCGAAGCCACCGTGACCGCGACCTGGACGGTCGTGCACCCCAGCCGGCCGGTCACGATCGGGGTCCCGCTGCCGACCTATTCGATCCTGATTCTCGATCCTGAGAAAGATGTGGCGCTGCCGCCGGGATCGATGGGCGAGATCGGCATCGCGGGCATCGGGCTTGCCTACGGCTACCTCAACCGGCCTGACCTCACCGAGCGCGCGTTCCGGCCGGACTTCCTCGGCATCCGCGGCAATCCGCCGGGAAAGATCTACCGAACCGGCGACCTCGGGCGGGTGAACCGTCAGGGCGAGATCGAGCATCACGGCCGCATCGACACCCAGGTCAAGATCCGCGGCTACCGCATCGAGCTGACCGAGATCGAATCGGTCCTGCTTCGTGTCCCCGGCATCGCGCAGGCGGTGGTCAACACCTACCGGCCCAACCCCGATGTCGTGGAGCTTGTCGCCTACTACAGCCCGCGCAAGAACTCACCACCGGTGGACCCGGGCCGCGTTTACGAGACCCTGCGCGAGCGGCTGCCCGCGTACATGGTGCCGGCCTACCTGGAGCTGCTGCCGACTATCCCGATGATGCCAAGCGGCAAGGCGGACCGCAAACGCCTCCCCCCGCCGAGCGGCCCTCGCCTGCTGGCCGCCCGCGGCGCTGTGGTGGCTCCGGCGGACCCAACAGAAAGTGCGCTCGCGGCCGTACTTGCCGACGTGCTCGGAGTCGATCGGGTGTCCGTGGACAGCCATTTCTTCGACGAGCTGGGTGCCAGCTCGCTGCTGATGGCGCAGTACAACGCGGCGCTCCGCGAGCGCACCACCCTGCCTTCGGTGTCGATGAAGGACATCTACCTGCACCCGACCGTGCGCAAGCTGGCGTCATCGCTGGTGCCCGCGGTCCCCCCGCAGCCGTCCAGCGCGGTATCCCCGCCCATGGGCCAGCCGCGACTAGGCGGGCAGCCGCATCCTGCCATGCAGTACAACCCGTACCAACCGCCTCCGCAGCCGCCAGTTCAGCCGTCGGGCACCCCGCATTACTTCCTGTGCGGCGCGCTCCAGCTACTGACGTTCGCCGTGTACATCGCTGGCGTCGCGCTGCTGCTTGAGGCCGGTTTCTCCTGGGTACTCGCGGCGCGCGGCATCCTGGACGTATACGCGCGGCTGGTGGCATTCGGCGGCGGCACCCTGTTCGGCCTCGGTGCGCTCCCCATTGTGGTCAAGTGGCTGCTCATCGGCCGGTGGAAGACACGGCGTATTCGGGCCTGGAGCCTCGGCTACTTCCGGTTCTGGCTGGTCAAAACCATGGTCGTCGCGAATCCAGTGGCCCGCCTGTTCCTCGGGACGCCGCTGTACACGCTGTACCTGCGGGCGCTTGGCGCCAAGATCGGCCGTGGCGTCACCATCCTCACTCAGCACATCCCGGTCTGTACCGACCTGCTGACCGTCGGCGCGGGCAGCGTCATCACCAAGGACACGTTCATCAGCTGCTACCGCGCCCGGGCGGGGCTGATCGAGACTGGTTACGTTACCCTCGGCGCGGGCTCGTTCATCGGCGAGCACTCGGTCCTGGATATCAATACCGCGCTCGGCCAACGGGCGCAGCTCGGGCACTCGTCCGCCCTGCTATCCGGCCAGGCGATCCCGCCCGCCGAGATCTGGCACGGCTCCCCCGCCGAGCGGGCCCCGCGCGGCACCGTCTACCAGACCGTGCCGCCTGTCCGCGGCGACACGCTACGCCGAGCGTGGTCAGGCACCGTCCGGCTGCTGCTGTTGCTGGCCGTGGCCGGCCCTGCGGAGGCTGCGGTCTCGAGCCTGCTGCTCACGCACTCAGGGGCACTGTCCCTCCTGCTCGGCGGCAGTCCGCGAGTGACGAGCTTTCCCTATTACCGTGACGCGCTGATCGGTGGCGCGGCCGTGGTCTTCGGCCTGACGCTGGCCGGCCTGATCATCGTCGGCCCGGCCGGGCGGCTGCTCAGCCGCCTGCTCAAGCCGGGGTGCGTCTACCCCTTGTACGGCTTCAGGCACGCGGTGCTGCGCACCGTCACGCGGATGACCAACATCAAGTTCTTCAACGCGCTGCTCGGTGACAGTTCCGCCATAGCGGGATACCTGAGCTACCTCGGCTACCGGCTGAGGCCCGTGCAGCAGACGGGCTCCAATTTCGGGATGGAGGTCAAGCATGACGTGCCGACGCTCAACGCCGTCGGCACCGGGACGCTGGTCTCCGACGGGCTGTCCATGATCAACGCGGAGTTCTCCGCCAGCTCGTTCCGCGTCGCGCCCGTCGTCATCGGTCGGAACAACTTCCTCGGCAACGGCATCGCCTACCCGCCAGGCGGCCGGACAGGCGACAACTGCCTGCTGGCGACCAAGGTCATGATCCCGGTCGCCGGTCCGGTCCGTGAGGGAGTCGGCCTGCTCGGCTCACCCTGCTTTGAGATCCCGCGCTCGGTCAGCCGCGACCGCCAGTTCGGCAAGCTCAGCGGCGGCCGCCTCAAGCGGCGCCTGCTGCGGGCCAAGAACCGGCACAACGCCGCCACGATGGGGCTATACCTGCTCGTGCGCTGGCTCTACGTCACCGGGATCTTCCTCATCGCGTTGCTGCCACTGCGCGACGGCGGCATCCGGGCCGGCACGCTCGCCACGGCCGGCTCGGTCGCGGCCGACCTACTCTTCACGATCGTCTACTTCGTGCTTGTCGACCGGGCGGTCACCGGGTTCCGCGCGCTGCGGCCGAAGTTCTGCTCCATCTACCAGCCTGCTTTCTGGCGGCACGAGCGGTTTTGGAAGATCCCGGCGATCGGCTACATCCAGCTGTTCAACGGCACGCCATTCAAGGGCGTCATCTGGCGGCTGCTTGGCGTGCGGATCGGCCGGCGCGTCTTCGACGACGGCTGCTCGATCATCGAGCGGAGCCTGGTCAGCGTGGGCAGCTACTGCACGCTCGCCGCCGGGAGCATCATCCAGTGCCACTCGCTGGAGGACGGCGCCTTCAAGTCCGACTACACCGTCATCGGGGCCGGATGCAGCGTGGGGAGCGTCGCCTTCGTCCATTACGGGGTCACGATGGGCGAAGGCTCCGCGCTCGACGCCGATTCCTTCCTGATGAAGGGCGAACGCGTGCCGCCTGGCGCGCGCTGGGGCGGCAACCCCGCCACCGAGCGCAGAAGTCGCACCCTGTCGAACAAGTCCGTACCCCGGCGTGCCCCCCAGTTCATCACCGCCCAGCGGGGTTCCCCCTTCCAACGAACAGGAGCCTGACCCGATGGACATCTTCGAGGCACGCGAGTCTGCCGTCCGCAGTTACTGCCGCACCTGGCCGATGGTGTTCGGCCACGCCGTCGGCAGTCGGCTGTACGACGAGGAAGGCCGCGGCTACCTGGATTTCTTCGCCGGGGCAGGCGCGCTCAACTACGGGCACAACAACCCGGTGCTGAAACGCGCCCTGCTCAGCTATCTGGCCGACGACGGCGTGATCCATTCACTCGACATGCACACGGTCGCCAGGCGCGAGTTCCTTACCGTGTTCGACGAACTGATCCTGCGCCCACGGCAGCTGGATTACCGTGTGCAGTTCCCCGGACCGGGCGGCGCCAACGCCGTCGAGGCGGCGCTGAAGCTGGCCCGCAAGGTGACAGGCCGCACGGAGGTCATCACGTTCACGAACTCCTTTCACGGCATGACGCTCGGGGCGCTTGCGGTCACCGGCAGCGCCTTCCACCGCGCGGGGGCGGGAGTACCGCTGAATCATGCAACCCCGGTTCCGTTCGATACTTCCTCCGATTTTGACGGGCAGATACCTGACTTCACCTGGCTCGAGCGCTTGCTCGTGGACAAAGGCAGCGGCCTGGACTTCCCGGCTGCGGCGATCGTGGAAACGGTGCAGGGCGAGGGCGGGATCAACGTCGCGAGCGCGGAGTGGCTGCGCGGCCTGTCCGCCCTGTGCCGTGAGCACGGCCTCCTGCTCATCGTCGACGACGTCCAGATGGGCTGCGGCAGGACAGGTCCGTTCTTCAGCTTCGAGTCTGCGGGGATCACCCCAGACATCGTGTGCCTGTCGAAGGCCATCAGCGGGTACGGGCTGCCGCTCGCGCTCACCCTTATCCGGCCCGACCTGGACATCTGGAAGCCAGGTGAGCATAACGGCACGTTCCGCGGTGTCAACCCCGCGCTGGTGACCGGTACCGCCGCGCTGCGCGCCTACTGGAGCGATGACAGCCTGGAGCGCGGCACGCTCGCCAAGGGCGGGCGGATCATCACGGCCCTCACTGCGATCACCGATTCCGTCCCCGGCACCCAGGTCCTGGTACGCGGCCGCGGCATGGCCTACGGCCTGGCGTTCAACGACGGCGATCTGGCCGGCAAGGTATCCGCTGCCGCGTTCGAGGCCGGCCTGCTTGTGGAGACAGCGGGCCCGCGCGACCAGGTGGTCAAGCTGCTGCCGCCGTTGACCATGAGCGACGACGAGCTGGACGAGGGCCTTTCGGTCCTCGATGAAGCCATCCGCGCAGTCTGCTGACCTGCGGGCGCGAGGTAGATGGATGCCGCCCCGGTTGCAGTAGCGGGCTCGCTGGCTTACCTGAAGTGGATGACCTCGGGGTTGGCGGTGCCGTGCATCGCCGGGACGGTCAGGAACCCGTAGCTGACGAGGCCCTCGGCCGCAGTCAGGGTGTACTTCCGCGAGCCGCCGGTCTTCACTCCGGATGGGATGCGAATGGCACAGGTCAAGACTCCCTGGGGCGCGTTCCAGCCGCAGTTCACCGTGACCGCCGTGATCCCTGGGCCGGCCAGCTCCACCCGCACGTCGTGGGCGGATGCGAGCGACTTCTCTACCGAGGCCGAGATCGGACTGCCATTGGCGCTCGTCAGCCGGAGTCGGACCGTGATCGTCTTCGATGACCGCACGACCGTTGCGCCATTGCCCGGCGCGATGAACCCGTGCAGGCCGTACGCCACTATGTAGCTCACGGAGACCGGTGCCTTCTGTGTGTTCCCGGCCCGGTCAACCGCGCCCGAGCAGGTGGCGGTGAACCGCCCGACGCCGTTCTTGCCCGTCGTCGTGACCTTGACGGAAGCCGGCTTCGTGACCGTGCCCGCGTCGGTCGTCGTGCACCCGGCCTTCGGGACATCACCGGTCACGTACACCTTGCCATTGGCGACACCGGTCACGCTCACTGCTGGCGGCTTCGTGTCCAGGGGGCTGAAGCAGCCGTCATCGTAGGCGTTGGAGTTGGAGCCGTCCGGGCAGGTGGTGTTCAGCCAGGTGTCGTTGGCAAAATACGCGGGGGTGTCAGAGATCCCGGCGAGGCTGGCGTTCGTCAGGTTTGCCCCTTCAGCGCTCGTGTCGTTCAGGTTGGCGTCGTCGAGTCGCGCGCCGGTGAGGTTCGCGTTCCCAACCGACCCGTTGCTTAGGTTCGCGCCGGTGAGGTTCGCTGCGGTCAGGTTGGCGGTCGCCAAAATGGTGCCATCCAGGTCGGCGCCAGCCAGGTTCACGCCCGGCAGGCTTGCCTGCTGCAGGTCGGCGCCGGGTCCGACAAGGTACCCGTCCAGGACCTGCCAGTTAGCCGGGAGCGCGGCCGGCGAGCCTGTGATATTGCCGGACAGCACCGCGGTCAGGTCGACCGAGGAGAAGTCCGCCTGGCTCAGGTCCGCCGACGTGAGCTTGACGAAGCTGAAATCGGAGCCGGCAACGTCTGCCGCTACCAGGCTGGCACCAGTCAGGTTGGCGTGAAGGAGGTTTGCGCCGGACAGGTCCACACCGGCGAGGTCGGTGCCCTTCAGGGTTGCCAACCACAGGTTCGCCCCCGCCAGGTCGTCACCTGCGAGGTTGAAACCGGACAGGATCGCGTTCGTGAGGTCGGCCCCAGGCCCGACCAGGAAGCCGTTGCCTGTGATGACGAAGTTCGGCGGGAGCGAGAGCGGGGATCCGGTCAGGCCGCCTGTCTGGATGCCAGTGATGTCGGCTTGGCCGAGTGCGGTGCGGGCAATGTTCGCATGCGTAAGTACCGCGTCCTTAAGGTCAGAACCCGACAGGTTCAGGCCGGCTAGGTCCGCGCCAGTCAGGTTCGCACTCGGCCCGATGAGGTAGCCGTCGAGCGTAGTCCAGTTCGCTGGCAGGCTGGTTGCCGGCGAGGTGGTGACAGCGCCTGACGACACGCCCCCTAGGTTGCCCTCGGTCAGGTCAGCGCCGGAGATATTGGCGCCGGTCAGTTGGGCGGAGTCCAGTTGCGCACCGCTAAGGTCCGTCCCGGAAAGGTCCGCACCCGACAGATTGTCCCCGCTAAGGACGATGCCAGCGAGGTCGCGGCCAGACAGGTTGACATTGGCGAGGTCGGCCCTGAGGATCTCGGCCTCTGGCCCTACGAGGTGTCCGGCGAGCATGCTCCAGTTTGCCGGGAAAGCCGCCGGAGTGCCGGCAATGCCGCCCGAGAAAAGGTGAGTGAGCGTGGCGCCGGCCAGGTTCGTCCCGGAGAGGTTGTCGCTGTACAGGGACGCGTTAGTCAGGTTCGCGCCCTTCAGGTTGGCAGAAGAGAAGTTGGCGTTCGTCAGGTACACGCCGGCCAGGTCGGCGCCAACGAGGGAGCAGCCAGCCCAGTCCACCCCCGAGACGGGCGCGGGGGTCACCACCCCGGTCGCGGAGACCGTGGGGCAGGTCACCGTTGCCGCCTCGGCCGTGGCGGTCAGCCATCCGCCAGCCACCACTAGGCCGCCACACGCTATCCCAAGACCGACCCGGGCACTCAGCCCGCCGAGGCGCGCCATCCGATGAAACATCCTCGACCCATCCGCTCATTACGTGAAATTTCATAAGCAACCGCGAATGGGCAATTTACACCATAAATCGCCAGCCTGGTGGATAGTGCTTCTCGGCGTCATTGCAGCCAGCCAGCGCAGCTCGCCTGGTGCGGTCAGTGCGGTGCCGAGACCAGGCCTGTCTCGTAGGCGGTGATGACGAGTTGTACCCGGTCCCTCGCATCCAGCTTGGCCAGCAGCCGGGCCACGTGGGTCTTGGCGGTGCCCGCGGTGATGTACAGGGCGGTGGCGATCTCGGCGTTGGACATGCCCAGGCCGACCAGCCTGAGCACCTCGCGCTCGCGGTCGGTGATCCCGGTCAGTTCCCGGAGCTCGCGGCCAGGGCCGGGCTGGCCAGCGAACTGCGCGATCAGGCGGCGGGTGACGCCGGGCGCGATGATGGCGTCGCCGGCCGCGACTACGCGGATCGCGGCCAGGATGTCCTCCAGTGCCATGTCCTTGACCAGGAACCCGCTGGCCCCGGCGCGCAGCGCGCCGTAGACGTAGTCATCGTCGTCGAATGTAGTGAGCATGAGCACGCGGGCGGATGTGTCGCCGGAAGTGATCATCTGGGTTGCCTCGATGCCGTCCATGCCCGGCATGCGGATATCCATCACCACCACGTCGGGGCCGGCGTCCCTGACCAGCTGTACCGCCTCGGCGCCGGTTCCGGCCTCGCCGGCCACGTCGATATCGGGTGTCTGCTCGATCAGCATGCGCAGGCCCGCACGGACCAGCGGCTGGTCATCGGCCAGGATGACCCGGATGGTCATCGGGCACGCGCGGGGAGGGGCAGCCGGACGGCGACGCGGAAGCCGCCGCCGGGGCGCGGGCCGGCCGAGAAGTCGCCGTCGAGCAGCGCGGCGCGCTCGCGCATGCCGGTGATCCCGTAGCCGGTCCCGGCCATCCCGCCCCCATGCCCGCTGCCGCCGCGTCCGCTGTCGGTGACCTCGATGGACAACTGCCCGTCCTGCCGGTCGATGCAGACCTGGCACTGGCCGGTGCCGGCGTGGCGGACCACGTTGGTGACCGCCTCCTGGATGATGCGGAACGCCGACAGGTCGATGTCGGCCGGTAGCGGCTCCCGGCTACCGTGCCAGTCCACGTCGACCTTCACGCCTGCCTCCAGGGTCGAGGCGGCCAGTCGCTCGATCGCGGCCAGACCGGGCGCCGGGCCCAGCGGCGCCTGCCCCGGCCCGGGTTCCAGGTCGGCTCGCCGCAGTCCGGTCACCATCCGGCGCAGTCCGGATAGCGTCTCCCGGCTGGTGGCCTCGATGGCGGCCAGTGCGTCGCGTGCCTCGTCGGGACGGGCGTCGAACACCCGGCGGCCCGCGCCCGCCTGGATTGCGATGATGCCGATGCTGTGCGCCACGATGTCGTGCAGTTCGCGGGCGATCCGCAGCCGCTCTGCCATCGCGGTCTGGGCGGCCGCCTGCGCGCGGACCAGTTCGGCCTGGGCCTGGGCCTGCCGGATCGAATGCCCGATAAGCCAGGCAATAATCGTGGCAAGGGCCATGGCCGGTTCCACGTTGCCGCCGCCCCAGGGTGAGCCTGCAGAGCGCACTTCCAGGAGCGGAATCAGGCTGACGCCAACCATGGCCACGCCGGTCAGCGAGACCCTGCGGGTGCGTGTCACTGCTATGTAGCAGATCTCGAGGCCCACCACGCAGACGACCACGACCTGCAGGGCACTCGGCTGCAGCGCCATGCTGGCCACCGATCCGCCAAGCAACACGGCCAGCGCCGTGAGCGGCCTGCGGCGCAGCAGGAGACCGGAAGCCAGCAGGGCGCAGCCAAGCACCGGGAATCCCCACATGATCATGGCGCCTCCAGCCTGCCGGGGCATGCTCACGGCAGCGATCGTAACCGCCTCGGGCTGCCTGGTCGTCTGCCTGCGGGCGTATGCCCGCAGGCAGACTGCGGCACCGTGCAGATGGGTCCGCGGGCAGATGCGGCGCGACCGCGGACCGCGGCATCTTTGTGGCCATGAACGCGGCCATCAAGATAAACGGACTGCATAAACGGTTCGGCGAGATGCAGGCGCTGGACGGGATGACGTTCACGGTCCGTCCCGGCCGAGGGCCGGGTGCGGCCGGCAGCATCCGGGCCATCCGGTGGCGCGGGCGGCCGCCTGTCCGGCGGATCGCGGCGATCACCGTCGCTGCCGCCGCACTGACCTTCGCGGCCGCGGCGTGCTCGAGCTCCATTCCGGGCAGCACCCCGGACGCGGGATCATCCCCGGTTACCACGGCCCAGCTCGTGGAGTTCGCGCAATGCATGCGCGCCCACGGCATCAAGAACTTCCCGGATCCCGTCAACGGAGCATTCAGCTTCTCAGGCGTCGGTCCTAACAGTGTCGATCCCAGCTCCCCCGCCTTCCAGGCCGCGAAAGCGGCGTGCATCCACCTGGTGCCGGGCGAGGCTCAGCGACCCACGGTGACGGCTCAGGACCTGGCCGCGGGCGACAAGCTCGCCACCTGCATGCGCTCCCATGGCTTCCCGGCCTTCCCCGATCCCACCAGCCAGAACGTGTTCGACGTACCGAAAAGCATCAACATCGCCCTGCCCAGCTACCAGTCTGCGTTCAGTACCTGCCAGTCGCAGGCGCACGACAACAACGGGGTGTTCCCGGGGGCGGCATCGAACGGGCAGGGGTCGTGATGGCGGACCAGGAATGCGGCGAGCAGGCACGGATAGGGGGCTGACCGTGAGCGAGAGGGTTTCGTCGGGCCGCGGGGAGACCGGCGGGCCAGCAGATGCTCCCGTCTCCGGGCATGCCGCCGGCACCCAGGAAAGCTTGCGTGCCCCCGCGGGGGCACGCAGGCGTGGCCGGTTCCGGTGGGTGGTCCCGGGGGCGGTGGTGGTGCTTGTGGCCGGCGGGGTGCTGGCATCGTGGCGGGCCGGTGTTTTCTCGCGGCCCGCCACGTCCGGGGGTGGGCA
>Ga0302314_10015413_pt1 | contig 12987 bp, 12 predicted proteins | sample III_Palsa_N2_3_FD_200533 | JGI IMG/M metagenome (GOLD analysis project Ga0302314, IMG submission 200533) | Peat permafrost microbial communities from Stordalen Mire near Abisko, Sweden - III_Palsa_N2_3 | ecosystem: Environmental > Terrestrial > Soil > Palsa > Peat permafrost | place: Sweden...
TGAAGCTCCCATCCTGCCCAAACGGAATCTCCCGCAGCAGAAAATACCGCAGCACATCCGCCCCAAACAGATCCTGCTCCGCCTTCGGCAACTCCGGCTTCAACGAGCCAAACGCATCGAGAATCGTCTCCGTCCGCACCACATTGCCCTTGGACTTCGACATCTTCGAATCGTCAAACAGCAGCCACCCGTTCGCCACAATCGCCTTCGGCACAGCCTCGCCCGCCGCCATCAAAAACGCAGGCCAGTAGATGCAGTGGAACCGCGTAATCTCCTTACCAACGAGATGAAGGTCCGCAGGCCACCACTTCGCAAACTCGTCAGCCTTCGCCGGATCGCCATACCCAACCGCAGTCATATAGTTGGCCAGCGCATCCAGCCACACATAAATGACGTGATCCTCATCGCCCGGTACCGGAATCCCCCACTTGAAGCTGGTGCGGCTGATCGAAAGATCCTTCAGCCCACTCCGAATAAACGAGAGCACCTCATTCCGAGCGCTGGAGGGCTCAATCGTCATCTTCTGCTCACCCGGTACTGCCGGATCGATCAGCGCCAGCAGCTTCTCCTGAAACGCCGACAGCTTGAAGTAGTAGTTCGACTCGCTGATCGTCTCCGTAATCCGCCCGCAATCGGGACAAGGCTCCCCCGGTCCAACCTCGACAAACGCCTCATCCGAGACGCAGTACTGTCCCGTATACGTGTCGAGATAGATGTACCCATTCTCCTTGAGCGTCGTGAACAGCTTCTGGACCCCGCGCTTATGACGCTCCTCGGTCGTCCGGATGTAGTCGTCGTTCGTAATCCCCATCCGCTTCCAGAGGTCTTCAAACGTCTTCGACACCTGATCCGCGAACTCCTGCGGCGGCACGCCCGCCGCCTGCGCCGACCGCTCGATCTTCTGCCCATGCTCATCCGTTCCGGTCAGAAAGTAGGTGTCGTCGCCCAGCAGCCGGTGCCGCCGCGCAATCACGTCTGCAACGATCGTCGAGTAGGCATGCCCAATGTGCGGGCGCGCGTTGACGTAATAAATCGGGGTGGTCAGGTAATACTTTGGGAAAGTCATCGAAAGCCCAGTTTACCAGCGCAAACCCCCACAAAATCGCTCTACGCGGGCAGCGGTCACTTCGTGACGGGTATTGGGCTTCGCGTCGCCCCTCCCGCTGGTCGGCACAATCCTCTGTTGCGCCACCGCGAAGCGGATCATCCGTCACGAAGTGACCGCCCCGCGCGCAGCGGGCCCGTCCGGCAGGACAAGCATCTTGACAAACAGTCCTTCCAATCACCCCCTTCCTTATCTCACCCGAAAACAGAAGTCACCGCTTAACTCATTTCATTCGAAGACTTTGCGCGAAATCGGTGGGAGGGGGGAGTCGCACAGCGGTATCATCGCAGAGTGCTCCCACCGCAAAATCCGAACTCCGAGGGCGACCTCCAGCTCGACCACGTAGCCATCGCCGTCCGTTCCATCGCTGCCGCCCGCACCTTCTACGAGACGCTCGGCCTTCCCCTCCACTGCGAGGAAGAAGTCCCCCACGAGCAGGTCCGCACCGCCACCCTCTCCCTCGGCGCAACCACCCTCGAGCTCCTCGAACCCACCGCCGAAGACTCCACCATCGGCCGCTTCCTCGCCCGCCGCGGCGAAGGCCTCCACCACATCGCCATCCGCTCGGAAGACCTCTCCGCTACCCTCGCCCGCCTCAAAGAGCAGGGAATCCGCCTGGTCGACGACACCATCCGACTTGGCGCCGGGGGCCACCCCTACTTCTTCATCCACCCCCAAACCACCGGGGGCGTCCTCATCGAGATCGTCGGCAACCCCGCGCAGGCTCAGTCAGAACCAAGCAAGGGCGCGAGCGAATGAAGATTCTTCTCCTCGACACCTGCGGCAAAGAGGGAAGCGTCGCCATCGCCGACACCACGCTTCTCGCGCAAGCCTTTCTCCCCGACCGCACCTCATCCGAGCGCATCGTCGCCGCCATCCGCAGCCTGTTGGACGAAGCCGCCTGGAAGCCCCGCGATCTCGAAGCCATCGCCGTCGTCACCGGCCCCGGCTCCTTCACCGGCGTCCGCGTCGGCCTCAGCGCGGCCATGGGCCTCGGCGAAGCCACCGGGGCCCCAGTCATCCCCATCTCTCGCCTCGCCATCCTGGCCGCCGCAGCACAAGCAAAGGATGTCGAAGTCTGCGCCCTGCTCGATGCAGGCCGAAAAGAGTTGTACTATGGCCGCTATCGCAATGAAACCTGCCTCGAAGAATCAATCCTGACTCTCTCCGAAGCCATCTCAGCCGCAAGCACCGCCGGAGCCTTCATCGCCTGCGAGCCCACTGTCTTCGAGGCGCTCTCGCTCGCGAGCCTCCCAACCCAGGCCACACTCGTCGACGAGCCAACCGCCGCCGCCGCGCTCCCCTTCGCCCTGAAAGGCCTGCAGCAGGACGGCCTGAACACTCAGGACCTCGAAGCCAACTATCTGCGCAAGACCGACGCCGAGATATTCGCCAAGCAGGCGACGACTCCCTCCCCATGACCTCGGATCGCGACCAAGCCGCCTACCGCATCCGCCTCGGCGAACCATCCGATCTCCCTCTCCTCCTAGCCCTCGAGCGCTCCATCCCAACCGCCCCGCACTGGACCGAAGCGGAATACACGCAGTGCTTCGAAGCGTCCGCAGACAGCCGCGTCAAACGCCAGTTATTCGTAGCCGAGTCATCCCCCACCCCCACCCTCCAGGGATTCGCCGTAGCCAAACTCCTCCTGATCCCGAACGGCGACGCTTTCGAATCGGAAGCCGAGTTGGAAAGCATCGCCGTCGCCCCCTCCGCCCGCCGACTCGGCATCGGCTCACGCCTATGCGAGGCCGTACGCGACTGGGCCGCAAAGGCTGGCGCCACCTCGCTGGAGCTCGAAGTAAGAAGCGGAAGCGACGCAGCAATCGCACTCTACAGACAGTTCGGCTTCACCCCCTACGCCACCCGTCCCACCTACTACCGCGACCCCATCGAAGACGCACTCTTGATGCGTCTCCCGCTTATATAGGCTCTATTCGGAGAGCCGCGAAACACAGAGTGACCGCAGATGCCTGCATCTGTTCGGGCGATCAGTCAAGCAGTACGTGTTGTTGGATTGGCTCTATAATAAAGACTTATGGTCAAGGACGGCATCTTCTATGCGCTGGGACTCGGAGTGGCCGCTGCCGCTCTCTGGTTTCTCACGCACTCCATCGCACTCCTCTCTCTCCCGATCATCCTGGCCGCTTTCTTTCTGTGGTTCTTCCGCGATCCCACGAGGACCATCCCCCAGAGCGCGGGCCTGATCGTCTCGCCCGGCGACGGCGTCGTCACAGCGGCTGAATTGATCGAGACAACGAGTGGCAGCAAGCTGCGAGTGAGCATCTTCCTGAGCGTCTTCAATGTCCATGTGAACCGCTCGCCCGTTGCTGGAAAAGTGGTGGGATACGAGTACTTCAAGGGGCAGTTCCTCAACGCGATGAATCTCGCCAGCTCGACCGAGAATGAGCAGAACCTGATCGTCATCGATGCAGGCGGTTATGAAGTCAGCTTCAAGCAGATCGCGGGCCTCCTGGCACGCCGCATCGTCTGCAACCTGAAGGTAGGCGATGTGGTTGAGCGCGGTCAGAGAATGGGACTCATCAAATTCGGTTCCCGCGTCGACGTCTTGATGCCTGCCGACGCAACGCTCAAGGTTAAGCTGGGCATGCGTGTCAGCGGCGGTTCGACCATCCTCGCGGAGCTGCATCGCGGCACCTCGACCACACCCTTTACGACAACCACGATGGGGGCCTGATGGCAGAAGGCTCACCGATCGATCGCATCCCCGGCGGAGCAACGAACGCCGCCACCGAAGAGCGCGCTCAGCGTAACCCGAGGCGCGGCATGTACGTGCTGCCCTCGCTCTTCACCGCCGGAAACATCGCAGCCGGATACTACGCCATCATGCAGGCGGTCCAGGGGAGCCCGACCCAGCCCGAGTTCTTCAATCGTGCTGCCCTTGCCATCGGTTTCGCCGTTCTGTTCGATGGTCTCGACGGTCGCATCGCACGCATGACCAACACGTCGAGCGACTTCGGCAAGGAACTCGACTCGCTTGCCGATGTTGTCACCTTCGGCGTCGCTCCCAGCGTGCTCGCCTACATCTGGGGTTTCCGCATGCTGCCCTTGTTGTCCTACCCCGCGTTGCGCGAGCGTGTGGATCACATCGGCATCTTCATCTGCTTCCTCTTTCTCATCTGCGGAGCCAGCCGACTCGCCCGCTTCAACATCAGCGTGAATCCGCAGCCAAGAAACCCTGGCCGCCCCGGCAGCAAATACTTCGTCGGCATGCCCATCCCCGCAGGCGCCGGAGTCATGGCCGCCGTCATCCACTTCTTCGATGGCCACCCGATCGACGACCCGCGCATGTCGGTCCTCTGGATCTGCCTCATCGCAGGCACAGGCTTCCTGATGGTCAGCAACTGGCGCTTCTGGAGCGGCAAAGAGATCCGCTTTGGAGACAGGCATCCGTTCCAGCTACTCGCTCTACTCGCTCTCATCGGCGTATTGCTTGTGATGTATTCGGAGTGGATGTTGATCATCCTCGCCCTCGGCTATCTCGTCTCCGGCGTCCTGGCTCGGTTGGCCTATTCCTGGACGCGGCGGCACCGCCATGTCGTTTAGAGTTTGCGCTGAAGCTGCAAGCGCTGTGACTGGCAGTGTGCCGCACAAGAAAGAGTGGGTAACCAATGGTAGATAGACTGCTTCGAATCGCGATTGTTGGAAGCTCGTCGCTGCTAGGAAAAGAATTAGTCGATGCCTTGAGCGAGTCAGCGCTGGGCGGCGCCAGCTTTACTCTTCTCGATGAAGAGCAGGTCGCCGGACAGATGGCGGTCGCTGGGAACGAAGCGGCATTTATCCAACGGATCGATGCAGGCTCCTTCGACGGAATGGATCTCGTCTTCTTCGCTGGAGATGCCGCAGTAACGCAGAGACATTGGAAGAGCGCGCGTCAGGCTTCCGCCAAAGTTGTCGATCTGTCGCACGCGCTCGCAGGCGTCCCCGACGCCCAGCTGCGAGCCCCATGGCTCGCCACCTCTCATGGCAAAGATGCAGCGGGCGCCGCTTCTTCCGCCATCGCGACGATTCAGGCCGCGCATCCTGCGGCCCTCCTGCTTGCTCTCCTCTCGACTCGTCTTGAGGCAAAATTCGATGTTCTCAATCTCTCGGCGACCCTCCTCTTGCCTGCGTCCGAGTTTGGACGCGCCGCAATGGACGAGCTGCATCAGCAGACCATTCGGCTTCTGTCCTTCCAGAGTCTGCCGCGCGAAGAATACGATACGCAGGTCGCCTTCAATGTGATCCTGTGTCCCGGCGAAGAAGCCAAAATCTCCTGGAAAGCGACCGAAGATCGAATCGAGTCAGACCTTCAAACCTTGTCTGGAAAAGACTCGCGCAGAGTTGGGTTGCAAGTCCTTCACGCGCCGGTATTCCACGGATATGGAGCATCGATCTTCGTTGAGCTGGCCGAGACAACGTCGACGGCTGATGTCATCGCCTCGCTGGCTGGCCCCCACGTAACCATCGTTGCCGCGAACGAAGACCTTCCAAGCAACGTGAGTGCGACCGGGCAGGATCAGGTCATCGTGGCCGTCCGTAGTGTCGAGCCAGCGCATGATGCGGGCAAGTCGTTCAAGTTGTGGGTCGCAGCAGACAACCTGAGACTCGCAGCGTTGAATGCGACAGCCTGTGGACTCGCACTTCTCGGGTTCACTCCAGAGATCGAGTCGAAGTAGAACACCAACAAGCCGCGATCGCGGAACCGGCAGGCAGCGTAATTCGCTGCCTGCTCGTCCGACTTTCCATAAGCCGAACAGACCAACCTCGTTGGTCTGAAATAAATTCTCCCCACACAAAATAAAAACCTAACCGCTCGCAACTCTCATTGTCTAATCGGGCGATGGATAAGTCAGAGATCGACGCGATCAGGCGGATTCTCGCCGGCGACAGGGACCAATCTCGCGTTCTGATGGACCGTCATTTCCAGTCGGTCTTTCGCGTCGCCTTTCGCATCACGGGCGATGAGACCGATGCCGAAGAGGCCGCGCAGGAGGCGTTTCTGCGCGCCTACAACAAGCTCTCTACGTTTCGCCAGGACTCCAGTTTTTCCACCTGGATCACACGCATTGCCATGAACACGTCCATCAATCTCGTAGAACGCCGCAACCGCGATCTTGCCCACGATGGCCCGCGAGTAGCGGACTCTTACTCGGCGCTCAACGGCACCGTCCAGGTTGCTGATGAGAACGCCAGCCCGGAGCGTCTTGTCTTCAACGCCGAGGCAACCACGCTCCGCGAAGCCGCGATGACTGCGCTCACACCGATGGAGCGCACCGCGTTCACGCTTCGCCACATGGAAGATCTGCCGATGGCCGAGATCGCCACGGCGCTCAACCTCCCCGTGAACTCCGTCAAGCAGGCCGTCTTTCGCGCTGTCGGCAAGCTGCGGCGCTCGCTCGCTCCACTTGCAGGAGGAATTCGATGAACGTCCCACAACATGTCTCGGAAGAAAGCCTGATCGAGTATCACTTGCAGGAGAGCGCCAACGAAGCGGCGGTCCGTGGGCATCTGGAGAAGTGCGTCCAGTGCGCAGCGCTCTCGGAGTCGATCGCAGAGACCTTGCGCGTCTTCTCCGGCGGCCCGGTACCTGAGGCAAATCTCGAGCGCAACTGGCATCGCCTGCGCGGCAACGTCAGCGTTCTTGGAACAGTGCGTCGCCGCGGCCTTCGACTCTCGCCGTGGCTCTGGTGGCCCGCCGCTGGCCTGGTTGCCGCTGCGATTGCTTTGGCCGTCGTTGTCTTCTCTGTGCCACGATTTCGAACAGCTCGCGGGGCAGATATCGCGACGCTGCATCGCCCCGGCCCACTCTCCGCGAAGCCGACCGATCCCGCCATCGCGCAGCAGCTCGACAGCGCCGAGCGCCTGCTGACCGAGGTCAATCACACCTCGGGCCCGCTGGATGAAGCCACCCGCTCGCAGGCCCACGATCTGCTCTTGAAGAACGCCGTCTACATTCACGACGCGCGTGCGCACGGCGATCTGGGAACAGCCTCGGTGCTCGAAGATCTGGGACGTGTGTTGACCAACATCGACCACGCGCCCGACTCCGACGATAGTGGCTGGCACCTTCGTCTGGAGTGGAACACCAAGGGCCTCCTGCTCGACATCCGCATCCTGCGGCAGAACGATGCACGGCAATAGGGCAATAGATGGATTTGCAGCAAAGGATAAACCAATGAAGACTTCGACCAGGCTCTCGCTCACCTCCGCTCTCTTCTTCGCCTTCGCAGGGCTCACTTCCGCGCATGCGCTCAATGCAGGTCCCGCCCTGCTCGGCATACCCGACGAGGATGCCTACACGCAAGGCACGCGCGCCATGAATGCACAACAGTGGCCCAATGCAGTGCACGACTTCGACGAAGTGATCGCGGCCAAGTCCAGCAAGCGCATCGACGCTGCTCTTTACTGGAAGGCATACTCGCTCAACAAGATGTCTCGCCGCACCGAAGCTGTCGTGTCGTGCGACTTGCTGCGGGCAAAGTTTCCTACGAGCAGCTGGAACAACGACTGCGTGGCTCTTGCGCTCAACCTGCGAACCGATTACACGAATGCGCCGCTCCCCCCATTGCCTCCTCTGCCGCCCGCGAATGTCTATGGTGTGCCTGCCGCACCCGGATCCGACGCCGATCTGAAGATGCTTGCGTTGAACTCCTTGATCAACCACGACCCCGCGCGGGCTATACCCATGTTGCGCAATATCCTCTCCGGCGATCAGCCGATGGAGATGAAGAAGCACGCCATCTTCGTGCTGGCGCAGAGCAAGTCTCCCGAAGCCACAGCCATCCTGCACGATGTGGTGATGGGCAAGATGGGCGCGGAGTTGCAGCGGCAGACGATTCCGATGGTCGGCGTCTTCCAGGGCAAGCGCGCCAACGACGAGCTAGCCGAAGTCTATCGCTCAACCCAGGACCCACAGGTGAAGCGTGCCGTCGTCTCTGCCTTCTTCATCACCCAGGATGCGCCTCGTCTGGTGGAGCTTGCTCGAATGGAAAAGGATCTTGAGCTGAAGCGAATGATCGTCTCACAACTAGCCTTGATGGACAATAAGGCCGCCACGGACTACATGCTCGAACTGTTGCGATAGACCGCAATCAGAGCCCAGTTCATCCCCACCCCACTTGATTCCGCGTAGTTCAAGGAGACCCGCCATGCGCCGTATCGCCCCCCTGTTTGCCCCTTTGTTCGCTCTTTGCGCCCTGCTCTCCGCGCACCTTCTCGAAGCCCAGCAGCCAACCGTCCTTCATGCTGAGGTATCGACGGTCTCAGCCGAACATGCACTTGCCGCGCAGATCGACCGGCTGAAGCGTGAGGCCGCACCGGTCTGGGTGGGCTATGCGATAGACGTCAAACCCGGATTTCACGAGGGCGGGAATAAAAGCCGTATCGCGCTCCTCGAGGGAGGAAGCGATCGGTATGAGGACGGGCACGATCAGGAGGAATCCTTCGATCACGTCAATCTCTTGATGCGAATCGCAGGCGACCACATCGAAAAGATGCGGTTGGAGACGCCAGACCGGCAGCTCGACGCCGGTGGTCAGCGCTTCGTGTGGCTCACCGGAGTCGCTGGCAAAGACAGCGTCGACATGCTCAGAAACCTCGTGCTCTCCGATGACGCAGAGAAGACTCGCGAAGAAGCCGTCTTTTTCATCTCCCTTCATCAGGCGCCCGAAGCCACCACGGCGCTTGTCCAACTCGCAACCACCGGCACCGATCTCGGAGTGCGCGAGAAGGCAGCCTTCTGGCTGGCCAATCAACGCGGCCACGAAGGCTTCCTCGCGATCCAACATCTGGCGCGCACCGATGCCAGCCCCGCGTTTCGAGAGAAGCTTACGTTTGACCTCACGCTCTGCCACGAACCAGACGCGGTCGATGAGTTGACCCGCATGGCAAAGACCGATGCGTCTCCTCAGGTGCGTCGACAGGCGCAGTTCTGGATGGCGAATATCGGCGGCAAGAAGGTTGTCGCCGATCTTCGCAACTCGGCCTCAAACGATCCCGATGTCGAGGTTCGCAAGGCCGCGGTCTTCGCAATCTCCCGTCTTCCCGGCGAGGAGGCGACGAGCCAGTTGATCCAGGTGGCGAGTACGAATGGCGATCCTGCGGTCCGCAAGCAAGCCGTCTTCTGGCTGGGGCAGTCCGATGACCCACGCGCTCTCGACTACCTCACAAAGCTTGTTCAATCCACACGCTAGCCCTCGAGTGTGGATAACCCGGCCCGCGCAAAACAATTCCCCCCAGCAAACCCGCACGCATCGACCGCCTTTTCTCGGTCGATGCGAATCATCCAGCTTCTTCAGGTTCGGTTAAGGTATGCCTGCCATAGTGAAGCTGGAACAAGCCGATCATGCGGCGTTGCGGAAAAGCTCAAGGGGAGAATGCAAAGGATGAAGCGGATAAATGGTTTGTGTGGGCACGGCATTTCCATCGCATTGTGTGCGCTGCTCGCAGGGGCAGCGCCAGCAGTGGCACAAGGGTCCTACAAGGTGCTGGATCGTTGGACTGTGGGCGGCGATGGCGGCTGGGACTACCTCGCAGCAGATCCTACTGCCCCTCGGCTGTATGTAACGCACGGCACGCGACTCGAGGTGCTCGACACGGCGACCGGAAAATCCGTAGGCGCAATCACAGGCTTCAAGGGCCTCCATGGTGTGGTCTTCGACACCGACGGCAGGACCGGATATGTAACCGACGGCGGTTCAAATGTCGTCGTCGCCTTCGACCGTCAAACACTCGAGAAGCTCGCATCCATTCCGGCAGGCACCAATCCCGATGGCGCAGCCTTCGAACCGACTACCGGCACAGTCTGGGCATTCAATGGGCGCAGCAGCAACGCGACCGTCATCGATGCGAAGTCCCGTACCGTCGTGGCAACGATCCCGCTGCCCGGCAAGCCGGAGTTTCCGCAGGTCGATGGCAGCGGCACCGTCTACGTCAACATCGAAGACAAGAACGAAATCGTTCGCCTGGATGCGAAAACCAAAAAGGCGACCGCAACCTGGCCGCTCGTCGGCTGCGATTCGCCGAGCGGTCTCGCAATCGACGTGACTGGCCATCGTCTCTTCTCAGTCTGTGACGGCAAGAAGATGGCGATCACGGACACGGTGACCGGTCGAAGCCTGGGCACGGCGGATATCGGCGACGGGCCCGATGCGGCAGGCTATGATTCGATCCATCATCTGGCCTTCTCCTCGAACGGTGACGGAACCCTGACGATCGTGAACACAGGCAAGCCGGGTTATCCCATCGCAGAGACCGTGACCACAGAGAAGGGTGCGCGGACCATGGCATACGATGCACGCAACAGTCGTGTCTATCTGGTGACCGCACAGCTTGGCCCCCGCCCGGCGGCAACGCCCGACAATCCGCGCCCCAGGCCAACCGTGGTCGCAGGATCCTTCCATGTAATCGTGGTGGGGCGGAACGAATAATGCTTCGCGTCTCCGCGATGTTCATAGCAACGCTGCTGTGTGTCGGAGCCGCAGCATCGTCTGCGCAGGAGTTGGCGAATGCGCCAACTCCGCAACTCCCTCCCGCCGCGACCGCCGCACCGGCTGCGGCAAAACCGCTAGTGACGCTCGATCAGGCAATCGCCCTGGCTCAAGCCAACGAACCAGGCTTTGCCGCAGCACAAGCGGCGGCGCGGTCGAGCGCACTCGAACGTTCGATCACTCGATCCGCGCTGCTGCCCAATGTCGTCTATCACAATCAATTCCTCTACACGCAGGGCGCGCGCGGATCGACCGGATCAGCCAACGCAAGCGCAACGTCGACCGGCTCAACGCCGCGCTTCATCGGCAACAACGCCGTCCACGAATACACCAGCCAGGGCCAGGTCTCCGAGACAATTGGGCTCGCTCAACTCACAGCGGTATCGCACGCTGCCGCAGAAGCAGCCATTGCGCAGGCTGAACTCGAAATCGCACGCCGCGGTCTGGTCTCCGCGGTAATCGCCCTTTACTACGACGAACTCGGATCGCAACGAAAGCTGGCAGTAGCCGAGCGAGCACTCGATGAAGCCAACAGCTTCACCTCGCTGACCAGCCAGCGCGAACAGGCCCGCGAAGCAGCCCATGCCGATGTCGTGAAGGCCCAGCTACAGCAACAGCAGCGCTCGCGCGATCTTGCCGACGCGAAGCTGGCAGCCGATCGCGCCCGCCTCGAACTCGCCGTGCTGCTCTATCCCGACCCGCGCACGCCATACACGCTCAGCGATGCATCGGTGTTGGCCTCGCTCGTTCCCCGACAGGATGTCGAGTCCGCCGCAATGCATCTCAACCCTGAGATCCGAAGCGCGATCAGCTCGCTTCAGGCAAGCTCGCTCGATGTGAGGACGGCCCGCGCGGCGTATCTCCCTGACCTCAGCGTGAACTTCGCCTACGGTATCGATGCGACCACCTTCGCGGTCACAGGTTCTGACGGCACCAGAAACCTCGGCTACTCCGCCACCGCAACCCTCGACATTCCCATCTGGGATTGGCTTTCCACGCAGCACAAGATCCGGCAGGCGCAGATCGTACGCGACGCCGCAAAAATATCCCTGAGCGCAACCCAACGCCGCCTGATTGCCGATCTCGAAGAAGCGTACGCCGAGGCCCAGGCCGCCTTGGCACAGCTCGAGTCTTTGAATCTCAGCGTCAACACCGCACAGGAAAGCCTCAAGCTCACGCGGCTACGCTATACAGCGGGCGAATCTACCGTGCTCGAAGTCGTCGATGCCGAAAACTCGTTGACCAGCGCGGAACTCGCACGCGAGGACGGAACCATACGCTACGAGACCAGCCTCGGCCATCTTCAGATACTGACGGGATCGATCCAATGAGACGCTTGAACAGAACTTCGCTGCACAGCAGGATAGCCGTCTTGGCACTTGCTGCTTTGCTGGTCACGGCATGCCAGAAGGCCGAAGAGACGCCTGCGTCGCTGGTCTACGTACAGGCCGTTCATCCCGAGGTCGCGACCATCTCCAGTGAGATCGCGGCCGATGCGACCCTGGCGACGCTGGCACAGGCCGCAATCGCGCCCAAGGTGACTGCGCCTGTAAGGCGCTTCCTAGTGCAACGCGGCGAAAAGGTCAAAGCAGGACAGTTGCTCGTCGAGCTGGAAAACAACGATCTCTCCGCTGCGCTCGAAGACAGCAAGGGAAGCTACACCGCAGCAAAAGGCGCGTACGACGCGGCGACCGGCGTGACGGTCGCGGAGGACTATAGCCGCGCCAAGCTCGATGTGGCACAGGCCAAGGCCACGCTCGACCTAAGCCAAAGCATCGTCAGCAGCCGCACGCAGCTCTTCGCCCAGGGGGCGATTCCAGGCCGTGATCTGGACACGGCAAAGGCCGCTCTCGTGCAGGCGCAGGCTGCCTACGATCTTGCATCGCAACACCTCGCGTCCGTCGAGAAGGTAAGCCATCAAGCCGCGCTCGAAGTAGCACAGGGACAGCTCAATTCGGCGAAGGGCAAATATCTCGGCGCCCAGGCGCAACTGCAATATACGAGGATCACCAGCCCCATCAACGGTGTGGTCACCGACCGCCCACTCTTCGCCGGTGAGACCGCGGCTGCGGGAACGCCCGTCATCACGGTAATGGACACCTCTGCCCTCATCGCCAGGCTGCACATCGCGCAGATGCAGGCGCAGCAGCTCCAACTCGGGTCCCCGGCAGAAGTCACAGTGCCGGGGCTCGACGAGCCGGTCCCAGCGAAGGTGTCTCTGATCAGCCCCGCGCTTGATCCCGGCAGCACCACTGTTGAAGTGTGGCTCCGCATCGAAAACACTCACGCCCGATTCAGACCTGGAACAGCAGTGCATGTCTCGATCACCGGCCAAACGGTGGAACACGCAATGACTCTCCCAGCAGAGGCCGTTCAAACCGCAAGTGACGG
>Ga0302314_10015414_pt1 | contig 12986 bp, 6 predicted proteins | sample III_Palsa_N2_3_FD_200533 | JGI IMG/M metagenome (GOLD analysis project Ga0302314, IMG submission 200533) | Peat permafrost microbial communities from Stordalen Mire near Abisko, Sweden - III_Palsa_N2_3 | ecosystem: Environmental > Terrestrial > Soil > Palsa > Peat permafrost | place: Sweden...
GGCCGAACATATTCCGACGCTATTTCAGGCCTTCCGGCAGGTCGACACGGGTATTTCCCGGCAGCATGAGGGGACCGGGCTCGGGCTCGCGATCTCTCGCCGGCTGGCCGATCGCCTGGGCGGAGAGCTCACGGTCAAGAGCGAATTCGGACACGGCAGCGTGTTTACGCTCATTCTGCCCCTCAACGGAGGCGCCCAGTCACATGAATAAGACGATTTTGCTGATCGAGGACAACGAGCAGAACAGATACCTCGCCACTTTTCTCCTGGAGAAGCATGGTTATTCGGTCGTGCCTGCATCCAACGGCGTCGCCGGCATCGAACTTGGATTGCGGTTCCAGCCGAAGGGCATTCTTCTGGACATCCAGTTGCCCGGGCTCGATGGGTATGAAGTGGCGCGAGCGCTTCGGCAAAACCCCGCATTGAATGACGTGCCGATCGTTGCCGTGACTTCCTATGCGATGGCGGGAGATCGCGAAAAGGCCATGGCCGCAGGCTGTGACGGCTACATCGAAAAGCCGATCGATCCCGAAACATTCGTCAGCGAGGTCGAAAGGTTCTTCCTGCGGGAGCCGACATGACCGCCAGGCCGCGCGTGCTGATTGTCGACGATAAGGAAGATAATTTATATTATTTGCGGACGCTGCTGACGGCGTACGGTTACGACGTCGAATCCGCGGTGCATGGCGCGGAAGCTCTCACCAGGGCCCGGCATTCACCGCCGGGCCTGGTCATCGCCGATCTGCTGATGCCGGTGATGGACGGCTACACCCTGCTGCGGCACTGGAAGGCGGACGACAAGCTCAAGGATATTCCTTTCGTCGTTTATACGGCGACCTATACCGCGCCCGAGGACGAGCGGCTGGCGCTCGATCTCGGTGCGGACGCCTTCATCGTCAAGCCGATGGAGCCCGACGACCTCATCGCGCGCATTCGTCAGGTGTATTCCGGCAGGGCCGACGCCGGCTCCAGATCCGCGCGCGGGCCAGGCGCCGACGATCAAGAGATCGTCAAGCAATACAGCGCGGCGCTGGTGCGCAAGCTGGAGGAAAAGACCATCCAGCTCGAAACCGTGAACCGCGCGCTGCAAAAGGAGATAGCGGAACGCAAGCAGGTCGGTACACGGCTCGAGACCCTGATCGAACAGGCGAATATCGGCATCCTGGTTCATCGCGAGTTCAAGCCGATCCTGGCGAATGGCGAGATGGCGCGGATCTTCGGCTATCAAGACAAGGACCAAATCCGGGACATGCCCGACTGCAGGATCCTGTTCGCCGACAGCGAGCAGGCGCGTATCACGGCCTACTACAAGGAACGCCTCAAGGGCGGCGACGTACCGGGCTTCTATTCCATCAAGGGCAAAACGGCTGACGGTACGATCATCGATCTGGAGAACCGGTCGTTCGTCATTCAGTGGGGCGACCGGCTCGCCGTTTGCACCATGCTGACCGATGTGACGGAACAGCGGCAAGTCGAAGCCCAGTTGCGACAGGCGCAACGGCTCGAAGCGGTCGGCCAGATGACGGGCGGCATTGCCCATGATTTCAACAATCTTCTCACGGTCATCATCGGTAACACCGAACTGATCGAGGAGACCGTGGATCCATCGCTCCGGGGTCTTGCCGAAATGGCGCGGAAGGCGGCCGAGCGCGGCGCCGAATTGACCAGCCGGCTTCTCGCCTTTTCGCGCCAGCAGCCGCTCGATCCGAAGGCCATCGATATCAACGCGCTGATCCTGAACATCGACGGGTTGATCCGGCGTGCGATCGGCGGACAGCTTGAAATCAAGACCGTGCTGGGCACCGATCTGTGGCACGTATTCGTTGACCCGTCGCAGCTTGAAAACGCGCTGCTCAACCTCGCCATCAACGCCCGCGATGCGATGCCCGACGGAGGACGTCTGACGATTGAAACCAGCAACGTCCGCATCGACAAAGCGGCGGTCGCGGATCAGGTCAATTTTGCGCCGGGAGATTACCTGCTGGTTGCGGTATCCGATACCGGGACCGGAATGGACAACAATACCCTGGCTCACGCCTTCGAACCGTTCTTCACCACCAAGGATGTTGGCAAAGGCAGCGGCCTCGGTCTCAGCATGGTCTACGGCTTCGTCAGGCAGTCGCACGGACAGATCCGAATCCGTTCCGAGCCCGGGCAGGGAACGACCGTCAATATTTACCTTCCGAGGGCGGCCGACGACGTCGCGCTGGCGAAACCGGAAATCCGCAACGGATCGCTTGCTCGCGGCAGCGAAAGGATTCTGCTGGTCGAAGACGATGCGATGGTCCGGGATATGGTGGTGATGCAGCTTGCAAGCCTGGGGTACCACGTCGTGAGCGCCGTCAACGGGCCGCAAGCGCTTGAGGTGCTCAAGCGGGAGCATGGCTTCGATCTGCTGTTCACGGACATCATCATGCCGGGCGGGCTCAACGGCCGTCAGCTCGCCGACGAGGCGCGCAAGCTCTGCCCCGGGTTGCGGGTTATTTTCACCTCGGGATACGCGGAGACCAGCGTCGTTCACGATGGCCAGCTGGATCAGGGGGTGCATCTGCTGAATAAGCCCTACCGCAGGGAGGACCTGGCGAAAAAGGTCAGGGATGCGCTGGCGCAGGACCCTTTCTAGAGCGTGATGAGATTAGATCGATCTGTAATTGAGGTGCGCTCCCTCTCCCACCCAACTCGGGTTTACTCGAGTTGGGCATTTTATTGTCGAAGTCGGATATATCCGACTTCGAGTGGGAGAGGGTTGGGGTGAGGGGGTACGGTCTATCGATGGTGCGTAACCCCTCACCCGGATCGCATCTGCGATGCGATCCGACCTCTCCCACAAGGGAGAGGTGAACGGAACTGCCGACAGGCCGATTCAATGTAAAAACATCCCGCTCTGGAAGACGGCCTGGCTGAAAGCGCTTTACCCGGCGAAGGCGGTGTGACGTTTCGACGCGCCGTGCCGGTTGGCGGCAGGCCAGTCCCTGGCTCATATATTTCTTCATGTATTTCTCGGTCCATCTATGCGTCGCCGCGACGGCGCGCAAGGTGCCTGTCAAAAATCCTGATCGTTGAACGGGTCACGTTGCGGCGTATAAGGTGAACGGGGATCAAGTTCACTGATGAGTCTTTCAAGCCCGTTTATCCGTCGGCCTGTCGCCACAACGCTGCTGACGTTCGGGTTGGTTGCGGCCGGCGCCATCGCCTTTTTCAAGCTCCCGGTCTCGCCGCTGCCGGACGTCGATATCCCGACCATTTCGGTGCAGGCGACGCTGCCGGGCGCCAGTCCAGAGGACGTGGCGACCACGGTGGCCAGTCCGCTGGAGCGCCATCTCAGCCAGATCGCCGATGTCACCGAGATGACCTCATCGAGCTCGCTCGGCTCCGCGCGCATCAATCTGCAGTTCGGCATCAATCGCAACATCAACGGCGCCGCGCGCGACGTCCAGGCGGCGATCAACGCGTCGCGTGCCGATCTGCCGACCGCGCTGCGCAGCAATCCCTCCTACCGCAAGTTCAACCCGGCCTCGGCGCCGATCCTGATCTACACGCTGACGTCGGATACGCTGATCCCCGCCGACCTGTATGACGCCGCGTCGACCGTGCTGGCGCAGAAGCTGTCGCAGGTCGAGGGCGTCGGTGAAGTCAGCGTCAGCGGGGGATCGCTGCCCGCCGTCCGCGTCGAGCTCGCGCCACCGGCGCTCTACAAATACGGCATCGGCCTCGAAGACGTCCGCGCCGCGCTCGCCAGCGCCAATGCCCACAGTCCGAAGGGCGGCATCGACGTCACCGACCAGCGCTACCAGATCTATTCGAACGACCAGGCCATCAAGGCCCAGGACTACAAATCGCTGGTGGTCGCCTATCGCAACGGCGCCGCGGTCCGCCTGACCGACGTCGGCGAGGTGCTGGATTCGGTGGAGAACCTGCGCAATCTCGGCCTTTCCAACGGCAAGCTGGCGGTGATGATGATCGTCTACCGGCAGCCCGGCGCCAACATCATCGGGATGGTCGACCGCGTCAAGGCGCTGATGCCGCAACTGCGCGCATCGGTGTCGCCCGCGATCGACGTCAATCTCGCGGTCGACCGCTCGATCACGATCCGGACCTCGCTGCGGGACGTCGAGATCACGCTCGTGATTGCCGTTGTGCTGGTGATCCTCGTGGTGTTCGCGTTCCTACGCAGCGCGCGGGCGACGCTGGTGCCGGTGGTCGCGGTGTCGGTGTCGCTGGTCGCGACCTTTGCGGTGATGTATCTGCTCGGATACAGCCTCAACATCTTCTCGCTGATGGCGCTCACGGTCGCGACCGGTTTCGTGGTCGACGACGCCATCGTCGTGCTGGAAAACATTTCCCGCCACCTCGATGCCGGCAAGTCTGCGCTGGAGGCCGCGCTGCTGGGGGCCTGGGAGGTCGGCTTCACGGTGCTGTCGATGAGCGTGTCGCTGATCGCGGTGTTCGTCCCGATCCTGCTGATGGGCGGCCTGGTCGGCAAGCTGTTCCGCGAATTCTCCATGACGATCGCCATTTCCATCGTGATCTCGCTGGTGGTCTCATTGACGACGACGCCGATGATGTGCGCCGCGCTGCTGCGCGCGGAGCGCGGCCGGCCGCACGGCCGGATCTATCGTGCCAGCGAGCGCGCATTCGAGGCGATGCTGGACGGCTATCGGCGCACCCTTGGCGTCGCGCTGCGTCATCCGCGCTCGGTGATGCTGATTCTGGCGGCCGTGCTCGGCCTGAATTTCTATCTTTACGGCGCGGTTCCGAAGGGTTTCGTCCCGCAACAGGACACCGGCCTCCTGGTCGGATCGATTCAGGCCGATCAAAGCATCTCGTTTCAACTGATGCAGCAGAAGCTGCGGCTGTTCGTCGACATCGTCAGGCGCAATCCGGCCGTCGATACCGCCGTCGGCTTCACGGGGGGTGGCGGCCCGGGCCCGGGCGGAGGCTCGACCAACTCCGGCACCGTGTTCGTCTCCTTAAAGCCGCTTCGCGACCGCGAATTGTCCGCCGATCAGGTGATCGGCGTGCTGCGCGGCGAACTCGCCGCGGTACCGGGCGCCACGCTGTTCCTGCAGGCGGTGGGCGATCTCGGCGCCGGCGGACGCTCGGGCAACGCGCAATATCAGTACACGCTGCAGGGATCGACGTTCGAAGAGCTGAACGAATGGACGCCGAAGATCGTCGCCGCGCTGCAGACTGAGCCTGGTCTCGCCGACGTCGGCAGCGACCAGCAGAACAACGGCCTGCAGGCCAACGTGACCATCGACCGCGATGCCGCCTCGCGCCTCGGAGTCTCGGTCAGCCAGATCGACAACTCGCTGTACGACGCGTTCGGTCAGCGGCAGGTCTCGACCATCTACGTGGCGCGCAACCAGTACCACGTGATCATGGAGGTGGCGCAGGCGTATTTGCAGAATCCGCAGACGCTCAGGGATGTCTATATCAGCACCTCGGGCGGACCGGCCAGCGGTTCGCAAACCACCAACGCGGTGCCCGGCACCGTGGTGTCGCCGGCCGGCGCCGCGTCGCTCAATTCGGTGACGGCCAGCGCGGTGCGCAATCTCGCGACCAACTCGATCGGCGCCACCGGCAAGGGCGTATCCTCGACCGGGACCGCGGTCTCTACCAGCCAGGAGACCATGATTCCGCTAGCGAGCGTCACCCGGCTGGGACAGGGCCAGACCGCGCTGGTCGTCAACCATCAGGGGGTTCTGGTCGCCAACACGATCTCGTTCAATCTCGCGCCCGGCGTCTCATTGGGGACGGCGGTATCGACGATCGAGGCCACCATGAACCGGATCGGGGTTCCCGGATCGATCCGCGGCTCGTTCCAGGGCGCCGCCAAGATCTTTCAGGAATCGCTCGCCAGCGAGCCGTATCTCGTGCTGGCGGCATTCGCGACCATCTACATCTCGCTCGGGATGCTCTATGAGAGCTACGTCCATCCGCTGACGATCCTGTCCACGCTGCCCTCGGCCGGCGTCGGCGCGGTGCTGGCACTGATGCTGTTTCACACCCAGTTCGACATCATCGCGATGATCGGCGTGATCCTGCTGATCGGCATCGTCAAGAAGAACGCCATCCTGATGATCGATTTCGCGCTCGACGCCGAGCGCAAGCGCGGCCTGGCACCGGCCGATGCGATCTACGAAGCCTGCCTGCTGCGCTTCCGCCCGATCATGATGACCACGATGGCGTCGCTGCTCGGCGCGGTGCCGCTGATCGTCGGCATGGGCGAGGGCAGCGAGTTCCGCCAGCCGCTCGGCATCACCATCATCGGCGGGCTGGTGCTGAGCCAGATCCTGACCCTCTACACCACGCCCGTGGTCTATCTGTATCTCGACCGCTTCCGGCACTGGAGCATGCGGAGGCGGAAGCGCGCGTGATTGGCGGGGGTCGTGAGATTGGAAGCTCTCGCGAATTTTTTTAGCACACCTACTACGCTGATTTGCCCGTCGGGCTGTTGCGCGCGCTGTGCGCAAATCGTGTCCAGCCCCCTTCGAAAAAATATTCCTCTTCGTCGCTGACCCAAATCACTTTTAAATCCACCGCGTTCCGTTCCGATCAGAGGGGCGCTTCGCGGTCGTCACGAACGCGGGACGGGATGCGGTGGACGCGGCGGCGCCTTTTGACGAACGGCGCGGAAGCGGACGGCGAAGTCGTGTGGTCCTGACGCCCCGATGCTGGCGTCAAGTTGGCGATGATGCTTTCGCATCGCGCCGATGACGGGGGCAAGAGAGCCGGTCCCCGGGGAGATCACGAAGGAAACCGTTAAAACCATTGCGCAGGGAAGGCCGGGCGTTCCGGCGAACCTGTGGCTTCTACCCCTGTGCTTTTTGTTGCACAGGGGGCTGCGGGTGCGCCAAGCACCCGGCTTTCCCTGCGCCCTCTGTTTTTCGGGGGCAGAAATTCCTGCAGAACTCGGGCGTATCGCGCCGCGAGAAAGCGGAGTCATATTCCAACGTGATGGCTGGTCACGCCGACTTAACTTCCGAACATCTGTGGCTTCGGCTATTCTCGCCGACGGTACATCTACACGGGATAGCCGACATGTTCCAGCGCCCGGAATTACTCAGCACTACAAAGCTCTCGCGCGCGGCAAAGCTCGGCTGTGGCGTGGTCATTCTCGCGGTCGCATGGTGGAGCTTGCCCGGCGTGGGAACGGGACAGCCTGTCAGCAAATCGAATGCGGCGCCGGGGCGCGTCGAGGGCGCAAGCGAGGTGTTGTCGCTCGGCACCTCGGCGACCGGAACCATCGCGGAATTGCTGGTCAAGGCCGGCGATCACGTTCAGGCAGGCCAGCATCTCGTGCGGGTGGAGTGCCGCAATGTCGAGCGGGAACGCGAGGCCCGCGAGTCGGATCTTGCGGCATCCGAAGCGGTGTTTGACCGGGTCACGCACGGCTCCCGGCCCGAGGAAATCGCGATCGGGGTCGCCAACGTCAACCTGGCGGAAGCGAGATTGCAGGAGGCCGAAAAGCAATACCAGCGGGCCCAGCAACTGCACGAGGGCGTCACCGTCACCAGGGTCCAGATCGACCAGGCCGAGCGGGACGCGCGGATGGCCGCCGCCATGCTCGAGGAGGTCCGGGCCAAGCTGGTGCTGCTGAAAGTCGGCTCCCGGGAAGAAGACATTACCGAAGCGCGCTCACGGCGCGATGCCAACAAGCGGCGGCTGGAAGAAGTCGCCGCGCGGCTGGGTTACTGCACGGTGGACGCCCCGATCAACGGCGTCATCCTGAGCACCGGGGTCAGCCCGGGACAACTGGTGAGTTCGATGGCGCCGGTGACCTTGATGACCATGGTCGACGACAGCAAACGCCTGGTGCGGGCCTTTGTCGGTGAACGCGAGATTTCGGAAGTCTGTCCCGGGCAACCCGCCCATATCTCCGCCGACGGCGTTCCCGAACTGCAGTTTGACGGCATGGTCGAGAGTGTTGCGGCCACGGTCGGCGAAAGCCCCTATGCCGGCAATGCACCGCAACAGTTCCGCCAGGTGCTGGTTTCGGTACCGCAGATGCAACAGCAACTCCCCATTGGACTGCGGGTTTCCGTGCAATTCTCGGCATGTCCCGCAGGGCAGAAGCCGACCGCAAGGTAGCAGGCGACGGCTGGCTTGCATCACGGCGATGCGGCGCAAAACAACAGGGCCCGGACGAATCCGGGCCCCCTTCACAACAGACGCCACGCCTTTGTTTCAGGTATCAGGTGTCAGGCGTCATACTCCTTCGAAATGTCCCGGCCGGTGTAGTCGGGCATGAACGCCGCCGCGACCATGCTGATGACCGCGCAGCCGGCGATGTAGATCGAAATCGCATAGCCGGAGTGATAGGTGGCGAACAGGGCGGTCGCGATCAGGGGCGCCGGACCGCCGGCAATCACCGAGGCGAGCTGATAGCCCAGTGAAGCTCCGCTGTAGCGCAGTCGCGGCGTAAAGGCCTCGGCGATCAAGGCGGCCTGCGGCCCGTATTGCATGTCATGCGGGATCAGCGACAGCACGATGGCGATGAACACGGCCGATGGAAGGGCGGTGTCCACCATGCCGAAATACAGGAAGCCGAACAGGCCCGTGGTCGCGGCGCCGATCAGATACATCTTCCGCCGCCCGACGAGGTCGGAGATGTGGCCCGACAGCGGGATGGTGACGAAGGAGACGCAGGAGGCCGCCAGCACCGCCACCAGGATCAGATCGCGCGACATGTGCAAGGTACCGACGGCGTAAGCGAAGATGAAGGCGGTAAAAATATAGAACGGCGCTTGCTCGGACAGCCGCAGCAAGGCCGACAGCAGGATCTCCTTCGGATGCATCCTGAAGACCTCGATGACGGGGGCCTTCTCGATCTTCTTGTCATCCAGGAGCTGCTGAAACACCGGCGTCTCGAGGATGCCGAGGCGAATCCACAGTCCGACACCTACGAGTATAATCGAGAGCGCGAACGGAATTCGCCAGCCCCAGGTGGCGAACTGGTCGCCCGACAATTGGCTGAATGCGAGGATGGCCAGATTCGCCAGAAACAGGCCGCACGGCACGCCGAATTGCGGCCAGGATGCCACCAGTCCGCGCTGACCGTGGGTGCGCGACCATTCCATCGCCAGCAGCACCGATCCGCCCCACTCGCCGCCCACGCCGATGCCCTGCAGCATCCGCAACACCGTCAGGATCACCGCGCCCCAGATGCCGATCGACGCGTAGGTCGGCACGAATGCGATCAGGAAGGTCGAGATGCCCATGCACAGAAGCGTGGCGATGAGGGTCGCCTTGCGGCCGATGCGATCGCCGTAATGACCGAATATCGCGGCGCCGATCGGGCGCCCGATGAAGCCGATGAAATAGGTGCCGAACGCCGCCAGCGTCGCCGTCAAGGCATCTTCGTTGGGAAAATAGAGCTTGCCGAAGATCAGCCCGGCAGCGGTCCCGTACAGGAAAAAGTCGTACCACTCGATCGCGGTGCCGATGGTTGACGCGATCACCGCCTTGCGCAATTGGGCGCTGTGATCAGATGTGGACAACGCCTCGTGTGTGACTGCCATCGCCATTGAATTGTCCCCTTGGCTGGTTGTTTCCTCGTCCCGTGGGAACCTGTTCTCGACGGTTCCTTCTGGGAACATGCTACAATCAGCGCGCGGCGACCGAAAGGTGCATCTCGCCGAAGGCAGTCATATTGCTGCACCGCAGGAGACCGGCGCCCCGGCACCATCGTGCAATGCACGCGATCGTCTGGTCGCGCGGTGAGAAGTCAGGTCAGCAAAATTCCACTGCAGTGTGCCGGTGCGACGATTCATCGTTCGCTAACCAGCTCTGGTAACATCGCCTTCAATGGAACCCCCTATAAACGCGGCTTTTTTGGAGGGGTGCGATGAGCGGGCGACAAGATGTTACCTGGATGTCCGCGGCCCCGAGCGCGGCGAACGAGGCCATCCTGCAGGAAGCACAGCAGATGAAGCGATTATACGCCGCGCTCTCGGCCGGCAATGACGCGGTGCTGCGCGCTTCCACCGCGCAGGAGATGATCGGCGCGGTATGCGAGAGCGTCGTCGCCCAGGGTCAGTTGCTCGGCGCCATGATCTTCCTTCATGACGAGGCGACGCGGGAGTTCTGCTTGATGGGAGGCGCTGGAGAATTCCGCCGGCCGATGCCCGGGGTGAAACTCTCCTCCGATCCCGCCCATTCGCATGGGCATGGGCTGGGCGCAACTGCGTTCCGCAGCGGCCGGCCGTGCATCAGCACGGATCTGGAGAACGATCCGCGCGTGCAGCACTGGCTTCCCTTGTTGCGCCCCACCGGAAGCAAGGCCTGCACGGTGTTTCCGCTGTTCCTGCACCACAAGCCGGCCGGCCTCATTTACATCTTCTTCGGAGGCGATGTCAGCCATTTCAGTTGCGGCATGATGGAGCTGATGGAGCGCATCGCCGGCAACTTGTCCTTCGGGCTGCAGCGGTTCCACGAGACCGAACAGCGCGAGCATGCGCAGCGCCAGAACGCGCGCCTTCTCTCGGCCATCAACAACATGTCGCAGGGCATCATTCTGTTCGACGAACAAGGCACCATCGTCTTCTGCAACGACCGCTATAAGCAGATCTATCCGCTGCTGCCGCCCGAAGTGGTTGAACCCGGCCGCAAGGGTCGCGGCATTCTGGAATACTGGCAATCCAAAGGCGAGTTTACCGGGGACATCGACGCCTATGGCAGGGAGCTGTTGGCCGACATCAAGCGGGACGGCGTGCATCAGCGCGTCTACGATTATGGCCACTGCACCATCCGTGCCCGCTTTGAGCCGATCGGAGACCGCGGGGTGCTGGCGCTGCACGAGGACATCACCGGTGAGGTGTTGCGCGACAAATCCTTTCAGCTGATGTTCGACAACAATCCGGTGGCGATGTTCGTGCTCGATCTGGAGGCGTTCTCATTCCTGGCTGCGAACGACGCCGCACTCGCGCTTTATGGTTACAGCCGCCAGCAGTTCCTCCAGTTGGACCCAAGCTGGGTCAGGCCGTCGGAAGCACGAGCCGAGCTGCGCGAATACCTGAACAGGCTGCCTGCCACCGATCGCGACGGACGGGACCGCAGGCACATACGCTCCGACGGCACGCCGCTGGACGTGCGGCTCTATTCCCAGGCGCTGCGCTACAAGGACAGGAATGCCCGGATCGTGTCGGTGGTCGACATGACCGAGCAGCGCAAGGCTGAATCGGAGCGGCACCAGGCCCGGCAGCGCATCGCCTATATCGCCCATCACGATCGTCTCACCGATCTTCCGAACCGCGCCGCGTTCGAGGAATATTTCCCGTCGGCGCTCGAACAAGCGCGCCGTGACGGCAAGCCGCTCGCCGTGATGTGCATGGATCTCGACGGCTTCAAGGACATCAACGACCGCTTCGGCCATCCCGTCGGCGATACCGTTCTGCGCGAGGTCGCCGGTCGGCTGCGAACAGCGGCGGGAGCGGGTTATCTGGCCCGCATCGGCGGGGATGAGTTCGTGCTGTTGAACAGCGTCGATGAAGACGAACAGGCATCGAAACTGGCAGCGCGGCTGATCGACGCGCTCAGGATGCCGCTGGACGTGGACGGCCGCGATCTTCGCGTCGGCGTGAGCCTCGGCATCGCGGTCTCGGGTGTGCACGGGCTTGACTGCCATACGCTGCTTTCAAATGCGGACCTCGCACTATCCCAGGCCAAACGCGAGCGCTGCGGCAGTGCGCGCTACTTCAGTGTCGAACTCGACACGCAGGTGCGCGAGCGGCGGGCCTTGAACGATGATCTGCAGGAGGCCTTCGCCAAGGATCAGTTCCTGCTGCACTACCAGCCTCAGGTGAATATGGCCCGCGAAATCGTGGCCTATGAGGCGCTGCTGCGCTGGCGCTCGCCCAAGCGCGGCTACGTGTCGCCGATGGACTTCATTCCGCTGGCGGAAGAAAGCGGGTTGATCGCGCCGCTGGGCAACTGGGTGCTTCGCGAGGCCTGCCGTACCGCCGCGGGCTGGCGCGACAACGTCACCATCGCCGTCAATATCTCGCCGGAACAGATCGCGCAGGGCGATCTGCCGACCGCCGTCCATGAAATTCTGCTCGAGACCGGGCTTGCGCCGTCGCGGCTGGAGCTTGAAATCACCGAAGGGGTATTCATCAGCGATTTCTCCCGGGCGCTCTCGGTGCTGTTGAGGCTGAAGTCGCTGGGTGTGCAGATCGCGATGGACGATTTCGGCACCGGCTATTCCTCGCTGTCCTATCTGCAGGCATTTCCATTCGACCGTATCAAGATCGACCGTGCCTTCGTGACCGATCTCGGCACCAACAACCGTTCCGACTCGATCGTCCGCGCGGTCATCAGCCTCGGTCAAAGCCTCGACATTCCGCTGCTGGCGGAAGGTGTGGAGACCGAGGAACAGTTCGCAAAGCTGCGCGAGCTCGGATGCCACAGCGTGCAGGGCTATCTGTTCGGACGGCCGCAGCCGTTGGTCGAGATCGCCGGGGATGAAGGGGCCGTCGGCCGGGTGTCAAATAGCCGGCCCACGTGAAAATGCGGCGACCGGCGGAGTTTTTGTCCTCAATGACGGCGCTGCCCGTGGCCGACATGGAACGCGCCGGATGCCGCGACCAGGCACGCCTTTACAGACGGAAGACGAGCCATGTCAGTTGAATGCACTGTCATGTAATTCCTATGCGAGCAATTTCCAGCCTCGAGCGCGTGCCGTTCTGGGTCCACGGGCATACGCAGATCCGGCGGCAATACCGGATCGGCGGCACCCGGGTTGTCACCAACTGCCGGGGTTCGAGGCGCGTGACCCCCTGGTCCGCAGCTTCACATCAGTCGCGTTCTTTGATGTCTAGATAGCGCGCACATTACGATCGATGCTTTCATGGCTCGCCGACCGAAGCCGCGCGGCAGCCCTCGACGACGATCGGTCTGATTGCACGTAAATATAGTTGCCTTACACGCAAAGGTAGTGAATACTTGAAGTGTAGCGGAAGGTTCACATTGCTGATGCCGGTCTG
>Ga0302314_10015415_pt1 | contig 12985 bp, 8 predicted proteins | sample III_Palsa_N2_3_FD_200533 | JGI IMG/M metagenome (GOLD analysis project Ga0302314, IMG submission 200533) | Peat permafrost microbial communities from Stordalen Mire near Abisko, Sweden - III_Palsa_N2_3 | ecosystem: Environmental > Terrestrial > Soil > Palsa > Peat permafrost | place: Sweden...
GTGCCGGGGGTGCCCATTTGGATCCCATCGGTTCCGACCGAGTTGTCGATCCGGTTCGCATTGGCGTAGCGGAGGGTGCCCGAGATCGCGTCGGTGAAGTTATAGGTTCCACCGATCACGAAGCCCTGCATGTTGGTCCGGCCGTCGAAGATATCCGCGTCATTCAGATTCGGATCGACGGCATAGGTACCGGTCCGTTGCCAGAAGGCGGTCGATTCCCAATCGCCCTTCTTCTTGGCCTTGTTGACCTGGATGCCCACCTGATAGGCGTAGCCGTCCGAGTCGCCGCGGCCGTGATGCATCGCCAAGTCGGCGCGCTTGTCGGCGTCGGGATTGATTTCGAAGTCCTCAAAGAGGCGCATCGGCATCTTCCCGGCCTTGAAGTCGAGCTCGCCCGGAACCTCGATCATCGTCAGGTTGTTGATCCCGTAATTGTTGCCAATGATGGTGCCAACCGTGACGTTGTCGGAGAAGTCGCCGTTGAACGGACCCCAGAAACCGCCCTGGGGCTGGGTCTGGTTGGCCGCCAACGCCGCGGGAGAGGTGGTCTGACTTCCGCTGTAGGTGAAGACCGAGGCCGCCAGCTTGCCGGTGACGTCGTCGGTGAACTTCACATTGACGCCGACCTGCTCGCCGAACTGATAGATGTCGCTGTAGCTCGAGGTGGTGGTGGTATTGCTCGAGTTGACCGCGCCATCGATGCTCGAATCGACATAGAGCCCCTGGGTGGCGTTGGCGAAGACCTCGATGTGGTCATTGATCTTCTTCGAGAAGATTTCAGCCACGCCGTCGATCGGCAGGTTCGGATCCCACACCATGCTGGTGGTGTAGAAGGGATTCACCATCCGCCCGATCTCGAGGGTGAGGTAATCGGTCGCCTTCCAGCCGACGTAACCGAGGCCGATGCCGACCTCCGCGTTGCCCTTGCCGAAGGGCCCGTTGCTGGCGTAGCCCAGGCCGTTGCTGCTTTCCTGCCCGTAAGTGACGTTGCCGGAACGGGGATTGATCGTGCCGGTATCGAGGCGGACGACCGTGAACCAATCGTCGGTCAGGTCGAAGCGGGCGCCGAGCCGGATCCGATAACGGGCGCGATCCCGGTCTTCGGTATCGGTCGTCGTGGCGGTGGTGGCCGATCCCGCGATCTTCGCTCCCACCGGCTGCTGGCCGTCGCGGATTTCATAACGCAGCCGCATGTCCCCGAAGAGGGTGAGCCGCTTGATGCTGGCGGCGAGATTCAGCTTGTAGGCCGAGCTCTGCACATCGTCTTCCTGCATCTTCAGGCCGATCTCCTCGGCCTCCTGATCGGTGATCAGGCCCTTCTTCACCATGGTGTCGAGCAGGGCGCGCTGGCCGCTTTCCGCATTCATGATGTCATCGCTTTGCGCCGATCCGCCGCCCGCCGGGCCGGACGTTCCCGCCATCAGGGCGGGGGCGCTGAACGCCAGCAGGGAAGTCCCTGCCGCGATCCACACTTTTAATTTTTGTAACATGCTGCCTCCTTTTGAATTGCTGCACCCCGTTCCGGGGACACGGGCCGTCCCAATCGGGTCGGTCGTGCGGAGGCTTTATGAAGGAAGGCAATGGCGTGGGAGGGAATGCCGACTGAACAGCATCTAAACTATTGTTCCCTTTCGAAGGCGCGAAACTGACGGACAAGAAAATCATTGTTTCAATCGAGTGACGGCTCCGGGCGTAAAAAATCAGGCGGCGGCAAGTGCCTTCAGGTCAACGTCCCGGACCTCGACTTCGCAAAGCCGGTAGCCCATGTCGCGGACGTTCTCGATGTAGTGGCGCAGGTCCCCCAGCTTGATCCGAAGGCGGCGGATGTGGGTATGGAGGGTCCGGCTGTTGTTGAAGACGTCGTACTGCCAGGCCTCGCGGAGGATCTGACGATGGGTCTGGATATTTCCCTGACGCTCCATCAGAAGGGAGAGGAGCTTGAATTCCTGGGCGGTGAGATGGATCTCCCGATCCCGGACCCAGCATTTGGCCCGGGCGCGGTCGAGCGCCAGTTCCCCCACCATGAGGCGGGGAGAGCTGAACTGCGTGTCCTCCACCCTGCCCAGGGCCCGCTTCATCCGCAAAATCAGTTCGCGCGCGCTGCAAGGCTTGACGACATAGTCCTCGGCTCCTATCTCCAGGCCGATAATCCGATCGATCTCGTCGCCTCGACGGGTGGCGAAGATGACGGGAATCTGGGCGGTCCGCAGATCGCGCTTCAGCTCGCGGCAGAGGTCGAAGCCGTCGAACTCCGGCAGCTCGACCTCCGCCACCAACATGGAGAAGCACCCGTTGCGGGCCTGCCGCAGGGCCTCGACCCCGCATCCGACCGCCGCCACCTCGAAGCCCGCGCCGTCCAGCGAGCCGATCAGCGACTCGCGGGCCTTGGCGTCGGGCTCCGCAACGAGCACCTTGCGTCTCATCGTTCGATTCCTTGGCTCGCCTTATGGGGTTTTATTGGTTCCAGTTGGCGTTGATATCGGGAGCGGCATCGCCAGCGCTGTAAGCCGGCGCGCTGCCGGCGAGGGCGATCACCCGGCCATGGGTGGCCTCGGAGAGGGACCCGACATGATTGCTCTCCAGATCGACCACGGTGGTATGTCCGCCCTTGATGATCACCGGCACCGCGACAAACCCATCCTTGTCCGATTCCGCGTGGACGATGTATTTGCCGGGAGAGAGCTCGACAGTGTCGGGCGCGCCGCTGAGGTTGCCGTCGCCATTGGCGACGAAGGCGACCACCTTCCCGCTCGGCGCGCAAACCCGGTAGTCGGTGTGGGGATATTCGTAGGTTTCACCGGTCTCCTTTTCCGTGGTGGCGGTGAAGACCCGGAGGTAACCGACCATGGGGCCCTGGAAATGCTCGATCTCCGGCCCGACGGTCGGCAGGATGGTCTCTTTGGCGGCGGCAGCGCCCGCCAACCCGAGCGAGAGCAGCACGATGAGGGAAGGAACAGTGAGTATCGATTTCATGAGTCCCACCGTACGGGGGCCACATGAGAGGATGATGAGGCTTAAATTAAAGTTTCCTCATCTGCCGCCTCGACGGAATAGCGCCCCGGCTATTTCTGAAACAGCGACGGCAGCGGTACCATCTTCTCCCCCGGCTGCGGCAGTTCTCCCAGGGCGGCGGCCACCTCGGGACGATAAACCGTCAGGACCACGCCGATCTTGCCGTCGTCGCCACGGCGAATGCGAAAGGCAGCATTCGGCGTCGGCTCGATCTCGGAAATGAAGACGACCGTGTGACGGCGCGCCACCGGGAGCGGATTGCCCCGTCCATCGTCGAGGGTGAAGAGACCGCTCTTGGAATCGAAGGCGATGCCCGGGATGGAAAACTCGAAGGTCTCATCGTGGGCGATGCTGTCGGTGTAATCGGAGTCGGAGAACTGGAGCGAGACCGTCAGCTCCCCCCTCTGTTTGTCCCAAGAGAGCGTGTGCTGCGTGAGCGACGACTTGGCGTAGATCTCGACGTGGTTCGGGCTGGTCACCTCGACCGCCGGGGTCTGGGCTCGCGCCGTGGCGAGAAGGACCGTAAAGACCAGGAGAGCCGCCGCGCAGAGCAGCACTCTAATCATGGGACGGGGCGCTTCCGGCAAGGTCGCCGAGCTGGTAGCGGAGGCTGGAGAGGAGGATTTCATAGTCGTATTTGGCGTTGGCGCTCTGCAATTGGGCTTCGGTCTGGTTGAGCTGGGCCTGGCTGGCCTCGACGATCGAGCTGATGCCCGCCCGGTAGCGCGCCTGGGCGAGGTCGGACGATTCGGTGGCGCTGGCCAGGACCTCGTTGGTGACATCAATCGCCTGAAAGGCGGTGGAGACGTTCAGCCAGGCGACCCGCACATCGCGCACGATATCGTCCTCGGCCTCGTTGAGGTCCCGCTCGGCGGCGGAGGCCTGGAGGCGCGCCTCCTCGGTTTGGGCGGAGAGGCGGCCGCCGTTCGCCACCGGCAGGGCGATGCTGATCCCGGCGGCAATGTAGCTTTGGTTCAGCTGCGCGTCATCGCGGACCGGCGAGACCCCGGCATCGCCGATCGCCTGGATGCTGGGATATTTGGCATCCTGGGCGGCGGCGGCTTCCTTGACGGCGGCCTCGTAGCGATTCCGCAGGGCGACAGCGTCAGGGCGGGCCTGGAGCGCCTGGGCAATCAGGGAGGAGAGGTCACCGGGAGGCGCGGGCGGGATCTTTTCCTCGGAGAGAATGAACTCCTTTTTTTCACGGTAGCCGAGCGCCGCGCCCAGGGCCGCCGAGGCCTGCTCCACGCCGTTGCGGGCGCGGAGCAACAGAAGGTTCGCCTCGCCGAAGTTGACCCGGGCGAAGCTGACGTCGAGTTCCGACTTCAGCTGGCCCTGGGCCAGCGCCGAGATCTGGTCGAGGAAGAGTTTGCGCGCCGCAACGGTCTGGGTGGCGACCTGAAGAATGGTCTGGGCCCGCAGGGCCTCGTAATAGGCTCGATCGACCTCGAGTCGGACTTGTTCGCGGACCGATTCCGCGTCGGCGGAAGCCGCATGGGCGGAGAACCGCGCCCCATCGGTGAGAGCCGAGGTCCGTCCGAAATCGGTGAGGAGCTGGGTGGCGGCGAGGCCGTCCGATTGGCGGCTGAAAACCGTGGGATTGTTCAGGCCGCCACTGGCGGCGATCCGGGTCTCTCCGCCGTCTCCGGCTCCGACCGCAGCGGCATTCGCGGTGATCTGGGGATAGAAATCGGCGCGGGCTTCGCGGACCTTCTGCTGCGCGGCGTCGGCCTCGAACTGGGCCTCGCCAATCCGGGGGCGGTTCTGCGCGGCGATGACCTCGGCCTGGGTTAGGGTAAGAGAAATCGGGGCGTCGAAATCGGAGACCCCGGGAAGCATGGCATGGGCCTCGCCGACAGCGAGCAGCCAGAGAAGCAGGAGCCGTTTCAACGGACTCCCTCCAATTGATCGATCCGGGGTTCGACGGACTCCGGATGGGGGCGGCGACCGTGAACCAGGAGGAAGGCGGCAGGGACCAGGAAGACGGTGAAGAGAACCGAGACACTCAGGCCTCCGATGATGGCGCGGGCCAGCGGCGCATAGGCCTCGCTCCCGGTACCGAGCTTGAGCGCCATCGGAATCAGGCCGAAGACGGTGGCGAGCGAGGTCATCAGGATGGGCCGGAGGCGGACCCGGACAGCCTGCCCGACCGCCTCGGCGACCGACGTCCCGTTCTCGATCAGGCGGTGGGTGAACTCGACGATCAGGATGCTATTCGAGACCACGATGCCGACCATCATGACGATGCCCATCAGCGACATGATATTCAGCGTGGTGCCGGTGGCGGCCAACAGGGCGACCACCCCGGCGAGTCCGGGCGGGACCGCGAGAAGGATCAGGAACGGATCGACGAAGGAGCGAAACTGGGCAACCAGGATGAGGTAGACCAGGACCACCGAGAGGAGCAGACCGAGACCGAAGGAATGAAAGGAGGCATCCATGGCGCCGACCGAGCCGCGCACGGCAACGCGCACTCCCTCCGGCTTGTCGGCCCCGGCAATAACCTTCCCGACCGCCCGCGCCACCCGGCCCAGCTCCTCTCCATGCGGGGCGACCCAGACGTCGATGACGCGGCGCAATTGATAGTGGTCGACTTCGGTGGGTGAGGCAATGCGCCGCACCTGGGTGACCATGTCGAGGCGGGTCGGGTCGGGCTGGTTGGGAGCGCGAAGCGGGATGGCCTGGAGATCGGCGAGGGTATTCACGGTCGCCTCGGGATATTGGACTGTGAGGAGGTAATCGTTCCCGGTCTTGGGATCGACCCAGTAGCTGGGAGCGATCATGGCGTTGGAGGTCAGGGCGGTGATCACGTTGCTGACCACTTCCTTCTGGTTGAGGCCGAGCTGGGCGGCCCGCAGGCGATCGACATCGAGCTGAAGGGCGGGCGCGTCGATGTCCTGCGGAATGAAGACGTCGCTCACGCCGGGAATCCGTCCACAGCGGCGCCCGATCTCGGCGGCGGTAGCGTAAGCGGCGTCGAGGTCCGAGCTGCTGACCTGGACGTCGATAGGGGCTGGCAGGCCCATGTTCAACACCGCATCGACTAGACCGCCGGATTGAAAGTAGGCGTTGAGCTCCGGCAATTCTCCCCGGAGCGCGGCGCGGACCCGGTCCATGTATTCGTAGCTACCGACCCGGTGGCCGTCCGTCAGGCTGACCTGGACGAAAGCGGTGTGGGAGGCCGAATTGGGAGTGTAGATCGCGGAGAAATCGGGCGTGACGCCGATGTTCGAGACGATGAGGCGGAGATCCCCCGGCGCGACGATCCGGCGGACCAAGTCCTCGACCTTCGCCACCTCCTGCTCGGTAAGCTCCAGGCGGGTGCCGGTCGCCGCCTTGAGGTTGATCACGAATTGGCCGGGATCGGTCCTCGGGAAATAGGCCAGCCCGACTAGGGGAAAGAGGCCCAGGCCGAGCACCGCGATTCCGAGGAAGATCCCCACGGTCCACAGCGGCCGGGCCAGAAGCCACGTCTGGGTCCGGTCGAAGCGGTCGAGAAAGGCGTCGAAGCGGCGGTTGAAGCCGGCGTGGAAGCGGGTGCCCCAGGACCTCCGATGAGGCTTTTTTTCGTCGGACCATTCCTCGTCGCGATGCTTGATGAACCGGGCGCAGAAGAGGGGGACCACCGTCATCGCCACGACGTAGGAAGCGAAGAGAGAGAGGACCACCGCCAGCGCCAGGGCGGTGAAGAGGAAGCGACTCACGCCGAAGAGGAAAGTCACCGGGAAGAAGACCACCGCGGCGGTGAAGGTCGCCGCCAGGACCGGCAGGGCGACTTCCTCGCCGCCCTTTTGCGCCGCCACGGCGGGGGACTCGCCCATTTCGAGATGGCGGAAGATATTTTCCAGCACCACCACCGAATTATCGATCAAGCGGGAGAAGGCGAGCGCCAGGCCGCCCAGGATCATCGAGTTGACCGAGTTGCCGCCGAAGGAAAGCGCGATGAAGGTGGCCAGCGCGGAAAGCGGGATCGAGAGAAAGACCGCTGCGGTGGCGCGGAGATTCCCCAGGAAGAGCAGGATCATCACACCGGTCAACACCAAGCCGATCGCGCCCTCGTGCAGGAGGTTCTCGATCGCCACCTTGACGAAGACCGACTGGTCGAAGACGACGCGGGGAACCAGCGTCTTGGGGACGTCGAGGAGGTTCGCCACTGCGTGCTTAATCCCGTCGACCACCGCGATGGTATTGGCGTCGCCGCCCTGCTTCAGGACGGGCAGATAGACCGAGCGCTGGCCGTCGATCCGGACGATGTTGGTCTGGATCGCCGCGCCGTCCTTGGCCTCGCCGACATCGGCCACCAGCACCGGAGCCTCGCCGACCGTCTTGAGCGGGAGTTGGTTGATGTCGTCGACGCCCCGCAGCTGGCTGTTGGTGTAGAGGTTGTAGTCGTAGGGGCCGATTTTCACGTCGCCCGCCGGGAGGATGAGATTGGCGTCGTTGACGGAGCGGACCACGTCCATGACGCTGAGTTGGTGGGCCTCCAGCTTGAGCGGATCGACATAGACCATGATCTGACGGTAGCGCCCTCCGAAGGGCTGGGGGACCGAGGCGCCGGGAACCCCCGCCACCTGGTTGCGGATCGCGAATTGACCTAGGTCACGTAATTGGGTCTCGTTGAGCCCCTCCCCCTTCAAGGTGATGAGGCAAACCGGCAGGCTGGAAGCGTCGAACTTCAGGATCACCGGCGGGAGAGTGCCGGGAGGAAGCCGCCGCAGATCGGCCATCGCGAGGTTGGAGATGGTGGTGACCGCCGAGTCGGGATTGGTGCCGGGCTGGAAGTAGACCTTGATCAGGCTGACGCCGGGGAGGGAGCGAGACTCGATGTGCTCGATGCCGCTGCCGAGGGTGAAGAAGCGCTCGAATCGCCCGGTGATATCGTTCTCCACCTGCTCGGGAGGCATTCCGGAAAAGAAAGTCGCCACCACCACCACCGGAATGTTGATCGAAGGGAAAAGATCGACCGGCATCCGGGCGATGCTGCTGGTGCCGATCACCATCACCATCAGGCAGAGCACCACCACGAAATAGGGAAAGCGAAGCGCGAAGCGTGTCATGGGGACGCGGGAATTCCCGCCGTTACTGGGCCTGCGGCGATCCGGTTTCGACGACTTTCCCCACCACTTCCTCCCCCGGCTTGAGGCCGGCGGCGCCTCCGACCAGCACCATCTCGTTTTCAGCCAAGCCGTCGACCACCTCGACGCGGTAGGGGGTCTCGATTCCAAGTTTCACGGTGCGGGACTCGATCCGATGGTCGGGGCCGACCACTTCGACGGCGTTCCGGTCATTCGCCCCCAACGCCTGCACGGGAATGGAGAGGACGTCCTTCGCCTGGTCGAGGACCAGATGGACCGAGGCGTACATGCCGGGCTTGTAACGGAGGTCGGCATTGGGCACGTCGACCTCGGTTTCCATCGTCCGGGTGGAGGTATCGAGCCTGCCGTTGTACCGGGAGACCTTGCCCTCGAAGGTCTGATGGAGGGCCGAGACGGTGATCTCGACGGCTTGGCCGACCGTCACCAGCGAGGCGGACGATTCCGGCACCGGAAAGACGAGGCGGAGGAGATTTTCCTGATCAAGGCTGACGACCGGCAACGATTGCGTTTCGGAGGCGGTTCCCGCCTGGACCAGGGCTCCCGTGTCGGAGAAGCGATGGGTCACGACTCCGTCAAAAGGAGCCTTGATCATCGTATATCCGAGCATCGTCACCATCTTGGCGAGGTTGGCCTGCGTCTCCTCGACTTGGCTCTGCGCCGAGGCCAGGGCGGCGGCGGCCTCCTGGTCATGCCCCTCGGCGACATCGAGGTCCTGCTGGGCGATCAGATTGGGCTGGCTCTTGGCGACGTCGGAGAGGCGGGTGAAGGCCAAGTGCGCCTCCTGGTAAACCACGTCGGCCTGGTTGACCTGATGTTTGCTCGCCTCGGTGGCGGCGGCCGCCTTGGCCAAGTCCTCCTTCAATTCCGGCACCTCCAACTGCGCGATCACCTGCCCCTCCTTCACTTGGTCGCCGATATCGACGCCGATCGATTGGAGATAGCCCGCGACCTTGGCGTGGACATCGACCTCCTGGTAGGGCCGGAACTCGGCGGTCACCTCAATCGACTTGGAAAGATCCTGCTTCGTCACCGGGGCGACCGGCACGGTCGGCGGGACCGCTTCGATCCGCTTCGCCGGGCTATCGAGGATCGATCCCAGCGCCGCCGCCGCCGCAACGACGACCAGCGCCGCCGAGCCGCCGATCAATCGCCAAGAAATCTTCCCTCCCGGCTTTGCAAAATCACGCTTCATGGCGCCGCCTTTCGATCCAGCCGCCTCGCATGCCGTCGGCGGGAAGCGGGAGCCTCACAATGAAGGAACAGCCCCCCTCCGGCTCGTTCACCACCTCAATCGACCCGCCATGGGCCAGGCAGATCGAGCGGACGATGGAAAGCCCCAGGCCGGTTCCTTCGATTCCCCGGGTCCGTGCGTCGTCGGCGCGGTAAAAGCGGTCGAAAAGAAAAGGCAGCGCCGCCGGAGCGATCCCCTTCCCATTGTCGGTGACCCGAAAGACCGCCTGTGAAGCTTCCGCCCGGACCGAAAGATGGACCGCCCCGCCCTGGGGGGTGTATTTGATGGCGTTGTCGAGGAGGTTGACGACCACCTGCTTCAGACGCGCGCGATCGCCGGCGATTTCAACCGGCAGCGGGGCCTCGCTGGTGAGCCGGATTTCCCGATCCTCGGCGAGCAACCGGATCTGGTCGGCGGTGGTCAGCACCAGGTTGGAGAGATCGAACCGGCTGATTTCCATCGTCGCCTCGCCCGATTCCAGCCGCGAAATCGCAAAGAGCCCCTCCACCAACTTGGCGAGACGCTCCGCCTCCTCCAGCACGCTGCCGACTGCTTCCCGCACCCCCGGATCGAGCTGGGGATTCCGCATGATCGCCTCCAGTTCCCCCCGGACAATGGTCAACGGAGTACGCATCTCATGCGAGGCATCGCTGGAAAACCGGCTGGCATGCCGGAAGGTATCCTCGAGGCGGGCGATCATCTCGTTCAATCCCACCGAGAGCGATTCGATCTCGTCCCCGGTCCGGACCACCGGCAGCCGCTGATCGAGGTGGTACAAGCTGATCGTCTGCGCCGCATCAACGATCTTCTTCACCGGACGGAGCGCTTGGCCGATGAGGAAATAGCCGCCCGCCACCACGATCAGAATTACCACCGGCAGGCCGACGCCCAGCACGGTGGAAAAGGCCCCCATCACCTCTTCCCTCTCCTTCAGCGAGGCGCCGACCTCCAAGAGATAGCTCTGGCCGCCGACCCGATAGGCATCGGTCACGATCACCAAGCTGCCGCCCCCCTTCACGCTCACTTCCCGCTCGAAACGGCTGGTGGCGGCGAGATCGGGGAGTGGAATGTGGACCGGATCGAAACTGCCGTCGCCCGGAAGCCCGGAGACGTACATCACGGAGCCGTCGGGTCGGGTCACCCGGATGAAACGATCGTTGATCGCCGGGGCGTAGCGGGCCTGGAGCTCGCGGATGACATACGGCTCGCCGGTCTGGTTGATGCCCGAGAGCAGGGTCGCCTCAATGATCTCGATCCGCCGCACCAAAGTGTCGCTGGTGGTGGCCCGCAGATAGTGATGGAGCCAGGAATAGGCGTAGGCGCCGAAGATCAAGCAAATGGCGATCAGCAACCCGGCATACCAGGCGATCAACTGGAACCGGAGTGAGCGGGGATTGAGCCTCATCCCGCCTCCTCGCCGAGCGAATAGCCGACACTGCGCACCGTATGGATCAGCTTCCGCTCCCGGCCCTCGTCGATCTTGAGCCGGAGCTGCCGCACGTAAACATCGACGATATTGGTCAACCCCTCGAAGCTCTGGTCCCAGACATGCTCGATGATCATGGTCCGGGAAAGGACCCGGCCCGCATTGACCGCCAGATACTCGAGCAGCGCATATTCCTTCGAGGTCAGCTTGATCACCGCCTCCCCGCGCCGCACCTGATGGGCCACCCGGTCGATCTCCAGATCGCCCACCGTGATCAGATTGGAGCGGGTCACCGGCCCCCGGCGGAGCAGCGCCTTCACCCGCACGATCAATTCGGCAAAGGCGAACGGCTTGGTCAGGTAATCGTCGGCCCCGGCCTCGAAACTCGCCACCTTCTCGCCCAAGCCATCCCTCGCCGTCAGCATCAAGATCGGCACCTCCTTATCCCGCTTCCGGATCCGCCGCAGCACCTCCGTCCCGCCGATCTCGCCGGGCAGCATGATGTCGAGGAGGACCAAGTCATAGGAGGCCGACGCGAGAAACTCGAGGGCGGTCTGCCCATTGGGTGCCCCATCGACCGCAAAATGCTCCGCCTGTAGCCCCTTGGCCACAAAACGCCGCAGCTTTTCCTCATCTTCAACGACCAGAATACGCATAACGCCAGTACCTGACGCTAGCTTCAGAAGGATGAAGGAACAACGAGCTTAGAATTAAGATTTCTTAATCTTAAGTGACTAACCTACTCCCATAGTGGCCAACCCAATCGCAATTGGACGCGAAGCCCTCAAAAAGCTCATCCGATAGGCCGGCGTCAGCCGCGCCTCGGGCCAAACGCTATCAGTTTTTAGGAAACTTTGTTGAGCCCTTCCTAAAAATTGGCCGATTACATCAATAACTTAGATCTATTTTATTGGAAACAAAGTTGTCATTTTACACGGGGGGTGTGAACGGACAATTAGGTCTGCGACTAAACCTGCCATAAGTCATTGATGGATGGCTCTAGTTTAAATCTTGATTTGCAAGTAGGTTGGCTACTTTCAAATTGCAGGGGAGAGTAACGTCGATTTTTATAGCAAATAGGTTTGCTACTTTCAAATTTCAGTTCCGCTTTCTTTTTGGCGACGGGGCTAGAGCGCCTCAGTAGATGAACGACCGCAATCAGCTTTGCACCGAAGTGGGACTACTGGGTTCAGGCACCTCGAAATAGAGAAGCACCGAAGGCGGCAGATTCTCGGAGGTGATAAGAACGAGCCGCTGCGCCGCTCGGGTCATCGCCATGTACAACCGCCGCATATTGCCCTCACGGTTCTCCTTTTTTTCTTCCTCATGGAGGCTGGGTAACATCGACTCCCAAAAGAGATTTTCCATGCCCACCAGATAGACTACCGTGGCCTCCAGACCCGTGGCGGTTTCCAATTGCACAAGTCTGAGTCGATCAGGGAAACTAGGATCGATCTTGGCGCTCCGTCTCCGAGGTGGATTCATGTTCCACACCTTACCGAAGCCGAACCGGCGAGACATTCGACCGATAACGGTCTTTGTATCAATCTTCTTTCCATAAACGACCAGGATGTTGGAGAGAGACAGCACCCCCTGGGCGATAGAGGCAATGATTTCGTTCTCCACCCGATCTAGGGCATCCAAGGGAGAGGAGATCCGTAGAAGAAGCGGACGAGGCCCCTCCCTCATCTCCCGAAATTCAGGCTGAAGGAATTCCTCCCGCTCGCTTTCCTCGCAATGTGTTCCCGCGGCCAAGATCGCCGTGGCCGCTTCGAGGATTTGCCGCGTTGTCCGGTAGGACTTCTTTAAGGTCTTCGTCCGACCGCGCACGTCAAAACCAATGCTTTTCCAACTCAATCGACTCTTGAGGAAGCCTTGCTGGGGATCAGCACAGAGAAACAGCGAGCCGCGGGCGTGCCGGGAGAGCTGTACCAGGCGCAGCCAAGACGGCGCGAAGAATTGGGTCTCGTCGATGAGGATATGATGATACTTTTCCAGTTTTTCATGGTCCTTCTCTGCCATGCACAGTTGGCGAGGCACGTCGCTCCACAGCTGGCGTTTTCGCGTTTTGAAGCGTTTAGCAACATCCTCAAAGATCGCCCAGATACGCGATCTTTCCTCTGATCCAAGCCTCACGTCGCGGCCCAGTCGTTTCATTTCTAAGTACTGGGACTCGTCCGCGACGAGGGAGTCGTTGATGAAATCCAGTTCCTGCCGGAC
>Ga0302314_10015416_pt1 | contig 12985 bp, 9 predicted proteins | sample III_Palsa_N2_3_FD_200533 | JGI IMG/M metagenome (GOLD analysis project Ga0302314, IMG submission 200533) | Peat permafrost microbial communities from Stordalen Mire near Abisko, Sweden - III_Palsa_N2_3 | ecosystem: Environmental > Terrestrial > Soil > Palsa > Peat permafrost | place: Sweden...
GAGCTTCATCGGCCCCAGGCCGGAACGCCCGGAGTTCACCGCGACGCTGGAGGCCAGCATCCCGTTCTATGCGCTGCGCCACCTGGTGAAGCCAGGCCTGACCGGCTGGGCGCAGATCTGCTTCCCGTACGGCGCCTCGATCGAGGAGTCGCGCCAGAAGCTGGAATTCGACCTGTATTACATCAAGAACCACTCGCTGGCCCTCGACCTCATGATCCTGGTGCGCACGGTGCGCGTGGTCATCCACCGCCAGGGCGCGCGCTAGGCCCGCGCCGTCGGTTCCGGCGGGCCGCCTGCAGCGAGCGGTATCGAGGTCGCGTTGATGCGCTGCAGGCCCTCCTCGGCGTCGGCTCGCTGCGCGGCGGTCAGCGCCTGCGAGCGCGACCGGGTCCACCAGTCCGCCGCGCCGACGGCCGTCAGTCCACCGACGCACCAGGTCTTGGCCTGGAGGATCAGCAGGCGCGCCTGCGCCGTCAGCCTGGGCTGCGTGAAGCGGCGCCGTACCAGCTCGGCCACGCCCTGCTGGGTCGCGCGGTAGTTGGCGAAGGAGAACACCCCGACCTCGCGATAGTAGAGCAGAGCGCGCTCGCAGATCGCGAACGGCGTGGTCGCGGCGCAGCGCGTCCAGAGCTCCGCATCCTCGCAGCGGCGGAAGGAGGGGTCCTCGCTGTAGGGATGGTCCCGGAACCAGCGGGTCGAAGCCATGACCGACGGATGGATGAAGGAGCGCTTGGCCTGATAGCCCCGCCGCGGCACGGTGCGCTTGAAACCGGTCGGCCGGTCCTGGGCGTCGATGGCATAGGCATCGGTGCCGATCACCGTCGGCTCGGCGCAGGCGTGCAGCATCGCCAGCTGCGCCGCGAGGCGCTCGGGATGCATGAGGTCGTCGGCATCCATGCGAGCGAGGCTGGGGGCCAGGGCCATCGCGGCGATCTGGTTCAGGCGCTTCGCGAGGCCGAGATGCTCGCCGTCGCTGGACACCCGCACACGCCGGTCGCGGATGCCGCGCACGAAGTCCAGGGCGCCATCGCTGGACCCGTCATCGACCAGGATCAGCTCCCAGTCATCCCGCGTCTGGGCGAAGACCGAGCGGACGGCACGCTCGAGAAAGGGACCGGGATCGCGGAAGGGGATGCCGACCGAGATCGCGGGTTCAGTCACCCAGGCGCTCCGCACCCTGGTCGGAGAAGGTGGCGATGTGCACCGCTATCGGCCGTTCGCGAGCGGCGAAGGCGCTGCGCAGCTGCGCGGCCACCTGTTCGGCGAGCGGGGTCGGGACGATCGAGAGGATGGTGCTGCCGCTGCCGGAGAGGTGCGTGCCGACCGCGCCGGCGGCGGCGGCCAGGCGGCGGCACTCGGCCAGGTCCGGATTCAGCCTCGCGCGGAAGCGTTCGTGCCAGGCCTCGTCGAACAGCCCGCGCAGGGCCTGCGCATCGCTGCGCGCGAGGGCCGCGACGATCAGCGCGGTGCGCTGCAGGGCGCGCACCGCGTCGCCGCGCGTCAGCTCGGGCGGCAGGATGGCGCGCGCCGCGCTGGTGGTGACCTCGAAGGAGGGGATGGAGAGGACCGCGCAGAGGCCGCGCGGCGCCGCGAAGCGCGCCGTCCTGACCTCGCCCTCGACCTCGCCGGCGAGGGTGAAGCCGCCCAGGCAGGCGGCGGCGACATTGTCGGGATGCCCTTCGGCCGCGGCGGCGAGGCCGAGCGCCGCGGCCGGGTCGGCGGGGACGCCCGCGAGCTCCTGATAGGCCAGGGCCAGGGCGACGATGATGGTGGCCGAGCTGCCCATGCCGCGCGCGATCGGCACGTCGCCGCGCACGCTGGCATGCAGCAGCGGCAGCGCGCTACGGCCCGGCCAGCGGGCGCTGGCCAGCGTGCGGACGCGTTCGCTCAGCGCGGCCAGGCCGGGTCCATGCCCGTCCTGCGCCCCGGCCGACGGGCTGGTGTCGAGCGTGACCTCGTTGTACAGGCCGAGCGCCATGCCCAGGCAGTCGAAGCCGTGACCGAGGTTGGTCGTCGACGCTGGTACGCGGTAGCGCAGCATCACGGCAGCTTCAAGGACATGGCCAGGGGTGCAATGCGGCAGGCGCCGTGGCGACGGCGGCTTTCCCATTCCGCACTCGTCCGGAGCCGGTATACGCGCCCTATGATCCACCCATCCGGTCTCCGCACCCGTGTCCGCAGGTCGTGGTTCCTGCCCTCCTGGGGCGTCCTGTGGCTGACGGCCGGCGTCCTGGCAGCCGCCGACTCCGAGCCCGCCGACGCCTCGCCCAAGGCCGGCACGGTGGTCCTGCGCCTCGATGGCGCGATCAGCCTGCGTCCGCAGGAGAACATCTTCGGCTCCGGCGACGTGTCGCTGTTTGATGCGACCATGCAGCTGCGCTCGGTGCTGCGCGCCCCGGAACGGAATGTCGTGCTCGACTGCAGCCACGGCTTCCAGCCGACCCTGGCCTCCGCCGAGGAGCTGGCGGCCGTGATCACCGCCGGCAAGGGCCACAAGCATGTCACCATGCTCATCGACGGCACCAACAACCAGGCGATGGTCCTGGCCGCCGCCTGCGACGAGGTGGTGATGCCCGAGGCCGGCCTCATCGAGGTCGACGGCCTGGCGCTCTCGAGCTACTACTTCGCCGATGCGCTGGCCAAGCTCGGCATCCAGTTCCATGCGGTGATCAGCGGCGAGCACAAGACCGCTCCCGAGGCGCTGACCCGCGCCGGCCCCTCGCCGGCCGGCGCGGCCGAGCTCACCGACCTGGTCAAGGGCCTCGACGACGTGCTGGTGCGCGAATCGCTGCGCGGGCAGATGTCCGCGGCGGACCTGGGTAACGCGCGCGCACGTTCGCCGCAGACCGCGCAGACCGCCCTTTCCAGCAATCTGGTCGATGCCACGGTCGAACCCGACGGCTGGCTCGCGGCGCGGCCCGCGCCGATCCGCACCTTCAAGGACAAGAAGCAGAACAGCCCCGACCTCTCGTCGCTGCCCGGCATGATCGATTTCTGGTCGCAGCTGATGCAGGGGCCGACCCAGGAGAAGCATGCGAAGGTGGTGGCGGTGGTCGAGCTCGCCGGCGAGATCGTCGAGGGCGACGACTCGGAGCCGGGCGTCAACATCGCCCCCGGCGACACCTGCCGCATGTTCGACAATCTCAGCAGCGATCCGCGCGTCGTGGCGGTGGTGGTGTGCATCGACTCGCCCGGCGGCGCGGCCGAGGCCTCGGACCGCATCCATCACGCGATCAAGCGTCTCGAGGAGAAGAAGCCGGTGGTCGCGCTGTTCGACTCCATGGCCGCGAGCGGCGGCTACTACATCGGCTGCGCCGCGCAGCAGATCCTCGTCCACCATGGGACGATCACCGGCTCGATCGGCGTCTTCGCGGTCGCACCCGACCTGAGCTCGGCCCTCGACCACCTCGGCGTGCACCGCTTCCTGGTCACGAGCGGACCGCGCGCCGACATCTTCGGGCTCGGGCCCTGGAACGACGAGAAGGAGGCCGCCCTCAAGGCGGTGGTCACCGACACCGACCAGCGCTTCCAGGGCCTGGTCGCCAGCTGCCGCCACATCGCCCCGGCCACGGTCGCGCAGCTCGCCGGCGGGCGGGTCTATGACGGCGATGACGCCGTGAAGCTGCATCTGGCCGACGGTTTCGGCACCCTCAGCAGCGCGGTCGAGAGCGCGCGCGGCTTGGCCCATGAGCCCGAACCGCTGCCGATCGAGCGCTATCCCCAGCGCAGCGGACTGATGGCGCGTCTCGGCCTGGTCGAAACCTTCATCGGTCCGGTGCCCAGCAGCCTGCGCATGTGGGGCGAGATCGCCCAGTCGCGCGTGCCGGTGGTCATGGCCTGGACCAACATCCGGCCCTGAGTCGGCCGCACGCGGCCCTCACCATGGCCTTAGTTAATCAGTGTGGGCGGTCATCCGAGCCGATCGATCGGTGCCGCGCCAGGTTTCCGTCGGATTCGGCCGAGGACCGATGGGTTTCAGCACTGATCCCTGCGCGACAGTCAGTTACACCTTTTTTGGCGGCTCTGGTTTGGTTCTGAGGCAGGACACTTGGCGCATATTCTCGAGCCCCCGGGGCGATGAACGAGGGTTCCTGCCCCGCGTTGTACTCTTCAGCTGTGCTCGAGGCCGTGCTGGTAGGTTTGTTGCGCTCCTTGTTGCGCTCTTTGTTGCGCTCTTAGTTGTTCTCTTGGATGTACTCTTGTAGGTGAATGCGAGGTTTGCATGCGCTGCAGAAGATTATCACCGACCCTGGTGACGGTCGCCCTGATGGGCATGTGCTGGTCCCCGCTGCACGGCGCGACGGCGACTCCTGAAGAACGCGATGCGCAGTTCGCCGCCGTCCACGACCTGATCGAGGCCGAGATCCAGGGACCTGCCGAGCGCCAGAAGGCCGACTTCCAGAATGCCGGCTATCCCGATGCCGCCTGGTATCAGAAATTCCTCGATTGGGATTACTCGGACCACTTCCACGACCTGGCCCCGGACCAGATCGAGACGCTCGGCAAGGAGCTGGCGACCGCCGCCAACAATCCCGCCTCGCACATCCCCGACGCGGTGCGCAAGGCCTACAAGGGCGGTGGCGGCACCCTGATGCGCCTGGTCAATGAGCTGGCCAGGATCATCAATCCCGACGACACGCCGCCGCCGATCGGCCCGGACAACATCCCGGCCGCCGAGAAGCAGCGCCGCGACTACCTGGTCCGCGACCTGATCAGCGACAGCGACCAGGAATGGCAGGATGCCGCCAAGATCGTCAAGACCTTCGAGGACGACCCGGGACCGAACGGTGAAGGCAACATCTGGAACATGGACCCGAAGGATCCGAAGTTACGGACCGCATCCTTCGATGCCTGCAACCGCCGCTACCAGGCCATCCACATCCTCTACCTCGCGCACATCGTGCTGCGCGAGGTCATCACCCGCGGACCCGACTTCGGCATGGATCCGGCGCCGGTCATCGCCTACTACAACACGCTTCTGACCCAGAACCGCGAATGGCTCTCGAAGTGGGACTACGACTGGGGCGACGACTACCTGCCGCTGAAGTCCGAGGTCAACATCATGCTGGCCGAGGCGATCCGTGTGAAGGTCGCGCAGCTGGCGCCCGAGGACATCGAGAGCGAGCTGTTCAAGGTGCTCGATGCCGACCTGAAACCGTTCCAGAACAACGTCAAGGGGCAGATGATCGATCTGCAGCTCACCACCTGGTCCTCGCTCCTGCGCTGGCGCCTCGAGATGGGCGGCGACCATGACCTCAAGCATGGCCTGGAGCTGTGGAAGGACCTGCTCAGCCGCATCAAGGACCTGCCGGTTAAGCTCGAGGATTCCGACGCCTCCGGCCAGATCCTGGCCAGCTGCTACATCATCGCCGGCCGCATGCAGGCCGCGAACAAGGAGGCCAGCCGGGCCAGCGCGCTCTTCGCCGAGGTCGCCAAGTACAAGGACAACCGCCTGTCCTACGATGCCAAGGACTGGATCGCGTACGTCAACAAGTCTCCGGATCCCACCATCAGCGGCTGGGGCTCCGCGCCCGAGCCGGAAGATCCCGGCGCGGTGCTCGGCCTCGCCCAGGCGCTCATCATGCAGGCCCGCCAGACCGAGGACCTGGTGCAGCAGCGCAGCATGTACATGAATGCCGCCGTCGCGCTGCGCAACGGCATCCTCGGCCTGAGCGACGGCTACGAGGACCAGATGGTCGACAGCGGCCCGGTCCTGTTCCAGGAATATGCGCTGGTCCTGTCGCGCCTGGGCATGCACTACCACGCGGCGATCGCCGCCGAGGCCGGCCTCGAGGCCGTCTCCAACGCCATCACCGACAAGTCGAATCCCTGGCGCATCAGCCATGATCCCAACCGGGACTTCACCGATGCCGGAAAGGCCGTCGACCGGCTGGGCCGCGCGGCCCTGGCCTTCTCCTCGAACCTGATGCTCTTCAACAAGGATGCCGGCGTCCAGGCGCTGTATGCGCAGACCATCACGCTGAAGCAGAAGATTGCGCCCGCGGGCAACGCCAATGATCTCCTCAAGATCATTATTTATATCAAGCTCAGCAATGGCGACTACGACGGTGCGATCAGCGATGCCAGGGAGTTCTCGCATAGCAACAGCAAGGACCTCGAAGCCTACTTCTGGGCCTACGACATGATCACCAACGCGCGCATGGCGAAATTCGACCAGCTCAAGAAGAATCTCGATCAGCAGAGCGTGCAGGGCGACCTCGACCAGATCGCCGCCCAACTGAAGAAGAACTCAGAGGCGATCATGGCCATGATCAAGCCGATCGTCAAACAGACCCTCACCGAGAAGAAGGCCTACGCCACCGCCCTGAGCACGCCGATCTTCATCAACTTCAGCCAGGGCAACTACGACCAGGTCATCGCCGCGCTGGACGCCAGCTTCTGGGCGACTCCGCCGGCGGACGAGAACCTGCGCGCGCGCATGCTCAGGAGCCTGATGCAGGCCACCGCCCGCAAGCAGGACGAAGCCCTCAAGGATCCGGCCGCGGCCCTGAATCCGCAGACCCTGATCGATGCATTCCCGCAGCAGCAGGCGGCCTACGAGACCTATCAGCACCAGGCCCCGCGCATCCATGACGATGATGCGACGGCGATGGTGCAGAGCGCGGCCAAGACCCTGGCCAATGTCTTCAATACCGTCGACACCAAGGCCACCGAGGCCTACAATGCGGATACCAAGGCGCCGCTGGCGCCGAAGCTCCTGCCGATGATCGACTATTCAAGGAAGGCCCTCGCCGACCTGATCTTCCCATCCCTGAGCATCAAGAGCCCGCTCGGACGGCTCGATTCGGTCGCTGGCCTGCTCTGGGACATGGACGACCATCCGCGCGCCGGGCATCTCTACGACCTGTTCACCCAAAGGATCGCCCAGGACAACGAGCTGCAGAACTTCAAGCGCAATCCCAAGACGCGTCTCGACCAGATCGAGGCGATGGTGCTGGTGCGTCCGGAGCTCAAGGACGACTGGGCGGTGATCCGCGACCTGCTCGAGGATGGACCGGCGGTCGACGACTGGCGCGATGGCAAGATCACGCGCGACCAGCTGACCGAGAAGCCGATCGACTACCTCGACGCCACGGTCCACCTGAACGCCTTTCTCAAGCACATCGATGACATGCGCACGCTGATCGGCGAAGACGACTACAAGAAGATCACCGACTCGCTCAGCGAGCTGCTGAAGATCGCCTACAACCTGGCGCAGGACATCCTCGCCAAGAAGCGCCTGGCGCTGTGCTACCGTGAAGAGGGCAAGGACGATGCGGCGCAGCTGCTCTACAGCGAGCTGACGCGCTACGATCCTGATGATCCGGATTCCAAGTCGGCGCTGGTCGACAACGTCCTGCACGACATCAAGGCCGGGATCAAGGTCGACAACGCCCTGGTCGACAAGGCGCGCAAGATCGCCATCTCGGTACGCGACGACAGCGACCACGACGCCTTCGCCTTCTGGACCTCGCAGATCCAGATCCTCGAGCTCTCGGCATACCTCAATGACATGGATGCCATCAACACCGCCTTGAAATGGGCGAGCCTCAATGGCGACATCTCGCACGACCTGACCCTGCCGCCGGTCTACAAGGATGCGCACATCGTCGGTGACGATCCGCGGGTGCGCCGGGCCAAGAACGCGCTTGCCGTCGACCTGGCGAACCGCTTCCTGAAGGTCTACGATTTCAACGGCGTGACGCTCAAGCCGACCTTCTCCATCCAGACCATCTCCGTCGACAACAAGGACTGGACGGTGTTCGTCGACGTCGGCGCGCCGGCCATGCCCGGCCAGGGCGTCGAGAACGCGCTCGGCGACCAGGTGGTGGTGTTCCTGCCCGCGGGCGTCTCGGCGCTGATCCCCGACGCCGACACCCCGGCGCCGGCGCCGTCCCCCGCCCCCGCCCCCGCCCCCGCTCCGGCGCCGGCCCCCGCCCCCGCCCCCGCGCCCTCCGCTCCAGTCACGGGAGCCACCCCATGAACCACCTCAGCCGCCTGCTCCTGCTGCTGCCGCTCGGCGGCCTGGCCTGCGCCGCCGATCCGTCGCCCGCCACCGTGACCTTCACCGGCGGACAGACCATGGCCAATGTCTACGTGGTCGAGGAAACCATGGAGGGCATCTCCTTCATCATGGACGCCAAAGACCCCAACGCGGCGCGCCTGACCAAGGCCCATGGCCAGTACATGGTGAGCTACCCGGAGTCGCTCAACCGCGACTACAAGACCGGCCTCATCGACGAGGCCAGCCGCAACATCGAGGGCGGCATCACGGCCTACAGCGCGGCTGCCGCCAACGGCCGGTACGACTGGGAGCGGCAGAACGCCGCGCTCGGCGTCGCCCGTCTGGCCGAGCAGGGCGGCAAGGCCGACTACGCCAACGCGATCACGGTCCTGACCGCGATGCTCGCGGCCTACCCCGACTCGGTGCATGCGGTCGATGCGACCTACCGGCTCGGCAACCTCGAGCTGCTCAACGGCGACCAGGCCGCGGCGCTCAAGGTCGCCGCCGGCCTCACCGACAAGGCCTCCGACTGGGGCATCGAGGCCTCGGCCATGGGTGCTGCGCTCTCGGCGCAGTGCGCGCTGGCCGCTGGGCAGCCGGCCGGGGCGATCACCGAGCTGACGCCCTTCTTCGGCGACAAGGTGACGGCGGCGAAGAACCCCGAGGAGTTCCTGCACATCGGCCTGGTGCTGGCCCAGGCGCAGCTGAAGGCCAACGATCCGGCGGCCCTGGAGACCATCCGCCAGATCGCGTACTCGCCGGCCAGTCCCGCGGGCCAGGCCGCGGCCCACCTGCTGTGGGCCACGACCCTGGCCGACAAGGGCGATGCGGCGAGCCTGCGCGACGCCTTCGACCACGCGGCGATCGCGGCGAGCCTCACGGGCGGCGATCCCTCCATCCGCGGCCAAGCCGTGGGCTTGGCGACCGCGCTGGTCGGCAGGATCGTCGCGACCGGCATGGACGATGCGGCGAAGAACAAGCTCAAAGTCGAGTACGGTGGCTATGTAGCCAAGATGCAATGAGGCTTTGCACGACCATGAATCCCACCTTCTCCATCGCCCGCGTCCTGCTCGCCGTCCTGACCCTCGGCTGCGCGGGCGTGGCCGTGGGCGCGGACGATCCGCGCGACCATTTCACCATCGGCGAGCAGCCCTACGCCGGCTACGTCGTGCAGGAGCTCTCCGACACGATCATCTACCGCGGCACGCCCGACGGGCAGACCACCGCCAAGCATTTCCGGCTCCTGAAGAGCATCGAGTACGCCGGCATGCGCCAGGACGGGCTGTGGCGCAAGGGCCAGGAGGCGCGCACGCGCGGCGAATACGAGGACGCCGCGGCGCTCTTCGACCAGCTCGCCGGCGGCCAGCACTCGTGGGAGCAGATCTACGGCGCGATGGCCGAGGGTGACTGCCTGGAGCTGGCCAAGAAGTACGCCTCGGCCGCCGACAGCTTCCAGAAGGTCGTCGGACTGGCGCCCTTCGACAAGGATGACGCCACGGTACCCCGTCCGCGCCAGTGGCTGGACGCCTGCTACCGTCTCGGCATGGCCCTGGCCGAGGCCAACAAGATCCCCGAGGCGACCAAGGTCGCGGACGGCCTGAGCACCTACGGGCAGCTCAACGGCGCGCTCAACTCGCTCGGCGCCGAGGAGCGCGCCAACGCCATCCGCTCGGCGATGAGCGCTACGCAGAACGACAGCAAGAACCTCGACAACTACTCGAGCAAGGTGAGCTTCGACGCCGGCATCGAGCCGGCGGTGTGGTTCCACTACAACGTCTACCTGGCCGGGGCGTGGAACGCGGCGCAGAACCCCGGCAACGCGCTGAACATCCTCAACCACATGATCGACGAGCCCGAGCTTGCCAAGCACCCGGCCGACCAGTCCAAGGTCTTCCTGCTGCGCGGCCTCGACAACATGACCACCGATCCCACCGCGGCCCTCATCGACCTGCTGCGCATCGACATCCTGCCCTACAGCAGCGAGGATGAGCGCTGCGTGGCGCGGGCCGCGGCCGGGAGCCTGCTGCTCGACCAGGCCGCCAAGATCAGCGACACCGTCAAGGACGACCGCCAGCTGGCCTACCGCAAGGAGCTCCTGCGCACCGCCCGCATGGTCCTTTCCGCCGCCGCCGATGCCAGCACGCACATCCCCGACAAGGACAAGGCCAAGTCCCTGCTCGACGGCATGGGCCCGGACGAGGATGCGCCGGCCCCGCCGAACGCGGCTCCCGCGCCCGTCGCTCCCACCAGCTCCACGCCCCAGGCGCCCGGCGGGGCGGCAGCCCCAGCCCTGGCCGGCTCAGCCCCGCCGCCCGCGCCTTCCGATGCGGGCACGCCGATGAAGCCGGTCGATCCCTGAACCGGCCATCTGCCGGGCTCAGCGGCCCTGGCCGATGGGCATCGGCCGATGGGCGGGATGCAGCTGCGCCCTGGGCGTGGCCGCGCCCTGCTGCAGCTGCCGCGCGGACAGCGCCAGCAGATGCAGAACCTGGCTGGTGATGAACGGCCAGCGGGCGCCGGCATGGCATTGGATGTGCGCATGGGCCTGGCTGAGCAGCCGCGCGGCCGGCGCGCGCTTGCCACGCTGCCAGTGGTGCAGCGCGGCAGCGAACTGGATCAGGCCTTTGAGATAATGCCGGTCAGGGCCGCGCTCCTGGCGCCAGGCCTGCTCCCAGGCCTCATGCGCATGCCAATAGGCGCCGCTGTCGAAGAGCCGCACGCCGTCGGCGATGGCGTGCTGGACGGCCGGGTCGAGCGCGGCGTCCCCGGGCTGGCCCGGGGACGGGTTCATGGCTTGGGGGCCGGTGCGGGGCCGGGTGTCGGGGCCGTCGTCGGCGCCGTCGTCGGCGTGACCGGGGCCACGGCCGGAACCGGCGCCAGGGCGTCACCCTTCGGGCCCTGGCCGATGGTCACCGGATTCTTGGCGGTGGTGTCGCTGGAGATCGACACGTCGATCGCGACGGTGAAGACGCCGTTAGGATACTGCTTCTTGAAGTCCTCGGCGGCCCTGGGCAGGTCGCGCTTGAGATCGTTGAGCTCCTGCACGACGTGGTCGAGGGTCTCGGCGAGGTCGGGCGGATGGTTCTGGCGGCGCTTGAGCTCGGCAATCTCGGCCTCGAGGCGCACGATCGCCGCATGCGGCGACTCGGGCGGCTGGGGGCGGGCCAGGAGCTGGCCGGTGAGCTGAGTCTTCTGGCCGGCGCGCTGCACGTCGATCGCGACGTTCGAGCCGACCTGCAGGCCGTCCATGACCTTCTTCAGGTCGTCCATCGAGGTGATGGGCGTGCCGTTGATGCCGACGATCAGGTCGTTGGGCAGGATGCCGATCACCGCCGCGCTGCTCCCGGCGACCACGCTCGAGACCAGGACGCCGGCGTCGAACTTGCCGGCGCTGGTGTCGATGTTCACGCCCAGCAGGGGCCGTTCGCCGGCCTGGGCGGGCGTCTGTGCGGTGCCGCCATCCGCGGCGCACAGGCCGTCCTCGCCCGCCAGGGCGCCAAGCAGGAGCAGCACGGCGGGGATCGATTTCACGGATTGGCTCCGATGGCGCTCGGCGCCGCGACGTTGGACCAGGACATCACCCAGGCCGGCTTGGCGGATGCGCCCGACGCGCTCGGCGCCGGGCTGAGCGCGGCGACCACCGGCGTGGCCGGGCCACGCTCCACGAGCGGCCGTGGGATCGAATAGCTCAGCACCCAGGCGCGCGGCCCGTCCAGCGCCTCGGCCAGCTCCGCGGCCGAGGGATTGAGCCCCTGCTTGCCGGGCAGCGTGGCGGCGAGGTCGGAGGCCGCCTGCGAGAGCGCATCGAGCTGCTCCTGGTCCTGCTTCTGGCGCTCCGCCTGCCAGTCGCGGAAGCGCTGCTCGGCGGCCGGGTCGAGACGCTCCTTGGGGATGTCCGACGGCCAAGGCTGCAGCGGCGCGTTCATCGCCAGCTGCTGGCCGCCGCGCTGCACCACCACATCGACCGGATCGCCGACCGCGTTCATGCCGATCTCATTGCGCAGATCCGACATGCTGCCGATCGGCGAGCCGTTGACCTGCAGGACCACGTCGCCGGGCTGGACGCCCATGCTCGCGGCCGCGGTGTTGTTGAAGGTGTTCTGGACGTAGACGCCCTGGTGCGGGTTCAGGCCGTCCTGCTCCTGGACGTTGGTGGGGACCGGGCTCATCTCGATGCCGAGCATCGGCGGCGCCACCGGCGCGGCGATGGTCGACTGGTAGTCGCCGCCATCGGCATCGGTGTTGGCCGCGGCCATGGCCGCCCCGGCGCACATGGCGCAGAGGGTCGAGACGCGCAGCCAGGAACGGTGACGGATGGCCATGGGCTCTCCAGAGGAGCAATCGTAGGTGTCGAGGTCGATACGGACAGCGCTGCTTGGCGGATGGCCGCAGGAGCTTGTACGCGAGGACGTCGCTCTGGTTGAGACCTTTCGTCAGCGCGCGGCGCATGCCGGCCCATCTACCAGGACCCCGATACCTCGGCCACGCCAGCTCGGCTCGCCGCTATTCGGGGGCGAAGATCGCCTCGACATAGGCGTCGGGATCGAAGGGCTGCAGATCGTCCATGGTCTCGCCCACGCCGATGTAGCGCACCGGCAGGCCCAGCTCACGCCGGATGGTGATCGCCACCCCGCCCTTGGCGGTACCGTCGAGCTTGGTGAGCACCAGTCCGGTGACGCCTCGGCCGGCCTCACCGCCGAGCGTCTCACGGAAGACCTTGGCCTGCTGCACGGCGTTCTGCCCCGCGGTCGCATCGAGGACCAGCAGCGTCTCGTGCGGAGCATCGGGCAGACGCTTCTGGATGACGCGTCGGATCTTCTCCAGCTCGCGCATCAGGTGCTCCTTGTTGTGCAGCCGCCCGGCGGTGTCGATCAGGACCACGTCCGCGCCCTTGGCCTGGGCCGAGGCCACCGCGTCGAAGGCGACCGCGGCGGCGTCCGAGCCATGATGCGTCTTGACGATCTCGACCCCGGCGCGCTC
>Ga0302314_10015420_pt1 | contig 12983 bp, 12 predicted proteins | sample III_Palsa_N2_3_FD_200533 | JGI IMG/M metagenome (GOLD analysis project Ga0302314, IMG submission 200533) | Peat permafrost microbial communities from Stordalen Mire near Abisko, Sweden - III_Palsa_N2_3 | ecosystem: Environmental > Terrestrial > Soil > Palsa > Peat permafrost | place: Sweden...
CTAGGGCCCCGGGGGCCGCCCCGGGGCCGGCGCCCCCACGACGGGGAGAACTCTTAAGCCCCCTGCGTCACCGCGTGCAGCCGGGCGTAGGCGCCGCCCTTTGCCACCAGCTCGCCGTGGCGGCCTTCCTCGACGATCCGGCCGCCCTCGAACACCAGGATCCGGTCCGCGCTCCTTATGGTCGAGAGCCGGTGGGCGATGACGATGGTGGTCCGCCCGGACATCAGCTCCTCCGTCGCCGCCTGCACCTGGACTTCGGTCTCGACGTCCAGCGACGAGGTTGCTTCGTCCAGCACCAGGATCGGTGCGTCGGCGAGGAAGGCCCGGGCGATCGCCACCCGTTGCCGCTCGCCGCCCGAGAGCTTCACCCCGCGCTCGCCCACCAGGGTGTCGTAGCCCCTAGGCAGGGCGGCGATGAAGTCGTGCGCCCTCGCCCGGCGGGCCGCCAGGGCGACCTCGTCGGCCGTCGCGTCGGGCCGCGCATAGCCGATGTTCTCGGCGATGGTGCGGTGGAACAGCGCCGGGTCCTGCGGCACCACGGCGATGGCGCGGCGCAGATCGACCTGCTTCACGTGGGCGATGTCCTGCCCGTCGATCAGCACCCGGCCGCCCTGCACGTCGTAGAGCCGTTGCAGCAGCTTGACGAAGGTCGACTTGCCCGACCCGGTCGGCCCGACCAGCGCCACCCGTTCGCCAGGACGTATCCGCAGCGAGAAGTCACTGTAGAGCGCGTGGTCGTGGCTCTCGTAACCGAACCGCACGTGCTCGAACACGATCTCGCCGAGCTGGGCGTCGAGATGCCGCGCATCCGGCCGGTCGGCCAGCTGCGGCGGCGTCTGCATGTAGGCCGCGACGTCCATGGTGTCGTCGAGGCCCCTTTGCAGCATGCGGCTGATCTCGCTGAAATTGCGCATGTAGCTGGCCATGACGATGAAGGCCGAGATGGCGAACACCACGTCGGCCGGCGTGGCCTTGCCTTCGCTCCAGGCCTTGACCAGAAAGCCGGTCAGGCCCGCCTGCATCGCCAACATGAACACGTTCTGGCCGAAGCCGACAATGTTGAAGCGGTCCCAGGTCTTGTTCACCGCCTTGCGCCAGGCCTGCACGGTGAGATCGAAGCGGGCTTCCTCCCGTGACTCGGCGCCGAAGCTCTTGACCACCGAGTTGCCGCCTATCGCATCCGCCAGCGCCGCCCCGATCCGCGAATCGAGCGCGTTCGACGCGAGGTTGACCGGGCGGATGAAGCGGGTGGTGATCAGCACGTTGTAGACCGCGAACACCACCACCACGCCGGCGACGAAGAAGCCGGCCGACGGCCAGCGCGCGCCGATCGAGATCGCCATGCCGCTCATCACGATCAGGGTCGGGGCGAGCATCAGCAGCAGGGCGTCGGCGGCGCTGTCATAGCCCCACATCGCCCGTGAAACGCGCCGGACCGTCGCCCCGGCGAAGTTGGACGCGTGCCAGTCGGTGGAGAAGCTCTGAACCCGCTGGAACCCCTCCGACACCATCCGGGCCATGATCCGGCTGTAGAAGCCGTTCATCAGCCGGAAAGTGCAGAGCCGCGTGGCGTAATAGGCGAGGTAGACGCTGGACAGCAGCGCCCAGGCGCGCCAGGCGCTGGCGACGACCTTGGTCGGTGAATCCAGCACCTGCACCAGGCCGCGGGTGGCCCACGGAATGGTCAGGTCGCACAGGGCGGCGGCGACGATCAGCACCCAGATGAAGGCGAACTTGACCGGCTCGCGCAGCCAGTGGCCGGCGATATAGGCGAGCACGCCCCGGTTGGAGAGGACTCGGGGACGATTGGCGTCGTCGTCTTCGTCGAGCACGAGAGTCATGGCGCGGCCTTGGTGGGGCTGGAGTCGGATAGTCGGGCGGCCGGACGCACGCTTGCGTCAGGACGTCGGACGGAATGCGAGCGTGGGACGCTCAGGCGGTGGCGGGGTGACAAGGGAGAAGTCCTTCGGTCGGAGGGCGTTTCGAAGCGCCGACCGGAAAGGGACCTGCTAAGTCAGAACCGGTCGGAGGGGCGGACGGCGCCGGGCGAGACGCAGCGCTTCCGCAGGAGGGCGGTGAGATGAGCGTTGTGCATCTTGGCGTCCCTCCTTTCTGAATCGATCAGTGACCGGGATGCGTCTACCTAGGCGCAGGCTCCGGGAGGCGTCAAGAGTGTCGCCGGAAGGCTTCTATGCTGTGGCTTTGCGGCCGCAGTGCGCCGCGGCGCGAGCCTCAGTTGACGATAATCGTCCCCAGGATCAGCTTGGCGCCAGGGCGGCCGAGGGTCGCGTCGGTTTGACGCTGAAGCGCCATGGACAAATAGTCCGGGTCCGGCGGAGCGCCGGGCGGGAGGCCGGCCGCGTAGGTCCGCAGCAGCTCGGCGTAGGCAGCCTGCAGCCGCGGCGTCGACTGGGCGGCGCGGGCGTGCAGGGCGGAGTCGGCGACATCGACCCCCACCTCGACGGTCATGACGCCATGGCGGCCGTCGATCCGGGTCACGTTGGCCGTCAGCGTGTTGAGCTGGATGAACGAGAGGCCGCCGCCTTTTTTGTGGGTGGCCTTGTCCTGCGCACGGGCCAAGGCCGGCGCGAGAGCGACGGCGAGGGCTGCGACAATCAATCCACGGCGATTCATCTTATCGGCGAGCGTCGGCCGCCGCCCCTTAAGGGATGGTCAATAGAGCACTGTTAACCATGTTTCGGCCCCTCGAGTTGGGGCCTGGATTTGTAAGGAGGCCCGCTTGGGCCGTTTCGCTCCCAAACACCTCGATCTCGACGGCAAGGTGATCCTCGTCACCGGCGGCACCGGCTCGTTCGGCAAGCGCTTCATCGAGACCGTGCTTTGCCGCTACACGCCCCGCAAGCTGATCGTCTATTCCCGCGACGAGCTGAAACAGAGCGAGATGCAGATTGAGCTGCGCGAGAAGTTCTCCGCCGAGCAGGTCGGCAGGATGCGCTTCTTCCTCGGCGACGTTCGCGATCGGGCCCGGCTGACGCTGGCGCTGCGCGGCGTCGACATCGTGATCCACGCCGCGGCGCTGAAACAGGTTCCGGCGGCCGAGTACAACCCGTCGGAATGCATCGCCACCAACGTGATGGGCGCCGAGAACGTGGTCTGGGCCTGCCTCAGCAACCGGGTGCGCCAGGTGATCGCGCTTTCGACCGACAAGGCCTGCAACCCGATCAATCTTTATGGCGCGACCAAGCTCGCTTCCGACAAGGTGTTCGTCGCCGCCAACAACCTCTCCGGCGACATCGGCACTCGCTTCTCGGTGGTGCGCTACGGCAATGTGGTCGGCTCGCGCGGCTCAGTGGTGCCGTTCTTCCAACGGCTGCTGGAAAAAGGCGCCAAGACCCTGCCGGTGACCGACCCCCGCATGACCCGGTTCTGGATCACCCTGCCCGAGGGCGTCGATTTCGTGCTCTCCTCGCTGGAGCTCATGCGTGGCGGCGAGGTTTTCGTGCCCAAGATCCCGTCGATGAAGATCACCGATCTGGTTGCGGCCATGAGCCCGGGCGCCCAGATCGAGGTGGTCGGCATCCGGCCGGGCGAGAAGCTGCACGAGATGATGATCTCCGCCGACGACGCCCGCTCCACCGCCGAACTTGGCGACCGCTTCGCCATCGAGCCGGCGTTCGTCGAATATCCCCGCATCCCGTTCCGCCTGAACGGCGGGCCGTTCGCGGTGCCGGAAGATTTCTCCTACGCCAGCGACACCAACACCGATTGGCTCTCCGCCGCGGCGCTGATGGCCATGGTCGAGGAGAAGGCGGTCGCGTGACCGCTCCTCCCGCTTCTGGGCTGCTCCCCTACGGCCGCCAAACCATCGAGGACGATGACGTCGCGGCCGTGGCCACGGCGCTGCGCGACGATTTCCTCACCACCGGACCTAGGGTCGAAGCGTTCGAGACCGCTTTCGCCGAGACCGTCGGCGCGCAACACGCCGTCGCCTGCGCCAACGGCACCGCGGCGCTGCACCTGGCCATGCTGGCGCTCGGCGTCGGCGAGGGCGAGGTCTGCATCGTCCCCTCGATCACCTTCCTGGCCACCGCCAACTGCGCCCGCTACGTCGGCGCCGAGGTGGTGTTCGCCGACGTCGACCCGCTGACCGGGCTGATGACGCCGCAGACGCTGCAGGACGCGGTCGAGCGCTGCGGCGGCCGGCCGATCGGCGCGATCCTGCCGGTGCATCTGCGCGGCGACATCGCCGAGTTGCCGGCGCTGCGCCAGATCGCCGACGCGGCCGGCGCGGCGCTGGTCGAGGACGCCTGCCACGCGCTGGGTTCCCGCATGACCTTCGACAACGTCCCCGCCAGCGCCGGCGACGGCCGCTGGGGCGACCTCGCGGTGTTCTCGTTCCATCCGGTCAAGACGCTCACGACCGGCGAGGGCGGCATGGTGACCACCAACGATGCCCGGTTCGCGGAGCGGCTGAAGCTGCTTCGAAGTCACGGCATGATCCGCCCGCCCGGCGCCGAGTCCTGGTGGTACGAGATGCCGGAAATCGGCTTCAATTACCGCCTGCCCGACGTGCTCTGTGCGCTGGGCCTCTCGCAGCTCGCCAAGCTGCCACGCTTCATCGAACGCCGCCGCGCCCTGGCCCGCCGCTACGAAACGGCGTTCGCCGCGCTGGCCCCTCTGGTCCGCCTCGCCGAACGCCCGGCCTGGTCCGACCCGGCGCTGCACCTGATGACCGCGCTGATCGACTTCGACGCCGCCGGGACGACGCGGGCCGAAGTGATGGCGGGACTGAAGGCGCGCGGCGTCGGCAGCCAGGTCCACTACATCCCGGTCCACCGCCAACCCTACTATGCCGCCCGCTACGGCATCGCCGACCTGCCCGGCGCCGACGCCTGGTACGCGCGCTGTTTGTCATTGCCGCTCTATCCGACGATGGCGGATGGGGATGTGGAGCGGGTGGCGGGGGCGTTGGGTGAGGTGCTGGGGGTGTCGCCATGACCCTCCCTCCCCTTCATGGGGAGGGACAGCCGATGCGCCAGCATCGGCAGGGTGGGGCTGTGCGGGGCCGCACAGAAGCACCGATGCGGCTTCGGACTCCCCCACCCGTCCGCAGCTTCGCAGCGTCCACCCTCCCCATAAAGGGGAGGGACGCGTGACCGGCGCTCCCGAAATCGAGATCGCCGGCCGCAAGATCGGGCCGGGGCATCCGCCGTATGTGATCTGCGAGCTCAGCGGCAATCATAACGGCAGCCTTGAGCGCGCCCTGGCGCTGGTCGACGCGGCGGCCGCCACCGGGTGCGACGCGATCAAGCTGCAGACCTACACCGCCGACACGATCACGCTGAACAGCGACGGCCCCGGCTTCCGCATCGAGGACGGCCCGTGGGCCGGCCGCACGCTGCACGACCTCTACGCCGAGGCCTACACCCCCTACGACTGGCACGCCGCCCTGTTCGAACGCGCCCGGCGCCACGGCGTGACGATCTTCTCTACCCCGTTCGACGCCACCGCGGTCGAGCTGCTCGAGCGCCTCGGCGCGCCGGCCTACAAGATCGCCTCGTTCGAGGTCATCGACCTGCCGCTGATCGCCCGGGTGGCGGCGTGCGGCAAGCCGATGATCATCTCCACCGGCCTCGCCAGCCTGGACGAAATGGACGCGGCGCTGACCACCGCCCGGGACGGCGGCGCGGCCGGCGTGGCGCTGCTGCACTGCGTCTCGTCCTATCCGGCGCCGATCGAGGAAGCCAACGTCCGCACCGTGCCCGACCTCGCCCGCCGTTTCGGCGCGGTGACGGGGCTTTCCGATCACACCCCCGGATCGGCCGCGGCGGTGGCGGCGGTGGCGCTGGGGGCGGCGATTATCGAGAAGCATTTCACCTTGGCGAGAGCCGATGGCGGCCCCGATGCCAGCTTCAGCCTGGAGCCTGCCGAATTCACCGCCCTGGTGCGCGACTGCAAGGCGGCCTGGTCGGCGCTGGGCTCGGCCACCTACGACCAGCTTGGCAGCGAGCGCGCCGCCGCCGGCCACCGCCGCTCGCTCTACGTCGCCGCCGATGTGGCGGCCGGCGAGACGCTGACCGAGGCCAACGTCCGTTCGGTGCGCCCCGGCTATGGCCTTGCGCCGAGGCATTTGCCCGAAGTGCTGGGCTGCAAGGCGGCGCGCGACCTGAAGTTCGGCGAACCGCTCGACTGGAGCATGGTCGGCTAGCCTCCGCTCGGAGTAGAGCATGCGGCGATGGCCCGCGTCCTGATCCTGTCCAGTTATGTCGCCTCCAGCCGCGTCGGCGGCGGGGCGCAGGCGCTGGCTTTGGCGCGGCTGGGGATCGAGCCGATCCTGATCCCGACGGTGCTGTTCGGCCGCCATCCCGGGCACGGTCCGCCGGGCGGCGCGGCGGTGGACGCCGGGACGTTCGAGGCGATGCTCGGCGGCGTCGAGGCGCACGGGTTGTTCGCCCAGTTGGACGCGGTGATCACCGGCCATTTCTCCAGCGCCGAACAGGTGGCGATCGCCGCCGATGCGCTGAGCAGGGTGCGGGCCGCGGCCCCGAAGGCCCGGCTGATCGTCGATCCTGTGATGGGCGACGAGGGCAAGGGGCTCTACGTCAAGGAGGCGGTGGCCGAGGCGGTGGCGGGATTGCTGGTGCCTCGCGCCGATGTCGTCGCCCCCAACGCCTGGGAGTTGGCCCGGCTGACGGGACTCCCCGTGATCGATCCTCAAACCGCTCTCGTCGCCGCTCGCCGGCTCGGCCGTCCCGTGCTGGCGTCGTCGATCCACTGCGGCGACGAGATCGGCGTGCTCTACGTCAACGGCGAAGACGCCTGGCTGGCCGCCCATGCGCCGGTTCAGGCCGCGCCGAAGGGCACCGGCGACCTGCTCACCGCCCTCTTCACCGCCGCCCTGATCGGCGGGTTTTCAGCGCCGGACGCGCTCGGGTTGGCGGTCGGCGGCGTCGCCGATGCGGTGGACGAGGCGGCCGGGCTCGATGAACTGCCGCTGACCGCCTTGCCGACCAGCCTCGGCGCCTCGCCGTTCGTGACCCTGGAAGCGATCGATGGCTGAAGCTCCGATCGCCGGCCTCTGCCCGCCCCGGTTCCAGGCGGTGCGCCAGGCTTTCGAGGCCAATTTCGCTGAAGGGCACGAACTCGGCGCCCGATTCAGCTTCGCCGTCGAGGGCGAGATCGTGATCGACCTGATCGGCGGCTGGGCCGACCGGGCGCAAACCAAGCCCTTCGCCGACGACACGTTGACGCCGTTGTTTTCGACCACCAAGGCGATCACGGCGTTCATGATCGCCCGGCTCGTGGGTCAAGGCCGGCTTTCCTACGGCCAGCGCGTCGCCGAGCTTTGGCCGGCGTTCGGCGCGGCAGGGAAGGACCGGCTGACGGTCGAGCAGCTGCTGTCGCACCAGGCCGGCCTCTGCGGCCTCCCGGGGCCGATGGAGCCCGCTGACTGGTACGACTGGGACGGTGTCTGCGCCCGCCTCGCCGCCATGACCCCGCTCTGGCCGCCGGGCAGCGCCAGCGGCTACCACCCCGTCACCTTCGGCTATCTCGCCGGCGAGATTTTCCAGCTGGCCGACGGCCGCACGATCGGCACGGCGCTCAGGCAGGACATCGCCAAGCCGCTCGGCCTCGACCTCTGGATCGGCCTCCCCGAGACCGAAGACCACCGCGTCGCCGAAATGCGCCGGCCGCCGACGATGCCCGATCTTGGCCCGATGACGGAGCCGAAGCGGCTGGCGTTCTTCACTAAATGGGCCTCGCCCGGCGGTCGCGGCGAGGGGCAGTGGCGGCGCGCGGAAATCCCGTCCGCCAACGGCCACGCCACCGCTCCGGCGCTGGCGCTGCTGATGGCGGCGCTGGGCAGCGACGGCGACCTCGGCGTCTCGCGGCTGCTGTCGCCGGGTCTGGCGGCGGAGGCGGCGCGCCAGCGCATCGCCGGCGACGACCTGGTGCTGCCCTACCGCATGAGCTGGGGCGCTGGCTTTATCCGCAACCAAGGGCTCGGCATCTATGGCCCTGGCCAGGCGAGTTTCGGCCACTCCGGCTGGGGCGGCTCCTGCGCCTTCGCCGATCCCGAACGCGGCGTCTCCGGCGCCTACGTCATGAACCGCCAGTCCGCCGAACTGATCGCCGATGCCCGAGGCCGCCGGCTGATCGAGGCGGCGTACGCGGGGCTGTAGGACGCTGCGCCAAGCGCCTGGGAAGCGCGCTGAGGCCGATTGCGGGGCCGGGCGCTATCTGTGGACATTTCGGTGGCCGCGCGAATTTTTAGCCGCGTAAGGCGCTGTTTTTGATCGGTCGGGGCCGGTTTAGGCGGTCGCCAGCCGCAACCCGCGGCTCGCCCGCCAGGCGCCGAGCATGAACAGCGCGACTCCGGCCCAGATGAAGCCGAACGAGACCAGGCCCAGCGGCGTCAGGCGCTCGCCGACGGCCAGCCCGATCAGGAAGCCGATCGTCGGCCCGGTGAATTGCAGGAAGCCTACGGTCGACAGCGGCAGGCGCCGGGTGGTCCAGGCGAAGAAGGCGAGCGGCGCGACGGTGATCGGTCCCATCGCGAGCAGGATCAACGTGACCGGGGCGCCGGTGGCGAATTTGGTGACGCCGGCATGGGCAAGCCAAAGCACCAGCCCCAGACCCGGAAGCCACATCAGCAGGCTCTCGACGAACAGGCCGGCCTGGGCGTCCACCTCCACCCGTTTGCGGATCACGCCGTAGATCGTGAAGGTCACCGCCAGGAAAAGCGCGATCAGCGGCGGGTGGCCGAGCGCCAGCGCCTGCAGGACGGTCCCCACCGTCGCCAGGCCTATCGCGGCGAGGCCGATAGCGTTGATCCGCTCACGGAACAGGGTGGCGCCGATCGCCATGTTGAGCAGCGGATTGATGTAATAGCCGAGGGCTGCCTCGATGTTGTGGCCGTTGTTGACCGCCCAGACGTAGACGGTCCAGCCGCTGACGATCATCAGCGCCGAGACCGCGAGCTGGCCCAGCAGTTTTGGGTTGCGGAACACCCGCGCCACCTGATTGCCGTGTCCCGCGATCACCACCAGCAGGCCGGCCCAGGGCGCGGCCCAAATGGCCCTTTGCCCGACGATCTCCAGCGGAGACGCCCCAGCCCGTCCGGCCAGGATGAACACCGCCGGAACCAGCCCCCAGATGACATAGCCCGCAAGTCCCGCCGCTAGCGCCTGGCGGGAACCGCCCGGTGCCGCGGCGGATGGGCTCATGCGAGGATCTTTTGCCCGATCAGGCCACGGTCATGGGCCAGTTCCGCGATCTGCACGGCGTTGAGCGCCGCGCCTTTGCGCAGGTTGTCTGACACCACCCACAGCGCAAGGCCGTGCTCCACGGTCGGGTCTTTGCGGATGCGGCTGACGAACACCGGGAACTCACCCTGGGCTTCCTTGGGGGTCATGTAGCCGGTGCGATCGTGCTTATCGATCACATTGATGCCGGGCGATTCGCGAAGGATGGCGCGGGCTTCGTCTTCGTCCAAGGCGTGCTCGAACTCGAGATGCACCGCCTCGGAGTGACCGACGAACACCGGCACCCGCACACAGGTCACGGTCAGCTTGATGTCGGGATCGAGGATCTTGTGGGTCTCGTCCCGCATCTTGTGCTCTTCGTCGGTGTAGCCGTCGTCCATCCAGTTGTTGGCGAACGGGATCACGTTGAAGGCGATCTGCTTGGGATAGAATTGCGGCTCGGTCGGGCCCAGCACGAACACCTGCTTGGTCTGGTTCCACAGCTCGTCCATCGCCGCCTTGCCGCTGCCGGAGACAGACTGATAGGTGGCGACCACCGCCCGCTTGATCGTCGCCGCGTCATGCAGCGGCTTCAGCGCCACCATCAGCTGGATCGTCGAGCAGTTGGGATTGGCGATGATGTTCTTGCGGTGCGCGATCTCGATCGCGTCCGGATTCACCTCTGGCACGATCAGCGGCACGTCGGGATGCATCCGCCAGGCCGACGAATTGTCGATCACCAGCGGACCGGTCTTGCCGATCTTCTCCGACCATTCCTTTGAGAAGGCGCCGGAGACGCTCATCAACACGACATCGACGGTCGAGAAATCGAACTGGGCGACGTCCTCGCACTTGATCACGCCGTCTTTCCAGCCGACCTCGACGCCGATGGATTTGCGCGAGGCGATGGCGTGAATCTTGTCCACGGGGAATTCGACTTCCTCGAGGATGTTCAGCATTTCGCGGCCCACGTTGCCCGTGGCGCCGACGACGGCGACCCGGTAACCCATCGGAATTCTCCTGCCTGTGAAAGGACGCGCTCACTACGCCTTGACAGCCGAAGTGGCAACCGGCCGAGGGTGGCGCAAGGTCCCGAAGACGAGGTGAACGCCATGGATTACGACATCGCCACCCTGCCGCTGGCGACGACGCTGGGGATCGAGCTGACCGAAGCCGGCAAGGACCGCGTGGTCGGCAAGCTGACGGTGCGCGAGGAGATCACCACCGGCGGCCACATATTGCACGGCGGCGCTTACATGGCCTTCGCCGACAGCCTGGGCGCGATCGGCGCCGTGCTGAACCTGCGCGAGGGGACCCGCACCACGACGCTGGAGAGCAAGACCAACTTCCTCGGCAGCGCCAAGGTCGGCGAGACCCTCACCGGCGAGGCGACGCCGCTGCACGTCGGCCGTCGCTCCAGCGTCTGGCAGACCCGCATCACCAACGCCGACGGCAAGCTGCTGGCGATGGTGACCCAGACGCAGATGACGCTCGAGGTCTAGACGGCCGCCGCAGCGACCGGCCGGTTGGTGAAATGCAGCCAGGCCACGGTCGCCAGGCCCGCCAGCATCAGGCCCGCGCCGAGCCAGAGCGCGCCGTGGACGTCCTGGTCGCTGACCAGCCGCGACGCGAGCAGCGGACCGAAGGCGCCGCCGATCAGCTGGGCCGCGCCGCTCTGCACCGCCGCGCGCCGCGACGGATCGGCCTCGATCGTCATCGGCACCAGGAACGGGCTGAGGAACAGCGCTACTAAGCCGCCGACCGCGTTGGCCGTTACGAACAGCCAGCCTGGGATGTGCTGGCCGAACAGCCACCAGACCACCAGCGTGGTCACGCTAGTGATCAGGAACACCGTGAACCAGCGGACCCGCCCCGCCAGCGCCGTCGCCGCGCCGCTGCCGGCCACCTGCGCCGCCAGCGAGACCCAGAGCGCGGTGCGGGCGACGCCGGCGTCCAGGCCCGCCTGGTGGGCGAGCGGCTGCAGATAGACCGACACCGCCCCGCCGCCCGCGACGAAGATCAGCGTGCCGATCAGGGCGATCCAGCCGCGGAACGGCGGCGCGCCGGCGATCGCCTCGCCCGGATTGAGGTCGGCCAGGCGGTTCGGCCCGATCAGCGCGGCCGGCAGACCGGCCACGGCGCAGACGGCGATGGCGATAAATCCGCCGGTAGCGCCCCAAGCCGGCATGATCCAGACCGCCAGCGCGACCGCCAACGCGAGTTGCGCGGCGGTCTGGGCGGTGAAGAAGACCCCGGCCCAGCGCTCCGGCGTCGCGGTGCGCGAGATCATCGCCACGGTGATCCAGAGCAGCACGCCTTCGATCGTCCCGGCCAGACCGCGCATCAGGAAGACGCCGCCGCCCGAGGCGCTCGCGGTGGCGAAGTCGACCACGGCCAGCAGCAGCGCCAGCACGATGCCGATAAGCTTCAGCCGGTTCGGCTTCAGCAGCGCGCCGGCCAGCGCCGTGGCGACGCCCATGGTCATCACCTCGACCATCGCCACCAGGCCGATGTCCGGGTCGGTCAGCCGGTGCTCGTCGACCAGCGAGCCCAGCAGCACCGGGATCACCCCCAGCACCAACAGCGAGTTCACGCCGACGCCGATCGCGCCGGCCGCCTCCAGCGGGGTCAGCGCCGGGCCGACGGCCTCGTGGACGACATGCTCGTCATCGCTCACGGGCTAAAGCCCGCCGAGGACGGCGTCGCCCATCTCGCGTGTGGAAAGCTGGCCGCCTAGGTCATGGGTCCTGGCGCCCCCATCCAGCGCCGCCTTCACCGCCGCGCCGAGCCGATCGGCGAGGTCGGGCCGGGCCAGCGACCAGCGCAGCGCCATCTCGAACGAGAGGATCGCCGCCAGCGGATTGGCGATGCCCTTGCCGGCGATGTCGGGGGCCGAGCCGTGGATCGGCTCGTAGAGTCCCGGCTTGCCCGGCTCGCCCAGCGCCGCCGAGGGCAGCATGCCGAGCGATCCGGTGAGTTGCGCCGCTTCGTCCGAGAGGATGTCGCCGAACAAATTGTCGGTAACCAGCACGTCGAACTGGCGCGGGTTCTTCACCAGCTGCATGGCGGCGTTGTCGGCCAGCATGTGCTCCAGCGTCACGTCCGGATATTCGCGGGCATGCAGCGCCGTCACCACCTCGCGCCAGAACGCGCCGGTCTCCATCACATTGGCCTTCTCGGCCGAGGTCACCTTGTTGCGCCGGCCCCGCGCCAGCTCGAACGCGACCCGGCAGACGCGCTCGACCTCGTGGGTGGTGTAGACCTGGGTGTCGACCGCGCGCCGCTGGCCGTCCGGCAGGTCTTCGACGCCGCGCGGCTTGCCGAAATAGACCCCGCCGGTCAGCTCGCGGACGATCATCAGATCGAGGCCCTCGATCACCTCGCGCTTCAGGGTCGAGGCGTCCGCGAGGGGGCCGTAACAGATCGCCGGGCGCAGGTTGGCGAACACCTGCATGCCGGAGCGCAGGCCGAGCAGGCCGGCTTCGGGCCTAAGGTTGCGCGGAACCTTCTCCCACGGCGAAGCGCCGACCGCGCCGCCGACCGCGCCCATCAGCACCGCGTCGGAAGCTTTCGCCGTCGCCAGGGTCTCGTCGGTGAGCGGCACGCCGTGCGCGTCGAGGCTGGCGCCGCCGAACGGGCGCTCGTCGACAGTCAAATCGTTGGTGATCCGCTCGGCGACGCGGCGCACCTCGTCGGTGATCTCAGGACCGATCCCGTCGCCGGGCAGGAGCAGGAGCTTGGGCATGGCCGCCTATGTGGTGGTTTCAGAGCGGGCGC
>Ga0302314_10015422_pt1 | contig 12983 bp, 12 predicted proteins | sample III_Palsa_N2_3_FD_200533 | JGI IMG/M metagenome (GOLD analysis project Ga0302314, IMG submission 200533) | Peat permafrost microbial communities from Stordalen Mire near Abisko, Sweden - III_Palsa_N2_3 | ecosystem: Environmental > Terrestrial > Soil > Palsa > Peat permafrost | place: Sweden...
ACATCGCCGAGCCCGCGCACCCGGTCACCCCGGAGACGATCCGCGGCGAGGTCCGGCTCAGCGACGTGAGCTTCAGCTACGGCGACTCTGACGCGGACCCGGATGCGGGCCGGGCCCGGCCGGTGCTGCGCGGCATCGACGTCACCGTGCCCGCCGGGCACAGCCTGGCGATCGTCGGCGAGACCGGCTCCGGCAAGACCACCCTGAGCTACCTGATCCCGCGGCTGTACGACGTGAGTTCGGGCAGCGTGACCATCGACGGGACCGACGTGCGGGACCTGTCCTTCGACGCGCTCGCCGCGGCGGTCGGGGTCGTCGCCCAGGAGACCTACCTGTTCCACGAGTCGGTGGCCGAGAACCTGCGGTTCGCCAAGCCGTCCGCCACCGATGCGGAGATCGTCGCGGCGGCCAAGGTCGCGCAGATCCACAACCACCTGATGTCGCTGCCCGACGGCTACGACACGATCGTGGGCGAGCGCGGCTACCGGTTCTCCGGCGGTGAGAAGCAGCGCCTGGCGATTGCCCGGGCCGTGCTGCGCGACCCGCCGGTCCTCGTGCTCGACGAGGCCACCAGCGCGCTCGACACGCAGACGGAGCAGGCCGTGCAGGAGGCCATCGACGCCGCCAGCGCGGGCCGCACCACCATCACCATCGCGCACCGCCTGTCGACCATCCGCGACGCCGACGAGATCATCGTCCTCGACCACGGCGAGATCGCCGAGCGGGGCACGCACGCCGAACTGCTCGCCCTCGGCGGCCACTACACGGCGCTCGTCAACCGCGACGCCGACATGGCCGAGACCGCCGCCTGACCGGCCCCGGCCAGCGGGCCGCTGAGCCGGCGGGCATGCGCTGGCCGGAATTCCGCGTACCCAGTAAAACTGGCCGGCGGAAGACACGGGTTAATGCGGGCCCCCGGCGCGCATGACCCGCGAGAAGCCGGGCAGAGAGCGGTCCACGGCCGGCCCACGGGGACGGTCCGCTACCCGCTCGCCGGGAACCAGGAAGGACCTAGATGAAGCTGCGCTGGCGCGGCCGACAGGAGCCGCCCGCGGACGTCCCGCCAGGCGGCGACTCCCTTCTGCTCCCGGATTCCGCCGCCCCGCTTGTGGCCGGCCACCTCGACGAGCCGCCCCTGCCCGCCGATCTCGAGCTGCCCGCGCCCGCCCGGCTCGCGCTGACCGCGGGCTGGAACCTGGCCGAGTCCCTCGGCCTGCCCGTCGTCGCGTACCTCGCGGGCGAGCGGCTGGGCGGACAGGGGACGGGCATGGTGGCGGCGACGGCGACGATCTGGCTGACCGCCGCCGCCCGCAAGGTGGTCACCGGCAGCGTCCCCGGCCTGCTGCTGATCTCGGGCCTGGTGCTGACGCTGCAGACGGGACTGGTGCTGGTCACCGGCAGCATGCTGCTCTTCCTGCTCCAGTTCCCGCTGGCCAACCTGGCCCTGTGCGTCCTGTTCGCCCGGACCGCGCCCACCGGCAGGCCGCTGGTGGCCCAGCTGGCCGCCGAGGTGGTGGCGCTGCGCCAGCCGACCGCCGCGCACCCCGGCCTGGACCGTTTCTTCCGCGGGGTGACCTGGCTGTGGGCCGGGATCTTCGCCGCCTCCACCATCGGCCTGGCGGCGCTGCTCGTGTTCGAGCCGACCGCGGTCTTTCTCCTGCTCACCACCGTGGTAACCGTCGCCGGGATCGCGGCCGGCACCCTGGCGTCCGTGGTGTGGTTCGCCCGGATGCTGCACCGTTGCGGTCTGCGGGTCCGCTTCGGGCCCGTCTGAGGCGGGTACGCGGTCCGTCCGGTTGGGGCCGTGGCATGCTGGTGACGTCAAGAGGAACACACCCGCGTCAAAGGAGAATGCGATGGGCCAGCGGAACCAGGACGATTTCCCCGCGGAGTTCCACCGGGAGCGGCGCGAGCACGGCGGCGCGTCGCAGCGGCTCAACGACGACCAGCTCGCCGAGCTCACCGAAGAGGAGCGCGTCGCCGCGGGACTTGACGACTACGACCCCAACCAGGTGCCGCCCGCCACCGACACGCCGCCGGTCCAGGACCCGCGGCTGGACGAGGCGTACGAGGAGGAGCGGGCCGAGCTTCTCCGCGAGATCGACAAGGGCGAGTTCCGGCAGCCGAGCGAGAAAGACCCCTTCCCGCCGACCCGCTACGAAGATTAGGGTTGTTTACCTTTCGGTTTCACGGTTATTTCCGCCTTTGTTTGGAGTGCGGAATTCCGGAGTGACGCCGACACTGGGGCAGGGACGTCGAGTTGCCGGAAGCGGCCGGGTGAGATGCCGTACTCACGGCGGAAGGCGCCGCCGAAGGCGAATTCCGTGGAGTAGCCGACCCGCCGGGCGATCACCGCGAGCGGTGCGCTGGTTTCCCGTAGCATCTGGGCCCCGCGGGCCAGGCGCCAGCAGGTCAGGTATGCCATGGGAGGCTTCCCGACCACTGCGGTGAATCGTTTGGTGAACGCCGTCCGCGACAGCCCCGCCATCTGGCTGAGTTGCTGGACGGTCCATGACCTGTCCGGGCTGGCGTGGATCTCCCGCAGCGCGGCGCCGACAACCTGATCGTAGATTTCCGGCTGGTCCGCGTCCCGGTTCTGCTCCAGCCACTGGCGCAGCACATGGGCCAGGAATAGGTCAAGAAGGGCAGAGCGGGTCACCCCGGCACCCAGTTGAGGACCGGCGGACACGTCCCTGCCGAGGAGGCCGACCAGCGACCCTAGCTGCGGGTAACGCTGATATTCCGGCGACACCACGATGACTTCGGGCAGCTGGCTGAGATACCTGGGCAGCTGCCCGTATCTCAGCCAGTACGCGCCGCACAGGAACTCGGCGTCAGCCGGGCCGGCACCGGGCGGTTCGGCGCTCATCACCGCCGGGGGAAGGCTCTCGAGCTGGCACGGCACGTGACTGAGCCCGTGCCCGGCGCCGGACGGGGTCATGACGACGTCGCCCGGCTTGAGCTCCCGCGGCCGGCCGGCGGCTGTGATGAGCCAGCCTTCGCCTCGCACAAGGATGTGAAAGCCGCTGCCCGCAAAGGCGGCGTACCGCATGCCCCACGGACCCGACTCCTTGACCAGGCGAGCCTCGGCACGCCCGACCCGGAGGCCGCCGATCACCTCGCCGAGGACATCCATGTCACCGCATTCTAGCCCGGTGTCCGCGCCGCCCGGGTGTACGGGCTCGTATGCAGGCGCATCGCGGGAGCATGGGCCAGCCAGCTGGCCGCTGGTTGAATGGACAGCGTCCGAGGAGGTGCCGCACTATAAGAGATAAGGCAGGAATCATGACTGAGGAAGCCCGGCTGGCGGCGGCGAGGGAGAACGGCCTGCACCTTGCTCGCGCCAACTTCGCGTACGGCCGCGTGGCGTGATGCCAGATACCAGAATCATCGCCATCATCGGGGCGACCGGCCAGCAGGGGGGCGGGCTAGCCCGCGCCATTCTGGCCGATCCAGGCACCGGGTTCGCCGCGCGGGCGCTCACCCGCAACCCGGGTTCGGAACGCGCCCGGGCACTGGCGGCGCTGGGGGCAGACGTAGTCGAGGCCGACCTGGACGACGAGGCGTCCCTTCGCGCGGCTTTCGACGGCGCGTACGGCGCTTACGTGGTGACGGACTACTTCTCCGCCAGCGTTCCCGACATGCCGGCGCTTTCCTCTCAGGAGGCCGGACAGAACCGGGCACGCAGAGAACTTGCCCAGGCAGCGAATGCCGCGAGGGCGGCCAGGGAAACCGGACTCCGGCATGTCATCTGGTCAACAGCGGAGGATACGCGACCGCACTTCAACCGCACGGGAAGCAGCATCCCGTGCATGGAGGGGGGCTTTGCGACACCGCATCTGGACGCCAAGGCCGAGGCCAACGCCTTCTTCACAGAACTGCGGGTTCCGACAACCTTTCTGCAGGCTGCCTACTACTACGAAAGCCTGACCGGCTGGGCGCTCGCCAGGAACCCGCAGGGAGACCTAGTGCTGAGCCTCCCGCTGGCCGACAGCAGGCTAGCCCTCATCGGCGCCGAGGACATCGGCCGGACTGCCCTGGCGATATTGCGGCATCCCGACGACTTCATCGGCCGGAAGGTGAGTGCCGCCGGGGCCCACGCCAGCGGCGAGGAACTAGCCGCAATGATCTCCGAGGTTGTCGGCGAGAAGGTGCACTACCGCCCCTTCACCTGGGAGCAGTTCCGTTCCCTGCCGTTCCCGACGGCGGTCACGGCCGCTAACGCCTTCCAGTATTTTGCCGAAACCCAGGAGGATCTGCTGTCGAGATATGACCTGAACGAGTCCCGGCGGATCAATCCCCAGATGGCGGCGCTTGACGAGTGGCTCAGAGCACACCGCGGCTTGTAGGAGCGATTCCAGCCGGCTGCGGAGCTCGGCGGTGACCTCGGTGACGACATCGGTGTAGACCGCGCGCTGCTGCATGTCTCGGCTCAGGCCGCGCCAGTGCATCGCGATGTAGGGGACGTGTGCCTCGGCGGCCAGCCGGGCCATGGCCGGGTCGGCCAGCCCGCCGCTGACGTCGTTGATGCCCGTTGTCCCGGCCGCCAGCGCCGCCTCGGCCACCAGGGAGCGGGTGGTGTCGATGGTCACTGTGAGACCTGCTGCCGACAGTTCGCGGATCACCGGCAGCACCCGCCGCAGTTCCTCGGCTGCCGCGACGCGGCTAGCGCCGGGCCGGGTCGATTCGCCGCCGACGTCGATGATGTCCGCTCCGGAGCGGGCCAGCGCCAGGCCGTGCTGGATGGCGCTGGCGGCGGCCAGGTGGGTTCCGCCGTCGGAGAAGGAATCAGGCGTGACGTTGACGATCCCCATGATCAGGCAGCGGTCGCGGCGCGGAAACCCCGGAACATCCTTGGCCAGAACATCCGCGGTCATGTTCCGCTCCGATCGGCGGAGTCGCCGCCCGCGGCCACGGCCCGCCGGGCACACGCGGCGGCGGCCGCCGCGTGTGCCCTGGCCGTCATGATCCGGGTGTCGCCGGCGCGGCCGCGCAGGTTCTCTTCCACGAGAATGGCGGCGCTGCCCGCCACCGCCGACGCCAGGAGGCTGGCCGCGCAGGCGTCCGACCGGAGGTTCGGGTTCCCGGCGACAGCCAGTTTCTCGCCGATCGCGGCCACGTCGGCCGCGAGGTCCGCCAGGTCCGCGGGGACGTCGGCGGCCGCGTCCAGGGCCACCCGGATGGCCGCCCGCCGCTGCCCCGGATCGGGATCACGGGGCAGGCGGGTGGCGGCGACGTAACCCCCGTAGGCGTCGGCATCGGCGTCTGCCAGCGCCACTGCCCGTGCCCGGAGGGCATCCGCCCGGTCGGTCAGGTCCCTGAACAGCGCGGAGTCCTGGTCATGCCGCAGCGCGTACCGGGCGGCCATCGCGGCGAGCCCGGCGGCCAGGGCGGCGGCGATGCCCGAAACCGCGCCGCCCCCCGGGACCGGCTCGTCGCTCGCGACCGCGTCGATGAGCTCCCCGACCTGCCTCGCTGAGATGCTCATCGGAACACGACCGTCCGCCTGCCGTCGAGCAGGACGCGGTTCTCGGTGTGCCAGCGGACGGCGCGGGCGAGGGCGAGGCATTCGGTGTCCTGCCCGACGGCGGTGAAGTCGGCCGGGGTCATCGCGTGGTCGACGGGGGTGACGGTCTGCTCGATGATGGGGCCTTCGTCGAGGTCGGCGGTGACGTAGTGGGCCGTGGCGCCGACGAGTTTCACGCCGCGTTCGTAGGCCTGGTAGTAGGGGCGGGCGCCCTTGAAGCTGGGCAGCATGGAGTGGTGGATGTTGATCGCCCGGCCCTCCAGGGCCCGGCACAGGTCGTCGGACATGATCTGCATGTAGCGCGCGAGGACGACTAGGTCGGCGCCGGTCTCGTCGGCCAGCCTGAGCAGTTCGTGCTCGGCCTTGGCCTTATCGGCGGGATCGACGGGCACGTGGTAGAAGGGAATCTCGTAGTCGTCGGCCATGGGCGCGAGGTCGGGGTGGTTGGACACGACCGCGACGACGTCGATGTTGAGCCATCCCGTGCTGGCCCGGAACAGCAGGTCGTTGAGGCAGTGACCGTACTTGCTGACCATGATCAGGACCCGCGGGCGCCGCGCGGCGTCGGTGAGGTTCCAGGTCATGCCGAAGGACTCCGCGACCGCGGCGAAATCCTTCCGCAGCACGTCGCTGTCCAGCGGGCTGCCCGCGGCCGACTCGAACTGGACCCGCATGAAGAACTTGCCGGCCTGCCGGTCGTCGAACTGCTTGCTCTCGATCACGTTCGCGTCGTGATCGACGAGGAAGCCCGCGACGGCCTGAATCAGACCGGGCCGGTCGGCGCACGACACCGTGAGCACGTACTCCGTCCCCGGCACTAGCGCAGTGGCGGTCATGATGAGGATGCTCCTTCCTGACGAGACGCCCGGGTCACGCGACGCGGCCGGGCGGCGTTCCTGGCTGCGGCGGCGGTGTTGCGGATTACCCACACGTCGGTTACCGGGCCGATCCCGCCGGGAACGGGCGTGATCGCCCGCACCCGCGGGGCGACCGCGTCGAAATCCACGTCGCCGGCCAGGCGGCCTGCCCCGGTCACCGGATCGGCGACCTGGTTGATGCCGACATCGAGCACCACCGCGCCCTCGCGGACGTGCTCGGCCCGGATCAGCCCGGGTACGCCGGCGGCGACGATGAGGATGTCGGCGCGGCGGGTATGAAGGCCGAGACGGCCCGAACGGCTGGCCCACTCATCGACCGACTCCACCGCCGCCTGCCGGTCGTAGGCCAGGGACACCGCCGGCTTGCCGACGTTGTTGGACCTGCCCACGACGGTGATCAGGGACCGGTGGTAGAACGCCGGCGGGTCCTCCCCGGCGGCGGCGAGCCACCTATCGAGGACGTGGAACACCGCCGCCGGGGTCGAGGGCACGTACCGGGGCTGCCCGAGGGCGAGCAGGCCCGCGTTCTCCGGGTGCACCGCCTCGATGTCCTTGACTGGATCCAGCGCGGTGAAGATGTCTTCCTCGCTGATATGCGCGGGAACCGGCCGCAGAACCAGGACCCCGCTCACCGCCGGGTCAGCGTTGAGCCGTCCGATCTCGGCCAGGACCCTGGCCTGGGAGACATCGGAGGGAAGCCTGTGCTGCTGCCAGGTGACGCCCAGCTCCGCCGCGGTCCTGGCGATGCGCCGCTCGTAGGCCAGGGACGCGGCGTCACCGCCGATCAGGACCGTGGCGATCCCGGCGGTGACGCCCGCGGCCTTAAGGTCCCTGGCCTCGTCGGCGACCTCCGCCTTGAGGTCGCCGGCAATCTTGCGGCCGTCGATGACCTGGCCGGTCGTCGCGCGGCCGGCAATGCTGGCTGCCGTGATCATGGCGGTCAGGCCGGCGGCTGGGTGCTGACCGTGGCGCGGACCGTGGTCTGCACGTGCCGCTCCGTCGTGGGGCGGGACGCGCCGCCGTCCGGCTCGCCCCAGGTAACGGTCACCTCGGCGCCGTCGCGGGCCTCGGCCTCATCGATCACGGCGAGCGACGCGACGTGGCCGATGTTGACCGTGTAGCTGGTCCGGCTGGACAGCCCGACCAGGCGGTCGCCCGCGCGGACCTCGTCGTACTGGAGGGTGACGTAGCCCGCCAGGGGGAGCGTCAGGTACTTCGCCCGCTTCTCCCCGCCGAACAGGCTCCCGGCCATGACCCGGGCGACGTCGTCGTCGTCCCAGATCAGCCAGACCTTCCGGCGGTGCGGCTGGTCTCTCATCTCCTCCAGTGCCGAGCGCCCGGTGAAGTCGTGGTCGAAACGGACCATGCGGTCGTAGCCGAAGTCCCAGGGGGTCAGGTAATAGTCCCGGATGTCGTCGGAGACGAAGCTGCCGCCGAGCGAAGCGCTGCCCTCCCAGCCCGCGCCCCGCAGCGACTCGCGGTGGCCCTTGGCGCCCTCGCCCGTGTAGACAGCCGGGACGTACAGTCCCCACCAGCCCGACTCCAGGCCCGTCGTGGAATAGCTGACCCCACCGCCCTGCCGGAGGCCGAACTCCTCGCCGGCCCGCAGCAGGGTCTCCAGCACGGCGTCCCGGCGGTCAGCCGGGCCGGTGATCTCCAGCCCGGTCAGCTCCTGGCCGGGGACGCCGGTCATCGTGTGGTTGAGCGCCCGGACCGGGACCCCGGCGATGGTGAACTCGCCGATGTTGAAGAACTTGATCCGGCCGACCGGGCCGCCGTGCGCCCTCTCCACGACCTGCCCGGCAGCAGGCCCCTGGAGCTGGTACCGGAACAGCAGGCGTTCGCCCTTGTTGACAACCGCCGACTCGTCCCGGGTAATCTCGACGTCATAGCCGCCTCGCTCGGCGTGCGACTGCACCCAGTTCGGCAGGACCGGGCTGCCGACAAGGCTGACCCGGTGATCGGACCATCCGAACAGGATGGCGTCACCGACCAGGTGGCCGTCGTCGTTGCAGGCGACCAGTTGCTTGGCCTTGCCGGCGCCGAACGTGGCGAAGCCGTTGACGGCCACGTCAGAGAAAAGCTGCCGGACGCCCGGGCCGTCGAAGTACACGTCGGTCATGTGCCAGGACTGGTCGAACAGGACAACGGTCTCCTTCCACGCCTCCTGCTCCTCCTGCCAGCTGGTGTACTCCGGCTTCAGGACGGGGAACGGGACATAGCCCGCCGGGTTGCCACGCAGCATCCGCGCTGGATTCCCGCCGGCGCGGACGATCTTCTGCTCGAGACTCTCCTCGGTCATCGCATTGCCTTCCTTCTTGGTATCTGACCTGGCATCTGAGCGACGGCTAGGCGGCCGCGGGGCTGCCGGCGATGCGCTGCTGCCACTGGACGGTCTCCTCGACCTGGTTGAACGAGAACAGGTGCAGCCGCTCGATCCCCAGTCCCGGCTCCGTCAGGGCATCACCCATCTCAAGCAGCAGGCTCTCGGGCCGGTAGGCGCCGCCCTTCAGCACGTTGCCGATGAACCCGTGCTGCTTGGCCAGGTACCGCACCGACGGGCCGACCCCGATCTGCGGGCCCAGCGTGAGCAGCCTGCTCACCTGCATCGGGGCAGCCAGCCCCAGGTGCAGCGGCAGCGTGATGCCCTGCCCGCGCACCCGTCGCAGCCACGACACCAGCGCCCCGGGGCTGAAGCAGAGCTGGCTCACCATGTACGCGGCAAACGGCTGCTTGTCGCGCAGCGCCTCAGCCAGCGCGGCGTCGCTGATCTTCGGGTGCCCCTCCGGATAACACGCCACCCCGATCCGGGCCATGCCGTGATCGATATGCCGCAGGGCCTCAAGGACCTGCAGCGCGGAGTCATAAGGACCCGCGGGCGCCGTCGCATCCCCCCCGATGAGGTACAGTCGGCTGATCCCCAGCTCTCCCAGCCTGCCGGTGAACCCGCGCAGCTCCTCCTCGCTGGCAAGCTGCCGCGCGGCCAGGTGCGGCACGACTTCATAGCCCGCCCGCAGCGCCTTTCCCGCGAACTCCAGGGTCCGCTCCAGGCCCAGCTTCCCCGAGGTGGTCACCGTGACCGTCGACCCCCTGGGAACCGCCTTCAGCTTCTCGTCCGCGCTGCGCAGCGGGATGATTTCGATGTCCGCGGCGGCGACCAGCGACCGGACCGCTGCCGGATCTCCTGCCGTTCTGGGGGACGCATGCACTGCCATCAGATCCCTCCCGTCTTCCTTCCTCGTCGTGCAAGGGAGCAGGCGGCGTGCCCGGGTGTCCCCGATCCGCCTGTCGTAACCCAATCTACGTAAATTTAAAGGTAAATATCAACCTTTTTATGAGCGTAAATTTTTGGTAGACTCATGGTCATGGGATCGGAGACAGAGCCGCGATCGGAGACGGGGCCACTGAGGTGACAACATCAGGACGCGATCGGATGGACGCCGTCCTCGACGACTGGCGCCGGGAGATGCCCGACCTCGACCGTCCCAAGTTCGACTTCGCCAAGCGCGTCGCCCGGCTTGATCAGCTCCAAGAGGAGGCCCTGTCCAGGTGCCTAGCGCCGTGGAACCTGGTGATTGCCGATTTCAACGTGCTGTCGGTGCTCCGGACCGCCGGGGTCCCCTACGAGCTCCGGCCGACCGACCTGCGCAACCGCCTCGTGCGGACCTCGGCCGGGATCGCCAACATCGTCAAGCGGCTTGAGCAGATGAAGCTCGTCGAGCGCATCCCAGATCCGGTCGACAAGCGGAGTTCGTGGGTCCGGCTCACCGGCGACGGCATCAAGGTCACCGAGGAAACGATACGGGCGTGGAACACTGTCCAGGAGAAGATGTTCGCCGGTGTGGACCCGCAGCTCGCGCAGCAGGCGTCAGACATTCTCCGCACGGTCCTGCTGGCCGTAGGCGACGGCGAACCAGCCGCTTCAGCCGCTCGGGGGGGCCGTGACGCACGTGGCGACGCTAGAGCGCGGCGCGTGTTAGCTGGCGCGGGTCCGGCGGACGAGGAACCGGGCGAACCCGCGGCCCTCGCGCAGCCGCCGGCCCGCGGTGTCGGGTGCCGGACCATCTCCGCGGACATGAGCTGTCGGCTGCTGGCTGTCTTGACGATAGTGATGCCGTAGGTGACCGGGCTAACCGTCCCTGTGCTCACGGCTTTCGGCCTCGATGCCGGCCAGGATGAGATTGACGCCGGCTAGGAATTGCGCGCGGTCGTCGTGGTCGCGCAGCTGCGTCGCCGCTCTGTGCCCGGACGGGTGCCGGGCGGGGTCGAGCTGTGCCCACTGTGCGGCGACGCTCGCGAGAAAGGCGGACCGGTCCATGTTGCGGCTGGCGAGGGCGCGAGCGTTGGCGGCGTTCTGCCCGGCGACTCCGAGGATGTAGTTCACCAGCACGCCGGCCGAGTCGAACAACGCTCGTTCGGGCACGTTGAGTGCCTGCAGCTGCTCGCTGATGCTCTCGTAGATGTCCAGCAGCGTGGGCCGCCACGGCTCCCGGGCGAGCTGGGCGCCGACCCAGGGGTGGGCGTCGATCGCATCGAACAGGCCGAGCGCGACGGCGCGCAGCACATCCCGGGGCTCGGCGACGGTAACGAGGTCAGCGACGACGCCGGCGATGACCTCGTCGGTGGCCGCCGCGAGCAGGTCGCTCTTGTCCGTTACGTGGTGGTAGATCGCCCCGTACCCGGTGCTCAGGCGCACGGTGAGCGCCCGCAAGGTCAGAGCGTCCTCGCCCTCGGCGTCGAGTATCTCGGCAGCGGCCTTGACGATCACGTCCCTCGACAGCGCCTCCTTACGCCGGGGGGCCCGTTGAGCCTTGGTCGCCATGACCTCCATTCTGCCACGCATGGATGGCCGCTCCAGACTTGTGCCCGCGTCGTTGGAGTGGCAATCTAGCGAGTTCCGGAGGAGTGCGATGCCAGGGCGGTCGACGGAGGGTTCCTCCGCTCGGCTGGCGCGGGTCCCGCCCCGGCGGCGTCAGCGCCCTTGATGCCAGGAAATGTCAGGGCCAGTACTAGCGCGCCGCCCGCGAAGATTCCGGCGGACACCCAGAACGCTACGGTGTAGCCGTGCACGGCGGCGGCGCCGAGTACCTGCTGGGTCTGCGGCTTTCCGCGTGCGTAAGAGCGCAGAGCGCTCGCGAAGATCGTCGACAGGAGCGCGGCGCCGACCGCGCCGCCAGCCTGCTGCATGGTGTCGACGAGCGCCGACGCGACGCCGGCGTCCTGGCGGTCGACCCGGTAGGTGGAGGTGAAGTACGCCGTGCCGTACACGAGCCCCAGTGCCAGGCCCAGAATGATCAGGCCCGGCAGCACGCCCGCGGCATAACTGGAGGTCGGGGTCAGCTGCGCGAGCCACGCCATCGCTCCTGCCCCGAGCAGCGACCCGGCCACCATCAGCGGCCGCGGGCCGAACCGGGACAGCAGCACGAGGTTCGTCGCGCCGCCGCCGATCGCGATTGATCCGGCGACCGGCAAGAACGACAAGCCGGCCACGACGGGCGAGTCGCGCAGCGTCTCCTGGAGGAAGTAAGTCAGGAACAGGAACGCGCCAAGAGATGCCACGCCGGCGATCGCAATGGCCAGAAACGATCCGCCGCGGGCGCGGTCCGCGACAACGCGCAGCGGCAGCAGCGGATGGGGGACGCGGGACTCAATCACCGCGAATGCGGCCAGGAGCACCCCGGCCGCCGTCAGCATGACGATCGTCAGGGACGCGCCCCAGGCGTGCGTCTCGGCGTTAGAGAATCCGTAGACCAGGCAGAAGAGCGCGCCGATACTGGTCAGCGTACCCGGGGCGTCCAGAGACGCGCGCTCGGTCCGACCCTCGCTGGCCAGCAGGGCGAAGCCGCCGGCAGCGGCGGGGATGGCCATGAGGAGGTTGGCAAACAGGCAGTAACGCCAGGACAGGAACTGGGTGAGGACGCCGCCCAGCAAGAGACCGAATACGGCGCCGGAGCTGGCGATGGCGGCGAACACGCCGAATGCCTTGTTGCGCTCCTCACCGTCGGCGAAGGTCGTCGTCAGAAGCGCGAGCGCGGAGGGGGCGAGGACCGCCGCGAACACGCCCTGCGCCGTTCGGGCGGCAATCAGCATCCCGAAGGACTGCGCCGCCCCGCCGACCGCGGAGGCAATCGCGAACCCGGCCGCACCGCCGATGAATGTCCACTTCCGCCCGAAGAGATCGCCGATGCGCCCGCCGACAGGCAAGAGCGATCCGAACGCCAGCGCATAGGCGGTGACCACCCACTGGCGAAGATCGGTCGGAAAGTGCAGCGCAGCCTGGGCCGACGGCAGCGCGATGGAGACGATCGTGGCGTCCAGGACGACCATTAGCTGCGCCACCCCGACGAGCGCTAGCACCCACCAGCGCCGGTCGTGCTGCGACTTGTTGACCTCGGTTGCCATAAGAGCCCCTTCTAAGGGTGTGTCACGATTGGATTGTCGATCCAACTGATGCTATCCTATTGGAGTAGCAATCCAACAATCAACTCTTGGAGAACAACATGACGACACCGGTCACGGTCATCGGGGCGGGCCTGGGCGGTCTGGCGCTGGCCCGCGTGCTGCACGTTCACGGCATC
>Ga0302314_10015423_pt1 | contig 12983 bp, 10 predicted proteins | sample III_Palsa_N2_3_FD_200533 | JGI IMG/M metagenome (GOLD analysis project Ga0302314, IMG submission 200533) | Peat permafrost microbial communities from Stordalen Mire near Abisko, Sweden - III_Palsa_N2_3 | ecosystem: Environmental > Terrestrial > Soil > Palsa > Peat permafrost | place: Sweden...
TTCAACCACGGCCCCAGCGCCACGATCCCGGCCCTGACCCTGGGCTTCGTGGTCGCCGGGGTGGCCCTGCTGATCGACTTCCTGAGCGAGTTCGACCACCGGATCGAACGCCTCGAACACGCCTCCGGCCTGACCATCGGCAACGCCGTGACGGCGATCCACCGCGACATGACCGACGCCGGAGCCGGCCTGGAACAGGCCGTGACCGAGATCTACGACGCGGTCGGCGAGGTCCGGGCCGAACTCGACCGCAGATTCGCCCAGCTCACCAGCCTCCCGGAAGCCTTCGGCCTGCAACCCCTGGAACACTCCGGCGCCGCCGAACTGGTCAAGATGGTCCGCGACGCCTACACCTTCGAACGCCGCGCCTCCCCCTTGGCCAACACCTTCGCCCGCAACCAGGCCCAACGACTCAATTCCCTGCTGAGCCAGCTGCGCGCCGGGCAGTGCAGCTACGACGGCGAGGACCGCGACTGGCTGCTCGCCCTGACCGGCATCTGCGCCCGCACCCTCTACGCCACCAGCCTGACCACCACCGACGCCGGCGGCCGGCTGCGCTTCAGCGGCGGATTCTGGGAAACCGACCTGGGCCTGCGCTACCTGGAACTCCAGGGCGACGCAGCCCGCCGCGGCGTGGTCGTACGCCGCCTGTTCATCCTCCAGGACGCCCGCATCACCGAGGACAAGTTCTACAACGACCTGTGCCTGCGCCACCGCAAACTCGGCATCGAGATCAGATACCTCACCCCGGACATGCTCTCCCCCGACCTGCTCGGCCTCCTCGACGACTTCATCATCTTCGACAACGAAGTCGTCTACGAAACGGTGACCTCACTGGCCACCGACACCACCCGGCCGGTGGTCGCCAACGTGCACCTCTGGCTCAACCGCAGCCACGTCGGACGCCGCTCCGGTCAGTACACCCGGCTCTGGAGCGCCGCGCTGCCCTGCGCCGACCCCGAGGACCTGGCCGACCAGCCCCCGAACTCGATCTGAGAACCGCCCACCTTCGACCCCTTGCGGTAGCCGCCGAAAATCAGGCCCAGAATCACGATCAGGACGATCAGCCAGAGCACCGGCCAAAAACACCCCAACCGCCTCGGCCTGCTGCCGTCCTCCCTGCGCCGACGCTCACGGCGCTCGCGGCGGCCGAAGCCGAAGCCCAAGAACGCCATCAGCACACTCCTCAGGTAGGTCGATGTCTACTGGGTACACAATAAGACCAGGGAACGACGCGATGTAAGCCACGAACAAGAGGATCTTGCAGATGACCGACGAAAAGACCGTACGCACACCGATCGGCAAGTGGAGCAAGCGAATACGGCGCGCCATCATGGCAGTGGCCGGTGTCGTCGTCCTGGTAGTGGTCGCATCGGCGGTGCACCTCCTGCCGCAGCTGCGCAACCCGTTCTCCGAGACCACGAAGACGACCTCCGGCCCGGTGCTGCTGCAGTCGATCACCGAGCTGTCCCGCTACGAGGCAGCCAGCGGCTCGTTCCAGGTGGTCGTGGACATCTCCTCCAGCGGCTCCTTCCTGCCCAGCTTCCTCGAAGGCAGCGACACCCTGTTCATCGGCGTCGGCACCGACAACGCCTACGTGGACTTCTCCACCCTCAAGGGCAACTCCGTGGTCGTGTCCCCGGACCGGCTCACCGTGAGCATCACCCTCCCGCACGCGCAGCTGGAACAAGCGAACCTGAACGTGCAGGACTCTTATGTCTTCGCGTCCCAGCAGGGCCTGTTCACCCAGGTGAACTCGTTCCTCGACGGAAACCCCAACTCACAGCAGGCCGTCTACGAACAGGCCCAGAAGGACATCACCGCGGCGGCGGCCAAGAGCCAGCTGCTCGCCGACGCCGAACGCAATACCAAGACGATGCTGGTCAGCCTGCTTCAGTCGCTGGGGTTCAAGAACATCACGATTACGTACGTCTGAGCGGAGGCGAGGGAGGGGCGAGGGAGGGGCAAGGGCGAGGGAGGAGGGAGGGCGAGGGAACTGGGGTCAGTCTTCCTGGTAGGAGTACCGCTGCTCCTGCCAGGGGTCCCCGATGTTGTGATAGCCGCGCTCCTCCCAGAAGCCCCGCTTGTCCTCAGTCAGATACTCCACCGCCCGCACCCACTTCGGCCCCTTCCAGGCATACAGGTGCGGCACGATCAACCGCAGCGGAAAACCGTGCTCGGCCGTGAGCGGCTCGCCGTCCCGATGAGTGGCGAAAATCGCCCCCTCATGGCGCAGATCCTCGATCCGGAGATTGGCCGAATACCCGTACTCAGCACAGACCAGCGCGTAAGCGGCGTCCTGCGCGGGCGGAGCCAACTCCAGCAGCGTGGACGCCAGCACCCCGGTCCACTCCCCGCCCAGGATCGAGAACTTCGTCACGCAATGGAAATCCGCCGTCACGGTATGCGTCGGAAGCTCATTGAAAGCCTGGTAATCCCAGGCGTACTTACCCCCGCTGGCAGTGGCCCCGTAGACCTGCAGATCCCAGCGGTCCGGCTTGAACCTGGGCACCGGGCCATAGTGCAGCACCGGCCAGTTGTGCTGCTCCCGCTGGCCGGGAGGAAGACGCGGCAAAGCCGCCATACCGGCGCCCTCGCCCGCGTGCCCAGCGCCACTGTGACCCATAACACCAATGGTCCCAGACCCGCGGGTATGCTCAGCGCCAAACCACGGCCCCGGGAAGGGCCGTGACGAATTCGCGGCCGAGCGCTTGAACCCGGGTATGGCGAAACGGAAATTTACCCGTAAAGCCGAATCCCACTTGGCAAGGCGGCCACCCTGGGGTTAGCTTAGGAGTACCTAACTAAGCGTGCCCTAAGCAGATTCGCCCTGACGTGGAGAACGGAGAGCCGAGCCGATGTACGCCTGCGTCTGCTTCAGCGTCACGGAAGAGGAAATCGCCGAAGAGATAGCCAACGGAGCCCACTCCGAAGACGCCATCGGCGACCGCTGCGGAGCCGGCACCAGCTGCGGCACCTGCGTGGAACGACTCGGCTGCCTGCTCGACCAGGCCCAGCGCAACGGCATGATCGCGGCCCGACTGGCTGCGTGTCCGGTGCCCTGCTCCCCCGCGCTCAACCTGCATGGCGACGCGCCCTGCCCGGCACTGGTCTGACCGGGGCAGTAAATCGGCCGACCGAGCCGGAGTTGGCTCAAACCTCCCTTACGAGGTACAACGGGGAACGACACGGTGTTTCGCCCACGTTTGGCGCATCGGCCGCGCGAGACTTGTGCGTCGATTGTTCCCACGCAGTCCCGAAGGGTCGGACCTCATCCCATGCAAGGCGACAAAGAAGTCATCGCAATCCTCAACGAACAGCTCACCGCCGAACTCACCGCCATCAACCAGTACTGGCTGCACTACAAGCTCCAGGAGAACAAAGGCTGGGTGAAACTGGCCAAGCACACCCGGCGCGAATCCATCGAGGAGATGGAACACGCCGACACCCTCGCCGAACGCATCATCTTCCTCGACGGCCTGCCCAACTTCCAGAAGCTCAGCCCGCTGCGCATCGGCCAGACCGTCACCGAGATGTTCGAATGCGACATGAAAGTCGAACTCGAAGCCGTGGAGCGGCTGCGCCGCGGCATCAAACTGATGCGCGGCAAGGACGACATCACCTCCGCCAACATCTTCGAGAAGATCCTGGCCAACGAGGAAGAGCACATCGACTACCTGGAAACCCAGCTGGACCTGCTCAAGCAGCTCGGCGAACCGCTCTACCTGGCCCAACTGGTCGAACAGCCCTCCTCGAACTGACAGCCGGCCCGGAAACGAGGGGGCTTCTCAGCGCCGGAATCTACGGTATCCGAGGACGGCGGCAAGGACGACGAGGATCAAGCCGCCGCCGAGTCCCAGAGTCCAGGGAAGGTCCGACATGTCGGCCTGCGGTTTGATGCGCGGGCCCGTACCGACGGCGTCGGGGAATGTCACGGTGGCCGTGGCGTCGTGTTGGACCAGTCCGCTGGACAGCGTCAGATGCGCTGTCCAGGGTCCGTCGGGCAGCCGCTTGTCCAGGGGCACGGTGACACGCTCGGTGTCCTTGATCCCCAGTGTAGTGCCGAGGTTCGCGGGGAACGGGCCGGCGTTGAGGGATCCCGGCCCGCCGGACAGCGACAGGGAACCGGTCATGTCGAGGGCCCGGCCGCCGGTGTTGCGGACGTCCGCGAGGACCTCGGGTGTTCCGTTGGCAGTGCGCGCGCCGGCCAGGTCTTCGATCTGGAAGTCGGACGGGGGTTCGCCACCGGCGCCGATGTCGAGGTAGATGCGTAACCCGACCCTGTTGATCATGTGGATGGTGCCCGTTTGGTCGGCCGGGCTCGCGTCCTGCGCCCAGATGACGGCGTACCGTTCGCCGGATGAGGCGGTCGGGGGAACCGTGATGGTGGCCTCGACCGGGACATGGGCGCCCGCCGGAATATGGATGTCGGCCGGGTCCAGGCCGACCCAGCTGGTCAACTCGTTCGTGGCGCCGTCCGGGGCGAATAGGAAACTGCCGTTCGCAATGGTGGCCGGGCCCGTGTAAAGGCGAAGGTCCTGGGTAGTCTGCGAGGTGTTCGTGACCTGGAATTTTCGGTGGATGACCGTCCCGGGCGCGAGGAAGTCGATGATGTAGGTGTGTGCGCGCGGGTCGTTCACCCGGCTCGCGGGCCCTTCCAGGAGCTGGATGCCGATGCTGCCGGGGGAGGTGGCCGCGGCAGGTTCAGCTACCCCGGACGCCATGGCGGCCGGGCCGTGCAGGATTACGAGCATGGCGGCAGCCGCGTACAGCGTCCATGGTCGTCTAGGCCGCCGAATGAGTCACCGTCCCGGTATAGGTGCCGACCACCGCGGCGGCGGGCAGTGAAACGATGAAGGTCGGGTTCCAGGATGCGGAGTTGTCGCCCACGCCCGAGGTGAGGGTGAACGCGGTGCGGGTGGTGGCCAGGGTCACCGCCGCGGCGGCGTTGGCCTGGCCGGGGGCGAACGTGCCCAACCCGGTGGTCGCGGTGGCCGGCCCCGACCAGTAGGAGATGTCGGCGGCGGGAACCGTCTCGGCGGTGGTGTCGCCACCGGTCTGGAAGCTGGTGGTCGATACCGAACCGGTCCACGAGGTGGTGAGCAGGGCACGGGCGTCGGTGACCTGGACGGTGCCGAGCTGCGCGGTGATCGTCGCACCGGGTGCTCCGCTGCCCAGGTTCACGGGGCTGGCCGGCACCGTGATCGAGAGGGCGCCGCCGACTACCACGAAGGTGGTGGTGGTCGTCCCGGTCGCGGCGTAGGCCAGGTCGCCGGCGGCAGCGGTGGCGGTGGCGAGCACGAATGTTGCCGAAACTGTCAATGCTCGCCATATACGCATGACTACACTTCCTCCAGGGATGGCACCTCACGATGGGTAGGCCTGCTGCTCAATGGTTGACCCCTAAGAGTGAGCTTTACCCATCGTTCATCCTGCGCACAGTGCCGCGTATCTTGCGACGCAGAAGTCGTGAAAGTGGCCGTCACCTGCATGTCCGTTCGGCGGTGCGCCATGAAAGGCCCCGAAAAATGTCACTCTTACAGCGGGACGGCAGTACGCCCAAACGAGGAACGCGCGCATATCGCACAAGAGCCCGACGAGTAGAGTGATATATGGTCTTTTCAGGTGGATTGTTGAGTGAAATTACTTATAGGTGCCTATGTCAAGTTCGCTTCCCGATATAACCGACATGACCAGGTAATCGACGACGGATCACACGCCGGGCCGATGGGCGCCACGTGGACTCCGATCCGGTGCGCCGCCGACAAGTCCAGTGACGGTGTTCGCGTTGTTCGTCGAGTGCTATCTATGTGCGGCTTGATATTTCTGGATGGGTGACATGGGCGGCAGCAGAAGCATTGTCCGCAGGCTGCGTTCCCTTGCGCCCGTCAGCATGAGGATGGCGTTGGTGTCCGCGGTCGTGGCAGCCTCGGTGTCGTGGTTGCCGGAAGGGGCTGCGGCGCAGTCGGACTTCAATCCGGTGGCGGGCGACGCGGGCTTTCTCGCCTTCGTCCAGGGTGAGGCGACGCTGTATACGGGCTCGGACGAAGGCGGGTTGGCCGTCGGCGGAGATCTCTCGCCCGGCGGTTCGTACCGCCTCGGGACGGGCGTCACCGGTGCGTCGGCGGGCATGGGTCTCCTGGTCGGCGGCGGCATCCGGTGGCCCGCCGGCGCCGGGGCCGCGGATCTGACCCTGGGCTCCGGGCCGGTCGCCCTCGGGGACCCGGACGGCTCAGCCGTGGTCCGCTCGCCCTCAGGTCGGATCCACGTCGAACCCGGTGCGTGGGACGGTCCGCGGACTGCGGCGCCCCAGTCCGGCCAGGTCGACTTCGCCACCGCGTTCGAGTCGTTTCGAGACAGATCGGCCGCGCTGGCGCGCTGTGCCAGTACTCTCGCGCTGACCGGCGCGGACGGCGCAGTGCTGCCCTCCTCCGTGCCGCCGGGCACCGCAGCCTTCCTCAGGACGGTCCCCGGCACCGTGAACGTCCTGGACGTCCCGGCGGCCGAGTTCGCACACCTGTCCTCGGTGACTTTCCAGCACGACCCGGACTCCAGCGGCCCGCTCGTCGTGAACGTCGACACGACGGGCACGGGTGACGACTTCGCGTGGACCGCACCACGTCTGGTGGGCGCCGCGGATGCGGACGCGCGCTACATCCTGTACAACTTCGCCACTGCCAAGCGAGTGGCGGTGGGCGGTCCCTCGGCCGTGAAGGGAACTGTCTACGCACCGATGGCCTCGCTTGACGAGCAGGACGGCGCGCAGATCGACGGGAATGTCATCGCGGCGAGTCTGACCCAGGGTGAGCCCGGCGGACAGGAACCGGAAAGCCGGATCGGCGACTATCCGTTCGCCGCGAGCGTCCACGGCTGCGCCGCACCGCAGGCAGTGCCCCCGTCGGCCCCGAACGGGCACACCACCATCGCCGCGGCGACCGCGATCCGGGGGGACCGACCCGCGACGGCGGCCCACCAGAAACGGGCCGGTATCGAACCGCGCGTGGTCGGCGGAGTCGCCAACGGCGGCTTCGCGACGGGCGACCTGACCGGATGGGCCAGCGTGGGCCCGGTCACCGTTGAATCAACAAACGTATACTCTTCACCATATGCCGCGTCGGTGGGGCCGAACCCGACCCAGGGGGACTCCTCGATCAGCCAAACGTTCACCGCCCCGACGGGCACCTCCGTTCTGTCGTTCTGGTACGACATGACGGTCTGCAGCCACTCGGCTTCCGGCACGACCATCGACTGGGCCACCGCGACGCTCGTGAACAACACGACCAGCACTACGACCACTCCGCTCGCGAAGACCTGTGTGAGCTCGCCCTCCGGATGGACACAGGTCTCCGCCGCGGTGATCGCGGGAGACTCGTACACGCTGACGCTGACCAGCCACGCCGGCTTCCCACTCGGCGACACCACTACCACCGTGTTCGACGACATCTGGACCACCGGCCTGACGATCGCCAGTTCGGCGAACGTGTCGAGCACGTCGCCGGGAAGTACGGTCACTTACACGATCACGGTGACCAACGCGGGCCAGACCGCGTACACGAGTGCAGCTTTCTCCGACTCACTCAGCGGTGAGCTGACGGACGCCACCTACAACAACAACGCGGCCGCCACCACCGGCACCGTCACCTACAGCTCCCCCAACCTCGGCTGGAGCGGGAGCGTGGCCGTGGGGGCGGTGGTGACCATCACCTACTCGGTCACGGTCGGCAACCCCGGCGGCGGTGCCACGGTTCTGACCGACGCGGTCAGCTCCAACACGCTCGCCAACAACTGCCCCACCGGGACCTCCCTCGGCTTCCTGGTGTCCGCAAGCTACGGACCGGCCACCGGAACCGGCCAGATCCACTACACCGACGGCACCACCCAGCCCTACACCCTCCGCGCTCCCGACTGGAGCGCGACCTCAGCGCCCTCCGGCGAGGCGATCGCCGCGACCACCACGTACTTCAATAAGCCGGGCAACACCACGGGCACCCGGGCCACCAACATCTTCTCCGAGCCCTTCACGCTGCTGCCGGGCAAGGTCCTGTCATCCGTGACTCTGCCCGCGCTGGGCACGCTGGTCTCCGGCACCCCGGCGGTGCACGTCTTCGCCATCGGCGGGGTGTCCTCGTCCTCGCTCGCCTCCTCGTACAACGACGTGGGCATCACCAACGACACCGCGACCGCGACGGGCAACTTCGACGGCAACGACGACTCGTTCTCCGAGCAGGCGCTGACCAGCGCCGGCGCATCCCCCGGGGCGACTGTCACCTCCTCGGGCATCGCCTTCACCTTCCCCAACGTCGGCGCGGGCGTCAACGACGACGTCGTCGCCAACGGCCAGAGCGTCACCCTGACCGGCTCCACCGCCCAGTGCACAGCGACCGTGAACGTTCTGGCGCCGGGACTGACCATCTCCAAAACCTCGAATGCGTCCTCGGTGGCGCCCGGCGGCACGGTTCTCTACACGATCACGGCGACCAACTCGGGCCAGGTCGCGTACACCGGCGCAACCTTCACCGACGCGCTCACCAACGTGCTGACCGATGGGTTGTACAACAACAACGCGTCCGCCAGCACCGGCACCGTCACCTACACCTCCCCCAACCTCACCTGGACCGGCAACCTCGCATTAGGGGCGACGGCGACCGTCACCTACTCCATCACCGTCAACAACCCCGACACCGGCAACAACGCCCTGGCCAACGCGGTCAGCTCCAGCACGCCCGGAACCAACTGCCCCAACGGCAGCAATCTGCTCGGCTTTCTGCTGTCCGCGAGTTACGGGCCGGCCACCGGAACCGGCCAGATCCACTACACCGACGGCACCACCCAGAGCTACACCCTCGCCTCCAACGACTGGTTCGCCACCACCGCATTGGCCGGCCAGGCGGTCGCCGTCAGCACCGTCTACCAGAACCAAACGGCCAACACCACGGCCGTGCGAAGTTCGGAGATCTTCTCCGAGACTGTCGCACTCACGCAGGGCAAGACCGTGTCCTCCGTGACTCTGCCCACGCTGGGCACGCTGGTCGCCGGCACCCCGGCGCTGCACGTCTTCGCCATCGGCGGGGTGTCCTCGTCCTCGCTCGCCTCCTCGTACAACGACGTGGGCATCACCAACGACACCGCGACCGCGACGGGCAACTACGACGGCAACGGCTCATCGTTCTCCGAGCAGGCGCTGACCGGCGTGGGAGCCTCGCCGGGCGCGACCGTCACCTCCTCGGGCGTCGCCTTCACCTTCCCCAACGTCAGCGCGGGCGTCAACGACAACGTCGTCGCCAACGGCCAGAGCGTCACCCTGACCGCTTCCACCTCTCAGTGCGCGGTGACCGACACGGTGCTCGTGCCGGCGCTGACGATCTCGAAGACATCCAATGTGTCGACGACCACGCCCGGGAGCACGGTTCTCTACACGATCACGGCGACCAACTCGGGCCAGGTCGCGTACACCGGCGCAACCTTCACCGACTCACTGACCGGTCTGCTCAACGACGCCACCTACAACAACAACGCGTCCGCCACCACCGGCACCGCCACCTACACCTCCCCCAACCTCACCTGGACCGGCAACCTCGCGCTGGGGGCGACGGCGACCATCACCTACTCCATCACCGTCGACAACCCCGACTTGGGCAGCACATTCCTGATCGACACGATCACCTCGAACACCACCGGGAACAACTGCGTTCCGGGCGGCACCATCGGCTTCCTGATGTCCGCGAGCTATGGGCCGGCCACCGGAACCGGCCAGATCCACTACACCGACGGCACCACCCAGAACTACACCCTCACCTCCCCCGACTGGTACGCCACCACCGCGCCGACCGGAGGCGCGGTCGCCGCCAACTCGGCCTACCAGAACCGATCCGGTAACACCACCTACGCCCACACCGCCGACCTGTTCTCCGTGCCGGTCACGCTGACGGCAGGCAAGACCGTGTCCTACCTCACCCTGCCCCCGGTGAGCACACTGACCAACGGAACCCCGGCCCTGCACATCTTCGCCCTCGGCGGCGTATCACAGTCCTCACTGGCCAGTACATACAACGACGAGGGAATCACCAACGACACAAGCACGACCCCGGGCAACTTCGACGGCGGCGGCACCGCAACCTTCTCCGCCCAGGCCCTGACCACCGCCGGCGCCGCGCCCGGGTCGACCATCACCTCCTCGGGCGTCAGCTTCACCCTCCCCAACGTCAGCTCGGACATCAACGACAACACCGTCGCCAACGGCCAGACCGTCTATCTGGCCCCCTCCGACACCGCCTGCACCAAGACCGTCACCGACGTCGTGCCGGCCGTGCTGTCGATCACTGTGCCGACCTCGGTGAACCTCGGCACCGGAACACCCGGCAATACGCTCAGCGCCGCGCTCGGCGCAGTTTCCGTCCTCGACCAGCGAAGGGTGTCCAACGCCTCATGGACGGCGAGCGTGTCCATCACGAACTTCACCACCGGGGGCGCCACGGCTCCCGAGACGATCACCGCGGGGCACGTCTCCTACTGGTCCGGGCCCGCGACGTCCAGCACAGGCGCCGCGACAGTGACCCCGGGCCAAGCCAACGCCGCGGCCGCGACGGCGCTCGGCACCACCGCAACCGCCTTCACCTCCTCCGTCGGCAATGGATTCACCACAGCGGCCTGGAATCCCACGCTGATCGTCACCATCCCCGCGTCCGCGGTGGTCGGCACCTATACCGCCACCGTGACCCACTCCGTAGCCTGACATCCTCGGCGGGTCCGGCACCGGCAGGGACTGCTTCCGCGCCGCACGATCGCCGACCGGCCCACCACACCTGACCGCATGCCTGCTCCGCCGCCGAAGCGGCGGAGCAGGCACCAGATTTTCACTGCACACCTATCCCACCGAGTGAGTCACCGTACCGGTGTAGAGACCGGCCACCGCGGCGGCGGGCACCGCGACCACCAGAGTCGGGTCCCAGGTCGCGGAGTTGCTGCCCACGCCTCCGGAGAGAGACATGGCAGTCAGCGGGGCGGTGGCGCTCAGGGTCGCCTGATCTCCCGAGGTCACCTGACCAGGGGTGAACGTGCCCGATCCGACGGTCGCCGTCGCAGGCCCCGACCAGTAGTTGACATCGGCGACGGGAATCGTGTCGGTGGTGGCGCCGATCGTGAAGTTGCTGGACGTCACCGAGGCCGTCCACGCGGCCGGGTCCACAGCTCGGGAGTCCGTCACCTGGACGGCTCCGAGTTGCGCGCTGATCGCCGTACCGGGCGTGCCGTTACCCAGGCTCGCGGTCGCGGGAACCGTGATGGCAAGACCGGTGCCGCTGGCCGAGACCGTGAAGGTGGTGGTGGTGTTGCCGCTCGTGGCGGCCTCGGCCGGACCGACAGCGGCGACGACTGCGAAGATCGCCATCACAGCCAAAGCACATCGCTTCAACATAGCTACTCCTTTTTTCGAAGCCGCGCTGGAGTGCGTCCGGCTCCGCTCACCCAAGACTCACCCACGGCGTCGAGACCTGCGTCGCCCGGCCGTTGCCCGCCGCCAGTCTTGAGCCGGGCGCGCGAACCCCTCACCGATGGCCTCCACCTGCTGACTTGCCCGCAGGACACGCCGCGGCGGGTTCGCTGGAATGATCAGCCATGCAGGTGATCGCGCCGCTTCAACCGCGCGAACAGACCATCGGCACGGAAGCTGGTCATGGCTGATACGCAGTCACGTGCCGGGTAAGCCGAATTCGGCTTACCCGGCACGTGACTGCTGTTCTCAACTGGCGGCCTTGGGGATGTCCTTGGCCGCGACGAACTCGGCGGCGGCGGCGGTTCCGGCCTTGCGGAATCGGAGCGCTTCCCACAGCGGACCTGGGATAACGTGGATTCCGTAATGAGCTCTGTGATGTGCGACGCAGAGGACTTCCAGGTTCCCGGGCGATTCGGCCCATTTCTGGAAATCTTCGTCGTTGTCGAAGTGCAAACCCAATGACTGCTGGATTTTCGCGGGGTCCACTTCATTGATTTGGGAGAATTCAATGAAAGTGTGGTGCAATTCCGGCTCGCCGTCGCACAGCTCGTCGCCGATGATGCACTTCCACAGACCCTGCCGCTTCAAACGGGACTTGGCCTGCTCGAACAAGTGATAGTGCGGGTCATCGGTACGCGGGGCATGATCAGGGATGTGCGACAGGATGTGGATCGTCATCGCCTGGTCGTGCGCGACAGTGACCGCACCGACCTGAGCAGTACCCGCAGGGGCCATCCCCGCCGCGGGCGCGTGCTGATGCGGGATGGTCGCGGAAGCGTGCGTGTGCTCAGGTTCGGCAGCGGCGGGGGCAGCAGTGGCCTTCTTGGCGGCGGCCTTCTTGGCGGGAGCGGCGGGCTCGGCCGCGGCGGCGGTAGCCGGCTTCGCAGTGGCCTTCTTGGCTGGAGCGGCTGTGGTGTGAGTGTGCGCAGGCGCGGCGGGCTCGTGCTCGGCGCCATGCGCGTGCTCGGTCGCGTACTTCTCAGCCGCCTTACGCTTGGCCTCTTCCTCTTTTTCCTTCTCGTCATCGTTGAAGAGCTTGTCGAACAAACCCATCTTCCATCCCCCTAGAGAGTGAATCCAAACTGATGGCTAGAAGCTAGTCCTAACTAAGAGGTCTTTCAATAGCCGCAAAAGGAAGAAGCCCGGACAGTATCGGACCATCCGGGCCAAACAAGAGGCGAACCTGAGTCGAAATCAGGTCAGTTGGTGGGCAACGCTTACCGCCTCGGCGCAGTCCTTCTCCGAAACGTCCAGATGAGTGACCATGCGAAGGACCCGCGGGCCGAAGGGACTGGCGAGGATGCCATGGGCGGCGAGAGCGGCGGACAGAGCGGGGGCGTCGGGGACGTCTACGAGGACGATGTTGGTCTCGGGCTCGCGGGCGGCGAGGCCGGCTTCGCGCAGTCCCGCGGCGAGCAGTCGTGCGTTCGCGTGGTCTTCGGCCAGGCGTTCGATGTGGTGGTCGAGGGCGTATTGGCCTGCTGCGGCGAGC
>Ga0302314_10015425_pt1 | contig 12982 bp, 10 predicted proteins | sample III_Palsa_N2_3_FD_200533 | JGI IMG/M metagenome (GOLD analysis project Ga0302314, IMG submission 200533) | Peat permafrost microbial communities from Stordalen Mire near Abisko, Sweden - III_Palsa_N2_3 | ecosystem: Environmental > Terrestrial > Soil > Palsa > Peat permafrost | place: Sweden...
TCAAGGGGCTGGCCTAGTTTTGCACGCCGATCACCCCCTCAGGTGGCCGACTTTTGCACGCCGCTCCACAGAATTGGACGAACAGATCAGGCAACGCAAAGCCGAACTCGGCATTGCTGGGCGTCCTTCCGCACCAGCCAACTCCGGCCGGCAACGCACCGATTCGAAGCGAGCACTGCTGCAAAAGCTGAGAGATACCGCCGACGCACAGGGGCGAGAACCGCCATTCAAGGCTAGGTGCTAAACGAAATTGCCTCACTCGTGCTTATTCCCACCGTGCCGCCAATGGAAGAAGTAGCGATAGGCGCGCGCGAACCAATCGTATTTAGGTCATTGACGTCTGGAGAGATCAGACTGCTAAGCCGAAAACGGTCTGTCAAAGCTCGGGTGTCTGGATCCGCCAGGGAGTTGGCTGTGCGCTCAGCGTCGGTCATGGCGTCCAGCCGGGCTTTGGTCTCCTCGGTCAGCTTCGGCGGATTGGTCGGATCCAAGGTACGCTGAACGATTGCCATATTGCCTAGTCGTCCACGCTTATTGCGCCGTTCCAAGCTTCGTCCTAGCGCTTGATCGGCCGAAAATGTCTGCCTGACAGCACCAGCGCGGCCAGATACTCGTCGCTGCTCCGGGCGCATTCTGGTCCGTGCCTCGTCATCCCAAATCTGCCCGGGGGATACCCCGGGGATACCCCAAGCAAAAGGGGCTAGGAGCCGAAGCCGCCTAACCCCTTGAATTCATTGGTGCGCCCGGCGGGATTCGAACCCACGGCCCCCGGATTAGGAATCCGGTGCTCTATCCGACTGAGCTACGGACGCAACAGCGGCTTTATCGCACGGGCTGCCCAGGGGATCAAGCCGGGGAGGGCTCGCCCTCAAAGGCAATCGCCGCAGTCTCGTCGCGGACCAGAATAACCGTCTGCCCAGCCAACGCATCATCGCGATGCGCCATAGTCAGCCGCTGGCCATCCTCGGACACCGACCAGCAATCCTTGAAATGAAGATCCCGCTCCTCGCGGCTCATCGTGGTCTCTATCACCAACTCGTCGGTATCGTCGCCATCCTGCCAATAGGCATGAACCTTAAGGCTGGTCTCTCCGACCACACTGATGGTTTCCTCACCGATCCGGCACATAAAGACCCGCCGCTGTTCAGCGCCTGCGCCATTACCCGCGACGATGTGTTGAGTCAGATCCGACTCAACATGCTCGATCTTCATCAGCAACGACGCCGGCGCCGGACCGTGAAAGGTACTGGCTTCCGAATCCAGGCGCCAAAATCCGCTGAAGTCCATCAATCCAGCCCCAGCGTGCGGCCCTTGAAGCCGGCGGTGTCGAAATAGCGGGTGTCGCCGACCTTCTGCATCTTCAACACAGTCACCTGGCCATCCAAACTAGGCTTGGATTTTAACACAATGCTCTCCACCTTCGGCTCCACACCACCCGGGAACGCCTCCGACATCGGCCGGCCGATCAGAACACCATTCCGCGGCATATTCAGCTGCAGCAGCGCGGCAATCGTCTGGCCGACATCGGCGTTGCTGACCGGTACCTGATCCTTATACCCCGCCTTAAACCCAGGCCCGATCGCGGCGGTGAAGTTGAAGGTATCGCCCCGCGAGAAACTGCCATGCATGCCCTGGCCATGGTTCAGCGTGGTGTCGGAGATGTCGACCGAGCAGGTGGTCGGCTTGTCGCAGCCGGTCGAGAAGCTGGCGAAATTGACGACGATGGACGGATGCGGCGTCACCGCGCGGCCGTCGAGATTGATCTCGGACATCGGCAGGGTGCCAGGGAACTCGCCCAGGGCGGGATCGACGAAGAGGCCGCTGACATAGTCCTGATGCAGCAGGAAGTTGATGGCGCGGCCCGCGACATAATGCGCGCTAGGCGAGGCGGGGATGTAGATCAGGTCGGAGCCGCCATTGGCCGCCACCACCAGATCGGGGCTGGCCGGGTCCTTGCCCAGCAGGCCGTTGCCGGATCTGGGGTGATGGCCTTGCGCCACCCGAGCATTGCCGGCATCGGGATCCGACAGCGGCATGCCCAAAGCACTAGCCAGGTCGAGCGCCAGGAAGCCGGGCGGCAGGAAGCCGACGGGCACGTCGTCATAGCGGTCCTCGGCGGCGCGGCTTTTGGCCTGGCGCGAGATGGTCGAGAAGCCGTGATCGGCCGAGACGATGATGTCGGTATTATTGTCGAGGCCGAGCTCGGCCAGGGTCTGGCGCAGCTTGCCGACCTGGTCGTCGACGTTGCGGATCGCCGCCAGCGAGGTCGGGCCGTTGATGCCGGGCACCAGGCTGTCCGGGCTGTCGCCCTGGTTATGCTGGCTGCCATCCGGATCGCGCGACCAATAGATCAGCAGGAAGGGTTTGCCGTCCTGCTTGAATTTCGGCAGCAGCAGCTTGGTGATCACCTTGGTAAAGTAATTGAGCTGCTGGGTGTTGGCGACCAGGGTGCCCTCGGCGGAATTGTCGCCGCGGGACGGTGTGGCCACCGTGATATCGTTCATGGTCATCGCCTCGGCCAGCCAGCCGGGCAGGGGCACGCCGTCGGCGCGGCCGGTGCGGTCGTCGATGACTATGGTCTCTTTGCCATCCCGTTTGGTGTGGCTGAAAATCAGGGTCGGGCCCAGCTTGCCGACCGCCGCCGTGTTGTAGCCCTGGTTGACGGCCTGTTCGAGGACGGTCACCTCGTCGAGATAATTGCCGCCGAAACGCTTGTCGAGGTCGCCCAGCACGGTGTCGTTCTCGATGAAGGGCGTCACCGAATCGTGCGCGCCGGGCACCGGGAAGCCGACATAGATCGTGTTGCTGAAATCGCCGGTGTCGCCGAGATAATGCCCCGTCGACAGGCCCGAGGCGTTGGCGGTGGTGAAGGTCGGGAACAGGGAGTGGCTGTTGGCGAAATAGACGCCGTCATGGGCGATCTGCGCCATCGCCGGAGCGTTCCGCGGGGTGACCATCTCGGAACGCAGGCCGTCGGGGACGAACAAGATCACATTGTGCGGCGCCTCGGCGCGGGCTCCGAGGGAGGCGGTCAAGGCGAACAGCGCGACGGACAGGCGTTTCATGGAACTTCCCAAGCAGCAAAGAGACGCCCAGCCTAGCCAAGCGGCGGCTTTCGCCAAAGGAAGCTTTTATGACAGTAAGCGCTTGATTTTCAAAGGCATGGCCTTACGCTTCGGAACCCCTCTTTTCCCCGGAGCGACTCCATGCGGCGCGTTCTTGTTCTCACGGCGGCGGTTCTGTCCATGACCTCTCTCTCCTTCGCGGCCGAGCCCGCCATCTCCTATCCCCCGGCCCAGCGCGGCACGGTGGCCGATACCTCGTTCGGCGTCACGGTGCCCGATCCCTATCGCTGGCTGGAGGAGAGCGTGCGCACCGCCCCCGAGGTGAGCGCCTGGGTCGATGCCGAGAACAAAGTGACGCAGAGGGAGCTGGCCAAGCTGCCCCAGCGCGAGGCCATTCGCGACCGTCTGACCAAGCTGTGGAATTTCGAGAAATTCACCGTGCCGGCGACGGAGGGCGGCCGCACCTTCTTCGAGCACAATACCGGCCTGCAGAACCAATATGCGCTGCTCGTTCAGGACGGGCCCGACGCGGCGCCGCGCCAGTTGCTCGATCCCAATGGCTGGGCCACGGACGGCGCCACCGCGCTGGCCGAATGGTCGGCCAGCCATGACGGCAAGCATGTGGTCTATGCCATCCAGGATGGCGGCACCGATTGGCGGACGGTGAAGGTTCTCAATGTCGACACCGCCCAGGACGAGTCCGACCGGCTGCGCTGGGTCAAGTTCTCCGGCCTGTCCTGGAACGCCGACGGCAGCGGGTTCTTCTATTCGCGCTATGCCGAGCCGCCGCAGGGGGCCGAATATCAATCGACCAATCTCGACCAGACCGTCTATTTCCATAAGCTCGGCACGGCGCAGTCGGAGGACCGCAAGGTCTACGCCACGCCGGACCGGCCCAAGCTGACCCATGACGCCGAAGTCACCGACGACGGCCACTATCTGGTCATCTATTCCCGCGAGGGCACCGACGATCGCTGCCAGGTGACGCTGGTCGATCTGCGCGATCCGACCTGGAAGCCGCGCACGCTGGTGGCCAGCATGGAGGACAGTTTCGCGTTGGCCGGGGCGGAGGGCGACAAGCTCTATTTCGTCACCAACCGCTCGGCGCCGAATTACCGGCTGGTGGCGGTCGACGCCGCCAAGCCCGGCGAGGCGGACGTGCAGCCGCTGGTGCCGGAGGCGAAAGCGACGATCGAAAAGGCGTCGCTGATCGGCGGCAAGCTGATCGTCGCCTATATCGAGGACGCCAAGAGCGTGGTGCGGCTGTTCGGCAAGGACGGTCAGGCCCAGGGCGAGATCGCGCTGCCGGGCATCGGCTCGGTGACCGGCTTCGACGGGCATGCCGGGGACAAGGAGACCTATTACCGCTTCTCCAGCTTCGCCCTGCCGCCGACGCTGTATCGCTATGACGTCGCCAGCGGCCAGTCGAGCGTGTTCAAGCAGCCGCAAGTGCCGTTCGATCCGGCCGATTATGTGGTGAGCCAGGTCTTCTACCCGTCCAAGGACGGCACGAAGATCCCGATGTTCCTGGCGCATCTTAGGGGCGTCGACATCACCAAGCCGCATCCGACGCTGCTTTATGGCTATGGCGGCTTCAACATTCCGGTGCTGCCGACCTTCGACGTCACCCGACTGGCCTGGATGCAGATGGGCGGCGTCTATGCCGTGGCCAATCTGCGCGGCGGCGGCGAATATGGCAAAGCTTGGCATGATGGCGGCCGGTTGCTGAAGAAGCAGAACGTGTTCGACGATTTCATCGCCGCCGGCGAGTATCTGGTGAAGACCAAGGTGACCACGCCGAAGCAGCTGGCGGTCTATGGCCGCTCGAATGGCGGTCTGCTGGTCGGCGCCGTGGTCAATCAACGCCCCGATCTGTTCGCCGCCGCTTTGCCGGCGGTGGGCGTGCAGGACATGCTGCGCTTCAACCAGTTCACCGCCGGGCGCTTCTGGGTCGATGATTACGGCGACCCGGCCAACGAGGCCGATTTCCGCAATCTGCTGACCTTCTCGCCCTATCACAACGTCAAGAGCGGCAGGGATTACCCGGCCATTCTGGTCACCACCGCCGATACCGACGATCGCGTGGTGCCGGGGCATAGCTTCAAATATGCGGCGGCTTTGCAGGCGGCGAAGATCGGACCGAAGCCGCATCTGATCCGCATCGAAACCCGCGCCGGCCATGGCTCCGGCAAGCCGACCGACAAGATCATCGCCGAATATAGCGATATGTGGGCGTTCATCGGCTTCTATACGGGGCTGACGAAGAAGTAGGCGCGGCCAACGACGTGGGCCCCCGGGGTCAAGCCCGGGGGTGACGACTTTTAGTTTCCACGTCATACCCGCGCAGGCGGGTATCCACCGTGGGGCTGAGTCTGAAGGATTTCGTCTTTGACGAAAGCGAGATCCCCATCTCGCGCTCTGGGTTGCGCCTCGTCGAAACGATTTTTGCCCAAGAGCAAAAATCATTCCGCCGACGCGCCCGGGGTTGGCGCCGTGCCGGTATCAGCGATGGTGTGATTTAGAGAGAGCGATACCGGTTCGCCGCCGCGACCAGGGCGGCGCGGATGCCGGGTTCCATCGCCGAATGGCCGGCGTCGGGCACGACGTGATAGCCCGCACCCGGCCAGGCGCGGGCCAGCTGGTCGGCCGAGGTGATCGGGCACACTATGTCATAGCGGCCCTGCACGATGGTGGCGGGAATGCCGTGCAGCTTGTGGATGTCGCGCAGCAGCTGGCCTTCCTCGATGAAGCCCTGATGCACCATGTAATGCGCTTCGATGCGGGCCATGGCCAGCACCGCCGACGACATGCGCGGATCGCCCGGCTCGACCAGCAGGCGCGAGCAGCTTTCCTCATAGGTGCACCAGCATTGCGCGGCCGGCAGATGGATGGTCGGGTCGGTATCGATCAGGCGGCGGTAATAGGCGGTCAGCAGGTCGCCGCGCTCGATCGGCGGGATGAAGTCGCGGAACATGCGGGCGGCTTCGGGGAAGATCCGCCCCATCAGATGCATGAACCAATCGACCTCGGCCAGGGTGAACAGGAAGATGCCGCGCAGCACGAAGCCGAGGCAGCGCTCGGGATGGGACTGGCCGTAGGACAGGGCGAGCGTGCTGCCCCAGGAGCCGCCGAACACCAGCCAGCGGTCGATTTTCAGATGCTGGCGCAAGGATTCGAGGTCGGAGACCAGATGCTGGGTCGTATTGTCGTGGGTCTCGGCATTGGGCACCGAGCGGCCGGCGCCGCGCTGGTCGAACAGCACGATCCGATAATGGGAGGGATCGAAGAAGCGGCGATGCACCGGCGCGCAGCCGGCGCCCGGACCGCCATGCAGGAACACCACCGGCACGCCCTTGGGATTGCCGGACTCCTCCCAATAGAGCTTGTGCGTGTGATCGACGGATAGCCAGCCATGACGGTTGGGTTCGATCGGCGGATAGAGTTCCGCCAGCAGATCGCGATCCCCCTTCATGGCGTGGCTTTCATGAAGAGAGCGTCCCCAATATGGCGCCGTCGGGCGCGAATAGGGCGGCCATCAGGGGGCCGCCGAACCCCGCGCCGGCATCGAGCGAGACGGTGTAGGGGGTTTCCTGCAGCCCTTCGCGGCGGCGATCGAAACCGCGAATGACGCGGCGATAGCCGTTATAAGGCTCGATGATCGAGGAGAAGCCGGAGCCGCCCCACCAGAAACTGTCGCTTTGCGCCGACAACGGACGGTGCGGGTCGATGCCGGCATGGACGAACAGCATATTGCCGTCCTCGGTGAAGGCGGCGTGGCGCAACGCGCTCATCAGGGCGTTGTGGCCGTCATAGGCGCGGACATTCTGCCGCAGCTGCATGGTCCAACGGGTCAGGGCCAGAGTCCCTTCGCGCTGGGCGACCAGGGCCTCGTCGACCGAGGCGCCATAGGCGGCGATGGTCGGCTCGATGCCCTGGCCCACCATCCATTTCAGCACCTGGATCGGATTGGGGGCGAATTGGAGCTGCAGCAGCTTCTGCCACATCTCTTCCTGCGCGCCGCGCAGGAAGACGACGTCCTCGCACTCGGTTCCCGGGATGGCCAGGACCGCGCGGCGGAAGATCAGCAATTCGTCGATGGTTTCCCGCACCATCTGGCCATGGCCAGAATAATTGCCCAGATAGACCAACTGGTCGCCGGGTTCGAAGGCGGGATAGATCTGTTGATGAAGGGCGCCGAGGCGGGCAGCCTCGCCATGCAGGGCGGAAACCGCCCAAACACGGCGTCCTGCCCGCAATGTCGCGAAAATACTTTGTTCGGATGACATCGAGCTCGCGCCAACCCTCTCCCTGTGGGGGCGGCCCGAACCGGGCCGCCAGGGAGTAAGCTTAAGCGGCGTCGAGCAGCTTTTCCAGCTTTTGCGTGGCCTGCTCGGGCTGAATAGCTTCGACCGCGGCCAGTTCGCTCGCCAGACGCTCGAGAGCGGCTTCATAAATCTGGCGTTCGCTATAGGACTGATCGGGCTGATTGGCGTTGCGATGCAGGTCGCGCACCACTTCGGCGATCGAGATCGGATCGCCGGAATTGATCTTCGCTTCATATTCCTGGGCGCGGCGCGACCACATGGCGCGCTTGACCTTGGCGCGGCCGCGCAGCTTGCCCAACGCGTCGTCCATGACGGAGCGGGTGGACAGTTTGCGCAAGCCCGACATACGAGCCTTGGGAACGGGGACGCGCAAGGTCATGCGGTCGCGGTCGAATGTGATCACGAACAGTTCGAGTTCGTGGCCGGCAATGCGCTGCCGTTCGATCGAGGCGACCTTGCCCACGCCATGGGTGGGGTAAACGACATAGTCGCCTTCATTGAACGTCTGGTTGTCCAACATTGTCTTTCGATTCCCTTGATCGCCAGGGCCGTCAGGTCCTACACAGCAAAAAACGCCCTGTACCGTGCCGCCTTAAGCGGTCGATCCGGAAACGTTGATGTGCCGTGTTTGGCCTGGGCCCAGATGGCCATGCTGCCGAAGCAGAAGCCGCCGAACCTGTTTCGGCGAAGGGGGCTCTTATATCATAAACAGTCGATCGGAGTAACATAAAATTACCACAGCCGATCCCGTTACAGGAATATGACACCTGCGCAAAATGCGAAGCCCCGCCCGGCAAAGCCGAGGCGGGGCTTCGATTTTCGCGTATTGGGGAGGGTCAGCGCTTGCCGGGATTGGGGCTCAGCAGCTCGGCCTTGCCTTGCTTGTCCTTCCACTCGTCGGCATCGGCCAGCGGGGTGCCCTTGCGGGTGATGTTCGGCCATTCCGCGGAATAGGTGCGGTTGGATTCCGCCCAGTCCTTGGCGCGATTGTCGCTGTCCGGGAAAATCGCCTCGGCCGGGCATTCCGGCTCGCAGACGCCGCAATCGATGCACTCGTCCGGATTGATCACGAGGAAGTTCTCGCCCTCGTAGAAGCAGTCGACCGGGCACACCTCAACGCAATCCATGTATTTGCACTTGATGCAGTTTTCGGTGACCACGTAAGTCATGACACTCTCCGGATGGCGACGTTGGGTAGTTTTCGCGCCTTCGGTAACACAGCTTAGCGGCTAGAACAAGCTGTCCTTGGTAATCGCCAGGCTGCGGTACAGGGCCTGGGCTTCCGGCGCGCCGCCGCGCTTCTCGGCCAGTCCCAGCACCTCCACCTCATGGCGCATCCGGAGGCCGCGCGGCATCTCGATATGGTCGCCCGGCTTGACCAGATCGCTGCATTTGCCGACCACCTGGCCGTTCAAGCGCACCTCGCCGGCGTCGATCCAGGTCTGGGCCAGGCTGCGCGACTTGCAGAAGCGGGCGAACCACAGCCACTTATCGATGCGCAGTCCACTCATTGTAGCCGCTTCAGCACGGCAAAGGGCGAATTCTCGTCGATCTTTTTCACGATCGGCGGTTTCTTCCGCTGCCCGCGGCGCGGCGCGTGGTGGAAGGTGACGATGTCGCCTTCATGCTTCGGCTTGTAGCCCATCGCTTCGATCAGCAGGCTCATATCCTCGGGGCCGATGCCCAATTGCGACATCCACCGCGCCGGCGGCGAGATGGGCCCCTCGCGCGCCAGCTTGCGAAGCTCGGCGGCGAAGCGCTCCAGCATGTCGAGGCGGATCGCCAGCGGTCCGAGACGGCGATAGCCGACCGCCTCGTAATAGGGGGCGGGATGGTCGGCCGGCAGCGAGACGCGTCCTGCCGGCGGCGGTGGGATCTGCGGCTGGCCGCGATGCAGGCACCACAGGGCCGCCCGCCAGCGCTGCGCCTCGGGTTTCAGCAGGGCCGGCAGGAACAGGCTCTCGGTGCCGAAGCGCACGCCGAGCCGGGCCAGGACCTTGCGCTCCGCCTCGCCGAGCTTGTCGATCGGCGAAGCGGTCTTGGCGCGCGGTATCGAGCCGAGATGTTCGGCCAGTTGAAACAGCAACCCGCGCACCGGGCCGGACAAGTCCGCGCCCGGATCGGGCAGCAGCGGGCCGAACAGCGTAACGATCCGGGTTCCGAGCCAGGCCGAGAGGCGGATTTCCAGCGTGCGGCGCGCCTCGGCGTCGATCCATTCCGAGGGCAGGATCTCGACCTGCGGCCGCAAGGGCAGGGGCCCGGCCTGCAGGGTGGCGACCGGCGCCCTCCGCCAGGTGATCTGGGCATTGCCGTCGAGATCGAATTCGCCATCGGGGGCGGCGGCCAGCCCGGCGACGCGCCCGGCGATCTCCGGTTTCAGCGCCGCCCTTGCCGCCGCCGAGACGGCGCGCGCCGCATGGCCGCTTTCCGAGCGATCGACGGCGAAGCGGAAGCCTAGCAATTTGCCGACGAACTCGCCCTCGACGGTGACCTGCCCCTCCTCGGAGATGGTCGAGTCCAGGCTCTCGTCGCTGCGCATCTTGCGCATCAGCACGGCGGTGCGGCGGTCGATGAAGCGCTGGGTCAGGCGCTGATGCAGCGCATCCGACAGGCGGTCCTCGATGGCCCGCGTGCGTTCCTGCCATTCCGCGCCGTTCTCGACCCAATCGCCGCGATGGCTGATATAGGTCCAGGTGCGCACATTGGCGATGCGGGTCATCAGCGTGTCGATATCGCCGTCGGCGCGGTCGAGCCGTTTCACCTGGCGGTCGAGCCACTCGGCGGGCAGCTTGGCGGTCGGTTCGGTCAGATAGTGGAAGATCGCGCTCAGCAGGCGGCTATGCTGCTCGGCGAGACTCTTCCTGAAATCGGGGATCTGACAGACCTCCCACAGCAGGCGCACGCGGTCGGGCGTCTTGGCCCGGCTCATCGTCTCGGCATCCTGCGACAGCGCCGCGAGCGCGATGCGGTCGTCGGAATCGCGGGTGCGCATCAGGCCAGGATCGTCGGGCAGGCGGTCGAGAGCGGAGATCAGTGCGCTCACCGAGGTGAAGCGCAGATCGCTGTTGCGCCATTGCAGTTTTTTCAGCGGCGAGAAATGGTGGTTCTCCACCGCCTCGACGATCTGCGCGTCGAGGCCGGGCACATCCGCGGTCGTACCGAACGTGCCGTTATTCATGTGGCGGCCGGCGCGGCCGGCGATCTGCGCCACTTCGGTCGCCTCCAGGCCGCGCGAGACCTGGCCGTCGAACTTGCGCGCGGCGGCGAAGGCGACATGGTCGACATCCATGTTGAGTCCCATGCCGATCGCGTCGGTGGCGACCAGATAATCGACCTCGCCGGCCTGGTACAGCGCGACCTGGGCGTTGCGGGTGCGGGGCGATAGCGCGCCCAGCACCACGGCGGCGCCGCCCTTTTGCCGGCGGATCATCTCGGCCAGGGCATAGACCTCGGACGCCGAGAAGGCGACGATGGCGGAGCGACCGGGCAGGCGGGTCAGCTTGGCAGGTCCGGTATAGGACAGGGTCGACAGACGCGGGCGGGTGATGAATTCGGCCCGCGGCACCAGGCGCCGGATCAGCGGCTTGATGGTCTCCGAGCCGAGAAACATGGTTTCCGACGTCCCGCGCGCATGCAGCAGCCGATCGGTGAAGATGTGGCCGCGCTCGGCGTCGCCGCACAGCTGGATCTCATCGATGGCCAGGAAATCCACCGCGCGGTCGAGCGGCATGCTTTCGACCGTGCAGACGAACCATTGGGCATAGGGCGGGATGATCTTTTCCTCGCCGGTGATCAGGGCGACGGCGTTCTTGCCCTTCAGCTTGGCGATGCGGTCGTAATTCTCGCGGGCCAGCAGGCGCAGCGGAAAGCCGATCATGCCGGTGCGGTGCCCGAGCATACGTTCCAGGGCGAGATGGGTTTTGCCGGTGTTGGTCGGGCCGAGAACGGCCACCACCCGGCTGCTGTCATAGGAACTTGTCATGAGTGATCCGGTGCCATCGCCTCTCCGGCTTCCGCCGGAGAGGCGGGCAGCCGTGTTATTGAACGACGACGCGCGGCGCGGCGGCGCGCTGGCGCGTCACGAATTCCTTCAATTGACGGCCCATGCAGTCGAACGCGTCCCTTACCGCGACACCGACATCCTCATTGACGTGAGGGTCCTTGGGATCGCGCGCGGCGACCAGTTCGGCGCCGGGGACGGTGAGATTGATTCTGACGTGGAAAGGCTCTCCTTTGCGGTGGAGGCTGCTGGTGTTGCGGTGGTGCGGTTCGACCACGACGCGGCAGCTGGTGATTTTGTCGTATATCTGTTCGAGTTTGAGGGCTTTTTCTCGAATACGCTCCTCAAGAGCGTTGGAATGGTCGATACCATGGAATGTAATTTGAAGCGGTATCTGCATTGAGCCTCTCCGTTGACTGTTCGGGCCGGCCACTCGCGGGGTAGCGGCAAAACGCCGCTTGCGTTCCGCCGGTCCTGTCCTCATATCCTGCCGCAATTCGAATTTTCATTCCCATCGCATCAAGGATCGGATCAGGGTACTCCTCTCATGGCAGAAGAAAAACTCAGTTTTCAGGCCGAAGTTGCCAAACTTCTCGATATCGTCGTCCATTCGCTCTACTCGAATAAGGAAATCTTCCTTAGAGAGTTGATTTCAAACGCTTCTGACGCCTGCGACAAGCTGCGCTACCAGGCGTTGACCGATGCGACCCTTCTGCAAGGGGATGGCGAATTCAAGATCCGCCTGGTGCCCGACAAGGACAAGCGGATCCTGTCGATCATGGATAACGGCATCGGCATGAACCGCGCCGAGCTGGTCGAGAATCTCGGCACCATCGCCAAATCCGGCACCGCCGCCTTCATCGATTCGGTGAAGAAGGACGCCAAAGGCGATGTCAGCCAGATCGGCCAGTTCGGCGTCGGCTTCTATTCCGCCTTCATGGTCGCCGACGAGGTCGAGGTGATCTCCAAGAAGGCCGGCGAAGAGCAGGGTTGGAGCTGGCGCTCGGACGGGCGGGGCGAATTCACGATTTCCGAGGCTCCGGACGCCAAGCGCGGCGCCGAGATCCGCCTGCACCTCAAGGAAGCCGAGGGCGAGTTCCTCGATCCTCATCGCCTGCGCGCCATCGTGAAGACCTATTCCGACCACATCGCCCTGCCGGTGGTGCTGGAGGAAGACGGCAAGGACGAGACGATCAATAGCGCCTCGGCCCTGTGGACACGCTCCAAGTCCGAGATCACGCCGGAGCAATATCAGGAATTCTACCACCATGTGGCGCACGCCTTCGACGAGCCGTGGGCGACGCTGCATTACAAGGCGGAAGGGGCGATCGAATATACCAGCCTGCTGTTCATCCCGAAGAGCAAGCCGTTCGATCTGTTCAGCCCCGAGCGCAAGCAGCATGTGAAGCTGTACGTCAACCGCGTCTTCATCACGGAAAACGCCGATGAATTGCTGCCGCCTTACCTGCGCTTCCTGCGCGGCGTGGTGGATAGTCACGATCTGCCGCTCAATGTCAGCCGCGAGATGCTGCAGCACAATCCGATCCTGGCCAAGATGCGCGCCGGGCTGGTCAAGAAGGTGCTGGGCGAGA
>Ga0302314_10015426_pt1 | contig 12982 bp, 9 predicted proteins | sample III_Palsa_N2_3_FD_200533 | JGI IMG/M metagenome (GOLD analysis project Ga0302314, IMG submission 200533) | Peat permafrost microbial communities from Stordalen Mire near Abisko, Sweden - III_Palsa_N2_3 | ecosystem: Environmental > Terrestrial > Soil > Palsa > Peat permafrost | place: Sweden...
GGGCGTCGATGGCGACATAGGCCTCGACGATGTCGTGGATCAGATCCATGCCGTCGGAGACCTGGTCGTCGAGGCGGCCGATGAAGGGCGACACGAAGGTGGCGCCGGCCTTGGCCGCCAGTACCGCCTGATTGACCGAGAAACACAGGGTCACATTGGTCTTGATGCCCTTATCCGCGAAGAAGCGGCAGGCCTTCAGGCCGTCCCAGGTCATCGGCAGCTTGACCGTGACATTGGGATGAATGGCGGCGAGCACCTGGCCCTCCGCCTTCATGCCTTCGAAATCCATCGCCGCCACTTCGGCGCTGATCGGGCCGTCGACCAGGGCACAGATCTCGGCGATCACTTCCTGGATGTTGCGCCCGCTCTGGCGGATCAGCGTCGGATTGGTGGTGACGCCGTCGACCAGGCCGGTGTCGGCGCATTTGGCGAGGAGGGCGAGGTCGGCGGTGTCGATGAAGAATTTCATTTCAGCGATGGATCCTTACGTGTAGCGGTTCACCAGATTTTCCAGATATTCCTGGCGGCCGGATTTCGGTTGCGGCGCGAGTGCGCGGTTTACCGCAACATCGGCGATCTCGGCAAGGTTTAGACGACCGGCCAGCGCATCGGCGCCGAAACCGGACTTCCAGCCGGCATAGCGATCCTCGACGAATTTGGACAGCAAACCCTCCTCGATCATGGCGGCGGCGCCCAACAGACCACGGGCCAGCACGTCGATGCCGCCGATATGACCATGCAGCAGATCGACCGCGTCGACCGACTGGCGGCGGACCTTGGAGTCGAAATTGAAGCCGCCCTGGGTGAAGCCGCCGGACTTCAACAGGAAATACATGCCCTGGACGATTTCCAGAACATTGTTGGGGAATTGGTCGGTGTCCCAGCCGTTCTGCGGATCGCCGCGATTGATGTCGATCGAGCCGAGGATGCCCAGAGTGGCGGCGGTGGCGATCTCATGCTCGAAGCTGTTGCCGGCCAGGGTGGCGTGGTTGGCTTCCAGATTGACGCGGACTTCGGTCTCCAGGCCGTAATGCTTGAGGAAACCATAGACGGTGCCGGTGTCGCGATCATACTGGTGCTTGGTTGGCTCATGCGGCTTGGGTTCGATCAGGATCTGGCCCTTGAAGCCGATCTTGTGCTTGTGTTCGACCACCGCACTGACGAAGCGGCCCAACTGGTCGAGCTCCTGCTTCAGATTGGTGTTGAGGATGGTGTCATAGCCCTCGCGGCCGCCCCACAGCACGTAATTGTGGCCGCCCAGCTTGTGGGTGGCGCCCAAAGCCTCGCGCACCTGCAGCGCGGCCCAGGCGAACACGTCCGGATCGGGATTGGTGGCCGCGCCCGCGGCGTAGCGGCGATGGCTGAACAGGTTGGCGGTGCCCCACAGCAGTTTGACACCGGTCTCATTAATTTTCGCGGCGATCTTGTCGGCGATCACGCCCATATTGCGCACATGATCGGCCGGAGTCTCGGCCGTGGCCATCGCGTCGACGTCATGGAAGGTGAAATAGGGGGTGCCGAGCGCCGAGAAAAAGCCGAAGGCATTATCGAGCTTGAGATCGGCCAGCTCCTGGGTCACCGGGGTGCCTGGCGCCCAGGGGCGGTCGAAGGTGCCGGCGCCGAAGATGTCGCTGCCCGGCCAGCAGAAGGTGTGCCAGTAGCAGACGGCGACGCGGAGGTGTTCCTCCATCGTCTTGCCGAGGACGACCCGGTCCTTGTCATAGTAGTGATAGGCGAGGGGATTGTCGCTGTCGCGTCCCTCATAGTTGATCTTGCCGAATTCGGCGAAAATATTACGGCTCATGACGGGGTCTCCGGAACGAGGTCTTTCAGTCTCTGATAAAGGGCGCGGAAGGTTCTGCGGCGCGAGGCCAGCCCTTCCGCGAGGCGGTCGTCGGGCTCGGCGACCCGGACGATTTCTGGAGGAACGCACAATTGCTCGGCGGCGCGCCCGACGACGGCGATCTGCGCCAGGCGCGCCGCCCCCAGGGCCGGGCCGACATCGGCGTTCTTGCGATAGATCAGCGGGCGTTGGAGCACGCTGGCGAGGATGCGGCCCCACAGCGGCGATTGGGCGCCGCCGCCGACCACGGTCAGGCTGTCCACCTTGGAGCCGGCGGCGATCAGCGCGTCGAGCCCGTCGGCGAAGGCGAAGGCGACGCCTTCCAGCACCGCCATGGCCAGCGCGTCCGTATCGGTGCCGTGGGTCAGGCCGAAGAAGACGCCCTTGGCCTTGGGATCGTTGTGCGGCGTACGTTCGCCGCCGAGATAGGGCAGGAACACCACGCCATCCGAGGAGGCGTTCTTGCCGGTTTCGATTCCGGCCAGGAAGGAGCGGGCGTCGGCATGACCGGTCAGCCTGGCGGCCCAATCGACGCAGACCGCGGCGTTCAGCATCACCGACATCTGATGCCAGCGATCGGGCAGGCAGTGGCAGAAGGCATGCACCGCCTGGGCCGGATTGGGGCGGAAGGAATCATTGGCGACGAAGATCACGCCCGAGGTGCCGAGCGACAGCAGCGCGTCGCCGTCGGCGATCACCCCGACGCCAGCCGCGCCCCCCGCATTGTCGCCCGCGCCGGCCACCACCGGCACGGAGCTCATGCCCCAGGCTTCGGCGATCTCGCCGCGCAAATGGCCGGTGACTTCGGTGCCCTCGCACAGGCGGGGCATGTGCCGGGTCTCGAGGCCGGACGCGGCCAGCATTTCCGGCGACCAGATGCGGTTTCGCACATCGACCCACAAAGTGCCCGAGGCGTCGGACAGGTCGGTGGCGCGTTCGCCGGTCATGCGCAGGCGGACATAATCCTTCGGCAGCAGAACGGTGGCGATCTTGTCCCACAGCTGAGGCTCGTGTTTGCGCACCCAGAGAAGCTTGGGGGCGGTGAAGCCGGGCATGGCCAGATTGCCGGTGATGGTGCGGGAATTGGGTTCCAGCACTTCCAGTTCGCCGCATTCGGCGAAACTGCGGCCGTCATTCCACAGGATGGCGGGGCGCAGCGGATGGTCGGCGGCATCGAGTAGGGTGGCGCCATGCATCTGGCCCGACAGACCGATACTTTTGACCTGGTGGCGGAGATTGATCGACAGGCCGGCGACGGCCTGGTTCGTGGCGGACCACCAGTCGGAGGGCGCCTGTTCGGACCATAAGTCATGCGGCCGCGACAAGGAGAGCGGCCCCGACGCCTGGTCGAGAACGGTTCCTTCATCGTCGAGAATCACCGCTTTCACCGCCGAGGTGCCGATGTCGATTCCCAGATACACTTTGTTTCCTCCACCCCGGCCCATTATTCGATGGGCTCCTTTTTGAAATATTCGCGTCAGGCGGGCATAGGCCGGATAAGCGGTATTTCGTCATTATCGGGAAAATTACTTCTGTCTTGAGGCCGGATGTGATCGCGTGTCGTTGAGAATACTGTGGTACCGGTCTCAATTCCGAATTTGGGCGCGTCCTGGCCCCCTGTCAATGGGATTTTTGCCACAGTTCGCGGAAGAATATGACGATGGAACCGGGAGATTTTAGGCAAACCCGTGAAGAACCGTGCCTTTGCTGCAAATATGATATCGGTACTATATTGGATTTGTCTTTATTTGCTAAAAAATACGTTGACATGCTCTCGCCGCTTTCCCAAGATCGAAATTGAGACCGGTACCATAGAGAATAATCGCGATTTGGTAATCGAGTCGGACCAGCGGCGAAACGCCAGTTGGTTTAAAAAGGCGCCGGATAAACGGCGCCAAAGGGGGGTAGCGTAGATTTAGGGCAGGACCATTGCGCCCCGTAGGCGCTTATCCGGCAACAACCCGCCGTAGTCCTCCCCTGCGATTCCCCTCCCCAAAAACAGTGTCCTTGGAAGAGTCCGACATAATTCGCGACTAACGCGTCCACAGTTCGGGAGGAAGAGAAATGATCAGCAGAGTCTATAGGCGGCGGGGAATGCGGGCGATGTTGCTCGGCGGTGCATGCCTCGGCGTTTTGGGGTGGCAGGCCGCCCAGGCACAGCAGCAGTCAGACCTGGAAGAAGTCGTCGTTTCCGGTATCCGCGGCGCGCTTCAGCACGATCTCGACATCAAGCGCGACGCCGAAGGCCTGGTCGACGCGATCAGTTCGACCGACATGGGCAAGTTCCCGGACTCGGACATCGCCTCCGCCATGCAGCGCATTCCCGGCGTTTCGATCAGCCGCGGCGCCTCGAGCATGAATGCCAGCGTGCCGACCTCGACCGGCGACGCCACGGAAATCACCGTCCGCGGCTTCGGCCCCGCTTTCAACGAAACCCTGTTCGACGGCCGTAAGATGTCGACCGGCACCAATGACCGCAGCTTCGATTTCAGCTCGGTCGGCGCCGATTTCGTCAAGGAAGTCGACGTGCTGAAATCGCCTGACGCCTCTTTGTCGTCAGGCGCGATCGGCGCGACCATCAATATCATTTCGCCCAAGCCGTTCGACAAGCCGGGCCTGCAGATGGTCGGGTCCTATTCGGAAAGCTACGCGCCGGAAGCCGGCGTGGCGCCGACTCCGGTCGGCGATTTCCTGATCAGCGACACTTTCGCCCACGATACTTTCGGTATCCTGGCCGACGTCGCCTATTCCGATCACCGCACCCAAGCCAACCATATGAACATCCAGGGCTGGGAGGGCACCACCCTCAACGACAACCAGCTGCTGGGCCAATCCTCTACCGCTACCGGCTCGGCCGGCAAGGCCTGGTATATCCAGGATTACGGTCTTTATCAGGAGCAAACCCAGGAACGCCGCATCAACGGCAATTTGGTGTTGCAATGGAAGCCGGTCGACAGCGTTGTCGTCACCGTTAATGACGATTACTCGCGCGACGATCTGCGGCAGATCCAGTACGGCTACTCGATCTGGTTCAACAGTGGCAGCCTGACCAACGTTCAGCGAGATAGCAACGGCACAGTGACCAATTTCTCGCAGCCCAACACGCCGACCGACTTCCAGTCGCAGGTCAACGGCCAGGTATTGGAGAACAACGACGTCGGCTTCAACGCCAAATGGGACGTCAACGCCAACTTCCGGGCGGAATTGGACGCCGATCGCGCGCAATCCTGGCTCAATCCGGGCGGGCAGCTCAGCGAGATCGACGCCGACGTCGGCTATGGCCAGTGCACCAACGGCAATTGCGTCAACACCAACAATGTCGGCATCGCGCTGCCCGGCGGCAACGGTCTGCCGGTGCCGAATCTGGTCGGTCCGGGCGGCAATTCCGGGCAATTCATCAATAACGGCATCATCGGTTCGCACGTGTTGACGATGACCAGCAACCAGGATTACGACACCGTCAATCAGATCAAGCTGCAGGGCTCGTGGACCGAGGACAAGCTGCAAATCAAGTTCGGCGCCCAGTACATCATGGACCATGATGTGATCAACAGCTTCGACGACTTCACCAACAATGATTGGCAGGCCTATGCCGGCTACGGCCCGGCCTCGGGCTCGTCGACCGGCGTCGCCCTGCCGCAGAGCATGTTCACCGGCAGCTTCAGCACCAAAAATTTCATCAATGGCTATTCGGGCAACCTGCCGGCTAATATCCTGAAGTTCAACGCCTATAGCGTGCTGAATTATCTCCAGGCGCTGGGCAATCCGCAGACCAAGACCATCGCCGGCTTCAACGGGATCCCGGCTTATGCCGGCGTCTATCAGATGGTCGAAAATCCCGGCGCCTATTCGGACGTGATCGAGAACACCTTCGCGGGTTTCCTCAATGCCTCGTTCGAACAGGACGTGGCGGGCCGCCCGCTGAACATTCATTTCGGCGTGCGCGAGGAATTCACCCGCCTGAAATCCTACGGCATCGGGCAATTGCCGGACTCCTTGGCGGTCCAGGCGGGCGACCATACCGCCTTCGCCGTGGGGTTCGGTCCGCAATCGCTGATATCCGGCAGCAATTCCTACAACGACCTGCTGCCCAACCTCGACCTGAACTATGCCTTGACCAACGATCTGCATCTGCGCTTCGACGCGTCGCGTACCCTGTCTCGTCCGCCGCTGGCTGATCTCGGCCCGGCTCTGGCGGTGGGCGCGACCCAGCGCGTCGGCGCGCTGACGGCGACCGGCGGCAATCCGCAGCTGATGCCGTATCAGTCGGACAATGCCGATCTCAGTGCCGAATATTACTATCTTCCGAATAGCTATGTTTCGGTCGACGGCTTCTTCAAGAACGTGACCAACTTCGTGGTCGGCGGCACCGCCCGCCAGACCATCAACAATGTGATCGACCCGACCACCGGCCAGCCAGGCTCCTTCACCGTCACCTCGAATTTCAACGGCCCATCGGCGGAAGTCTATGGCGGCGAGTTCGCGGTCCAGCATGTGTTCTGGGATACCGGCTTCGGCATGCAGGCCAATGTCACGGTGGTCGGCACCAATAAGCCTTACAATCCGGCCGACACTACCACGACGGGTTTTGCCGTCACCGGCCTCGCCGACTCGGCCAACCTGGTCGCCTTCTACGACAAGGACGGTTTCCAGGCCCGCGTGGCGACCAACTGGCGCGGAGAATATCTCGATCATTTTGGCCAGCATCAGAACAACTCGGCGTTTGGCGACGAGCCGACCTTCGTCAATTCCACCATCCAGGTCGATTTCAGTTCCAGCTATGACATCAGCAAGCAGATCAGCGTCTATTTCGAGGCCCTGAACCTGAACGATGCGATCTACAGCACCCACGGCCGCTACTCCAACCAGCTGTTGGACGTGGTCGATTACGGGCGCCGCTTCACCATGGGTTTCCACGCGAAGCTTTGACCCTCGGAGCTTAGCGCTAAGGGCCGCCGCCGCGAGGAGGCGGCCCTATTTCTTAAGCTTGGTTTGAGCTAAACTTGGACCGTCCGGGAAGAGTATTTGATGACGCAACCGATACAAAGAATCGTCATTGTCGGGGGAGGAACGGCCGGCTGGCTGACGGCGGGCGTGATCGCCGCGCGGCACCAGGCGCGCATGAAGAGCGGCTTCTCCGTCACCCTGGTGGAATCTCCCACCGTCAACATCATCGGCGTGGGCGAGGGCACCTGGCCGACCCTGCGCTCCACCTTGCAGAAAATGGGCGTGTCGGAGACCGACTTCTTCCGCCGCTGCGACACTGCCTTCAAGCAGGGCGCCAAATTCGCCCGCTGGAGCACCGGCGCCGAGAACGATGCCTATTACCATCCGTTGATGCTGCCTCAGGGCTTCGCGCAGCTCAATATGGTGCCGCATTGGCTCGAGAGCGGTCAGAATCGCAGCTTCTGCGACTCGGTCTGCCCGCAGGGCGACATCTGCGACGACGGCCTGGCGCCCAAGCTGATCACCACCCCGGAATTCCAGGGCATCGCCAATTACGCCTATCATCTCGACGCCGGCAAATTCTCGCTGTTCCTGAACGAGCATTGCACCCGGAAGCTGGGCGTGCGCCATGTGTCGGCCGACGTTACCGACGTCGAGCAGGCCGAGACTGGCGACATCACCGCGCTGATCACCCGCGAGGCCGGGCGGATCGAGGGCGATCTGTTCGTCGATTGCACCGGGTTCCACGCCGTGCTGATCGGCAAGACGATGGGCGTCGGCTTCAAGGATTGCAGCGACGTGTTGTTCTGCGACACCGCGCTTGCCGTCCAGGTGCCTTATGAGACGCCAGAGGATCCGATCGCCTCGCACACTCTCTCCACCGCGCAATCGGCCGGCTGGATCTGGGATATCGGCCTGCCGACCCGGCGCGGGCTGGGCTATGTCTATTCCAGCCGCCACAGCGGCGAGGACGCCGCCCATGACGAGCTGATGCGCTATATCGGGCCGCGCGGCAAGGATCTCTCCGTCCGCAAGATCCCGATCCGCTCCGGCCATCGCCATATCTTCTGGAAGAATAATTGCGTCGCGGTGGGGCTGTCCGCAGGCTTCCTCGAGCCGCTCGAGGCCTCAGCCATCGTGCTGATCGAATTGTCGGCCAAGCTGATCGCCGAGCAGATGCCGGCCTGCCGCGAGGTGATGGATATCGTCGCCGACCGCTTCAACGAAGTAACCACTTATCGCTGGGGCCGCATCATCGATTTCCTCAAGATGCATTACTGTCTGACCCAGCGTAAGGACAGCGCGTTCTGGCGCGACAACTGCGATCCGGCGACCATTCCGGAGCGGCTGCAGAAGCTGTTGCGCTTATGGAAGTATCAGCCGCCCTGGTTCCTCGACGAGTTCGACCGGCTCGAGGAGATCTTCCCGGCCGCCAGCTATCAATATGTGCTGTACGGCATGGGGTTCCGCACCGAAATCGGGCCGCACGACACCGCCGGCACGGCGCAGTTGGCCGGGCGCATGCTGTCCGAGAACGCATCGGTGTCGCGCCAGCTGCGCGCGCAATTGCCAAAGAACCGCGAGCTGCTGCGGAAAATTCACGAATACGGCCTGCAGCCGATCTGAGGGAATAGTCGTTCATGAGCAATATCGTCGTTCTCGACAATCAGGCCCATCGTTCGGTGCGGGTCGATTCCGCGGTGTCCGCCCGCAATGGCGACAATGAGCGTTTCGTGCCTGTCGTGCTGGCCGAGCTCCCCTTCCTCGCCGTGCATTATCCGATTCTGCTGTCGAAGGATTCCGAGACCGGCGCCTTCTTTTGCGGCGCGATGATGGGCTTCGACGCGGGCGAGAATCTATTTTTGGCGGAACAGGCGGCGCAGAGCGTCTACCGTCCGCTCAATCTGCGCCGGGCGCCCTTCTTCGCCGCCGGCAACGGGCTGGCGCTGGATCTCGACCATCCGCGCGTGCGTCCCGACGGCCAGAGTTTGTTCAATGAGGCGGGCAAGCCCAGCGCCTATGTCGAGACGGTGGTCGCCGTGCTGCGCGAATTGAAGGCCGGCGCGGAGTCCGTCAAGGAGTTCACCGAAAGGCTGGTGGCGCTCAAACTGCTCGAGCAGATCGAACTCGACCTCGCTTTCGACGATGGCCGCCCCCGTAAGGTGATCGGGCTCTATACCATCGACCAGCAGGCGTTAGCGGCGCTGCCCGACGAGGCGGTGCTGGAGTTGTTCCGCAAGGGCTATCTGCAGGCGATCCATCTGCTGGCCGCCTCGCTGAAGCAGGTGCCGCTGTTGGCCCAGCGCAAGAACCGTCACCTGCTCTCCGCGGCCGTCTGAAGACGCGATGAAAACGGTCGAGGAACTCTCCGCCGCCGCAGTCGCGACGGAACAGGCCTTCCTCGACGCCGTGGTCGTTCCATGTCGGCCCAGAGTGCTGCGCGGCCTGGCCGCCAACTGGCCGGCGGTGCGGGCGTCTGGTTCGCCGCAAGATTTCCGCGCCTATCTGCGCCGTTTCGAGGCCCAGGGCACCATCGAGGCATTTTTCGGCCAGCGCGCCATCGACGGCAAATATTTCTACGGCGACGATCTGCGGGGCTTCAATTTCGAGCGCCGCACCCTGGCTTTTCCGCAGGCACTCGACGCCATTTTCAGCGCGGACCCGGCGGAGGAGGGGCCTTCGGTCTATGTCGGCTCAGTACCGGCCGAACTCTATCTGCCCGGGTTCGGCGACGAGAACGGGACGAAGCTGGCCGGCGCCGCCGCCAGCCCGCGCATCTGGCTGGGTCATGCCTCGACGGTGTCCTGCCATTACGACGCCTATGACAATCTCGCCGTCGTCGTGGCCGGGAAACGGCGCTTCACCCTCTATGCGCCCGAGCTGATCGGCGACCTCTATATCGGGCCGATCGACCACACCATGGCCGGCCAGCCGGTCAGTCTGGCCGCCGCGGCGGCGCCCGGCGATCCGCGTTATCCGCGCTTCGACGCCGTGCGCGACAAGGCGCTGGTGGTCGAATTGGAGCCTGGCGACGCGCTCTATCTGCCCAAGCTGTGGTGGCACCAGGTCGAGGCGACCGCGGCCTTCAATGGCCTGGTCAATTACTGGTGGGATGCTTTCAAACAGGGCCCTGACGCACCCTATGCCGCTCTGGTGCTGGCGATGATCGCCCTGGCCGAGCGACCGGCGGGGGAACGCGAAGCCTGGCGCGCTTATTTCGACCATTATGTCTTCCGCGTCGAAGGGCATCCGCTGGCGTTTTTACCCGAGGAGAAGCGTGGCGTTCTGGGACCGCTGCAGCCCGACAATTACGGCCGGCTGCGCGCCCTCGTCATGCACATGCTGCGCAGCGGTTATTAGGGGAGATTTTCGGCGGCGGCAGGGGGTACAGTTCGGTCCATGGACCGCTGGCGGGACATGGGGAGGGCGAAATGGGGCTGAAATTCTTGTGCGCCGTAGCGATGCTCGCGGCCGGCTGGTCCGGCGCCACCCTTGCCGCGTCCGAGGAGACGGAGGTGATGCAGCCGATCCATCGCTTCTTCGAGGCCTTCGCCCGGCGCGACAAGGCGGGAATGCTGGCCGAGGTCGCCCCAAACCTCGACGTGACCAGCGAGCGCGACGGTGAGGTGCACCACCTGAGCATCGAGGCGTTGGCGGACCGCATCGTCGCCTTCCAGGGCGGGGCGATCGCCGAGACGACCCGCGACCCGGTCATTCATGTCGACGGCGCCCTGGCCGTGGTCTGGACCCCTTTCACTTTCGCCATCGATGGCAAGCCGGACCATTGCGGCATCGACCTCATCACCCTGTACAAGCTTAAGGGGCGCTGGCAGATCGCCGGGCTGGCCGACAATCGCCACGCAAGCTGCTGAGCGACCCGGATGGGAATCGCCTCCCGCCTCATCGTTGCCGCCAGTCTGTTCGTCTGGCTCGCGGCGGCGAGGGGGGAGGAGGAGGCTCTGACCCTCTACGGCTATGCTCGTCCGCCCTTTTTATATGAGGAGGACGGTCAGATCCGCGGCTTGCTGGTCTCTCCCGTCGAGCGCGCGATGCGAAGTGCCGGCATACCATTCACTTGGAAGGTTCTGCCTTTCAGCCGGGCTCAGGTCGCCGTGCGCGACGACCGGGAGAAAGCCTGCGCCGTGGGGTGGTACTGGTCGGCGGAGCGGGCCGACTATGCCCAGTTCAGCCGGGTGTTCTATTCCGGCCAGGCGATGGTTGCCGTGGTGCGGTCGGATATGCCGGCGTCGGAGCCGATTACCATCCGGGATTTCCTTCGCGCGCCCGGTCTCAGGATGGTCGAGAAGCAGGATTTGTATCTGGGCGTCTATGTCCATATAGCGGTCGAGGAGATGTTGCCGAAAACCCAGATCTTTCGCACACCGGTCGGTATCTCCCTCATCCTGAAAATGATCGAGTCGAACCGGGGTGATGTCACCATCGTGCCGAAGGAAGAGATGGACTATCTGTTTAGAACTGAATTTACCGACGGCAAATTGCGGATATTGAGCTTTTCCGACGTTCCCGGGACGGAGGGCCGCCACCTCATGTGCAGCAAGTCCGTGCCCGCCGACTGGATGTCACGCATCGACGCCGCCATTTCCGCTGAGAGCAAAGCGACCCACTGAAGGACTCTAGTCCAGCTTCGCCGGCTCGTAGCGCGGCGACAATAGATGGATCGTCGCTAATGCCAGCAGATAGCCGGAGGCCGCGACGGCGAAGATCGGCGTGTAGCTGCCGAACCCGTCCAGCACCCAGCCGGCATATTTCGACATCAGCATGCCGCCCACCGCGCCCGCCATACCGCCCAGTCCGGCCACCGATCCGATGGCCTTGCGCGGAAAAAGGTCGGAGGGCAGGGTGTAGAGATTGCAGGAAAAGCTCTGATGCCCGGCGGCGGCGAGGCCGACGATGGCGACCGCCAGCCACAGATTGTCGATGGACGTGGCGCCCACGATCGGCAGCACCGCCAGGGCGCTGACCAGCATGGCGGTCTTGCGCGCCGCATTGACGCTGCGGCCGCGTTTGATCAGGGCGGAGGATAGCCAGCCGCCGGCCACGCTGCCGAGGTCGGACAGGATATAGACGACGGCCAGCGGAACGCCGAAAGTCTTGAGATCGAGATTGTGGCGCCTGGCGAAGAAGTCCGGCAGCCAGAACAGCAGCATCCACCAGGCCGGGTCGATCAGGAACCGCCCGCCGATATAGGCCCAGCTCTCCCGCTTGACCAGCAGCACGCGCCAGGGAACCGGGCGGCCCGTCTCCATCGGCTCGGCGCGGATATGGGCCAACTCCTCCGGCGCGAGGGACGGCGTTTCCTCGGGGCGGCGATAGATCTTCAGCCAGGCCAGCAGCCAGACCACGCTGAACAGGCCGGTGACGATGAAGGCGGCGCGCCAGCCCCAGGCCAGGGTCACGGCCGGTACCAGCAGGGGCGTGACGATGGCGCCGACATTGGCGCCGGCATTGAACAGTCCGACCGCGAGCGCCCGCTCGCTGCGGGGGAACCAGTCGCTGACCGCTTTCAGGCCGGCCGGGAAATTGCCGCCTTCGCCAATGCCGAGCGCGGCGCGGGCCAGCATGAAGCCGCCTACCGAGCGGGCCAGGGCGTGGCCCATATGCGCCACGGTCCACAATCCGATGGCCATGGCATACCCTGTCCGCGCGCCTAAGCGGTCGATCAGGCGGCCGAAAAGCAGATAGCTGACGGCGTAAGCGCTCTGGAACACGAAGACGATGTCGCCGTAATCCACCTCGCTCCAGCCGAAATCGGTCTGCAGCAGGGGCTTGAGCACGCTGACCGTCTGGCGGTCGATGTAATTGATGGCGGTGGCGCAGAACAGCAGCCCGCAGATCACCCAGCGATACCGATTGCGAAGGAGCCCCATCCGATTCTTCCCGTTCAATGTTCTTCTTATTGAGATATGTTACCGGTACTACACTATCTCATTCTTTCTGCAATGTCTTTCCGGTGAAACCCTCATGCTTGCGATCAAAAAGGCCCATGTCGTCGTGACCTGCCCGGGCCGCAATTTCGTAACCCTCAAGATCGAGACCGCCGACGGCACCTACGGGCTGGGCGACGCCACGCTGAATGGCCGCGAGCTGGCGGTGGCCAGCTATCTGACCGACCATGTGATTCCCTGCCTGATCGGGCGCGACGCGCATCGTATCGAGGATATCTGGCAGTTT
>Ga0302314_10015429_pt1 | contig 12980 bp, 10 predicted proteins | sample III_Palsa_N2_3_FD_200533 | JGI IMG/M metagenome (GOLD analysis project Ga0302314, IMG submission 200533) | Peat permafrost microbial communities from Stordalen Mire near Abisko, Sweden - III_Palsa_N2_3 | ecosystem: Environmental > Terrestrial > Soil > Palsa > Peat permafrost | place: Sweden...
CGCCAGAAGGTCGACGACCTCGACACCTACGTCTTCGACGCCGGCCCCAGCCACATCGAGAAGAACCACCACTACTTCCAGGGCCGCGTCTGGGTCGACCAGCAGGACCTCCAGATCGTCCTCATCAACGGCAAAACCGTCCCCCAGGACACCCGCCCGGGCAAAGAAGACCTCCAGCCCCCCTTCACCACCTACTACGAGCAGGTCGACGGCAAATACTGGTTCCCCACCTACACCAAGGCCGATGGCGTCCTCCACTTCGCCTCCACCAGAAATGGCATGGGCGAGGACATCCACATGCGCTCTATCGTCAAGTTCACTGACTACAAGCAGTTCCGCGCCACCAGCCGCATCCTCTACGACGGCCAGGACATCACCAGCAAAAAAGACCCGGACGCAACCACCCCACCCCCGGCGCCCCCCAAATGACGCAGAAAGGACGGAGCTCCGGGAAGAGATTTTGTTGAATCCGCAAACGCAAGCCCGCATTCCTTCAAGCTCGACTTGCTTCAAGCCCGTCTCGCTTAAGGGCACGGCTTCAGCCGTGCCGTAACCGGCACACTGGAGGAACGGCTTTAGCCGCTGAGGTACATCTTGGAATGAAACAATTGCTAAGCCGCAGGCTCCGACTCAAAATACAAATACCTGCGCCAGCTAGGATCGGCCGATCCGATCATCCGCATGATGTGCCGCGAAGTATGCAAACTGAACGATCGCGGCTCGCGCTGCAGTTTCATCTCGGTTAGCTCGTGCAGCATCTGGTTGCCCTTGCGCCGATTGCAGTCGTGGCAGCACGCAACCAGGTTCTCCCACGTCGAAAGTCCGCCCCTCGACCGCGGAATTACATGGTCCAGCGTCAGCTCTCCCGTCGTCAGCACCACGCCGCAATACTGGCACGAGTTGCGGTCGCGTAGCAGAATGTTCTTCCGCGAGAGAGCGCGCGTCTGGTGCGGAATCCGCCGGTATTCCAGCAGGCGGATCACGCTCGGCATCGCTACGTTCATCCGCGCCGCGTGCAGCACCGCGCCCTGCTCCTCTTCAGTGCGCGCAACGCCCTTCAGCACCAGCACCAGCGCGCGCCGCGCCCCGCAGATGTTGATCGGCTCATACGACGCGTTCAGCACCAGCACTGGAGTCTGCATCGCCGGCTGGCGGAATACGCCGATCCGGACATCCAGCTCCGTGGTCAGCCGCGGCGAGCTGTGTCCCGCGGCGTGTCCCGTGTGCCGGCTTGCCTGCGCCCGCTGCTTCCGCATCTTCGACGACATGTGAGACGCTTGCATCGCTCAAACCCTCCCATTTCCATCCGGATCCGCTGCGTTGACGCCAATAAAGCTCAATCCCGCCAGGCTCTCTCTATACAAATCCCTGCGCCGCAACCATCGCGGATCCGTCCCACATGGCAAAGCTTGGCCTCTGCGCTCGAGCCAGCGTCGCGACCCACACCTTGCGCGCCCCCGCTCTTCGCAACACCCGCGCACACTCGCGCGCGGTCGCCCCGGTCGTGTAAATGTCGTCGATCAGCAGCATCTCGCAGCCAATCGGCATCTTCACCGGATCGACCTCAAATGCCCCTTCAAGATTACGACGCCGTCCGCGCGGCGTCAGCTCGAACTGGCTTGCCGTATCGCGCCGCCGCGTAAGCACGCCGCGCAGCAGTCGCAGCCGCCACTCCGGAGCGCTCCTGCGCAGCCCCGCAATCGCCGCATCCGCAAGCAGCTCTGCCTGGTTATATCCGCGCTGCCGCTGCTTAGCTGGAAACAGTGGCACTGCAACAACGACAAGCTCCCGCGCAGTCTCCGCTCGCAAGGTCAAAATCGATTCCGCGAGCAATCCGCCCAGCAATTTCGCCACGCCCCGCATCCGCTCGTACTTCAGCAGATGGATCATCTCGCGCAGCTCATCCTGATAGACCGCGTGAGCAACCGCTCGCTCAAACATTGGCGGAACGACCCGGCACACGTGGCACAGCAAACCTTCGGCTGGAGTGATCCGTACGCTCTCCATGTCCAAAGCTTCGCCGCATCGATGGCACATCGCCATCGTCTGCGGTGGAATCGATTCACGGCAGCGATCACAAACCGGAAGGATGGTCGATCGCAGTAGCGGCTCGCCGCAGACACGGCAGTCAGAGGGGAAAATGGTCGTTACCAGATCGTCGAGCGCGGAACGAAATGTCCAACTCTTGCGCTCAATAATGATTTTGAGCGGGCGTATTCCCGCGCGACCGTCGTCCAGTCCGGCGCCTTTACCTTGGGGCGGGCCGGGTGAAACATGGAGCGTACTCTCATTCAGACTTTCGCTGAAGATGCACCTCGCTCACACGGCGCTCCAGGCCGCTTGGGCCGCGCCGATGGCCAAAGTATAAATGCTCGCGCCTCGATTCGCCAGCATGAATCTCACGGCGACGCCAAAGCGCTCCACCGCTGATACACTCCCATCCAAGCCGTTAACGCGGCATTTACACGGAGATTGCAATCACATGGCCACAGCAGCACCGATAAAGCCCGTCTTCAAGCCCTTCGTTCCCGCGACTGAGTCACGACCGGAGTTGACGGTTCGAGCGCTTCTGCTGGGCGCCATCTTCGGCGTGCTCTTCGGTGCAGTCACGGTCTATGTAGGCCTTCGCGCCGGCCTCACAGTGGCCGCGAGCATCCCCATCTCCGTGCTCTCCATCTCCATCCTGCGCGCGTTCGGCCGCGCCAGCATCCTCGAAAACAACATCGTTCAGACCACTGGAAACGCCGGTCAATCAATCGCCTCCGGAGTTATCTTCACTTTGCCAGCCTTGGTCTTCCTTGGCTTCGATCTCGAGGCCAGCCGCATCTTCGCGCTCGCACTGTTTGGCGGCTGGCTCGGCGTCCTCTTCATGATTCCCCTGCGCCGCCAACTGATCGTCGAAGAGCACGGCACGCTCGTTTATCCCGAAGGCACCGCCTGCGCCGACGTGCTGATGGCCGGCGAGCGTGGCGGCAGCTTCGCCTCGCGCGTCTTCTTCGGCCTCGGCATTGGCGGACTCTATACGCTCTTTCAGAACGATGGGCTCTTCGCGCTCTGGCCCGGCAGTCCGCACTACGAGCCCGACCTCGGCGCGCAGCATCTGCTGAAAGGCGGCAGCATCCGCGCCGACTGCACGCCCGAATACCTCGGAGTCGGCTACATCATCGGCGCTCGCGTCGCCGCCATCATGGTTGCAGGCGGAGTCTTCTCATGGCTGGTCGTCATGCCTGCCATCCACTTCTTCGGCTCCGGACTGACTCATCCTCTCTATCCGGCAACTACGCTCATCAAAGACATGTCTCCGTCGGACCTTTGGAAGGCATATGTCCGGCCGATGGGAGCGGGCGCCGTCGCAGCTGCCGGGCTCATCACCCTCCTCCGCACGCTTCCCACCATCGTCAGCGCGCTCACCCAGGGTTTCAAGAAAGGTTCAAGCAAGCTCACTGCCGCTCTACCCTTGCGTACAGAGCATGATCTGCCGCCCGCTGTCGTCTTCGGCGGCAGCGCCATACTCATCGTCCTCATGTTCCTCTTCCTCCAGTTCAAGCCCGTCCCCGGAGCCTACGTCGGTCCACTCGCCAACCTCGCCGCCGCGCTTCTCATCGTCGTCTTCGGGTTCCTCTTCGTCACCGTCTCCGCGAGGATTGTCGGCATAGTCGGCTCGTCGGCATCACCAGTTTCCGGCATGACCATCGCGACACTGATGGCCACCGCCGCCATCTTCCTGGTCAAAGGCTGGACCGCACCTGCATTCGGAGCGCTCGCCATCACCATCGGCGGCGTGGTCTGCATCGCCGCCTCGAATGCCGGCGACACCAGCCAGGACCTCAAGACCGGCTATCTCATCGGCGCGACCCCATGGAAGCAGCAACTCGCCCTGATGATCGGCGTCATCGTCTGCATCTTCTCTATCGGCATCACCCTGAACGCGATGAACCGCGCTTACGAGCAGTTCCAGCGCATGCCTCACCCCATTGCCCTCTCACTGGCTCAGCTTCCCGACGGCGTACAGAACAAGGGCTACTTCAACCGCGACACTATCCCACTCACCTCGCATGACGCTGACAATCCTGCGAAGGAGCAACTCACCGGAGCCACCCAATACGTCCTGCTCAACGCCATCGGCTCAACTACCCTCGAGGACGGCAAGTACCTGTACAACCCAGCAACTTCTCAGATCGAGGTCCAGTGGATCCAAGGCATCGGCAGCGAGCGGGCTGCCGCGCCACAGGGTCGCCTGATGGCTACCGTGATCAACGGCATCCTCTCGCGGAAGCTGCCGTGGACGTTGGTGCTGCTTGGCGTCGCGCTAGTCATCGTTGTCGAACTGCTCGGGGTGCGCTCGCTCACCTTCGCCGTCGGTGCGTATCTCTCCATCGCCACTACGCTCGCCATCTTTGTCGGCGGAGTGATGCGCTGGATGGTCGATCGCGCCATGATTCAGCACGCCGAACGGGCCCACCTCGCCGCCAACCCAGACATCATCGATCCCGACACTGGCCTGCCCATCCCCACTAGCGTCACCCCCGCGCTGGACACCGAAAGCGAGATCTCCCCCGGCAGCCTCTACGCCTCCGGCCTGATCGCCGCCGGCGGCATCGTGGGCCTGCTAGGCGTCTGCGCGCAACTCGCCCAGAGCGTCTCCGAAGAGCGCGGCGGACACTGGAAGCTCTTCAGCTTCAACCCCGATAACCCACTGCATCACGACTGGGTCAGCGTCATCATGTTCGCGCTACTCGCGTTCAGCCTCTACTACTTCGCGCGTAAACCGCTCAATCAACCGAAACCGTAGCGCTATCTCAGCAGATCTTCCAGCGTCGTCGACAGGTCCGTCTTCTCGTCGCGATACTTCACAATCACCGGTGTGTACACGCTTAGCCCCATCTCCTTGCCGTAGCCGCCAGTCACCGCGCGCGAACCAGCCACCACCACCGCACCCTCAGGAATAATCAGCGGCATCTCGGCGGTAGCGCGCAACACCGTTCCGTGGACCACGTCATACACCGGAGTGCCCCGCGTCAGAATCGTCCCCGCTGCCAGCACTGCACGTCTGCGCACAATTGTGCCTTCGTACACACCCGTATTCCCGCCGACCAGCACATCGTCTTCAATAATCACGGGCGACGCATTCACCGGCTCCAGCACGCCGCCGATCTGCGCTGCTGCCGAAAGATGCACTCGTTTCCCGATCTGCGCGCACGAGCCCACCAGCGCGTGCGAGTCTACCAGGGTGTCTTCGCCCACGTACGCGCCCACGTTGATCCACATCGGCGGCACGCAAATCACGCCCCGAGCGACAAACGCCCCCGACCGCACCGAGCTTCCACCCGGCACAATCCGCACGCCGTCTTCCGGCGTAAACTGCCGCGCCGGATAGGTCCCCTTATCGACGAACGATAGAGACGATGCTCCCTGATATTCGCACCCGTTCATTTGCATCAGCGCGCCGATGCGGAAGCCCAGCAGAATCCCACGCTTCACCCACGCATTGACACGCCAGCCGGTCGCGGCCGCCGCATCCGGCTCAGCCGAGCGCAGCGTTCCAGCTTCAAGCGCCCCGCGCAACTCAAGAAACGCATCCATCGCCGCGGCGTCACCCACCGCCGCAACTCCCGCGGCAAAATGCCGCTCAATCCGTGCTTCCAAACTCTCAGTTGTCATGGTCACTTCAATTGTATCGGCCTAAGCCAGCCCAAGCTCACCCAGCAACCCCTGCAGCTTCTGCCGCGTCGCCGCCGTCACCGGAACCATCGGCAGCCGGAGCACGTCCTCGCACTTGCCCATCAGCGCCAGCACCGCCTTCACCGGCGCCGGGCTCGGCTCGGAGAAATGCGCCTTCATCAGCTTCAGGTATTTGCAGTTGATCGCCCGCGCCGCAGCCCAGTCGCCCGACCGCGCCGCGCCCACCATCTGCGCCATCTGCGCCGGAATCGTATTCGACGCCACCGACACCAGCCCAATCCCGCCCAGCGCAATCACGGGCAGCGTCATGCCATCGTCGCCAGAGAGGACCTTGAAGCCCTGCGGCGCCTGCGTAATCAGCTCGGTGATCTGCGCAATGTTGCCGCTCGACTCCTTCACGCCCACGACATTCGGAATCTCCGCCAGCCGCAGCACCGTCGCCGGCTCCAGGTTCACGCCGGTCCGCGAAGGAATGTTGTACAGCAGGATCGGCAATTCTACCGCCTCGGCAATCGCGTGGAAGTGCCGGTACTGGCCCTCCTGCCCCGGCCGGTTGTAGTACGGATTCGCCGTCAGAATTCCCGTGAGACCCGGCACCTGCGCCAGCCTCTTCGCCCGTACCACGGCCTCGCTGGTCGCATTGTGCGTGCAGCCTCCGAAGACAGGCACGCGCCCCGCCGCCGTCTCGACCGTCAGCTCGATCACACGCAGCCACTCAGCCTCGTTTAGCGTCGAAGCTTCGCCCGTAGTGCCGCAGGGAATCAGAAAATTGATCCCCGATTCGATCTGCCAATCCACCAAACGAACGAGCGCACTCTCGTCCACGGACCCATCCTCGCGGAAGGGTGTTACCAACGCCGTGCCACAACCGGAAAGTTCCATCGCGATTGTGAGTTTACCTGTTATCCGACTGTGAAGTCGCGGAATCAGCTCGCGGCCTCGATTACTAAGGTCGATGGTGGACGTTGGCAGGCGTCTCACCCTTCGGCGGCAGCAACCATATCACGGCGACCACGCCAATCAGCGCCAGCGACGCCTCAGGCCGCCAGTACGCCACCGGAATCGCCAACAGATACAGCGAAACTGACGCAATCTGCTTACCCCAACTCGCGTCAGAAGGCTCCGAGCTCTGCAAGCGAATCTGAGTCCACAGAGCCATGTACCCTAGCCCAGGCAGAATACTCACTCCCGCATACAACGCAGTCGAGAACGAAGACAAGCCCCGCATCCCGATCCAGTCCGTGGCAAAGGGAAACAGTGAGAGGCAAAAGAGGAAAATCAGATTCGCCCATAGAACACCGTGGCTCACCGACTCAACTTCATCCACCAGGTAGTGGTGATTCACCCAGTAAATCCCCACCTGAACAAACGTCAGCAGGTAGAGAAATACCGTCGGCAGCACAGCCCGCAGTCCCGTCAGCCCATCGTGCTCGGGCACCTTCAACTCCAGCACCATGATGGTGATGATGACCGCAATCACGCCGTCGGAGAACGCCTCGAGACGCCCCGGGCTCAGGTTCTGTCTGCTCACTCCGATACCGTAGCATGAAGCCCGAGTTCCACGCCCGGCTATCTAGGAGTACCAGGCCTCGCCGCGATTCAACTCGCTCGGGTTCAGCGCGGGATTGTGCAGCGACGCAGCCCCGTTCTTCGCGTTCGACTGCTGGTCCATGCACTTCACAAACGCGCTCTGGAACTTCGTCATGTCGCTCTTGCTGCCCACGCTTACGCGGACGTAGGTCGGCAGCGCAGCCCAGGTGCGGCCAATCAAAATATTCTCGCCTGCCATCGCGCTCTGGAACTCGCCGCCCGGCCGTTTCACGTCGACCATGAAGAAGTTGGCCTGGGAACCGGCAATGACGCCGAAGCCGCGCTTGGCCAGAAACTCCAGTGTCTCCGACCGCAAGTCCGCATTGATCTTACGCCGCAGGGCAACCAGGCCCTTATCCTGGAGCGCGGCATTCGCTGCCACAGCGGCCGTAATTGAAACGCTCGCCAAGCTTGGCGCGTAAGGCGCAATCGCCCGGAACTTCTGGAAGTACTCCGGCCGCGCAAACACCAGGCCCGCACGCAGTCCAGCCATGCCGTAGATCTTCGAGAAGGTCCGAGTCACGATGATGTCTTCGTCCGCCGCCACCAGGTCAATACACGATTCGTCATTCGAGAAATCGTGATACGCCTCATCCACGATCACCACCGAACCTGCGGGCTTATTCTTCAGCAGCCACACAATGTCGCCCTTGGGAGTCATCGTTCCCGTCGGATTGTTCGGGTTCACAATGTAGTAAGCGCCCGCCTTCGGTGACGCCGCCACCATCGCCTTCACATCGTGCGCATACGTCGACGTCAGCTTCACCGCGATCGTCGAAGCGCCGACTGCTTGCGCCACGCTGGGTCCCTGCTCGTAGCTCGGATCGGCGTGAACCAGCGGCCTGCCCGGGCCGACGTGCGACATCAGGGCCAGATTCATAGGGCCGGTCGATCCCGGAAACAATCCCACATAGCCACGCTTCAACCCAAACAGGTCGAGCGCCGTGCTCACCGTCGTCTGAATCAGCTCCCCGTGGTACCGATTGCCAATCTCCGCCGTCTTGTAGATCGCGTCCAAAGCCGATTGCGCCGGCCCTAGGGGATTCTCGTTCATGCTGATCGCAACCAGTTCGTCATCCCTGAGCCCCGTCAGGCCGGGCGCGTCGCCCGGAACCACACCTCGCGAGGAATGAGGCGCCACCGTACCCTGCACCGCGGCAAATCCGGGAATCGACGTGGCAACGGATGCAGCCCCAAGGCTGGAGAGGAAGGATCTGCGGGAAAAACCGGACTTGAACAGGCTGCTCATGCTGAAGCTCCTCAAGAGATCGGTTCGGGAAACCCAGATGCCGATGCGACAGAAGGTCTAACCAGTCTGGTCGAAATACGCGCTTGCGACTGCAAAAATACTTGCAAGTGCAAATCTGGTTTCAAGAAGGTTCAGAGGCGGATTCGAATTTGCAATCGAATGAGTATCAATTTACATCAGTTTCATCCAATCGCAACGCGGATCACCAAATTAATACATGCAATCCGCGGACCGCATGGCGGCTACGCATTATGTAACTGAAATTGGACGATTTCCGAGAGCGAGGTCTGCCCTTCCACTCCTGAGTTTTTCCTTATATCGGGCCCCAAAAGTCTGGAAGCACGCCCGTCCCCTAAACCCATTCGCCTGCACGCATCAGCGGCTCCGCCGAACCATCCGCCGTGATCCCATCCACATCCATCGCCGCCGACCCGATCATCCAGTCCACATGGATCAGACTCGAGTTCGCGCCTAGCCTGGCCAACGCTTCATCATCCATCTTTTCGCCGCCAATCAGGCACGTCGAGTACGCTTGTCCCAACGCAATATGGCTCGCCGCGTTCTCGTCGAACAGCGTGCTCCAGTACAAAATCCCCGACGCCGCAATCGGCGAAGACGCCGGCACCAGCGCCACTTCGCCCAATCGCCTCGCGCCATCGTCGGTCGATATCAGCCGGTTCAGCACATCCTCGCCCACCGTCGCCGTCGCTTCCACAATCTTCCCGCCCGCAAACCTGCAGCGAATATTCTCGATCAGCGTCCCCTGGTGCGAGAGCGGTTTCGACGCCCGCACCACGCCATCCACGCGGTCCTTGTGCGGAGTGGTAAAGCACTCCTCCGTCGGAATATTGGGCTGACAATACACGCCATTGCCCGCGGTCGTTCCGCCGCCAGCCCACAGATGCCGGTCCGCCAACCCCACCGTCAGATCGGTAGACCCGTCCGCCGACTTGAATCGCAGCGCCAAAAATCGCTTCGCATTGAGCAGGTCCACACGCTGCTTCAGCCGCGCCCCATGCGCCAGCCAATCCGCCACCGGATCGTCCCCGGTAATCCGCGACGCCTGGAAGATTGCCTCCCAAAGCTTCGCCATCGCCTCATCCACCGGCTCGCCCGGAAACACCAGCTTCGCCCACTCCGGCGTCGCCGCGGCCACAATCGACCAGTTGATCTCGTGCCGCGTAATCAGTTCCATCGCCGGCTTCGACGCCTTCGACATCGCCACATTCGCCCGCGCCACCTTCGCCGGATCCTGCCCAGCCAGCAGCGCCGGGTTCGTCCCCGCAATCGCCATCCGCGCGGCGCCACCCCGGAACGCGGTCGCAATCGCGTCCTGCAGCCACACCGGCGCATAATCGAAGCTCGCGTCCGGCGCACGCGCGAACCGCGACAGCACGCACGGATCGTCGCTGTACAACGTCGTCACCAGCAGCGCTCCCGCGCGATAGGCGTGGTCGGTAATCCGGCGCACCAGCGGGAGCGCGTCAATCGGCGCCGTCAGCACCAGTTCCTGCCCTTGACGCAGGCCCAACCCCACTCGCACGGCCACCTCGGCCAGCCGGTCAAGCTTGTCCTCAAACGAAAGCGAAGCAAACGAAGGCACGGAAACCACAGCGGAAGCACTCATGCTTACAGGCTAAGCTCGCCGCCCAGGTCAGCGCAAATCGCACCCATCAAAATCCCGCCCTGGCAAGGATCGATCGGTGACATCGGCAAATATCGGTGTTAAGCCTTTGCCTTGCGCCTAAAGCTTCTCCCACACATCCCGGAAGTCGTAGCATCCTGTCCGCGTCGACAGCCACTCCGCCGCCCGCACTGCGCCTTCAGCGAACCCGCGCCGCGAAAACGCCTCATGCGTCAACACGATGCGGTCCGCATCGCTCACCGCTATCAGTTCATGCGTCCCCTTGGCATCGCCCTCGCGCACCGACTCAATCGGCACCCCAAGCTTGTTTCCCGCACCGCGCTCCACCATCTCCGCAATCGAAATCGCGGTCCCCGAAGGAGCATCCTTCTTGCTCACGTGGTGCGTCTCCACCACGGAAAACTTGTACCCCGCGCCCGCCAGCGAAGCCCCCATCTGTTGCGCCAGCTTCAGCATCACCTGCACGCCAATCGAATAATTCGTTCCGTACAGCAGCGCCGCCTGCTTGCGCTCCGCCAGCCCGCGCATGTCCGCCAGCGACGAGTACCACCCCGTCGTCCCGACCACCATCTTCGCTCCGGTCGCCAGGCACGCGCGCATATTCTGCACCACCGCCTCGGGCGTGGTGAAGTCAATCACCACGTCGAACCCCGCTACAAATGGAGGCGTCAGCGCCGTCGCGCCCGTGTTCTCCAACTCGTCCAGTACATGCACGCCGTGGCCGCGCTCCGCCGCCACCTCCGCGACCAGCTTCCCGGTCTTGCCCTGCCCAAGCACCAATATCCGCATCATCAGAGTCTATCGCGGCAGCAGCATCTTCAGGCCAAGCGGTTCAAATACAGTCCTGCCGGACGGGCGCCCTGCGCGGGCCGCGGTCACTTCGTGACTTTCTTTGGGCTTCGCGTGGGTGCTCCCGATGGTCGCAAGCATGATCTCGTGCCGACCAACGGGAGGACCTCGCGAAGCTCGGCAAGAGTCACGAAGTGACCGCCCCACGCGCAGTGGGTTAGTTCGGCAGGACCATTCTCATAGTGACTAACAGATACTTACGCCTTGGCCGAGACCACCCTCGCCTCAACGTCGAACACCGTCGGGTCCGGATCGACGAAGAACTCCGCGTGCAGCGACCGGATCGCCTCTTCCACATCCGACTCCTCGATCATGAAGCTCATATTGATCTCGCTCGCGCCCTGCGAGATCATCCGCACATTCACATGCCGGATCGCCGAAAACACACGCGCTGAAATCCCGCTTCGCCCGCGAATATCCTCGCCTACCATGCAGATCAGAGCCTTATGCCCTTCCAGCTTCACGTCAGCAATCTTGCCCAGTTCCGCGCAGATCTCAGGCAGCCGCTCGTTCGTGTCCACCGTCAGCGAGATGCTCACCTCGCTGGTCGAAACCATGTCGATCGCGCAGTGATACCGGTCGAACACGTCGAACACCGACTTCAGGTACCCATGCGTCATCAACATCCGGCTGGCCACAATGTCGATGATCGTTAGCCGCTTCTTCGCCGCAATGCTCTTGAACGGGCTCGCGCAGGGCGGCGCCATCGCCGTGATCTTCGTGCCCTCGTTCTCCGCGTTGCGCGAGTTCAGCACCCACACCGGAATGCTCTTCTGCACCGCCGGCAGAATAGTCGCCGGATGCAGCACCTTCGCGCCGAAGTAGGCCAGCTCCGCCGCCTCCTCAAAGCTGATCGTCTTCACCCGCAGCGCGTCCGCGCAGATACGCGGGTCGGTCGTCATGATGCCGTTCACGTCAGTCCAGATCTCGATCGCGCCCGCATGCAACCCGCCGCCCACTAGCGCAGCCGTAAAGTCGCTGCCGCCGCGCCCCAGCGTGGTCGTAATCCCGTCTGTAGTTGAACCGATAAACCCGCCCATCACCGGCGTGTGTCCAGCCTCCACCAGCGGCAGCACCAGCTCGATCAGCTTCGCCTCGATCGCGGCCTCCTGCGGAACGGCCTTACCGTAGTGGTCGTCCGTAATGATGCACGTCCGCGCGTCCACATGAACGCCGTCCATCTGGTGCTGGGTAAACGCCGCTGCCACCATCTGCGACGAGATCCGTTCGCCGTAGCTCACCACCTTGTCGGCAGTGCGCGGCGTCAGCTCGCCCACCGCGGCAATTCCCCGCAGCAGATCGTCCAGCGAATCGAACCTCGCCCGAGTCGCTTTCTCGATCTCCGCAAACAAATCTCCACACAGCAGGTCCGCCGCGGTCTCGATATGCCGGTTCCGCAGCCGTGCCGCGATCATCAGCGCGCCCTTCTTGTCCCCGCGCCCCGCGGCCATAGCCGCGCTCAGGAGCAGGTCGGTCACCTTCGCCATCGCCGAGACCACCACCACCGGCTTCAGCCCGCGCATCCGCCGTCCGCGAACAATCTCCGCCGTGCGCAGGATCGCCTTCGCGTCCTCCACCGACGTCCCGCCGAACTTCATCACCACCAAGTTGGCGCGAGCCTCGCCCACCCCATGCACCTCGCTCATACCAGCACCGCGTCCCGCTGCACCGGCTTGCTGCTGTCCTTCGATCCGGCCAGCTTGCCCAGCCGCGCCAGCACCTCCGCGTTCAGCACCGCCGCGCCCGCCGCCCCGCGAATCGTATTGTGGCTCAGCACCACAAACTTCCAGTCCAGCAGATTGCACTCGCGCAGCCGCCCAACCGTCGCAGCCATCCCATGTCCGCGCATGCGGTCCAGCCGCGGCTGCGGACGGTCCACGCTCGCGTCAAACTCCACTGGCTGCTCCGGGGCTGTCGGCAGTTTCATTCCCGCCAGCGGAGCAAACTCCGCCCACGCCGCCAGCA